>OLRS01002082.1_pt1 | contig 16818 bp, 9 predicted proteins | sample 1673171 | NCBI WGS metagenome assembly OLRS01 (sample SAMEA3136762, study PRJEB25190) | human gut metagenome | biome: human gut; feature: human-associated habitat; material: faeces | place: Austria | collected 2013
CGGACGCTGCAAGGGCGTGTTCTACTGGGAACCGGAATGCAGGCCGAACCAATATCGGCTGGGGGCATTCACTGAAGATGGTCGCCCCACTGTGATAATGGATGCTTTTAAATAATTATATTAACAAAATCTTTTAAAGAAGAATGAGAAAGACAATACTTATCTTTTCCTGCTGCGCTTTTTTTGCCTTGGCGGCAATGGCGCAGCGTACAGAAGCATTGTTGGAAAAGAACTGGAAGTTCACCAAGGGAGATGTTCCCGAAGCAACACAAACAAATTTCGACGACAGTAAGTGGGAAACAGTGACCATTCCTCATGATTGGGCCATCTTTGGTCCGTTCGACCGCAACAACGATTTGCAGGAGGTAGCGGTTACGCAAGACCTTGAAAAACAAGCTTCTGTAAAGACCGGGCGTACCGGAGGGTTGCCTTATGTGGGTGTCGGTTGGTATCGTACGGCTTTTGATGCTCCTGCCGACAAGCAGGTCACTCTGGTTTTCGACGGTGCTATGAGTGAGGCTCGGGTCTATGTCAATGGGAAAGAAGCTTGTTTCTGGCCTTTCGGATATAACTCTTTTCATTGCGATGTTACCGGTTTGCTGAATGCCGACGGTAAAGACAATGTGCTGGCTGTCCGTCTGGAAAACAGACCCCAGTCCTCCCGTTGGTATCCGGGGGCGGGATTGTATCGCAATGTCCGCCTGGTTACTACGGAACGTGTCCATGTTCCGGTTTGGGGTACACAGCTCACCACACCGCATGTCTCTGCTGAATACGCTTCCGTGCGTCTGCGTACTACAATACGGAATGCCGGTGATGCGGATGTTCGTATTTCTACTGATATTATTGCGCCGGACGGTAAGATAGTAGCCCGTAAGGATAATAGCCGGAAAATTAATCACGGACAGCCATTTGAGCAGAATTTTCTGATAAATGCTCCGTCTCTGTGGTCCCCTGAGACACCTTATTTATATAAGGCAGTATCTAAGATTTATGTAGATGGCAAACAGACTGACGAATATACCACGCGTTTTGGTATCCGCAGTATTGAGATTATAGCTGATAAGGGATTCTTCCTGAATGGTAAGCACCGTAAATTCCAGGGGGTATGCAATCACCACGATTTGGGCCCGTTGGGTGCGGCTGTCAATGTGGCTGCTCTTCGCCGTCAGTTGACATTATTGAAGGATATGGGATGTGATGCAGTCCGTACCTCCCACAATATGCCTGCACCCGAATTGGTGGAACTCTGTGACGAGATGGGCTTCATGATGATGCTGGAACCTTTCGATGAATGGGATATTGCCAAATGTGAGAATGGATATCACCGCTATTTCAACGAATGGGCAGAAAAGGATATGGTAAATATGCTGCATCAGTATCGGAACAATCCTTGTGTGGTAATGTGGAGTATAGGAAATGAGGTTCCTACCCAATGTAGTCCCGAGGGCTACAAAGTGGCTTCTTTCCTGCAGGATATTTGCCATCGCGAAGACCCTACACGCCCCGTTACTTGCGGTATGGACCAAGTGACTTGTGTGCTTGCCAACGGGTTTGCGGCAATGATTGATGTACCCGGCCTTAATTATCGGGCTCACCGCTATGTGGAGTCTTATGAGACTCTTCCACAGAATATTGTGCTCGGTTCGGAGACGGCTTCCACTGTAAGTTCCCGTGGTGTCTATAAATTCCCCGTACAGAAGGGAGCTAGTGTGATGTACGATGACCATCAGTGCTCCGGTTATGATGTGGAGTGTTGTTCCTGGTCGAATCTTCCCGATGAGGATTTTGCTTTGGCTGATGATTATGACTGGACAATCGGACAGTTCGTCTGGACAGGTTTTGATTATTTGGGTGAACCTTCTCCTTATAGTACGGATTCCTGGCCCAGCCACAGCTCCGTTTTCGGTATCATAGACTTGGCAAGCCTCCCCAAAGACCGTTTCTATCTGTACCGCAGCCTATGGAACAAGCAGGCAAATACCTTGCATGTCCTTCCGCACTGGACGTGGCCGGGCAGGGAAGGGGAGAATACTCCGGTTTTTGTTTACACCAGCTATCCCAGTGCCGAACTGTTCGTCAACGGAAAGAGTTATGGCAAACAACGGAAACTTACTGCTGATGAAAGCCGTGCTTTGGAAGGTCAGGACTCCCTTGCTTTGCAGCGTCGCTATCGCTTGATGTGGATGGATGTTCCTTATGAACCGGGCGAAGTGAAAGTGGTGGCTTATGATGCTTCCGGCAATCCTGCAGAAGAAAAGGTGATTCGTACCGCTGGCAAGCCCCATCATCTGGAGCTGGTTGCCGACCGCACCCACTTGTCTGCCGATGGTAAGGACCTGGCATATATCACAGTCCGTGTCGTGGATAAGGACGGTAACCTTTGTCCGGCAGACAGCCGCATGGTAAACTTCTCGGTGAAGGGTGCCGGAAAATATCGCGCTGCTGCCAATGGAGATGCTACCAGCCTTGATTTGTTCCATCTGCCCAAGATGCCGGCTTTCAGCGGTCAGCTGACGGCTATTGTGCAGAGTGGCGAGCAAGCCGGTGAGATTGTGTTTGAGGCAAGGGCTAAAGGATTGAAGTCCGGAAAGCTGGTACTTTATACTTCAGAGAAATAAATAACACTATTTGCTTCCACTCTACCACACCTGCTCTGTAACCCTTTGTTCATCGGTGTTTGAGGTGCGGTGGAAGCAACAGAAAAAGGTGGAAGCAAATTTTGCTTCCACCTCTGTTTTTAGGGCCGACATGATGTTAACTTGTTGTAATGTAACAAGTTAATATCATGTCGGCCATTTTGTTAATATCGTGTTAATGGCATATTAATATTGTGCAGACACGTTATTCATATCCTGAAAGTATGTTGCTTGGTTTATACATGCATGGCATTTCTTCAGTAAAAGCTTTGTGTTTCTTTTGTTTTGTCTTGATGTTGTGTAGTACTTAACGGTCGTAAAGCGATTTGTTGACGGCCGTAAAGCGATCTGCCAACGGCCATCAACAAATCGCCTAACGGTCGTTAGGCGGTGAAAATCTCTGTACTTCAGCAGAATAAACATATATGTTATGTGCAAGAATGCCACATGTAGAGTGGAGAGAAGCGCTGTATTATGATATATCAAGTGATTTTTCTATCTTGTGCAACCGCATGCAATCGTTTGCACTGTTCGTTTCCCACATTTTACACTCTCTTTATACTTTACTAAGGTAATAAAGCATATTTTTGTTGCGTCATGCTTTGGGTACTTGAAAGACGTTAGAAAGCGAAAGTACGAAAATTATTTTTCGAATAATATATATAGGTAATTAATATTGTTAACTTTAATTTATTAAATGCATGAAGCAAGTTAATCTTAGAATCTGTCAAACGATTCTTACCCTAATGTTAGGGTTATTCTTGTCTGTAGGCGCTTATGCACAGAACATCACCGTGAAAGGGCATGTAAAAGATGCTTTGGGAGGAGTGATAGGCGCAAATGTAGTGGAAAAAGGAAATTCCACGAATGGTACAATCACTGACCTTGATGGTAATTTTACATTGACAGTTCCTCAGGGAGCTACGTTGGTCGTGTCTTTTATCGGATACAAGACGCAAGAAGTAGCTGCTGCTCCTTCAGTAATTATTACATTACAAGATGATGCGGAATTGTTGGGCGAGGTGGTCGTAATTGGTTACGGTACAGCCAAAAAGAATGATTTGACTGGGTCTGTTACGGCTATTAGTGCAGATAAAATGGTAAAAGGTGCTGTTACATCTGCTACTGATATGTTGGTTGGTAAAGCTGCCGGTGTAAGTGTGATTACTGACGGTGGTGCTCCGGGAGCTGGTGCTACAATTCGTGTGCGTGGCGGTTCTTCTATGTCTGCATCCAATAATCCGTTGATTGTTATTGACGGTGTGCCTGTAGATGACGGTGGTATTAATGGTATGTCAAATCCTTTGGCTACTGTCCATCCCAATGATATTGAGACTTTTACTATTTTGAAAGATGCTTCTGCAACAGCCATTTATGGTTCTCGTGCATCTAACGGTGTTATTATTATTAATACTAAAAAAGGAAAGTCTGGACGTGTACAAGTTGGTTATAGCGGTACATTCTCTATTAATACAAGACCCAATAAAGTAGATGTAATGTCTGCAAATGAATTTAGAGAATTTGTGACTTCTAAATTCGGTGAATCAAGTGCTCAGTTTAAAGCATTAGGTCAAGCAAATACTGATTGGCAGGATGAAATATTCAAAACCTCTTTCAGTACAGACCACAATGTTAATGTTTCTGGTGCTATACCACACATGCCCTATCGTGTATCAGTTTCTTATACCAATGAAAATGGTATATTGAAGACTTCTAATATGGAGCGTTTGACTGGTGCTATTAGCTTGAATCCTAATTTCTTTGATAAGAAATTGAATATTCAGTTGAATGTGAAAGGTATTTATAATACAAACCGTTTTGCAGATACTGGTGCGATAGGTATGGCGACGCAATATGATCCGACACAGCCTATTTACATGGATGGAAATCCCTATGGTAACGGCTACTTTATGTATATGAAAAGTGGCAATAATCCTACACCGGTTGATATTGGTTTGGCTAATCCCGTTTCTATTTTAGATTCAAAGCATGACGAATCAACTGTTTATAGAAGTATTGGTAATGCACAAATTGACTATAAGTTTCATTTCCTGCCCGAATTGAGAGCAAACTTGAATTTAGGTTACGACGTGTCTAAGAGTGAAGGTGATGTTATTATAGAAGATAATGCTCCTATGACTTGGTGCCAAGGTAACTATAAAACAGGGTTTGGTGAAAATAGCAGTTATTATCAATTGAAGCGGAATACATTGCTGGATTTCTATTTGAATTATGCTAAAGAGTTTGGTGCACATCATGTCGATGTTATGGCGGGTTATTCTTGGCAGCATTTCTATAATTCTACATGGACCAAATATCCTTATTCTACAGTAAAAGCTGAAGAAACTGGTAAGGAATTCTATAAGGATATGGAAGATTATTCAACTGAAAACTATCTTGTTTCTTTCTTTGGGCGTTTGAATTATACATTATTGAATCGTTATTTGGTGACATTTACCTTGCGTAATGATGGTTCTTCACGTTTCAATAAAGACAATCGTTGGGGATTATTTCCTTCAGTTGCTTTGGCATGGAAGATGAAAGAAGAGAATTTCTTGAAGGGAGTGGATTGGCTTTCTGATTTGAAGTTGCGTTTGGGCTATGGTATTACTGGTCAGCAAAACCTGAATAATGGTGACTATCCTTATATGGCTCGCTATATGTATTCCAAAGCTGGAGCAAATTATTATTTTGGTAACAACAAGTATTCATTGATTGCTCCTCAAGCTTATGATGAAAACTTGAAATGGGAAGAAACTACAACTTACAATATTGGATTGGATTTCGGTGTATTGAACAACAAATTGACAGGTACTCTTGATTTGTATTATCGTAAAACTGATGATTTGCTGAATACAGTTACAGCTCCTGCCGGTACAAACTTTAGTAACCAGTTGTTGACGAATGTAGGTACATTGGAGAATAAAGGTATTGAACTTACTTTGACGGCTCATCCTATCACGACAAAAGATTGGGACTGGACATTGAGTTATAACATCTCTTATAATAAAAATGAAATTACCAAATTGACATTTAATGATGACCCGGCTTATAAAGGTGTGATTCATACTGGTATTGATGGAGCAACCGGTTATAATATCATGATAAATGCTGTTGATCATCCTTATAATTCATTCTATGTATGGGAACAACTTTATGATAAGGCTGGAAATCCGATAGAAGGTGCTTATGTTGATCAAAATGGGGATAATAAAATAGACGAAGAAGATTTGGTCGCTTACAAAAAGTCTGCTCCTGACGTATTTATGGGATTAACTTCTCAATTGTCTTATAAGAATTGGGATTTGTCATTTGCTTTGCGTGCAAGTATTGGAAACTATGCTTATAACAATGTACAATCCAATCGTGAGGCTTGGGATGGTTCACAAATGTATGACCAAACTGGTTTCTTGAAAAATCGTTTGACTTCTGCATGGAAAACAAATTTCAAGACAGGGCAATATCGTTCTAGTTACTATGTTCAGAATGCTTCTTTTGTACGGATGGACAATATTTCATTAGGATACACTTTTAACAAGCTGTTCAATGATAAACAAAGTGCACGTGTTTATGTCACGGTACAGAATCCGTTTGTTATTACCAAATATGATGGTTTGGATCCTGAAATTAGCGGTAGTGGAGTTGATAATAATATCTATCCTCGCCCTCGTGTATTTATGTTAGGCTTGAATCTTAATTTTTAATCAATGAAGTTATGAAAATATTAAAATATAAATATATATTGTCGGCAGCCCTTTTGAGTACGATGTTAGGGGTTACCTCTTGTGTGAACGATCTGGATACGGTTCCATTGGATAAGGATGAATTGGTTTCGGATGTCGTTTTTGGAAAGGAGATAGGAGCTTATGAACAAAGTTTGGCTAAAATATATGCAGGTTTGGTAATAGGTGGTAATGCAGGTGGAGACTCAGACCAGGATGTTGCCGGCATTGACGGTGGTTCTCAGGCTTCATTTATTCGCGTATTGTGGAATATGCAGGAATTGGCTTCTGATATCGCTCATTGTTGCTGGAATGATCCTGGTATTCCAGACTTCAATCATATTTCTTGGGCTGCTTCAAGTCCATGGATCAAAGGATCATATTATCGTTTGTATTATCAGATTAACTTGTCAAATGCGTTTTTACGTGAAACAACTGATGATAAACTTGCCTCACGAGGTTGTTCAGAGCAAGTAAAGGCTTCTATTAAAACTTTCCGTGCAGAAGCTCGTTTTATGCGTGCTTTGATGTATCTGTATGCTTTGGATTTGTATCGTAATGTTCCGTTTGTAGATGAAAACAGCCCTATTGGTAGCGTTCGTCCACAACAAATTATGAAAGATCAATTATTTGAATACATTGAAAGTGAAATGTTGGCATGTGAAAGTGATATGCTTGATCCTGTAGTTGGATTTAATGATAATTATGGACATGCTAATAAAGCTGCTCTGTGGGCTGCATTGTCTCGCTTGTATTTGAATGCAGACACGTATGTAGGTGTAAATAAATATACTGAATGTGTGACTTATTCTAAAAAGATTATTTCAGCAGGTTACCAATTGGAACCGGTTTATGGCGATATGTTCAAAGCTGATAATGACCAATCCAAAGAGATGATTTTCCCATTGAGATATGAAGGTGAAGATACAATGACCTGGGGAGGTATGACAGCTTTGTTATGCTGGGGTTCTGCTGATTTTCAAGAAGAAACGAATGCAAAGGGAGGTTGGCAAGGTGTTAGAGCTAAGTCGTCTTTATATAATATCTTTGAAAAAGAGGATAGCAGTGATAAGGATACTCGTAAAGCAATGTTGCGTACAGAAGCTACCACAAATATTGAGATCACAAATGAGGCTGATTTTGTCAATAATGGCATTCCCGTTACCAAGTTTTATAATGTGAATAAAGATGGAAGTAAACCTGCATCTGCGGAAGCTTGGACAGATTATCCATTATTCCGTTTAGGTGAAATCTATTTGAATTTAGCAGAAGCTGTTCTTCGTGGCGGACAAGGAGCAACAAAAACAGAGGCTTTGGGATATGTAAATGATTTGCGTAAACGTGCATATTCAGACAAGGCGTCCGCACCTATTTCCGATAGTGATTTTACTTTGGACTTTATGATGGATGAACGCGCACGTGAGCTATTCTACGAAGCTCAAAGACGTACTGATTTGATTCGCTTCGGTAAATATACTTCTGCTGATTATGTTTGGCCATGGAAGGGTGGAGTTGCGGCAGGAAAATCTGTTGAAAGCTTTTATCAAGTGTTCCCCTTGCCTTCAGACGATGTTGGTTCTAATCAGAACCTGGTACAGAATGAAGGATACTAATATTAATGATTAAACATGAATGATATGAAGACAAAATATATTTATTTACTTTTGGCTGGAATCTTCGCATTGATGTCTTGTGAGGAGGATGCTACCCCCATATTGGAATTGAAGACTGCTGCTGCATTGCATGCGCTTTCCCAAACAGACATTACTATTACTAAAGACAATAAGGATGCGCAATTTCCGGAAATAGCTTGGGATAAGGCAGATTATGGAGTTTCTGCAGTAGTTAATTATGTTGTAACTCTAACAAATACTTCTACCAATAAGAGTATTGTAATAGGAGAAACAGGGGATGCAAAACTGGCATTTACAAATAGTGAAATGAATTCTTTATTGGCTAAGGTAGGAGCATATCCGGGGCAAACGTATGATTTTACTGTTTCTTTGGTTTCTGAGGCATATGATGCTTATACTGATGCAGCTAGTAACTCAATAACTTTTAAGGCTACACCTTATGACCCTAATGTAGATAATATTACATGGAAGTATGCTTATGTAGCTGTTGGCTATCCTGATTGGGACTACACTACTGCCTATTTGATAGGTGACCCTGACGGTGATGGCATTTATAGTGGTTATGCCAATTTTGATGGTGCTGCTTCTTATGCAATCATTGATGGTGCAGACCTTACGAAAGTATTGGCTAAAGACCAGCAAGTTACTGCTGAAGGTAAAGGTTTCATTGAAATTACTTTAGATGCAGAAGGTAAGGTAACCCAATCAGAGAAAGGGCTGGTTTGGGGAGTAATTGGAGATGCTACGTCTAGTGGTTGGGACAAAGATACCCAGATGGAATACGATACCACTACTCGTCTTTGGACAGTGGTTACTCCGTTGCTCGATAAGGAATTCAAATTTAGAGCCAATAATGACTGGGGATTCAATTATGGAGCAGAAGAAGGTAAACTTTCTGAGTTGGCCGGTAACTTGGTCGCTGGAGGTCAAAATTTCAAAGTGGTAAAGGCAAGTCCCTATATTATTACTTTAAATTTGACTAATGCAGGAAAATATACTTATAGTATGGAAGAAACAACGATTGAGCTTTCTAGCTCTGCAATGACATTGCCTGGTAGCTATCAGAGTGGTGATGGTTGGAAGCCGGAAGCTGATGATTGCTATAAGGTAGAATCTGCAGCTCGTGATTTCAAATATACTGGCACTCACTATTTCCCTGCCGATACAGAATTCAAGTTCTATGATTCTGGTACGTGGATTGGTGTTGTTGGAGATATTACTTGGAATGAGGCTAAGACATCAACTACGTTTGTTATCGGTGATGGCGGTAATGTTAAGATTGAGGCTGCCGGTTATTATCGAGTAGGTGCCGATACTAAGAAGATGGTTGCTACTTTGGATAAGACAGGTTGGGAGATTATTGGTGATGCTACTCCTGGTGGATGGGATAAAGGCACTTTAATGGATTATGATGCTGAAACGCAAAAGTGGTCGGTGACTGTTACATTAGGTGATGGTGAAATGAAATTCAGATGGGATGCAGCTTGGACTATAAACTTTGGTGGTAGTTTAGGTGCGCTGACGCAGGATGGTGGAAATATTAAAGTTTCAGCTGGAACATACACGATTGTATTGGATCCAGAAGCTAAGAATGCTACAATGACAGCCAATTAAGGCTCTCTTATTTATAGAAAAAGGATTAAGGGGGGAACCTTTAATCCTTTTTTATTTGTCAGACCAATGAATTGTAAATAGATGAGGAATTTATTTTATACTATACTTGTATTATTGACAGTGTATGCTTGTGCCGGAAAACGCGAGATAGTTACTGAACAAAAGCAAGTATTACCTGCTGTAGAAGACGTTGTGATGTACGAAATCAATCCACGTGTTTTTGCTCTGAAGAATGCATTTAATGTCATATCAAAACATCTTGATTCTATTCAGTTTTTGGGTGTTAATGTTGTTTGGTTTATGCCAATCTATGAGATTGGTGAGGTAAATACGGTGAATTCTCCTTATTGTATCAAAGATTATAAAAGAATAAATCCTGAATTTGGAACAGTAGAAGAATTTAAGCGTTTAGTGGAATTATGCCATGAAAAAGGAATAAGTGTAATTTTAGATTGGGTTGCTAATCATACATCTTGGGACCATGCTTGGATTAAAGAACATAAAGAGTGGTATACTCAGGATAGTATCGGAAATATAATTTCTCCTGCAGGAACGGGATGGAATGATGTGGCAGATTTGAACTACGATAATGCAGATATGTGCCTTGCAATGATTGATGCTATGAAATATTGGATACAAGAAGTTGGTGTAGATGGTTTTCGCTGTGATGCTGCTGATTATGTTCCATATACTTTCTGGAAGCAAGCTGTTGATTCTCTGAGGGCTATTCCAAATCGGAAATTGTTAATGTTGGCAGAAGGTAAGCGCAAAGATCATTTTGATGCAGGATTTGATATGAACTATGCTTGGGATTTGATGGAGGCAATGCGGGATGTTTTCGTTAATGATAGTAGTGCGGCACGCTTGTTGGAGGTGGATTGGAGCGAGTATGACTCAATTCCGGCAGGAAAAATGAAATTACGTTTTATTACCAATCATGATGAGGCTTCTAAAATGTCGCCAATTGTGGAGTTAGGAAGTGAAAGGGCGGCTATGGCTGCTTTCGTTGGAACAGTTTTTTTGCATGGTGGAGCATTGATTTATAGTTCACAAGAAATTGGACATGAGGCTCCTATTAATTTTTTTGCATATACATCCGTGGATTGGTCCGAATGTTCGGATATTTATCAAGAATATGGGTGTTTAATGGGATTGTATAATAAATATCCTGCACTTCGGAAAGGAATATTAACTGGGTATCCTGCTTCAGACGTCTTGATGTATCAGAAAAGTGATGGTAAAGATGCTTTTATGATATTGGTTAATGTGCGTAATAGAGATGTTTCTGTTATCTTACCGGAGGGTTGGAAGCATCATGTAGCTACTGATATTTACGAAAATAAACCTCTGGAATTGATGAATGAAATTAAACTGAATGCATTAGAGTATAGAATAATTAGATTCTGACGGCTGGATTTTAATAAAAGAGGAGACCCTATACTATTATATTGTGTAAGGTCTCCTCTTTCTGTTTGATATGCAAACGTTTTCGTGATATTGTTCTCGTTTTTCTTTACGTTAATTGATTTGCCCTTTCTTTTCCGGTTATATTTGTGAAGTGATAACTTTAAATACTTCATATTATGAAAATTATCGTTCAACGTGAGAATCTTGTTTTATGGCATTTGATATGCTTCAGCGTGCTGCTGGCATTCACGGCATGTAGTGACAACAAAGAGGAGTTTCAGGAATATTTGACTCCTGCCTCCGGTAGTGAAGCTATTTTTGAACAAGGTTTTAGCTTTGCTGAAGCTGCTTCTTCACAAAGTGTCAGTTTTGAGGCCGGATATCAATGGACTGCTGAGCTGAGTGGTGAGGATATTGGCTGGTGCAGTATCAATCCGGCAAAAGGCTTGTCAGGAAAAGCTACGATTATGGTTTCTGTTGCTAAAAATGAAACTGGAATAGCGCGTACAGCACAATTGAATATTATATCTGGTTCAAAAAGGGAAGAAATATCCGTCACTCAAGCTGCCAATGCAATTGCAATTCCTGCTGGTCTGAGTTATACACCGGTGGTACCAGATGCTGATCAGTCTCTTGTCATTACGTTTAAAGCGGATACAAAGTCTGCCCTCTATGAGTATAAAGGAGATGTGTATGTACATATTGGTGTTGTCAGTGAAGGTCGTTGGCAATTCGTGCCTGCAGAGTGGGCAGAAAACAAAGATAAATGTAAGATGACTTTATCTGAGGCTAATATTTGGAGTATTACATTGAGTCCGAATATCCGGGAGTGGTTTGGGAGTGGAAAGACACCGGTGAACCAACTTGGAATAGTGATTCGTAGTGCGGATGGTAGTAAAAAAGGAATAGATACTGATTCCTTTATAGCGGTAACTGATACAAAATATGAAGGATTTGTACCCGGTGAGATTAAAACTGCCGCTGTACCGGCTGGTATGGTCGAAGGTATCAACATAATGGATAATTCTACAGTGACACTGGTACTTTATGATAAAGACGTGAATGGAAATCATAAGGATTTTGCACATGTTGTGGGTGACTTTAACAATTGGACCTTAAGTAATGACGAAAAGTCGCAGATGTATCGTGATGATGCTTCCGGATGTTGGTGGATTACGTTGGCGGGGTTAGATGCTGGTAAAGAGTATGCTTTCCAATACTATGTGGGTACAAAGGAAGGTGAAGTAATTCATTTGGCGGATGCTTATACTGAAAAAATACTGGATCCTGATAATGATAAAGATATTTCAGCTTCTACCTATAATGAAAACCTGGTTTATCCTGAGGGAGGGGTAGGAATCGTTTCGACCTTCAAGATACAGAAAGATAGTTATAACTGGAAGTATAATGATTTTAAAATAGCAAATCCTGAGCAATTAGTGATATATGAATTGCACTTGCGCGACTTTACGGCTACGAGTAACATTAACGGTGCGATGGGAAAGCTTTCTTACTTGAAAGAGATGGGTGTCAACGCTATTGAGTTGATGCCGGTGCAGGAGTTTGACGGCAATGACAGTTGGGGGTATAATCCTTGTTTTTTCTTTGCGATGGATAAAGCTTATGGGACAAAAACAATGTATAAGCAGTTCATTGATGCTTGTCATGAGGCTGGTATGGCAGTTATTCTGGATGTGGTTTATAATCATGCTACAGGAAATAATCCGCTGGCTAAACTCTATTGGGATGGTGATAAGACTGCAAAGAATAATCCCTACTTCAATGTGGAAGCACCTCATCCTTATAGCGTGTTCCATGATTTCAATCATGAAAGCCCATTGGTGCGTAAGTTTGTGAAGCGTAATCTGCAATTCTTGTTGAAGGAATATAAGGTGGATGGCTTTCGTTTTGATTTGACGAAAGGGTTCACACAAACCTCTTGCACTGAAAGTACAGCATCCAATTACGATGCGGGTCGCATTGCCGTCCTAAAGGATTATAATGCGGCCATCAAGGAAGTGAAAAAGGACTCTTATGTTATCTTGGAGCATTTCTGTGATTCAAAGGAAGAAAATGAACTGGCAGCTGATGGTATGCACTTATGGCGTAACTTGAATAATGCCTATTGTCAGTCGGCTATGGGGTATGCTGAAAATAGTTCTTTTAGTAGCCTTTATGAGAAAAACACTGCATGGGTAGGTTTTATGGAAAGCCATGATGAAGAACGCACAGCTTACAAACAGTCGCAATGGGGTGATGGTGTGCTGAAAACCGACCTTGATGCCCGTATGAATCAGTTGGCACTAAATACAACTTTCTTCCTTACCGTTCCTGGTCCTAAGATGGTTTGGCAGTTCGGAGAGATGGGATATGACATCTCTATTGAAGAAAATGGCCGTACCGGTAGGAAGCCTTTGCATTGGGAATATTTAGATAACGCCGATCGTAAAGGGTTGCACGATGTTTATGCAGGTTTGATGAAGCTGCGCAATGCTCATCCGGAGTTGTTTGATGCAAATGCAACTTTGACATGGAAGGTGGAAACTTCTGATTGGGACAACGGTCGTACATTATTGGTAAAAAGTATAACGGGTAAGCAACTGGTGGTGGTGGGTAACTTTACACATACCGCTACTGATATTGTTTTCCCTGCCACTCCTGGTAACTGGACCAATTACTTTACAGAAAAAAGTGAAACCGTAAATAAACAGGTTAATGTACCAGCTCATGGATATGTGGTCTACACTAATTTCTGATTTCGGTAAGAATCATTCATACATCTTTATCAGCACCCGATTCAGCCAGTTCCAACGGAAACGGAACCAGCGTCGGGTGCTGCTTTGTTTTCCCCCGAAGCGGAGAACGAACTCACGGTAGCCATGCCTGCGGAAGGGAAGTCCCACGTCCATGAACTCTAAGTGGCGGTATCCGCGTTGTTTGGCATCATCCAGTGCTTTCCATACGGCAAGAATCCCCGGATATTGCAGGGCATAAGTCTTGCGCATGCCACCAGAGAACCATAGATAGGCGCTATCATCTGAATAAATGCATGCGCTGCCACCGATAATCTTCTCCTTATAAGTGACGATGAAGATTTTGCTTTGCTGCCCTTTTGTCAACTGGTTTTCGAGATGCTGAAAGAACTTGATGCTGGGGAAGTGGCGCCGTATCTTGGAAGAATATACGTGGCGCAACATCTGGGCAAAACAGAGAATCTCCTCTTTGGTACGTGCTTCCCGCACTTGGGCGCCGTTTTTGAGCCCTTTCTTTATTTGCCGGATACGTGACGGGCTGAAACGCTCTTCCACCTTTTCGACGCTGTGCAGCGAGTTGCGCACCCGCAGCCAATTGATGGCGATGTATTGGTTGTCCCGGAAAGATTTGTATCCGAACATGGCATTTTCCAGGTTGCGGAACTCGATGAGAAAAGAATCGCGCAATGCTTCATTGGTAAGCCTTTGCAGCATGTCACTGAAGATAATCTCTTTGTCTGCCTCGTTATTGAAATATTCTCCCGTACCGTACACCTCACATCTTTTGATGATGCCGGGTGGAAACATGCGGACACTTTTACGTATGGCGGCAAGCAGTTTCGCAACGGGCTTGTCATCTTCGGATGCCACAATGAGTATGGGGGTATACCCCGGAGTTGCCTCGTAGATTCGGAACAACTCTGTGGAATGGAAGGTGTTGGTGCCTGGCAGGTCAGGAACCTTGCTCCCACGGTAATATGTAGTGAGTTTGAGGGGCATTGCTTGCAAACTTAACAAAAAAACTGAAATTTCGGTTGGCATGGGTAGGCTTTTTTATTAAATTTGTCACTATAGCTGAAGTCTTACATAAAAAGAATGGATATGATTTTTAAGAAAAAGAAAACGGTTCTCGAAGAACAGCCGCTGTGCTACTGGGAAGAGTCCTCTTATATGATGGCAGTGCCTAAGGGGGGTGGAATGGATTTGTCGGTACGGCTTTTTGAGCGCGTGGCTGCTATCTCTGGAGTGGAATTGTTGAAAAAACGTTTGCCTGATGAAGACGAACCGGGATATATGGAAGTAGGATATGATGGCGAAGTGTATGAAATAGGTTTCTATGAAGGTGATTTTTCAATGCCTGATATGTTTAATCGTCGGGATTATTATTTCACTGACGAAGAACTATATGCTATTGGCAGAGCCGATAGGGCACTTACGGTGTTCATGAAGTTCGGCGTTGACGGGCAGAAGTCCTACCATCTGCAACTGAAGATTGCTGTAGCTATGGTGCCCGACCTGCTTGCCATTGTGGACGAAAGTGCCGAGAAACTGGTTTGTGCTCGGTGGGCCACTCTGGCTGCCGACTCGGCGGTAGTTCCCGGAACGAGTGTTTTGTTCACGGTACATGCTGTGACCGATGAAGGAGGCGAGGTGTGGTTGCATACGCACGGATTGAACCGTTGCGGTTTGTATGAACTTGAGATTCTGAAATCAGACAAGGAGAATTACAACAACCATTATTACTTGATTTCCGCCCTTGCTAGTCATCTGCTCGATAAAGACGATAGGACTTCCGAACCTGGTGTTGGCGTATATATCGGGATGTTGAATGACCGTTTGCCGATAGTGGCCACCTACGTTTCGTGGACAAAGGCGCTGGATGAGTACCGAAGCCTCGTTCTTGGCAGTGCGGACGACCGTGAGGAGGGACACAACGGCCGTACGGCACCCGTGTTCATCTATACGAGTGAGGACGACGAGAAGAAAGGCAGACTGCGGAAGGTGTCCGAATACGATAGCATGTGGGGTGAGAATCCGCTATTCTTTATTAGTACCCGTGAAACCAATCGCATGAGTGCGTTGGCTCGCGAGCGTTTCGGTCTTGTGAAATACATGGCAAAGAAGGACGAAGGCTCTATCTTGCTTAAAATTGGCTTGAAGACAGACAGTGCCGAGCAGGCTGACGACCGCGAACATATTTGGTTTAAGCTGTTGGAGTTTGATGGAGAGCGTTTCAAGGGACAGCTTATACAAGAACCTTACGACGTCAGCCACATGCACGAGGGTGATGAAGGGTGGTTTACGGTAGAGGATGTGACCGACTGGATAATCTATTTAGAGGAATTTTCGGTTACTCCGGATACCGCCTATCTGCTTGTATGATACAAAAGGAAGCGGGGAGAAGATTGTAAGGGCTTTTATTCGCCATTCCCGGATATTTTATCTAAATTTGCCTTCGCTAAACACGAATATGTTATGGAAAGTTTCAGTGAATTGATAAAAGCACGCCGCAGCATGCGGAAGTTTACAGAAGAAGAATTGACACAAGAACAAGTCGTTACTTTGATGAAAGCAGCCCTGATGGCACCCACGTCGAAACGCAGCAATGCATGGCAGTTCATAGTGGTGGACGAGAAGGATAAATTGAAGGAATTGTCCTATTGCAAGGAGCAGGCATCGCAGTTTATTGCCGATGCGGCACTGGCAGTAGTGGTTGTTGCCGACCCGCTGGCAAGCGACGTGTGGATAGAAGATGCCTCCATTGCTTCCATCTACCTGCAACTTCAGGCCGAAGATATGGGGCTGGGAAGCTGCTGGGTGCAGGTGCGCGAACGTTTTACGGCTTCCGGTATGCCTTCCGGCGAGTATGTGCACGAGGTGTTGGATATTCCTTTACAGCTGCAGGTGCTTAGTGTTATTGCTATCGGCCATAAGGGGATGGAGCGCAAGCCTTTCAACGAAGACAATCTGCAGTGGGAAAAGATACATATCAATAAGTACGGAGGAAAGTAACAGTGAGTGCAGCAAAAGCAAACAATAACCGTGATAC
>OLRS01002083.1_pt1 | contig 16817 bp, 15 predicted proteins | sample 1673171 | NCBI WGS metagenome assembly OLRS01 (sample SAMEA3136762, study PRJEB25190) | human gut metagenome | biome: human gut; feature: human-associated habitat; material: faeces | place: Austria | collected 2013
CTTGTTATTATTCCCCAAGCGGGGATACAATACAATTACGGGCTAATGATAGCATAGGAAATGAGCGGATTCAAGCAAATAAAAAGTTCAGGGGCCTTTGTATTGAAAAAAATGCGAAATTCCCCTATAATCAAGGGGAATAAACTGGGAGGAAATACGATGACATTTGATAATAAAACCTTAAAAGGAAAGACCGCGGTGCTGGCCGTGACCGGCAGTATCGCTGCGTATAAAATTGTAAATCTGGCGCGTATGCTGAAAAAACTGGGCGCCAACGTACAGGTTTTGATGACGAAGAACGCCACGGAATTTATCACGCCGCTGACCTTCGAGCAGCTCACCGGCAATAAGTGCCTGATCGACACCTTCGACCGGAATTTCCAGTATAATGTGGAGCATGTGGCGTTGGCTAAGCAGGCGGACGTGGTGCTGGTGGCTCCGGCTTCCGCCAATGTGATCGGCAAAATCGCGAACGGCATTGCCGACGACATGCTGACCACCACAGTCATGGCCTGCCCCTGTAAGAAAATCATTTCTCCGGCCATGAATCACAACATGTACCACAACCCCATCGTCCAGGATAATATCGAAAAGCTGGCCCGCTTCGGCTACGAAATCATCCCGCCGGAGACCGGTATGCTGGCCAACGGCGACAGCGGCGACGGTCGGATGCCCGACGAAAGACTGCTGCTGGAATATATTTTAAAGGAAATCGCCTGTGAGAAGGATCTGGCGGGAAAAAAGGTGCTGGTAACCGCGGGGGCGACCCGGGAAGCCATCGACCCGGTGCGTTTTATCACCAACCATTCCACCGGGAAAATGGGCTTTGCGCTGGCTCATGCGGCCATGTTGCGTGGTGCTGATGTGACCGTCGTAGCCGGACACACCGAGGCAGAAGTCCCCCTTCTGGTGAACGTAGTGCGTGTGACTTCGGCACAGGATATGTTTGAGGCCGTGAAAGAGTGCGCGGAAGAATCCGACGTGATTATCAAGGCCGCTGCCGTGGCGGATTATACGCCGGTGACGACCGCAGACCATAAAATCAAGAAGGCCGAGGGCGGACTTTCCATTGAGCTGACCAGAACCCGGGATATTCTGAAATATCTGGGCGGGCACAAGCGGGAAAGCCAGGTGCTCTGCGGCTTCGCCATGGAGACGGAAGATCTGCTTCAGAACGCGAAGAAGAAGCTGGAGAGTAAGAACTGTGATCTCATCTGCGCTAACAGTCTCAGAAAGGCAGGCGCGGGCTTCGGTGGGGATACGAACTGCGTGACCGTGCTGACGAAGGACGGGGAGCGGGAGCTGCCGCTGCTTTCGAAAGAAGAAACTGCCCATGAGATTTTAAACGAGATCTGTAAAAAACTGGGATAAGGAGACTCCATGTCATTTGTACATTTACACACCCATACAGAATACAGCCTTCTGGACGGCTCCAATAAAATAAAAGAATACGTGGCCCAGGTGAAGAAGCTGGGCATGACTGCCGCAGCTATTACTGACCATGGAGCCATGTTCGGCGTCATCGACTTCTATCGGGCGGCCCGGGCGGAGGGGATCAAGCCCATCCTGGGCTGCGAGGTCTACGTAGCTCCCAACTCCCGGTTCGACAAGGAGACCACCGGCGGCGACGACCGCTATTATCATCTGGTGCTGCTGGCCGAGAACAACCAGGGCTACGCCAACCTGATGAAAATCGTGTCCCGGGGTTACGTGGAAGGCTTCTATTATAAGCCCCGTGTGGACATGGAGGTACTGCAGGAGTTCCACGAGGGAATCATCGCCCTGTCTGCCTGCCTGGCAGGCGAAGTACCCCGGTACATCCAGAAGGGACTCTACGACGAGGCAAAAAAATCCGCATTAAAGTATGAAGCAGTTTTTGGAAAAGGAAATTATTTCCTGGAGTTGCAGGATCACGGCATTCCTGAGCAGAAGACGGTCAATCAGGCGCTGCTTCGCATGAGCCGGGAGCTGGATATTCCGTTGGTAGCCACCAACGACTGCCACTATACCTATGCCCGGGACGTGAAGCCCCACGACATTCTGCTCTGTATCCAGACCGGCAAAAAGCTGGCGGACGAGGATCGTATGCGCTACGAGGGCGGCCAGTATTATGTGAAGTCTCCCGAGGAGATGGAGGCTCTGTTTCCTTATGCGAAGGATGCATTGGAGAATACGGGTAAAATCGCCGAGCGCTGCAATGTGGAAATCGAGTTCGGCGTCACCAAGCTGCCGAAATACGATGTGCCTGAGGGCTACACTTCCTGGGAATACCTGAACAAGCTGTGCTTCGACGGCCTGTCAGAGCGCTATCCCAATGACGACGGCACCATGCGCGACCGTCTGACCTACGAGCTTGGCGTCATTCAGAAGATGGGCTATGTAGATTATTTCCTGATCGTCTGGGACTTCATCCATTATGCCAGAGAGCACGGCATAGCGGTAGGCCCGGGGCGGGGATCCGCAGCCGGAAGCATCGTTTCCTATACCATGGGAATCACCAACATCGACCCCATGCGCTATCAGCTGCTGTTCGAGCGTTTTCTGAATCCGGAGCGTGTGTCCATGCCTGATATCGACGTGGATTTCTGCTTTGAGCGTCGTCAGGAGGTCATCGACTATGTGGTCCGCAAATATGGCAAGGACCGGGTAGTACAGATCGTAACCTTTGGTACCATGGCGGCCCGGGGCGTCATCCGGGACGTGGGCCGTGTTATGGATCTACCGTACAATTTTGTGGATTCCATCGCGAAAATGGTGCCCCAGGAGCTGAATATCACTCTGGAAAAAGCCCTGAAAATGAATCCGGAGCTTCGGAAGAGCTACGAAAATGACCCGCAGGTGCAGGAGCTCATCGACATGTCCATGCGTCTGGAGGGACTTCCGAGACACACATCCATGCACGCGGCGGGCGTCGTCATCAGCCAGAAATCCGTGGACGAATATGTACCCCTGTCCCGGGCCTCCGACGGTTCCATCACCACTCAGTTTGTCATGACTACCCTGGAAGAGCTGGGCCTTCTGAAAATGGATTTTCTGGGCCTGCGTACCCTGACGGTCATTCAGGACGCGGCCCGTATGGCGTCCGAGCGAACCGGACAGACGATAGACATTGATAAAATAGATTATGACGACCCGGCGGTTTACGCTTCCCTTGGAACCGGTAAGACCGACGGTGTGTTCCAGCTGGAAAGCAGCGGCATGAAGGGATTCATGAAGGAACTGAAGCCAAAGAGCATGGAGGACGTCATTGCCGGAATTTCCCTGTACCGTCCGGGACCCATGGACTTCATTCCCCAGTACATCAAGGGTAAGGATCACCCGGAGAGCATCACCTACGACTGCCCTCAGTTGGAGGAGATTTTAAAGCCCACATACGGCTGCATTGTCTACCAGGAGCAGGTTATGCAGATCGTACAGAAGCTGGCAGGTTATACCCTGGGACGAAGCGACCTGGTACGTCGTGCCATGTCCAAGAAAAAGGCTTCCGTCATGGAGAAGGAACGGCAGAATTTCGTCTTCGGAAATCCGGAGGAGGGCGTGCCGGGCTGTATCGCAAACGGCATTCCAGAGCAGACAGCCCAGAAGATTTATGATGAAATGATTGATTTTGCCAAGTATGCCTTCAACAAGTCCCACGCGGCAGCTTATGCGGTGGTGGCCTATCAGACGGCCTGGCTGAAATATTATTATCCGGTGGAATTCATGGCGGCATTGATGACCTCTGTCATTGATAACTCGGGAAAGGTATCCGAATACATCCTGACCTGCCGCCAGATGGGCATCGATATTCTGCCCCCGGATATCAACGAGGGGGAGGCCCGTTTTTCCGTGTCCGACGGCGCGATCCGTTTTGCGCTATGCGCGATCAAGAGCATTGGCCGTCCTGTGGTGGAATCCATCATTGAGGAGCGGAAGCTTGGCGGACGTTTTAAGAGCCTGACAGATTTCATTGAGCGCATGGGCGGCAAGGATGTGAATAAGCGTGTAGTGGAGAACCTGATTAAGGCGGGCGCTTTAGACAGCCTCGGCGGCAACCGGCAGCAGTTTATGATAGCCTACGCAGGGATCATGGATGGCGTGGCCCAGAGCCAGAAGACCATGATGACCGGCCAGCTTTCCCTTTTTGACCTGGTGGGCGAGGAGGAAAAGGAGAGCTTCCAGGCCAAACTGCCCGATGTGGACGAGTACCCCAAGGAGCTCATGCTTTCCTTTGAAAAAGAGGTGCTGGGCGTCTATGTCAGCGGCCATCCGCTGGAGGAATATATGGATCGCTGGAAGAAGAACATTACAGCGGTGACCACGGATTTTGCCCTGGATGAGGAGAGCGGAGCTACGAAGGTGCATGACGGGGAATCCGTCGTCATCGGCGGCATGATTACCGGCAAAACCATCAAATACACCAAGAACAATAAGGTCATGGCCTTCCTGCAGATCGAGGATCTGCTGGGTACGGTGGAAGTAGTCGTATTTCCGAATGTGTATGAGCGAAGCGGCGAGGTACTGCAGGAGGATGCGAAGATTTTCATCAGCGGCCATGCGGACGTGGGCGACGACCGGGCGGGTAAGCTTATCTGCGACCGGATCATTCCTTTTGACGCAGGCAGAAAAGAGCTGTGGATTCAGTTCCCGAATCAGGCGTCCTGTCTGGAACGGGAGCAGGAGCTGCTGACGATGCTTGCCGACAGCGACGGAAAAGATCCGGTGGTGCTTTACGCGGCGGCAGAGAAGAGCGTGAAGCGTCTTCCTGCAGGACGAAATGTAAACGCAGATCCGGAATTGATTGGAAAATTGGAAAAAAGTTTCGGTAAAGGAAATGTAAAAGTTGTAGAGAAACGTATTGAAAATATAAGGCGGATGAAGTAAAATCACATTCAAGGATGTTATAAAATGATTGGCAGTAACAGTCCAGGAGATGAGAACCCGGACGGACGCGAGGAGGAATCATTATGGCAAAAGAGATTAAAACCATCGGAGTACTGACAAGCGGCGGCGATGCGCCGGGTATGAACGCGGCAGTCCGCGCTGTAGTACGTAAGGCACTGGTAAACGGCAAACAGGTAAAAGGAATTCTCAAAGGCTATACCGGACTTCTGGACGAAGAGATTATAGATATGTCCGCAAATGATGTATCCAACACCATTGAGCGCGGCGGTACAATGCTGTTCACTTCCCGCTGTAAGGAATTCATGACCGAGGAAGGCCAGAAGCGCGGCGCGGAGATCTGCCGGAAGCACGGCATCGACGGCATCGTAGTCATCGGCGGAGACGGTTCCTTCCGTGGAGCCCAGAAGCTGGCGGCCTTAGGCATCAATACCATCGGCGTACCGGGCACCATCGACCTGGATATCTCCTGTACCGAGTACACCATCGGCTTCGATACAGCAGTGAATACAGCCATGGAAGCCATTGATAAGGTACGTGATACCTCTACATCCCATGAGCGCTGCAGCATCATCGAGGTTATGGGACGTAACGCAGGCTATATCGCCCTGTGGTGCGGCATCGCCAACGGCGCTGAGGATATTCTGCTTCCGGAGAATTACGACTACGATGAGCAGAAGATCATCAACAACATTATCGCCAACCGGAAGCGTGGCAAAAAGCATCACATCATTGTAAATGCCGAGGGCGTCGGACATTCCACCAGTATGGCCCGCCGCATTGAAGCGGCCACCGGCATCGAGACCAGAGCCACCATTCTGGGTCACATGCAGCGAGGCGGAAGCCCCACCTGCAAAGATCGTGTTTACGCATCCATGATGGGAGCCATGGCAGCAGACCTGCTCTGCGAGGGCAAGACCAACCGCGTAGTAGGCTACCAGCACGGACGTTTCCAGGATTTCGATATCGACGAGGCGCTTGCCATGGTAAAGGGCATCGATCCGTACCAGTATCAGGTGGCAAAAGACCTGTCCAAGCACTGTTAGGAGATATTAACTATATGATAACAAGTACGGCGAACCAGCAGGTAAAACTGCTGGTTCAGTTGAATAAAAAAAGAAAACTCCGGGACGAGCGGGGGGTATTCCTTGTAGAGGGCCCGAAAATGTTCCGGGAGGCTCCAAGGGAGCGGCTTGAGAAAGTCTATTTTTCAGAAAGCTTCTATGAAAAGCATAGAGAAGCGCTTACCAGACGGATTCAGGCGGAAAAGCTGGATTATGAGATTCTGGACGACCATGTATTCAAGACCGTCAGCGATACCCAGACGCCCCAGGGCGTGCTCTGTATCGTGCGGCAGCAGGAAAGCTCGCTTGATGCATTTTTGAAGGCGGAAAAGCCGTTGTTACTGCTCCTTGAGAACCTGCAGGATCCCGGCAATCTGGGAACAATTCTCAGGACTGCAGAGGGCGCGGGCGTGACCGGCGTGATCCTGAGCAAGGGCTGTGTGGATCTGTATAATCCGAAGACGATTCGATCTACGATGGGTTCCGTATATCGGGTTCCGACCCTGTATACAGAAGACCTGTGCCAGACAGTGGAAGTATTGAAAAAGCATGGAATCCGCTCCTACGCAGCGCACCTGAAGGGTGCGAACTTCTACGACCAGGAGAACTACCAGAGCGGTACCGCCTTCCTCATCGGAAATGAAGGAAACGGCCTGACGGATGAGTTGACCGAACAGGCAGACGCCCTGATTCGAATCCCCATGGAGGGCCAACTGGAATCCCTGAACGCAGGCGTAGCGTCAGCGATCCTCATGTACGAAGCCTATCGTCAGAGACGATAAATAGAAAACCAGAAGGTTCGGGCAGCCGGGGCGGCAAAAACTTTCCTATAGCGAATCCCTAGTTTGGGATGAGTCTGGAAAATTTTTGCCGCCCCGGCTGTCCGAACCTTCGTCCGTCCTATTTCAAAAGCTTCGCCTTCACCGTCGTATATTCCTATTACATTGCATATTCTATTACAAAACAATATAACATATGCTAATTCGGAAAAATGGGTGACACTTGAATGACTGCACGCAATTTCATTCTTTTGGATGAGGGGAATCATAGTCGGTTTTCGGTTAGAATTGGCTAAATTATTGACAAATACGGTTTGCTCTGCTACAATACCTCTCGTAACAGAAATGTAACATTTGTAATAATAATTGTAATATGTGACATAAAAATGTTAAATATCAACAGCTCGCATCATTGCAATTAAGACTTACAGGAGGTTTTTATGAACGCAATCAGCAAAAAGATACCTCTGCTTTTGGCATTAGTTTTCGTCTGGGTTCTGGGCTGCGGCTTTGATAACCTGGAGGTTGAGACATCAGCAGGTATCGAGTCCGTTATGGCGGATCTGACAAGCGAAGATTTTGAAGCACTGCAGATAGAGGATGAGTGGGGAGAAAAGGTTCTCGCCAATGTAGAGGATTATGTGACGGTCCGTCAGGAGCCAAATGCGGATTCCAAGGCCATTGGCCGGATGTTTAAGGGTGACGGCGGCATGATCATCGAGCAGACAGAGGACGGCTGGACGAAAGTGAAGTCCGGTAACGTGGAAGGCTATGTGAGCAATGAATACCTGCATTTCGGCCAGGATGCCTACGAGGCATCCCAGGAGGCTGCCACACTGACAGCGACTTCCCTGACCGGCGGACTTCGGATTCGTTCCGAGGCAAGCACGGAAGCGAAGATTCTGAAAAACGTGGAAGAGGGCGCGAAGCTTACGGTTATCGAGCAGCAGGACGAATGGGTACAGGTACAGTACGCGGAGGATAAGACAGGCTTCGTTTCCGCAGAGTTTGTGGATGTGAATTATGAGTTGGGCGAAGCCATGACCATGGAAGAGATCGAGAAGAAAGAGGCTGAGGAGAAGCGGGAGAAGCTGAAGCAGCAGCTCACTGCCATGCAGGCCAATGGCGACGAGGTTACCCTTCTGGCAGCCCTGATTCAGGCGGAGGCCGGCAATCAGCCCTATGAAGGCCAGGTAGCCGTAGGCGCGGTGGTCATGAACCGTGTGCGCAGCGGCCGCTACAGCAGTATTCTGGCAGCTATTTACGCGCCGGGTCAGTTTGGCGTGGTCAGCAACGGAAGCATAGGAAGATACTTAAGCAATCCGAAGGCCAGCTGTCGTCAGGCGGCGCAGGAAGCTATCAACGGTTACACCACGGTGGGAAGCTTTACGCATTTCAAGAACGCGGCTTCTTCGGTCAGCGGCGATCATATTGTGATCGGAAATCACGTATTTTACTAAAGGATAAGAAAAATCAGGCAGGGGCTGCCGCGGGAAACGCGGCGGCCCCTTTCAGAATTCTTAATAATAATTTTTCTTGTGCAAAAGGGGAAACTATAGTATGATAAGCAATAGGTAAACCCCGCAGGAAAGCAGTTTTCGGGGTTACAAATCGCAACAGAAAGGGGAGTGCGAAGCGATGGATGCCATGTATTGGCTGATATTACTGATTGTACTGGTTGTGGTTGAGATTATTACGCTGGGCCTGACCACCATCTGGTTTGCCGGAGGGGCGCTGGCAGCGTTTGTTCTCGCAATGCTGGACGTCCCGCCTGTGATCCAGTGGGCAGTGTTCTGCGTGGTGTCTCTGGTGCTGCTGTTCGGAACCAGACCCTGGGCGCTCCGGTTTTTCAACAGCCAGAAACAGGAGAAGACCAATGTGGACAGCCTGATTGGAAAAACCGCTGTGGTAACAGCTGAAATTCACAATCTGGAAGGGCGTGGAGAGGTTCTTGTAAATGGCCTGACCTGGACGGCGCGGGCAGAAAATGATTCCGAAGTCATTTCCGGGGATGTCCCTGTGGAAATCATAGCCGTAGAGGGCGTGAAGCTGATTGTGAGAAAGAAGAAGGAGGGCTGATTATGCCAAATTTTGTAGGAACTATTTTAGTACTGGTACTTGTATTATTTATTCTGATGATTATTGCTTCCTGCATCAAGATTGTTCCCCAGGCGCAGGCGCTGGTTATCGAACGTCTGGGCGCGTACATGGGAACCTGGGGTGTGGGAATTCATTTCAAGGCGCCGTTCATTGACCGTGTGGCGAAGCGCGTGACCTTAAAGGAGCAGGTAGTAGACTTTGCTCCCCAGCCTGTTATCACCAAGGATAACGTAACCATGCGAATCGATACAGTTGTATTTTTCCAGATTACCGATCCGAAGCTGTTCGCCTACGGCGTGGAGAATCCGATTATGGCTATCGAAAATCTGACAGCGACTACCCTTCGTAATATCATCGGAGACCTGGAGCTGGATCAGACTCTGACGTCCCGCGAGGTTATCAATACCAAGATGCGCGCGTCTCTGGACATCGCCACAGACCCCTGGGGCATCAAGGTAAACAGAGTAGAGCTTAAGAACATCATCCCGCCGGCTGCTATCCAGGACGCTATGGAGAAGCAGATGAAGGCAGAGCGAGAGCGCCGTGAGGCAATCCTTCGCGCTGAAGGTGAGAAAAAGTCTACGATTCTGGTAGCGGAAGGACAGAAGGAATCCGCGATTCTGGATGCAGAGGCAGAGAAGCAGGCAGCCATCCTTCGGGCAGAGGCGAAGAAGGAAGCGACCATCCGTGAGGCGGAAGGTCAGGCGCAGGCTATCCTGAAAGTACAGCAGGCGAACGCGGACGGCCTGAAGATGCTCAAAGAGGCATCTGCAGACAGCGCGGTACTGCAGCTGAAGAGCCTGGAGGCATTTGCCAAGGCGGCAGACGGCCAGGCTACCAAGATTATCATCCCGTCCGATATTCAGGGACTGGCCGGTATGGTGAAGGCTGTGGCAGAGGTAGCAAAGGAAAACTGATTTTTACGAAGAATAAAAGGCTGCGGTCCGAATATTTTGGGCCAGCAGCCTGATTGTTACTGTTCACTTTGTTCACAGGAACTTCTCGGAATAGTGAATGTGAACAGTAAAATAAGTATGAATACAGACGTTGGTGGAGGACAAAAGAAATGGATTTAAAAGGACGCGATTTCCTGACATTGAAGGATTTTACTCCGGAGGAGATTGAGTATCTGGTGGATTTGGCGGCCAGCCTGAAGACCCGCAAGAAGGCCGGTATTGTAGAGCGCGATATGCGCGGCAAAAACGTGGCGCTGATTTTCGAGAAGACCAGCACCCGTACCCGCTGTGCCTTTGAAGTTGCGGCTCACGATATGGGCATGGGAACCACCTATCTGGATCCGTCAGGTTCTCAGATTGGCAAGAAAGAAAGCATCGCGGATACCGCGCGGGTCTTAAGCCGCATGTTTGACGGCATCGAGTACCGCGGTTTCGGACAGGAGATCGTAGAGGAGCTGGCGAAATACTCTGACGTACCGGTATGGAACGGCCTGACCAACGAATATCATCCCACACAGATGCTGGCAACCCTGTTGACAGTCAAGGAGCATCTGGGCCATCTGAAGGGCGTAAAGCTGGTATATATGGGAGATGCCCGCTACAATATGGGCAATTCCCTGATGATCGCCTGTGCAAAGATGGGTATGCACTTTACCGCCTGCGCGCCGAAGAATTATTTCCCGAATGCGGAGCTTGTAGCTTACTGTGAAGGCGTGGCAAAAGAGACCGGAGCGACCATTACCCTGACCGAGGACGTTATGAGCGGTACAAAGGGCGCCGACGTCATTTATACCGATGTATGGGTATCCATGGGAGAGCCCGACGAGGTATGGGAGAGCCGCATCCGCGAGCTGATGCCCTATCAGGTCAATAAAAAGGTCATGGACAATGCGGGAGCCCAGGCTATCTTCACTCATTGCCTGCCGGCGTTCCACGATTTGAAGACAAAGATTGGCAAGCAGATTCAGGAGAAATTCGGCATCACCGAGATGGAGTGTACCGACGAGGTATTCGAGTCCGCCCAGTCCGTAGTCTTTGACGAGGCGGAAAACCGTATGCACACCATCAAGGCGGTTATGGCAGCTACACTGGGGGCTTAAGCATGAAAAAAGCAAGCCATGTGAGCAGGGACCCTTATTATTACTGGAAAATGATTTCCATGGTTCTGGCCTGCGCGGTGCTGATTCTGGCTATCCTGATTTTATTTGGCAGTAAGGGGGGAATGCTGATTCCCCTCGCCTTTCTGTTGGGAGCAGTTATGTCGGCGGTGACGGGCATTATGGAACTGGCAAAAAATAAAAAGGTGACCGGCTACATCTGCTCGATTTTCGCGGGGCTGATGGCCGTGGCACTGATATTCAATATCATCTGGATGTGGTTTTTATGATAAAGGACGAGGTTTTGGCTGCACTTCGGGAGAGAGGCGGCTATGTATCCGGGCAGGAGTTGTGCGACCGGTTTTCCGTGTCCCGGACTGCCATCTGGAAGGCAGTCAGCAAATTAAAAGAAGAGGGCTATGAGATTGACAGTGTGCCGAATCGGGGGTACTGTCTTCTGACGTCGCCGGACGCCATGACCGAGGCAGAGATTCGCAGTTATCTCCATACGGAGAAGATGGGGAAGAGCCTGGTTTGCTTCGCAGATACGGATTCCACGAATATTCAGGCGAAGCTGCTGGCAGAGCAGAATGCGCCCGACGGGACATTGGTCTGCTCAGATCAGCAGACGAAGGGTCGGGGGCGCCGGGGACGTGCCTGGGATTCCCCGCCGGGAGAGGCCATCTATATGAGCCTTTTACTGCGACCGGATATCCATCCGGAGCATGCGTCCATGCTGACGCTGGTCATGGGGATGGCGGTGGCAGATGCCATCAACGAGCTGATGGGCGGCGAATCAGCCGGGATTAAATGGCCCAACGATGTGGTGCTGAAAGGCAAAAAGGTCTCCGGAACCCTGACGGAAATGAGTACGGAGATGGACTGCATCCATTATGTAGTCATCGGTACGGGCATCAATGTGAACACCCAGAAATTTCCAAAAGAACTGGATCAGGCGACGTCTCTGAGACTGGCAGCAGGTCATAATTTTCGACGTGCGGAGCTGATCGCCCTTTGTATGAAATATTTTGAAAAATATTACGCGCTTTTTGAGCGGACGGAGGACCTGAGCCTTCTGATTGACGAATATAACCGGCTGCTGGTCAACCGGAACCGGGAAGTGCGGGTGCTGGAACCGGGCAATGAATATACGGGACTGGCTCTGGGCATAAACAACCAGGGCGAACTTCTGGTGCGCCGGGAGAACGGCCGGGTGGATGAGATTTATGCCGGTGAGGTATCAGTGCGCGGCGTGTATGGGTATGTATAAAATGGGAGAAAATATGGAACAGGAAAATACAGTCCTCTGCGGAGCCAATTCCTACGAGGAAAAATACTTTTTTAACGAGCAGTTTGCGGCGTTGCCTGCGACCATCAAGGACGAGCTGAAAATCATGTGTGTGCTTTTTGTAAACCGGGTGGGCGGCATCCTGCTTCTGGAATTCGCTCCGGACGGCACGCTGGTCTTCCGGGTATCCAGCCATGAGGACGATTTCTTCTTCGATGAGATCGGAAGCAGCCTGCAAATCAAGGAACTGCGGAGAGACAAGGAAGAGCTTCTGGCTTCTCTGGAAATGTTTTACCGCGTATTCTTTTTAAATGAGGAGACAGAACATGCATAACGAACTTTTGAAAATCGGACCGTTTACAGTGTACGGCTACGGCCTGATGATTGCCATTGGTATTTTCTCAGCCTACTGTCTGGCGGAATACCGGGCACGGAAAATAGGCCTTAACGACGAGAGGGTCTTCGGCATGACCATCTGGGCGGTCATCGGCGGAATCCTGGGCGGTAAGATTTTGTATTATATTACGATTTTACCTCAGATTGTCGAGGATCCGAGCCTTTTATACCGGGATTTGCTGGAGGGCTTTGTGATTTACGGCGCGCTCATCGGCGGCTTTATCGGCATCGTGCTTTACTGCCATATCTGGAAAATGAATCTGCTGTCGTATCTGGATCTGGCGCTGCCTTCCGTGGCACTGGCCCAGGGATTTGGCCGCATCGGATGCCTGCTGGCAGGCTGCTGCTACGGGCAGGAGACGGACAGCGCGTTCGCGATTACCTTCCACAATTCCGCTTATGCCCCCAACGGTGTGCCGTTGATCCCGACCCAGATTATTTCCAGCGGGCTGGATTTCCTTCATTTTTTCATTTTGCTTTACTTTGTGAAAAAATGGAAGAAACATGACGGACAGGTGACGGGACTCTTCTTTATGCTTTACAGCGCCGGTCGTTTTGTGCTGGAGTATTTCCGGGGCGATCTGGAGAGGGGAAGCGTGGGCGTACTGTCCACGTCCCAGTTTATTGCCATATTTATGTTTGTGTTTGGAGCGGTCTTTTTCTTTGTCTTAAGCAAAAAGAAAGTGGCTGTGCCCGCTGAGGTGAAAAAGCAGGATGAGTAAAAGTGAGAAGCGTGCCCAGACCTTCCTGTATATTGGTGTGCTGCTGGCACTGATTGCGGCGGACTGGCACTGGTATCTGGGTGAATTTGCAGGCGAGAGCTTTGTGACGGGACTGCCGTTTATGAAGGCAGTGTATGTGCTGTGGATAGGCGCTATTATTATCTGTCTGGCGGCCAGCGGCGTATTTTTCTGGAAGCTTCGGAAGCAGGAGGCGGCCTATACCCGCAAAAATAAGCGCGGGCATGAGAAAAAGCGCCGGGCGTAAGACAGAAGCCCGTCGGGCAGGATTTTATTTTATAAAAAGGAAATTTTTTCATGGGAAAGCTAAAGATAGGAAGCGTGGAGCTTCCGAATCCGGTGATACTGGCGCCGATGGCAGGGGTAAGTGACCTGCCTTTTCGTCTGTTATGCCGGGAACAGGGCGCGGGACTGGTGTGCATGGAAATGGTCAGCGCCAAGGCTATCGCCTATCACAATCGCAACACCGAGAGGCTGATGGAAATCAATGACCGGGAGCATCCGGTGTCCTTACAGCTTTTCGGCTCCGAGCCGGACCTGATGGCGGAGATTGCCGCGCAGATTGAGGACAAGCCCTTCGACATTCTGGACATCAATATGGGCTGTCCGGTGCCGAAAATCGTGGGTAACGGAGAGGGATCGGCTCTGATGAAAAACCCGAAGCTTATCGAGGAGATTATCACGAAGGTGTCCCGGGCGATCAAAAAGCCCCTGACCGTGAAATTCCGGAAGGGTTTCGACGACGATCATGTGAATGCGGTGGAGATCGCGAAGATCGCCGAGGCCAGCGGCGCGGCGGCAGTGGCGGTCCATGGCCGCACGCGGGAGCAATTCTACTCGGGAACGGCGGACTGGGAGATTATCCGGCAGGTGAAAGAGGCCGTATCCATTCCCGTTATCGGAAATGGGGATGTGGACAGCCCGGAGAAGGCAAAGGCACTGCTTGATAGCACCGGCTGCGACGGCGTCATGATTGGCCGGGCTGCCAGAGGCAATCCCTGGCTGTTTCATAGGGTGGCAGAGTATCTGGAGACCGGAAAGCTCCTGGACAAACCATCCGGGGAAGAGATCAAAGCCATGATGCTCCGCCACGCGCGGATGCAGGTAGCATGCAAGGGCGATTACACGGGCATCCGGGAGATGCGGAAACACATTTCCTGGTACACTACAGGACTGCCCGGTTCCGCAAAGCTCAGGGGAAAGATTAACAGCGTAGAGAGTCTTCAGGAAATGGAAGAGCTTTTACAGGAAATGTAAGGGAAAAGTTGTAAGGAAAAAGCCATAAGCAGCCACGGAAAGCGATTGACAATCAGCGCCTTTGAGTGTATAATATCGTGGATATTCTGAAGGTGGGTCAGTGCCGTTTGTCCCATTTTCCAGAGCATCGACAGGAATAAATGCGACAGAAAAAGATATAATGGAATAGATAAGAACCAGGAAGGATGTAAAAAATGAGCGAGAAGAAAAATTTACTGACTTATGAGGGACTGAAAAAGCTGGAGGACGAGCTCCAGGATCTGAAGGTAGTGCAGAGAAAAGAGATCGCACAGAAGATCAAAGAGGCAAGAGAGCAGGGCGACCTGTCCGAGAACGCCGAGTACGACGCAGCCAAGGACGAGCAGCGTGACATCGAGGCCAGAATCGAGCAGATCGAGAAGATCCTGAAGAACGCAGAAGTCGTCGTAGAGGACGAGGTGGATCTGGACAAGATCAGCGTAGGCTGCGTAGTGAAGGTTCTGGATGTGGAATACGACGAGGAAGAGGAGTTCAAGCTGGTAGGTTCCTCTGAGGCAAACAGCCTGAACGGTAAGATTTCCAATGAGTCTCCGGTAGGAAAGGCTCTGATTGGCGCGCGCGTAGGCGATACCATCAAGGTCGAGACTCAGGCAGGAGAGATTGAATACAAGGTACTTGAGATCCAGAGATCCAAGTAATCGGCATACGAGAGGAGTACAGGAATGGGAGAACAGAAGAATCAGAATGGACAGGAGCAGGATATCAATCAGCTCTTAAAGGTACGCCGTGAGAAGCTGGCAGATCTGCAGGAGCGGGGAAAGGATCCGTTCCAGATTACAAAATTTGACGTGACACATCACAGCCAGGAGATCAAGGATGACTTTGAAGCTCTGGAGGGCAAGACCGTAACCATCGCCGGACGTATGATGTCCAAGCGTGTCATGGGTAAGGCTTCCTTCTGCAACGTGCAGGATCTGAAGGGCAATATCCAGTGCTACGTGGCCAGAGACAACGTGGGCGAGGAAGAGTATAAGGATTTCAAGAAATATGATATCGGCGATATCATCGGCATCACCGGCGAAGTGTTCCGCACCAAGACCGGCGAGATCTCTATCCATGTGGCCAATGTGACACTGCTCAGCAAGAGCCTTCAGATTCTTCCGGAGAAGTTCCATGGACTGACCAACACCGACGTACGTTATCGTCAGCGTTACACCGACCTGATCATGAACAGCGAAGTGAAGGATACCTTTATCAAACGTTCCAGAATTATCAGCAGCATCCGCCGTTATCTGGACGGACAGGGCTTCATGGAGGTGGAGACTCCGCTTCTGGTGGCCAATGCAGGCGGCGCGGCAGCGCGTCCCTTCATCACACATTCCAATGCGCTGGATGAGAATTTCAAGCTTCGTATTTCTCTGGAGCTGTACTTGAAGCGTCTGATCGTGGGCGGTCTGGAGCGTGTATACGAGATTGGCCGTGTATTCCGTAATGAGGGCTGCGATACCCGTCACAACCCGGAGTTCACTCTGATGGAGCTCTATCAGGCATATACCGATTACCACGGCATGATGGATCTGACTGAGAACCTGTACCGTACCGTGGCACAGGATGTGCTGGGAACCACAAAGATTGTATACAATGGCATTGAGATGGATCTGAGTAAGCCCTTTGAGCGTATCACCATGGTAGATGCTGTCAAGAAATATTCCGGCGTAGACTGGAACGAGATTCATACCCTGGAGGAGGCCCGCGCCGCAGCGAAGGAGCACAATATAGAGTTCGAGGAGCGCCATAAGAAGGGTGATATCCTGAATCTGTTCTTCGAGGAATTCGTAGAGGAGCATCTGCTTCAGCCGACCTTCGTTATGGATCATCCGATTGAGATCTCTCCGCTGACCAAGAAGAAGCCGGAGAATCCGGAATACGTAGAGCGATTCGAGTTCTTCATGAACGGCTGGGAGATGGCCAACGCTTACTCCGAGCTGAACGACCCGATTGACCAGCGCGAGCGTTTCAAGGCTCAGGAGGAGCTGCTGGCGCAGGGCGACGACGAGGCGAACACCACTGACGAGGACTTCATGAACGCTCTGGAGATCGGTATGCCGCCCACAGGCGGAATCGGTTTCGGTATCGACCGTATGTGCATGCTGCTGACAGACTCCGCAGCTATCCGCGACGTACTGCTGTTCCCGACAATGAAGTCCCTGGACGCTGACAAGAAGTCTGCGAAGTCAGAAAACAGCACTTCCACAGCAGCACCTGAGAAGGAAGAAGTTA
>OLRS01002085.1_pt1 | contig 16805 bp, 14 predicted proteins | sample 1673171 | NCBI WGS metagenome assembly OLRS01 (sample SAMEA3136762, study PRJEB25190) | human gut metagenome | biome: human gut; feature: human-associated habitat; material: faeces | place: Austria | collected 2013
AATTATATTTTGGGATAAAATGTACGTTATGAATGAAGGGCATAAGGAGGACGCCGTAAAATGGCAATCCATGTAAAAAGCGAAATTGGAAAATTGAAAAAAGTAATGCTTCACAGACCGGGGCAGGAACTGGAGCATCTGGTTCCGGAAGATCTGGAACGGCTTTTATTTGATGATATTCCTTATTTGAAAACTGCAAAAATCGAGCATGATATGTTTGCGGAGATTATGCAGGGACAGGGGGTGGAAGTCGTATACCTGGAGGATCTGACGGCAGAGGTGCTGAAAAATCCTGAGAAAAAGGAGCAGTTTGTTCAGGAGTTTATTGCAGAGGGTGGTGCTTCTGCAACAAAAGTGAGGGAGCAGTTATACGAATATCTGATGAATATTGCAGACGAAAAGGAACTTGTGTTAAAGACGATGTCAGGAATCCGGGCTTCTGAGTTAAATGTAAAAATGAGTTGTCCGCTGGTAAGTCTGGTGAAAAAAGAGAGTCAGTTTTTGCTGGATCCGATTCCGAATCTGTATTTTACGAGAGATCCATTTGCATGTATCGGAAACGGTGTCAGTCTGAACCACATGTATTCCCGGACCAGAAGAAGAGAGACACTTTACGGAAAATATATTTTAAAATATCATCCGGATTTTGCCGGAAAAGTACCGTTTTACTATGACAGAGCAATGGATTTTGCCATTGAAGGCGGAGATATTCTGAATCTGAGTAATAAAGTCATTGCTATCGGAATTTCCCAGCGTACAACGCCGGAAGCGATTGAAATTCTGGCACAGAATATATTTGCAGATGAGACATCAGAAATTGAAACGATTATAGCACTGGATATTCCGTCTGTCCGTGCTTTCATGCATCTGGATACGGTATGTACGCAGGTAGATCATGACAAATTCACGATTCATCCGGGCATCATGCAGACACTGCGTATTTTTGAAATTAAACCGGGAGATCAGAAGGGGCAGTTAAAAGTGACAGAGTCCGATGCGATGCTTTCTGATATCCTTGCAAAATATCTGGAACTGGATAAAGTGACACTGATCAAATGTGGTGGCAAAGACAGAATTGCTTCCGAGCGTGAACAGTGGAACGATGGTTCTAATACTCTTTGCATTGAGCCTGGAAAAGTTGTCGTATATGACCGAAATTATGTGACAAATGATATTTTGCGTCAGCATGGTATCGAGGTACTGGAAATGGCAAGTTCGGAGCTATCCAGAGGTCGTGGTGGCCCACGCTGTATGAGTATGCCGCTGGAGAGGGAAGTGTAATTATAAGTCTACTTTCTAAATAATATAAAGAGAAAACCATTCACATTTCTTTTTGTTTGAGCTATGATAATAAATAGCACAAAGAAAGCATAAGAAGTGTCAATGGTTTTCTTTTGATTTATGAGGAGTAAAAAATGATCAGAGAAATTAATGTAAAAGAATTAACTGACAACATCAGCGAGATGTGTATACAGGCAAATCACTATCTGTCGCCGGATATGGATGTATGTATGAAGCAGGCTGTCGAGACAGAAAAATCAGAGCTTGGCAAAAAAATTCTGAACCAGCTTCAGGAAAATCTGGAAATTGCGGACAAAGAGATGATTCCAATCTGTCAGGATACGGGAATGGCAGTTATTTTTATGGAAATCGGACAGGATGTACATTTTGTGGGCGGTGATTTTGAGGAAGCGGTCAATGAAGGAGTACGTCGTGGTTATATGGATGGATATCTGAGAAAATCTGTGGTAAAAGATCCGCTGATCCGTGAAAATACAAAAGATAATACACCGGCAATTCTGCATACAAAAATTGTTCCGGGTGATAAAGTGAAAATCACCGTTGCACCAAAAGGATTTGGCAGTGAAAATATGAGCCGTATTTTTATGCTGAAACCGGCAGATGGTATCGAAGGTGTGAAAAATGCAATTCTGACAGCAGTCAAAGATGCAGGACCGAATGCCTGTCCGCCAATGGTTGTGGGCGTTGGTATCGGTGGAACTTTTGAAAAATGTGCGCTGCTTGCAAAGCAGGCTCTGACCAGACCGGTGAATAAACATTCCGATATTCCATATGTCAAAGAGATGGAAGAAGAAATGTTGACGAAGATCAATCATCTTGGTATCGGACCGGGTGGACTTGGCGGTACAACCACAGCGCTGGCAGTCAATATAAATACCTATCCGACACATATCGCAGGACTTCCTGTGGCAATCAATATCTGCTGTCATGTCAACAGACATGCGGTAAGAGAACTGTAGGACAGGAGGAAATTATCATGGATAAACATATACATACACCAATTACAGAAGAAATTACCGCTGACTTAAAAGCAGGCGATTATGTTTATATCACAGGTACACTTTACGTGGCCAGAGATGCTGCTCACAAACGCATGATGGAAGTACTGGATGAAGGAAAAGAACTTCCAATTAATATCAAAGACTGCACGATTTATTATATGGGACCGTCTCCGGCCAGAGAAGGACGACCGATCGGTTCTGCCGGTCCGACGACCGCAAGCCGTATGGACAAATACGCTCCGCGTCTGCTGGATCTTGGTGAAAAAGCCATGATCGGAAAAGGAAAACGTACCAAAGAAGTTATTGATGCAGTCATCCGAAACAAAGCAGTTTACTTTGCAGCTATCGGCGGAGCAGGCGCATTGCTTTCAAAATGCATCAAAAAATCTGAGATTGTCTGCTATGAGGACCTCGGTGCAGAGGCAATCCGTAAGATTGAAGTAGAAGATTTTCCGGTTATCGTAGTCGTAGACTCTGAAGGAAACAATCTGTATGAAACTGCAATCAAAGAATTTGCGGTAGAAGATTAATCGTTATAATTTTTATTTAGAAGATGATGAAATAAAGGAATCACACATAGATTTGATAAGTACCTAATAGTGGTAGAAAATATCAAAGTATGTGTGATTTTTTGATAGATAATGAAAAAAGTGAAAAAATAAAACATTTTATACTGAAAAACGTGATATAATATAAAAAATAATATAAAAAAACGTGAAAAAGAAAATAAGGAGGTATGGAAATGTATTTAAAGAGAAAAATAGATGATTATTTGCTGGAATGGAAAAAAAACATGGACAGACTGCCTTTAATTATAAAAGGGGCAAGACAGATTGGAAAAACAGAGTCTATTAATCAATTTGCAATGGATAATTATAAGAATGTTGTAAATATTAATTTTGCATTGGAGCCTAAATATAAGACAATACTGAGCGACGGATACAGTGTTGAGGATATTATCAAAAATATTTCTCTAATAGATCCATCAAAGAAATTTATTGAAGGGGATACTTTGATTATTTTTGATGAATTACAGGAATATCCAGATGTTGCAACTGCGTTGAAATCTTTTAAAATAGATGGGAGATTTGATGTTATATGCAGTGGTTCTTTATTAGGGATAAATTACAAAAGAATTCATAGTAACAGTGTGGGATACAAGACAGATTATGAAATGTATTCTATGGATTTTGAAGAATTTTTATGGGCAAAAGGATATTCGGAAGCACATATTAAAGATATGTTGAAGCACATGAAGACAGGTATTCCATTTTCAGAAACAGAAATGTCTGTATATAAAAAATTGTTTTTGGAGTACTGTGTGCTGGGAGGAATGCCGGCAGTTGTAAATTTGTATATAGAGACAAATACGTTTTCAGGTACTTTAGAACTACAGAAGCAGATACAATTAGATTATGAAGAAGATATCCGAAAATATGCGGAGGGACTGGATCAGACAAAAATTGTAAGTGTTTATCGAAATGTTCCGGTACAGCTCGCAAAGGAAAATAAAAAGTTCCAGTTGAGTAAAATAGATAAAAAAGCAAGAAGCCGGGAATATATGGGATGTATTACATGGCTTGTGGATGCTGGAGTAATAACAACATGCTATTGTCTTTCATATCCGGAACTTCCATTGAAAGGAAATTACGATGATTCAAAATTCAAGCTGTATTATCCGGATACAGGTCTTTTGATTGCGTCATTAGATGAAGAAGCGCAGGAAGATTTACGTGCAAATAAAAATCTTGGTGTTTATAAAGGAGCTTTATATGAGAATTTTGTGGCAGAGGCGTTTGTAAAGCAGGGATTAGGATTATATTATTATAGAAAAGATAACGGAACGTTAGAAGAAGATTTTTTTGTCAGAACAAAAGATGCATTGGTGCCAGTAGAAGTAAAAGCAAATAACAATCGTTCCAAATCTTTACGTCAGTTAATATCTAGTGATTCATATGGGGATATTTATTGGGGAATAAAATTGGCGGATAGTAATATAGGAATTGAGGATAAAATTTGTACATTTCCGTATTTCTGTTCTTTTTTGATAAAACGTTATTTGAACGCAGAATAAGCAAAGCGACTGCGTTCATGAGCAAGTAGCGAAAGCGGATTGCGAATGTCCGCTTTACGGAAAATGATGTTAACCTCATAAAAAATTAAGAAATTCATATATTTTTTTTACTGTTTTGTTTTATAAAATAGCTATACTTCAGATCAGAATAAAAGTTATTCATACAGTATTCGATCTGTCACTAAAAATAAAACACAGGAGGATTGAAGGTGAAAAAGAAATTCAAACACAAAAAACTGGTGATCGTGCTGGTTATCATTGTAGCAGCAATCATTGTGCTGGTTGGCGTAGCCAAACGAAAGTTAAGCAGTGTAGCAGAGGCGACCAACATTGTACAGTTGGAAAAAGTAGATAAAAGAGACCTGTCCGATTTTATATCTCTGACAGGAACGGTAAGTGGTGAGACGAAGATCAATTATTCTTCTACAGCTGCGGCTGAAATCAAAACTGTAAATGTTCAGGTTGGAGATGTTGTAAAAGAAGGCGATGTGATCGCAACTCTGGATAAAGATTCGATTCAGAAACAGATTGATGTACTGGAGAAATCCCTGTCAAATGCAGCTGCATTAAAACAGAATGAAACGAATCAGAATCAGCGTGCTCTTGAGCGTGCCAAAGAAGATCAAAAAAATCAATTGGCACAGGCAAATGACAGTATCAACAGTGCAGAAGCTGCATATACAGCAGCACAAAACACTATAAATTCATTAAATAACCAGATTAAATCTGTATCAGATCAAATAAATGCGGCATCTGATGAAGATACAAAAGCAGCACTTCAGGAAAAACTTTCTGATCTTCAGGATCAGCTTTCCAGTGCAAAAAGTGATCTTACGTCTGCAGACAGTGCCCGCAAAGAAGCAAAAAACAATTATACGAGCGTAAAATCCTCCACCGATGATGCGATTTATTCTGCTCAGAGCAGTATTGAATCTGCAAAATATAACCAGACGGATGACAGTGATACACAGACACAGCTGGATCAGTTGAGAAAACAACTGGATGATTGTACGATCACAAGTAAAAGTGCAGGTATTGTTACTGCAGTCAATGTTTCTGTCGGTGATGTAAATACCGCAAATGCTACGTTAGTAACCGTAGAAAATAATACTGATATGATCGTGAATGCAAGTGTAACAGAAAAAGATATTCTGAAACTGCAGGAAGGTATGAAAGCAATCATTACTTCTGATGCGTTGGATGATCAGGAAATCAATGGCGAAATCATCAAAGTAGTAAAAGTATATAATGCTTCCCAGCCGACAACGGAACAAACCGGGCAGGAGACTTCCGGAGCCGCCAATACAGGTGGATTTTCGGTACAGATCAAATTAGATCCGTGTGATCTGATCAGTGGCATGAGTGCAAAGGCAAAAATTGTCCTGACAGATCGTGAAAATGTGTTGTCTGTACCGTATGATCTGGTGCAGCAGGATGAGGATGGCAAAAGTTACGTCCTCTGTGCAGAAGAGAATAAAGATGGTACTTATACAGCTGTAAAGAAAAATATCACAGTAGGCGATGAGATTAACTATTATACCGAAGTGACCGGTGGAGATCTGAAAGCAGGAGATTACATTATCATGGATTACGCTATATCCGAAGGAGATACTTTCCAGGGAGAAAGAGGAAGTGATGTAAGTGAAACGGAAGATGGCGGTTCTACAAGTGTAAGTTCTGAAGTAACTGCGGATTAATCATGGAGGTTTTTATACATGTCAAATGAAATTATGATCCGCATGGAACAGATCGTGAAGACATATTACATTGGTCAGCCAAATGAATTGGAGATTTTACACGAAATCAATCTTGATGTCAAACGGGGCGAATTTGTTTCTATTGTAGGAGAATCCGGTTCCGGAAAAAGTACGCTGATGAATATTATGGGTATTCTGGATCGCCAGACTTCCGGTAATTATTTTCTGGAAGGCGAGGATGTCAACAGCATGGATGACACCGTGCGAAGTGTCATGCGGAATGAAAAAATTGGCTTTGTATTTCAGAATTTTAATCTGATTCCGAGAGCAAATGCCTTAAAAAATGTAACTTTGCCTTTGATGTACAGTGAACACCGTCCGAAAAATGCAAAAGAAATCGGTATGCAGATGTTGGAACTGGTGGGAATGGCAGATCGTGCCACACACCGTCCAAATGAGTTGTCCGGCGGACAGAAGCAGAGGATTGCGATTGCCCGGGCGATGATTAATGATCCTTCCATTATCCTTGCAGATGAGCCGACCGGTGCACTGGATTCCCAGACCGGTCATATGATCATGGATATTTTTCACAAGCTTCATGAAGAACAGGGAAAAACAGTCGTACTGATCACTCATTCAAAGGAATTGGCTGCAGAGACCGAGCGAATTGTCACATTAAATGATGGTATGATCGTATCTGATAGCAGAAAAACAGAAAAAGGCTGTGATTTGTCAGGTTATCACAAGATGAATGATGGATGCAATAAGCCAGAAATCGGAGAGGGGGGAACGCTATGCTGATAGAGAATATCAAAGAAGCCTTTCAGAACCTTCTTTCCAATAAAATGCGTTCCCTGCTGACTATGCTTGGAATCATCATCGGTATTTCTGCGGTTATCACGATCACGACCATTGGAACATCTATCAAATCAACGTTGAATGCTACATTAAACTCCCTTGGTGGAAACAGTATCAGCGCAAGTGTGGATGCTATTTATCCGGAGGATGATGCGGACTGGTCAAACTGGGAATATCCGGAGATGACAGCAGATGATTATATTACGCAGAATATGCTGGATGAATTACAGGAAACATACCCGGACGAAATCGCAGGTTTTGGTATTTCAGCTTATCTTGGCAGCGGTCAGATTTACAAAAACAGTGATAAATATGCGAATGTGGACGCAACAGGAACGACAAAAGAAGAACTGGAGCACATGAAAATTAATATTCTTCGTGGACGTAATCTGACAAAGCAGGATATGAAAAAGGAGAAACGTGTATGCGTTGTATCCGATACGATGGCATCCTATTATTTCGGCAGTGAAGATCCTATCGGACAGCAGATTATTTACAGTGGAAGTGATGGTTATTCTTATGAATTTACAGTAGTAGGTGTGTATGAATATAATGCTGCTATTTTTGGTAAACAAGATACGACGATTCCGGAAAAAGAACGCAGTACTACCATGTATATTCCCGCCACAACCGCAAATAAATTAAATCATAGTGAAACGACCAATGGATATACGTATATAAGTGTCCTTTTAAAAACAGGTGCGGATCAAAATCAGGCAGAAACAGATATTCAGAGCTTTTTTGCAGACAAATATGCGAAAAATGAAAAATGGCAGGTCACAACATACAATATGTCTTCGGATATGGGCATTATTAATACAGTCATTAATGTAGTAACTGTGGCAATTTCCTTTATTGCAGCAATTTCCCTGATCGTTGGTGGCGTTGGTGTCATGAATATCATGCTGGTGTCTATCACTGAAAGAACAAAGGAAATCGGTATCCGAAAAGCGCTGGGTGCTAAAAATAAGGCCATCAAGCAGCAATTTCTGATCGAATCTGTGGTACTTTGCCTCGTTGGTGGAATCATTGGAATTTTGATTGGAATCCTGTTTGGATTTATCCTCGGAAAAGTGGCGATGCTTGTCATCAACAGCTACTACAGCGATTATGCAGGTTATATTATTATGAATGTACATCCGTCTGTATTAGCAATTATCCTTTCCGTATGCTTCTCAATGCTGATCGGTGTGTTCTTCGGATCTTATCCGGCGAAAAAAGCAGCAAAGATGGAAGTAATTGATGCACTGAGATATGAGTAAATTTTGTTACTCCAGACTGAGATAAACTATTGATGATTGTACTTTAAAATGGGATATGATAAGATACGAAAAAGAATGAATAGAAAGTAGTGATACTCATGTCCACACAGAAAGGAACTCTGATCAACAAATACACACCAAACTATGTCATTTTTGACCTTGAGACGACTGGAATCTCTCCGAACTATGATGAAGTGATTGAGATTTCGGCGCTGAAGGTTAAAGGTGGCGAAGTAGTGGATGAATTTAATACGCTGGTGAACCCGGGCCGCAAGATTCCATTTGGAGCGACGAAAGTGAATGGAATCACAAATGCGATGGTTGCGGAGGCACCGGCGTTTTCGCATGTTCTGGCAGAGTTTCTGGATTTTGCGGAAGGTCTTGTTTTGGTAGGACATAACATTGCACGGTTTGACATGAAGTTTATCTGGCGTGACGCCGAACAGTATTTTGGCGAAATTCCGCAGAACAATTATGTGGATACGCTGCAGGTGGCGCGAAAACACTTGCCGAAGATGGAGCATCATCGTCTGGTGGATCTGGCGGAGCATTATGGTATTTCATCGGAAGGTGCGCATCGAGCACTGAATGACTGTTACATGAACCAAAAAGTGTATGAGTGCATGGTGGCTGAGATGCGTGAGGCACATCAGAAGCGTGTGGAGGAAGCCAGAAAAAAGGCATCGGAAGACGTAGAGGTTCAGCAGCGACCTCAGCATTTTACAGTAAAAATCCGGGGTGTGGTGGAACGCATTACTTATCAAAATCCGGAAAATGGCTACACGGTCCTCAAATGTGCCGTAAAAAGTTACAAAGAACTTGTGACAGTCATCGGAAGTCTGCTGGATGTGAATGTTGGTTCTGTATTGCTGATTTATGGAAATTGGAAAGTGGACAGTCGTTACGGTAGACAGTTTGCTGCAGAGAGCTGGGAAGAAACGCTTCCGGCGACGGTATTTGGTATTGAAAAATATCTTGGTTCCGGTCTGATCAAGGGCGTTGGTCCGAAATATGCGAAAAAGATCGTAGCACAGTTTGGCATAGAAACGCTGGAAGTGATTGAGACGGATATTTCCCGGCTGCAGGAAGTGGACGGCATCGGTAAAAAACGAATCCAGATGATCCGGGACAGCTGGGAACGGCAGAAAGAGATCAAGAATGTTATGCTTTTTTTGCAGGATCATGGCGTCAGTACCTCTTTTGCAGCCAAAATTTACCGTCAGTACGGAAATGAAAGTCTGGATAAAATGAAAGAAAATCCGTTCCAGATGGCAGATGATATCTGGGGTATTGGATTTAAGACAGCAGATGGAATTGCACAGAAGCTTGGTTTTGCGAAGGAGGCTTATGTCCGGTTGCGCAGTGGTATTATGTATACACTCAGTAATCTGGCAGTGCACAGATTGTTGTGCCTGATGGAAATACAAAATGGTCCGTATATGATCACAGCCAGATTTCAAATGATGCATCAGAGGCAGAGGATGATTCGAGTGTTGTCAATGACAGAATATCAGATAAAGGCGGTTACACCCAGGCGGAATTAAATGATATGATCGCAGAGCAGGAGAAAAAAATCAAGGAGCTGGACCTGAATAAGCGAAAAGCGGAACTGGAAGTAGAAAAACTGAAAGCGAAGAGTTCCGATGGAATGATATATGCTACGGTTACCGGCATAGTAAAAAATTTGCAGGATAAAGATAATCTGCCAAATGACGGTACGCCATTTATGGAGGTGACAGGTTCGGAAGGTCTATATGTGACAGGAGGAATCAGCGAATTACTTCTGGATAAGGTAAAACCGGGGCAGATGGTCAGTGTGTCTTCGTGGGAAAGCGGATCAAGCTGCGAGGCAGAGATTACCGAGATTAAAAACTATCCTTCCACGGATGTTTCTTCTTATGGAGAAGGCAATAATAATGTGTCTTACTACCCATTTGTCGCTTATATTGAAGATACGTCAGGATTTCGAAATGGCGAATATGTGGATCTGACTATGACAGTTTCCGATGATGAAACAGGAAGTTCTCTTTATATTTTTAAAGGATATGTCCGTACGGAAAATGGAAAGTCTTATGTACTGAAAGCAGATGAAAATGATCGTCTGGTGAAACAGTATGTGAAAACAGGAAGAATCATTTACGGAGATACAATTGAAATTAAAGCCGGATTGAGTGAAGATGACCGCATTGCCTTTCCATATGGAAAAACGGCAAAAGAGGGTGTCCGTGCGGTGGATTCCGATGGCTCATATTATTAAGGGGAGGTGCGTGAAATGTTAGAAAATATTAGACTGTCCTTTCAGGGCATCTGGTCTCATAAAATGCGTTCCTTTCTGACGATGCTTGGCATCATTATCGGTATTGGTGCAATTATTGCAATTGTTTCCACAATTCAGGGAACAAATGAGCAGATCAAACAGAATCTGGTAGGTGCCGGAAATAATGCAGTGACAGTTCAACTTTATCAGGATGAATGGACTTACGAGATGGATTATAACGGAATTCCGGATGGTGTTCCGGTGATCAGTGATGATACTATGCAGCAGATTCTGGCAGTGGATGGTGTGGAGGAAGCATCCCGCTATACCAGCCGTCAGGGTTATGATACGGTATGTTATGGCAATACATCTCTTTCCGGTGGTTATGTCATGGGCGTTGATGCAAATTATCTGGATACCTGCAGTTATACCATTAAGGAGGGCCGTGGGTTTGACAGTAATGATTATGCGAAATACAGAAAAGTGGCAATTTTAGATCGGGATAGTGCATCTTCGTTATTTCAGGGAGCCGATGCGATAGGAAAGACCATCGAGATTCAGGGAGAACCGTATATTGTAGTTGGAATTGCAGATAAAAAAGATGGTTTTGAACCAGTGATCAATTCTATGGATGACTATTATACTTACATGCAGGATAGCAGTGGCAGAGTGTTTATTCCATCTGCCACATGGCCGATTGTATTTCAGTATGATGAACCACAGAGTGTGGTTTTAAAAGCAACAGATACAGATTCCATGGCATCTGCAGGTCAGGCGGTGGCAGATATCCTGAACGCAAATCTCAGTGTTTCTGATAGTACAATCCAATATAAAGGCCAGGATTTGTTAAAACAGGCACAGGATATTCAGGAACTGAGCCAGTCCACAAACCGCATGCTGATCTGGATTGCAGGTATTTCGCTTCTGGTCGGCGGTATCGGTGTTATGAATATTATGCTGGTATCTGTAACGGAACGTACAAGCGAGATCGGCCTGAAAAAGGCGATCGGAGCAAGAAAACGCAGAATTCTGTTCCAGTTCCTGACCGAGGCGGCGGTGCTCACCAGCATCGGCGGACTGCTCGGCGTGCTGGGCGGCATTATCATGGCACAGGTGATTTCGAGGGTATCGCAGACGCCTGTGGCGATCAGTATTCCGGCAATCATTTTCTCCGTGGTCTTCTCCATGGTGATCGGTATCGTATTCGGACTGCTGCCGTCGGTAAAAGCAGCGAACCTGAATCCGATCGATGCGCTGCGAAGAGAATAGAACAAAAAAGAGTTGAAAAATCCGTGCGGGTACAGCGTAGGTGCTGGATCCGTGCGGATTTTTTGTGCGGCGTGTGCGGATGAAACTTAAGATCTTTACTTTTTGCGGAAAGTCGGTTATACTGGAAAATAAGCGCAATTTGCGGCGCAGCAAAGAGGCATTCGAGTTTCGGATTCGGTATGTTTATGAAAATATAAGAAAGATTCAAAGACATTTCACATTCGTTTATGGTATAATCAAACAAGAGTATGACCAACGAAAAGGAGTATACGCGAATGAATATTTTGTTTTTTATCACACCGAAAAGTGAAACGGCTTATCTGTATGACGACTGCTCACTTCGGCAGGCCATCGAGAAGATCGAATATCATAAATACACGGCGGTTCCGGTACTGAACAAAAAGGGCTGCTACGTGGGAACACTGACGGAAGGAGATCTGCTCCGCATCATAAAAGAACGGTATCTGCTGAATTACCATGAAGCAGAGGATATCCCGCTCTGGCAGGTTCCAAAACGGTGGAATTATGAGTCCGTCAACATCAACAGCAACATCGAGGACCTGATCGAGATGTCCATGCGGCAGAATTTCGTTCCAGTTGTGGATGACGAGGGAATCTTCATCGGCATCATCCGAAGAAGAGATATCATCCAGTACTGTTATCAGAAAAGCGGCATCAAAGAAGAGGAAGAAGCCCGGCGCAGCGCGCGGAAACAAAACGCAGAACAGATGATTCTGCAGTAAAGAAGAAAATGAGGGAAACATTATGAAAAAACTGATCGATCTTATCCAGGAAGAGCTGGTAAAAGCCTTTACCGCTGCGGAGATGGACCCGTCCTATGCAAGGGTTTCCGTTTCCAACCGCCCGGATCTGTGCGAATACCAGTGCAACGGCGCAATGGCAGCTGCAAAAGCATACCACAAAGCACCGATCCAGCTGGCTGAAGCAGTTGTAGAAAAAGTGACCGATCACAGCGTGATCGGTGAAATTGAAGCCGTAAAACCGGGATTCATCAACCTGAAAATCAACCCGGAATTTCTGGCAGATTATCTTTCCAAAATGCAGAACGACGAAGATCTTTCTGTAGAGAAAGCAAAAAATCCGAAAACCATCATCGTAGATTACGGCGGAGCAAACGTGGCAAAACCGCTTCACGTCGGCCATCTCCGTTCCGCGATCATCGGGGAAAGCATTAAGCGTATGGGACGCTTCATGGGCCACAACATGATCGGTGACGTTCATCTTGGAGACTGGGGTCTGCAGATGGGACTGATCATCACCGAGCTGCAGGAGCGCCATCCGGAGCTTGTTTATTTTGATGAGTCCTTTACGGGAGAGTACCCGGAGGAAGCACCGTTTACGATCAGCGAGCTCGAGGAGATTTATCCTTGCGCAAGCGGCAAATCGAAAGAGGACGAGGACTATAAGAAACGTGCACTCGAGGCAACGAGAGAGCTGCAGCAGGGCAGAAGAGGATATCGTGCGATCTGGAAACACATTATGAACGTTTCTGTTGCCGATCTGAAAAAGAACTATGGAAACCTCGACGTTCATTTCGATCTGTGGATGGGTGAGTCCGATGCACAGGAGTACATTCCAGACATGGTAGATTACCTGAAAGACAATGGTTATGCACATTATGACCAGGGCGCACTCGTTGTTGATGTCAAAGAAGAGACAGACACAAAAGAGATCCCGCCGTGCATGATCTTAAAATCCGATGGGGCAGCTCTGTATGATACGACAGACCTGGCAACCATCATCCAGCGTATGAAACTGTACAAGCCGGACGAGATCTGCTATCTGGCAGACAAACGTCAGGAGCTTCACTTCGTACAGTGTTTCCGCTGTGCAAGAAAAGCAAAACTGGTGAATGATGATACCGTTCTTTCCTTTATCGGCTTTGGTACCATGAACGGAAAAGACGGAAAACCGTTCAAGACCCGTGAGGGCGGCGTTATGCGTCTGGAGCGTCTGATCGGCGAGATCAACGATGAGATGTATCAGAAGATCGTGGAGAACCGCAGCGTAAAAGATACGGATGCAAGAGGAACGGCACAGATTGTCGGACTGTCTGCTATTAAATACGGTGACCTGTCCAACCAGGCATCGAAAGATTATGTATTCGATGTTGAGAGATTTACTTCCTTCGAGGGAAACACCGGTCCGTACATCCTGTACACGATCGTTCGTACAAAATCCATCCTCGGAAAATATAAAGAAGAGGGAAATGAACTGAAGAAAGGCGCACTTCTGGCACCGAAGAGCGACAGCGAGAAAGCTCTGATGCTTTCCGTATCCCGTTTCAACGGCGTTGTGGAGAACGCATTCGAGGAGAAAGCACCGCATAAGATCTGTGCTTATATCTACGAGCTTGCAAACGAGTTCAACCATTTCTACCACGAGACCAAGATCTTAAGTGAGCAGGATGAGGCAAGAAAAGCATCTTACCTGGCACTGCTGGATCTTGTCCGCGAGGTACTTGAGACCTGCATCGACCTGCTGGGATTCTCGGCACCGGAACGGATGTAAGATTCGTCAAGAGGGAAAAAATAGATAAAAAACAGGCGATTTTTTTGGCAGCCGTCGGCTTCTGTAGTTCTTGCGGAAACGGCGGCTGTTGTGTTATACTTACATCACGATTTTTCATCCGCTTGGACATTCGTCCTGAAAAATCGATTCTATATTACTCTATCGAAGAGCCATTCGGCTCAATTTATATCCATGTACAAAAACAGAATATCGGACTGACAAACACTTTGACGTAAAAAGAGGAGGCGGGATCATTGGAAAAGTAGAACTTCCGGGAGGGAAGTATCGCCTGCTGTCAGTGCTCGGAAGAGGGGCAACGTCTGTCGTTTATCTTGCAGAGAAAACTGGATCCGGAAAGCGGTATGCAGTCAAGGTAAGTATATGTGACAGGGAAAAACTGCGCCGGGAAGCGTTTCTTTTACAGAAGTTTTCATATCCCGGGATTCCCTGTGCGGTGGAACTTCTGGAAAGTGGGACAAAAAGCTTTCTGGTGATGGAAGCTGTAAACGGAAAATCTATCGGACAGCGTATGCGTAAGGGAGAACGGTTTTCCAGCCGGGAAATTCTGAAAACGGGAATTGCCCTGAGCGGGATTCTCTGTTATCTCCATGCACAGAACCCGCCGGTTTTCTACCGGGATCTGAAGCCGGACAACGTGATGATAACAGAGCGTGGTGAAATATACCTTGTGGATTTCGGTGCAGCCGGAACAGAAGAAACGGGTGTGGAAGTCCGTTATGGAACCCGCGGTTATGCAGCGCCGGAGCAGTATGACGGGAAGTGTGACGCCCGTTCCGATCTTTATGCACTCGGCGCACTGCTTGCGGCAATGGCGAAGCATGCGAAAAAGCGGCAGAAAAGAGGACTCTGGCGGGTGATGGAAAAGTGTATGCAGAAAAAGCCGGAGGAGCGGTATGCGTCTGCCGGAGAAGTCAAAAAGGCACTGCGGCGGCTGGAAAGAAAGCAAAAAGGCAGGAAGACTCTGCGGATCTTTGCAGTTTTTGCTTTTCTGACAGGAGGAGCGGCTGCGGTTGCCAGCAGGATGCCATGGGGGCAGTTTCCGGCGGCAGACGAATGGGAGGAGCAGGGAGATCTCTGGTTCTGCGGAAATCCGGTGGAAGAAGGCAGTCTGCCGAACTACCAGAAAGCGCGGGAAGCGTTCTTAAAGGCAGACCATCTCAGTCAGGCGGGGCGTGTGGAGCAGGAACTTGTGGAATACTGTCTGGCGGATGATGCGGCAAGGGAAAAAATGCAGATGGAGCCATTGCTGGCTGAATTTTATGATGACACGCAGCAGGAGCCGGAAAAGGAAAAACGCTGCCGCAGATATCTTGCTGTTGCAGGAATGTATTTCAGTTTTTCCGAAGAACTGGCGCGTGAAAATGACACAGACGCCATGCGGAAAGGAATCGAAGTGCTGGAAAAGGCCGCAGGCGAGAATATGGAGGGGCAGTGGGAGGCGGTTATCTGGCAGAGACTGGCGGATGCGTGCTATCTTGGCGGAAAATCCGGGGATGGGGAAAGAGAACAGGACTGGTGCCAGGAGAGTTTTCTCTATTACGAACGGCTTCTGTGCAGCAGACAGGATGGAAACCGGCGGAAAAATCTGCTCAGGGCCGCAGAGCTGGCACTTCAGTTCGACATGCAGGAAAAAGCAGAACAGTACCTCAACGAGGCCGCAGAAATTCCGGGAATGGAGGACCGAAATCTCTTAGATTGCGGCGCGGTGAATAATTGTCGTAAAGCTCTAACAGTGCCTTAAATTTTGGGGAAATGGGTATTGTTACCGGAGTTGCTGTTTTATGCTGGTAGAATCGGATAACGTCGATATTTTCCATTTTCCCGACATTACCTGGTTCTATATGTGAGTAATCCCGGTATCGCTGTGCGGAATATACACCGCACAAAAACAGATCGCGTGATTTTTTCAACCCTATTTGCTCCGGGGCGCTCAGGTCTAAGGCTTCCCAGGCGTGCACTTCATTTTTTGTTAGTGCAATAGAATCAGCTTCTTCAATTACTGCTCTAAATTCTTCATCCAGGTAGTCCAAATTTTTATGCAAGTGCTCACGTTTGGCTTCGGCCATAAATTGCTTTATACACCGGATCGCATTATATATGCTGTTTGCAGAATAATCCTCTTCAATTAGCCAGGTGTTATACTCATAGTAAAAATCTATCGTAATATCGTTGAATCTCAAAGTAAGGTTTTTCTCGGTTTCGTACCTTTTTAGTATGTTTAAGAAATTCAGATAAGTGTCGGCGGTTTCTTCGGATAACATTTTACCTCTTAGCCCTGGGCGCTTTTTTTCTTTGTATTCTGTGAAAACCCTGTTTGCGTACTGGATTGCGGTTTCTTCGTTGTGGCCGCATGTAGATTTGTAACGGTCTACTATCTTTTGAAGCCAGTCTTGCGGCAAATAGTCCCATACAGAGCGCCGGAGCAAACGGGATCCTCGCCCGCTCTCCGAATCTCACCTTTCCAAGTGCCAGCAGGACCACTGACTGAAGTCCTCCAAGAAAAAGTCCCGTGATCGTCCCGATCAGGCATGT
>OLRS01002109.1_pt1 | contig 16605 bp, 14 predicted proteins | sample 1673171 | NCBI WGS metagenome assembly OLRS01 (sample SAMEA3136762, study PRJEB25190) | human gut metagenome | biome: human gut; feature: human-associated habitat; material: faeces | place: Austria | collected 2013
ATTGAAAACTGCCTGAAATGATTCCGCTATTATTATGGCGATTCCGGAGAGATTCATTTCGATAACAGTCCGCTCGGCGGAGCGATTGTAGATATCCATATTCCATACAGGACAGGGGGAGAAGAACATGAAACTATTGCTCGTGGATGATGAAGAGTACGTGATTGAAAGTATCAAAAGAATCCTCGATCTTACAGAGACCGGGGTGAGCGAGGTGTACACTGCGTTTTCCGTACAGCAGGCGAAAAACATCATGGGAATGGTGGACATTGATATCGTGATCAGCGATATCGTGATGCCGGGCGGAACGGGATTCGACTTTGTGGAGTGGGTCAGAAAAGAGGAGCTGAAGGTCCAGGTCATATTCCTGACAAGCTATGCGGAGTTTGACTATGCCAGAAGAGCGATTCAGCTGAACAGTGTCGATTATCTGCTAAAGCCCATCGATTTTGACAAGCTGAAGGAGGCCGTACAGCGTGCGGCGGAATCCGTTGCGAAAGAAAAGAAAATACAGGATCTCAGGCAGGAAAGCATCAAGTGGAACCAGAACAGAAAAATTCTGCAGCAGGATATCTGGAAAAATGTGCTGAAAGACGGCTTCTCCGAGGAGAAGTTCTGCGAAACGGCAGCACAGCGCCAGCTGCCATACGGACCGGGACACTATTTCCGGCTGATTTGTCTGATGCCGGAAATAAAGAGCAATAAGCGGGAGATGTGGGATACTGCGACCATGGAATTTGTGATCGAAAATGTGCTGTCGGAACTGTATGAGGAAACGGATATTGCGGTAGATACTGTTTTTTACCAGGAACCGGGCATCTACTGGATTGTTACACAGTCAAAGGAAAAAGCATTTCCGCAGGACGGCGGGCGGGACTGTGAAATTCTGAGGCAGTTTGTTGCGTGGATGAATGAAAAAATTTATCCGGAGCTGTGGTGCGGTGCCGGACAGTGGGAATCTGTACTGGGGATGCAAAAGCAGAGCCGGAATCTTCAGAAAATGCGGGAGGGAAGCCTTTCCGTGCGGAACGAGGTGCTGTTTCTGAACGAATTTCAGTGCTGCGGGAGGAGCGCCCGGAGCACCACCTGCGGATCCACCTGCTGGACCCGCACACCTATTCCATGCCCTTTGGCTGGTATGTCTGCGAGATGGCACGCAAACTGCAGAATGGTGCAGAGATCAGCCACGTCATTCAGGAGTTCGAGACCCAGATGGACAAGATGGAGATCGTTCTCGGACCTTACAGCCTGAAGCAGATGAAGAAAAGCGGCCGCATCTCTGCCGCCGCCGCTGTCATGGGCGAGCTGATGGGCATCCGCCCCATCATCACCCTGATCGATGGAAAGACCAAGGTGGAGGCCAAGGTGCGCGGCGATGACAAGGTCGTGCCCGCCATGGTGGAGCTGGCCAAAAAGCGCAGCGAAGGTGTGGAGGACTTTGATTATATGATCGGCCACACCAACATTCCCCAGAAGGATGATCTGATCAAGGCCTGCCGCAAGGCGTTCGGCAAAGACCCGCTCATCACCTTCCCGCTGGGCGGCGTTGTTTCCGCCAACACCGGCCCCGATACCATTGCTCTGGTCTACGTTGGTCACGCACGCTGAGTTTTTTCTGAGAACTGCCCGCCGCGGCAGTTCTTTTTTGTTTGCAGGCCGTTGCATTTTGCGGCAATTTATGCTATACTCCCTTTTGCTGTGCTTTTGCGCGGCAACCTGAAAGAGCAACTTAGGATTTTAGGCTCCCCGGCGTGTCTCGAACCATGCTGGGCCAAACCCATAGGGCTGGCGGTCCCTGTGCGGTCAAAATTCATCCGCCGGAGTATTGTTATGAATCAGAATTTTACTGTCCGCAAACTGGCCCGCTGCGCTGTGGTCGCAGCTCTCTATGTGGTGCTCTGCATGGCGCTGCAGCCGTTCTCCTACGGTGCAGTGCAGGTGCGTGTTGCCGAGGCCCTCTGCCTGCTGCCCGTGTTCGGTGCCGAGTACATCGTGGGCGTGGTGCTGGGCTGCTTCCTGGCAAACCTGCTGGGCTCCACCATCGTGGATGTTATCTTTGGCACCCTGGCCACCCTGCTGGCCTGTGTTGTGACTTACAAACTGCGGAACGTCCGCTTCAAGGGTCTGGCCATCGTGCCTTCCCTGCCGCCCGTGCTCTTCAATGCGGTCATCATCGGCATTGAGATCGCCGTCATGTTCCCCGATCCTTCTTCCTCCGCTCCGCTGTGGCTGGCCTGCATCACCAACGGCATCTCCGTCGGTATCGGTGAGCTCATCAGCTGCACCGTGCTGGGCGTGCTGCTGGTGAAGATCGTGGAGACCAACACCTCCCTGCGCAAAGTGTTCCTGGAAGCCTGATCGAGCAGGCAGACAAGACAGATTCATAAGGCAAAGGCTTTTCCGTTGCTCGGCCTTTTTGCCCATAATATAGAAAGACCTCCTCTGGCCGTTTTCCAGAGGAGGTCTTTGTTTTTATCCGATCACTTGTGCTCCTGCAGCCAGCGCAGGCCCATATAGGCATAGGCCGCGCTGCCCTCAAAGAGGACGCTGTCATCAAACTTCACCTTGGGGTGATGCTGGCCGTAGGTGTAGCCCTCGTTGGCGTTGCCCGCCGTCAGGAACATGCTCACGGTGGGCACCTCATGGCTGACGAACGCGAAATCCTCGCTGCCGCCGCCGGGCTTGCCGCCGGTCATCGGGGTCATATCCATTGCACCCTTGCCCAGCAGCTCACCCATATAGGTCAGGGCGTTGCCGGCAAGCTCCTTGTCCACCACCATGCAGGGGCAGTAATCACTGAAGGTGATCTCGGCGGTGCAGCGGTAAGCCGTAGCCACCCCCTGCACGATCTCGGTCATCCGCTTGTGCAGCAGCTCCGTCACTGCGCCCTCGGGGTCGGTGGTGCGGATGGTGCCCCACATCTCCGCGCTGTCCGGGATGACATTGGAGGCCGCGCCTGCCTGGAAGCGGCCGGTGGTGAACACGCCAAAGCTGTGGGCATCCAGCTCCCGGCTGTTGATCTCCTGCAGGGCAATGTGGATGTGCGCCGCCGCCGTGATGGGGTCGATGCACTTTTCCGGCATGGAACCGTGACCGCCCTTGCCGTGGACGATGATGTGATACTGCTCACAGCTTGCCATGGTGATGCCGCCGCAGGCAGGCACCAGCACCACACCGGCGGGGATGGGCATTCCGCCCAGCACATGGAACATGACTGCCGCATCCACGCTGGGGTTTTCCAGCAGGCCGTTGGCGATCATATCGGGCGAGCCCTGGAAGATCTCCTCGGCGGGCTGGAACTCCAGCTTGACGGTGCCCTCGATCTCATCCTCATGCTCCTTGAGCAGCTGGGCAGCACCCAGCATCATTGCCGTGTGCATATCGTGGCCGCAGCCGTGCATCTTGCCCGGCACCTCGGAAGCGTAATCCACGCCGGATTCCTCCTGAATGGGCAGGGCATCCATATCGCCCCGCAGCAGGATGGTCTTGCCGGGCTTTTTGCCGCCTGCCAGCGCAACGACACCGGCCTTGCCGCAATCCTTGGGCTCGTAGCCCATCTCGGTCAGGGCCTTTTTCACCAGTGCCTTGGTCTGGGTCAGATCAAAGCCCACCTCCGGGTGACGGTGCAGGGTGCGCCGCCACTCCACCAGCTGGGGTTCCAGCGCCTGGGCACGGCCCAGCAATTCTTTTGCAGTCAACATATCAGTCAGCTCCCATTCTGTTTGATTTTCAGCCTGCATGGACAGCCTGTTCAATGGAATTTTCCACCAGACTGTTCAGACTCATATTGTGGGCCATTGCAAAAATGACCGCCTGTTTGTGCAATTCCGGGGAAATGCGGACATTGAAGCTCCCCTTATAGGCACGTTCCGGTTCTGTGTGTTTTTCCTCGCACAATGCCAGATAATCATCCACTGCACCGTGGAAATCATTTACAAGCTCTGCAGCATTGCTGCCCTCGTAAGAGATCAGAGCCCGGATCCCCATGACCTTGCCATAAAACAGGCCATCTTCCTCCGAGAACTCCACACTGCCAACATAGCCCTTGTACTCCATCGTGTTATTCACAGAAGTCCCTCCTGTTCCAGAATTTGAATCAATTGCTTGACCTGATATTCCAGCAGTTCTTTTCGGGGATGGGGTTTATGCATCAAGATCGGTGGATACTGTTCCGATACGAACACAATGCGGGAACCGCTGGTACGGCCCTTGTTGGAGCGCTCATACCCAAAATATCGCAGCAGGCTTTCGGCATCATCAAAGGTAAAAGTCTTTGGCTTGGCTTTCAGCCGCTCGATCAGCTTTTCTTTCTGCCCCATATCCTCCATCCTACTTCCAGTATAGCACGTTTTTCTCTATTTGCAACTATTTTTAGTTACTAGCTCAATTTTCCCCGCCGTTGCTTCCTTCGGGGTGATACTGGGCGCAGGTGCACTTTTTCCACTTGAGGCCGCTGCCGCAGGGGCAGGGGTCATTGCGGCCGATCTTGATGACCCGGACAGGCTGGCCCTTGGGGGCACCCTTGACACCGGGTGCGCCGTTGCCGGGCACAAAGCCCTCGCCGGTGGGCTTGGCCACCTGCTCCCGTTTGGGGGCTGCACCGGCCTGCCGCACCTCGATGGTCAGCAGCATCTTGATGCTGGACTCCCGAATGGAATCCACCATCTGGTCGAACATATCAAAGCCCTCGATGCGGTACTCCACCACGGGGTCCTTCTGGCCGTAGCCGCGGAGGGCGATGCCCTGCCGCAGCTGGTCCATGTTGTCGATGTGATCCATCCACATCCGGTCCACGCACTTGAGCAGGCAGATGCGCTCCAGCTCACGCATGACCGGTGCGCCGTACCGCACTTCTTTGGCCTGCAGGATCTGCATTCCGCGGTCGTAGAGCAGATCGGCGATGCCCTTCTGGGAGATGCTGTCGTAATCGGCCACAGTGTAGTGGAAGTCGGCATCGGTGGTCAGCCAGCCCTGATAGTGGCGGCGCAGGGCACCAAAGTCCCACTCGTCCTTCACATCTCCGGCCAGGAACTGCTTGCAGCTGGAATCAATGTTCTCCCGCAGCATGTTGTGCATCTCGGTGCTGATATCCTCACCGTCCAGCACTTTGCGGCGCTGGCCATAGATGATCTCGCGCTGCTGGTTCATCACGTCGTCGTACTTCAGCACGTTCTTACGGATCTCAAAGTTGCGGCCCTCCAGCTTTTTCTGGGCGCTCTCCAGCGTGCTGGTGATCATCCGGTTCTCAATGGGGGTATCCTCGTCCAGTTTGAGGGTATCCATCAGGCTGGAAACGCGGTCACCGCCGAACAGGCGCATCAGGTCATCTTCCAGGCTCAGGTAGAAGCGGGACGCGCCGGGGTCGCCCTGACGGCCTGCACGGCCGCGCAGCTGGTTATCGATGCGGCGGCTCTCGTGCCGCTCCGTACCGATGATGAACAGACCACCGGCCTTGCGCACTTCCTCTGCCTCGGCGCTGATGGCCGGCTTGTACTGGGCATACAACTCCTCAAACCGTTTCCGCACCGCCAGGATCTTTTCATCGTTGGTGTCGCCGTGGCCGTCGTCTTCAGTCAGCAGGAGCTCCACCGCATTCGGGTCGGCATCCTGCGGCTTTTCGGGGTCGAGCAGGTTCTCACAGAAGTGTTCCCTGCGCATCTGGGCCTTGGCCATGAACTCGGCGTTGCCGCCCAGCATGATATCGGTACCACGGCCTGCCATGTTGGTGGCGATGGTGATGGCACCCTTTTTACCGGCCTGCGCTACGATCTCGGCTTCGCGCTCGTGGTTCTTGGCGTTCAGCACGTTGAAATCCCGGGTGTGGCGCTGTAACATTTTGGCGAGCGTCTCACTCTTTTCCACGCTGACAGTACCCACCAGCACGGGCTGGCCGTTTTTGTGGCACTCCATCACCTGCTCGATGACGGCACGGTACTTGCCCTCCACGGTCTTGTAGATGGCGTCCGGGTAGTCCTTGCGCTGCACCGGGCGGTTGGTGGGCACACTGACGATGTTCAGGCCGTAGATCTCGGTGAACTCGGTGGCTTCGGTGCGGGCAGTACCGGTCATACCGGACAGCTTTTTGTACATACGGAAGTAGTTCTGGAAGGTGATGGTGGCCAGCGTCTTGCTCTCGGCGGCGATCTTCACGCCCTCCTTGGCTTCGATGGCCTGATGCAGACCCTCGTTGTACCGGCGGCCGATCATCAGGCGTCCGGTGAACTCGTCCACGATGATGACCTGACCGTCCTTGACCACATAGTCAATGTCCCGCTGCATCACGCCGTAGGCCTTGATAGCCTGATCGATGTGGTGAGCAAGGGTCATGTTCTCGGCGGCGGCAAGGTTCTCCACCTTAAAATAGGTCTCGGCCTTTTTGATGCCGGCGGCGGTCAGGGTACAGGTCTTGTGCTTTTCGTCCACAACGTAATCGCCATCGGCCTGCTCATCGGTGGAGACCTTATCTTCCAGCTCCACCACCACGCTCTTGTGCAGGGTGCGCACAAAGCGGTCCACCTGCGTGTACAGGCTGGAAGAATCCTCGCCGCGGCCGGAGATGATCAGGGGAGTGCGGGCCTCATCGATCAGGATGGAGTCCACCTCGTCCACGATGGCGTAGGCGTGGCCGCGCTGCACCATGTTGGCCTTATAGGTCACCATGTTGTCGCGCAGGTAGTCAAAGCCGAACTCGTTGTTGGTGCCGTAGGTGATATCGGCGTTGTAGGCGGCCCGGCGGGCGTCGCCGTCCATGCCCTGCACGATCAGACCAACGGTCAGCCCCAGCCAGCGGTAGAGCTTGCCCATCCACTCGCTGTCGCGCTTGGCCAGATAGTCGTTGACGGTAACGATGTGCACCCCTTCGCCGGTCAGGGCGTTCAGGTAGGCGGGCAGGGTAGCCACAAGGGTCTTGCCCTCACCGGTCTGCATCTCGGCAATATCGCCGCGGTGCAGGGCAATGCCGCCGGTCACCTGCACGGGGAAATGCTTCATGCCCAGCACGCGCCATGCGGCCTCGCGGCAGACGGCAAAGGCATCCGGCAGGATGTCATCCAGCGTTTTGCCCTCGGCCAGCTGCTGCTTAAAGGCGGCAGTCTGCGCCTGCAAGTCGGCATCGGACATGGCCTGATACTTGGGTTCCAGCGCCAGCACCTGTTTGGTGATGGGATTTACCTTTTTCAGCTCCCGGTCAGAGAAGCTGCCAAAAAGTTTTTCAACAAGGGACATAGGTCACACCTCATAAATCTTAAAAATCGGGCTGTGATGCGCCCGGGATCGCGCATAACAATACAAGTATATGATACACCAAAGCGGCAGACACGTCAAACCTGCAAGGCTATTTTAGCCCGCTTTTACATGAACTTTCTGTAAAAAGATGCTGCAGGCCGTTCACAGTTCCCCGATACCCCGGCAGCACGCTTTATTTTCGCCCTATCGCTTTTGGGGGAATCGTGGTAGAATAGGGCTATCATTGATAGGGAGGGCTGTACTTATGCTCAAACGGCTGCGCACCGCGCACCCCATTCTTTATTGTGTCCTGTCCGAGGTGCTGTTCCTTGGCAGCATGGTCGTGTTCAGCCTGCTGGCTACCATCGTGCTGGCAGCGGCAGGCGCGGACTTTGACACCATGGACGGCTATCTGTTTGGCTCTGTGCAGGAAGCTGTCGGGCTGGCGGTGGCACTTTTGCTGCTGACCCGCACCGGCAGGCTGGATCTGCTGCGCCGGCGCGGCTGCGGCTTTCTGAACGGGCTGCTGGTGGGGATGTACCCGCTGTTCTTCATCGGGTACACGGCCTTTGGGACGCTGGCCTTTGGCCGCCCGGACACGCCGCTGCTGCCGCTGCCCCGCATCCTGACCTTTTTGCTGAACATGATCCTTGTGGGCGTGGCCGAGGAGCTGGTGTTCCGGGGCATCATTGCCCAGACCCTGCTGGAGCGCTACGGCACCGCCCGCGCCGGGGTGTGGAAAGCCTGCCTTGTGTCCGGCGTGCTGTTCGGCGCGGCGCACCTGAGCAACCTGCTCGGCTCGGCACCTTTTGGCGTGCTGATGCAGTGCGTGTTTGCGGCTTCGCTGGGCGTGATGCTGGCCGCCATCTACTTCCGCACCGGCAATTTGTGGGTGACGGTGTTCCTGCACAGCACCATGGACATTGCCGCCATGCTCATCGGCGGGTTGTACGGCACCACCAGCGTGGCCGAGAGCGTAAGCGGCTACGATGCTTCGCGGCTGCTGTCGGTGGCGGTGTACCTGATCCCCACCGTGTTTCTGCTGCGCAAAAAGAAGCTGCCGGAGGTGCAGCTGTACTGGGGCGGCATTGTAAAAAATTAAGGCTTGCGGACAAAAATCTTCTTGCAATCTGCTGTGCAATCTGGTATACTGTATCTGTTACCGTGGCACGGGGCTGGGAGTATGCCCGCTTTTGGGAGAACCGTTTCCCGCCGCTGTGCCATAGGCAGATAAATTACTTGAAAGAGGTACTGTATTATGAATAAGCAGGAAGTTATGGCCAAAGTCGCTCTGACCGAGAAGGACACTGGCTCCCCCGAGGTTCAGGTCGCTCTGCTGACCGCTCACATCAACGAGCTGAACGAGCACCTGAAGAAGAACCCTAACGATCACCACAGCCGCCGCGGTCTGCTGAAGATGGTTGGCCGTCGCCGCAATCTGCTGGCTTATCTCCAGAAGAAGGACATCGAGCGTTACCGTGCTCTGATCGCAACTCTGGGTCTGCGTAAGTAATTTTAACGGAGGGCAGGTACCGCAAAGGTACCTGCCCTTTGCTTTATGTATAGCTCCATGTATCCCATGCGCACAAAATAGCGGTGGCAGCGTATTGCAGCAGTAAATCGAACGCCTGTGCCTGCGGGCAGGGACGCTGGATTTATTGCTATAATGCGCACGCCACGGCTTTTTGGATAGAACGATCCGAAAAACAAGGAGGCAGAAACAATGGCAATCGAATTTGGTTCCCGCAAAGAGACCTTTGACAACTTCAAGGTCTACGAGACCATGCTGGCCGGCCGCCCGTTCAAGGTTGAAATGGGCAAGATGTGTGGCCTGTCCAATGCCAGCGCACTGATCCGCTACGGCGAGACCTGCGTGATGTGCAACGTGGTCATGAGCCCCAAGCCCCGCGAGGGCGTGGATTTCTTCCCGCTGAACGTGGAGTACGAGGAAAAGCTCTACGCCGCAGGCCGCATTCCCGGCAGCTTTATGCGCCGTGAGGGCCGCCCCGGTGAGCGCGCCATCCTGACCAGCCGCGTGGTGGACCGCCCCATGCGCCCGCTGTTCCCCAAGGAGATGCGCAACGACGTGTGCATCACCATGACCGTCATGAGCCTTGACCCGGATTGCAGCCCCGAGATCGCCGGCATGATCGGCGCTTCTCTGGTGACTGCCGTGTCCGATATCCCCTGGAACGGCCCCATCGGCGGCGTGCAGGTGGGCTTGGTGGACGGCGAGATCGTGCTGAACCCCACCCAGGAGCAGCGCAAGGTGAGCGACCTTGCCCTGACCGTTGCCGCCACCATGGACAAGATCGTGATGATCGAGGCCGGCGCCAACGAGGTGGACGAGGACACCATGCTGACCGCCATCAAGACCGCACACGTTGAGATCAAGAAGATCATCGAGTTCATCAACAAGATCGTGGCCGAGCGCGGCAAGCCGAAGATCGATTTCCAGGTGGTGGGTCTGGACATGGACGTGTTCCACGCCATCCAGAACAAGTATCTGGACGATTTCAAGGCCGCTATGGACACCGACGACAAGAACGTGCGTGATGCAGCCCTGCTGCCCATCATGGACAAGATCGCCGAGGAATACCCCGACCTGTCCGCCGCCGATCTGGATCTGGTAAGCTACAAGATGCAGAAGTTCGTGGTGCGCCGCTGGCTGCTGGATGAGGGCAAGCGCGTGGACGGCCGCGGCATCAACGAGATCCGCCCGCTGGCCGCAGAGGTGGGCATCCTGCCCCGCGTGCACGGCTCCGGTATGTTCACCCGTGGCCAGACGCAGGTGCTTACTACCTGCACGCTGGGCGGCACCAAGGACAACCAGCTGATGGACGATCTGACCGACGAGCAGACCAAGCGCTATATCCACCACTATAACTTCCCGCCGTATTCCGTGGGCGAGGCACGCGCACCGCGCAGCCCCGGCCGCCGCGAGATCGGTCACGGTGCACTGGCCGAGCGTGCTCTGGTGCCGGTGCTGCCCTCTCTGGAGGAGTTCCCCTACACCATCCGCTGCGTGTCCGAGGTGCTCAGCTCTAACGGCTCCACCTCTCAGGCTTCCATCTGCGGCTCTACGCTGGCACTGATGGACGCAGGCGTGCCCATCAAGGCTCCGGTTGCGGGCATTTCCTGCGGCCTGATCACCGAGGGCGAGCGCTGGATGACCATGCTGGACATTCAGGGCGTGGAGGACTTCCACGGCGATATGGACTTTAAGGTCGGCGGCACCCGCAAGGGCATTACCGCCATCCAGATGGACATCAAGATCGACGGCCTGACCTATGACATCATTGCCGAGGCCTTCGAGAAGTGCCGCAAGGGTCGGCTGTATATTCTGGACGAGATCATCAAGCCCGTGATCGCACAGCCCCGTCAGGAGCTGAGCCGCTGGGCACCCAAGATGTTCAGCATGATGATCCCCACCGACAAGATCAAGGACGTCATCGGTAAGGGCGGCAAGGTCATTCAGGACATCTGCGCCACCTGCAACTGCAAGATCGACGTGCAGGAGGACGGCCATGTGTTCGTCTCCGCCGTGGATCAGGAGGACGCAAAGCGCGCCATCTTTACCATCAAGACCATTGTGGAGGATCCCGAGATCGGTGCCATCTACAAGGGCAAGGTGACCCGCCTGATGAACTTTGGCGCCTTTGTGGAGATCGCTCCGGGCAAGGAAGGCCTTGTGCACATCTCCAAGCTGGACACCAAGCGCGTGGAGCGGGTAGAGGACGTGGTTGCCGTGGGCGATGCCATCGTGGTCAAGGTGACCGACATCGACCAGCAGGGCCGCATCAACCTGAGCCGCCGCGATGCCATTCTGGCACTGGAAGCCAAAAAGGCCGCTCAGCAGCAGTAAAACATAATACGGACTGCATAAATCAAGAGCCGCTGTACAGAACGTACAGCGGCTCTTTTTGCGTGTGTAACTCCCTCAGTCAAACCCTGCGGGTTTGCCAGCTCCCTCGGGGAGGGAGCCTCTGGCGCTGCCGGACACTTTGCGGTTGCGCCGGAAGCTTTGCCGCCATGCCAAAGGCCCCATCTCAGAGGACGACTTCCCCCGCTCCGGGGGAAGATGTCACCGTAGGTGACAAAAGGGGGAATCTGTCGAGCGAACGCGAGACTGGGGGAGTTTTCCCCCAACAAAAAAACTCCCCCTTGCGGGGGAGAGGGCACGGCGCGCCGTGCTGGAAGGGAGTAGGGTTCAGTGTTCCTTTTTGCCCTGACGGTTCAGAACCCAGCCGACGGCAAACAGCAGCACACCGCTGCAGGCCAGCACCGGCACAGGCCAGTTCAGCTGACCGGTCTGGGGCAGAACAGGCTTATCCGGGTTGGAAGGGGAGACCGGGTTATCCGGGTTCTCGGGGCTTACGGGATTGTCCGGGTTGCCGGGACTTACCGGGTTATCCGGTGTGCCGGGGCTCACCGGCGTATCCGGGGTGTCCGGCTGCTCCGGAAGATCGGGGGTGTCCGGCGGCGTGTCCGGCGTATCCGGGGGAGTGTCAGGGGTGTCTGGGGGCGTTTCGGGGGTGTCCGGCGGGGTCTCCGGCGTATCCGGGATGGTAGCGCCTACCTTGGGGGTGGCGTCCACATCGTAGATCCAGCTGTCGCCATCCGGCAGGGGAATGGACACAAGGAAGGGCTTGATGGCTTCGTAGCCGTGGGAAGCCTCGGTCTGCATGACCAGATACAGCCCCTGCGGCAGCTTGGTAAAGTCGGCGTAGCCTTCCTCGTCAACGTTCTGCTGGGCGGCAACGGCGGGCACGGTGGGCAGATACTTTGCCAGCTGGTCAGCCAGCGTGCTGTCGGAAAGATCGCCCAGCACGACACCGCAGCCCGTAAAATCGCCGGTATAGGCGTAGGACAGGTCGCCGCCGGTGCGCTTGACGGCGGCAACCTGATACAGGGTCAGCTCGCCGCCGCGCAGGGGCACATCGTTGTGGGTGTCGTACAGACGGACGTGGAGCGAGCCCAGCCGCCCGGACACAAGGCTGGCACTGGTGGCAAACGCCGGCAGGGCGCAGCATACCACAAGGCACACAGCCAGCAGCACAGCCGCCAGACGATGACGCAGATCAATGCTTTTCATGTTCTTCACCTCTTGTTTTCTTGCGTTTGCGTGTGGAAAGCAGCATACCGATCAGCAGGATCAGCAGCATGGGCAGCGCCATGACGGGCGCAACGATGATAGGCTCTATCTTGAGCGCTTCGGCAGTAACACGGATGTGCTTGTACTGATCCGGGGTCTCCACGCGGTGGCCGCGTACCAGCAGGCGGTGGGTGTTGATGCCGTAGGGGGTGCAGGTCATCAGGGTGACGTAATCCTTGCCTTCGGCGATCTTCAGCTCGTCGGTCTCGGTGGGCAGCACGATGGAAATTTTGTCCACCTCGTAGGTGAGCACCCGGTCCAGCACGGTGATGGTAAAGGTATCGCCCACTTCCAGCTGGTCAAGGTTGGTAAACAGCTTTGCACTGGGCAGGCCGCGGTGCGCCGAGATGACCGCGTGGGTGGACGCGCCGCCCACCGGCAGGCTGGTGCCCTCCAAATGGCCTGCGGCGATCTGCAATACGCTGTCGCTGGTGCCGTGGTAGATGGGCAGCTCCACGCCTATTTTGGAGATGGTGATGTAGCCCATAATACCCGTGCCGGTAATATCCAGCGTGTCGGCGTAGCCGGTAAGCTGATCCGGGCGGTAGAGCGCGTACTCGTTGGCGGCTACCTGTGCGTTAAAGGCATCGGCGGCGTCAAAGTATCCGCTGTAATCCGCATCGGTCATGTTGTCCACGTCCTGCGCGTAGCTTGCCACCGCGCGGGACTGGTTGCGCTGGTTGACGTAATCGCTGATGGTGGGGTATAACATCACGGATAGACCCACGAAAAAGACGAGGATCAATATAATGGTGCTTTTGTTCTTTTTCATGGGCTACTCCCTAACGTTATAGTTTCAGGACCAGAGCAGGGGGCTTTGCAGCCCCGCTCTGTGCTGGGGAAAAGGAGAGCTTAGTGGTTCTCCATGCGCTTTTTGGTAATGAGCAGGATGGCTGCAGCAACCATCAGGCCGCCGCCGATCACATAGAAGATGGTGGTGCCGATGCCGCCGGTGCCGGGCAGGGTAGTACCGATATTATTGACGACATCTGTAGTCAGAGTGCCAGCTTTTTTATCAACATTAAAGGTGATTTCGCCAACCTTCTTCTCGCCGCTCAAAGAGGTCAGAACATTATCACGAGTGGAAATAGAATCCCAATCAATTTTATGATCAGCGGTGACAGTAAAGGTGATGGGGCTGATGGTGTTATAGTGGGCGGGGGTTACAGTCTCGGTCAGCGTGTACTCGCCGTCATCCAGACCGGACAGCGTAAACTGAGTCAAGGTAGTGTTAACGTCCATAGTCTTGACAACATCCGTGCCGTTCTTGGTCTTTTTGGTCAGAGTGAACTGTGCACCTTCCAGAGGATCACCAGCCTGATCGATCTTGTTCACAACCACCTTGTAGGTAAAGACGATGACGTTATCCCAAGGAGTTTCGCCCTTGCCGTCACCGCGCGGGTTGTTGGAGTACTCCAACTGTGCCTTGTTGACGTTGCCGTGTTCGCCCAGAACAGCGTTCCCGTTCAGCTGAGACTTGTAGGTAACGGTAATGATAGAATTAGCAGTAACACCGGAAACTTTTTTCAGATCATCAAATACGATCTCAAAGGTGCAGCCATCGGCCGGGCTGGTATCGACAGTATAACCAGTAGTAATCTTCGTACCGGTCACTTCATCGCCAACAAAAACTTCCACAGAGTCGGGGTCAAAGGTTAGACCGGCTTCTTCCACATCGTGGAAAGCGTAGTAATACGTCTTATAGGAATCAATGTCCTTGGAAACAGTGCCCTGCAGGCGGAAGGGGATGTCATCGCCGATATCATAGTCGGCAGAATCCTGCCAGCCGGAAATAGCGCCGGTAGTATCGTTGGTGTCCTTCAGCTTTTTGGTAAATTTAGGAACCTCATTGCTCTTCGGCTTGATGGTAATATCGCAAACAACGGAAACGATGTAAGGAGTATAAGTCTCAGAGGAAGGCACAGTACCATCCTGGTCCTTGATCAGGTAGTAACCGCCAACAACATCATTAGCAGTACCGCCATTTGTAATAGTCACTAGAGGAGCGGTGCTCAAATCAATATATTTTTCGATAACGGTAAGCTTATCATTGTCGCTTGTGTAGGAAACTACACGGGAAAGGTCGTCCAGAACAGTCTGGTCAACAGCATCACCAGCCGTACCACCTTTGCCGTTTTTGCCCCACTTGATGTTGGCGAGCATGGACGGTTGGGATGCATCATAATCACCGGTAAAGATCTGGTAGATCTCGTAGGTGTGACCGTTTTTAGGTGCGGTGATCGTGTACCGGGTAACAGCAGCAGTGCTGGTAGAGCTGCTGCCATCTGCAAACGCCGGGATCGCCATGGCGCAAACCATAGCAACTGCCAGCAGCGCAGCCATGAGTTTCTTCATTGCTTTTTTCATGGAAAAAGCCCCTTTCTTTTTTCTGCCCCTTGCCGCCCCCTGCATTTTGCACAGGGGGGGGGAGGGGTGTGGTTTTGTTCGGATTATCGCGTAAACTTTGTGCTGGGCGGGCGGGGTTTAAGCTCCGGGCGTCCGGCAGGGAAGTGCAGTTTAGTCATCTGCCCTCCCTTCGCGTCTGCGCTTGCGGTGGATAAAGCTATATGCCAGCGCAGACAGCATCATTGTGCCGCCCACGGCTGTGTACGGGAGTGTACCGGACCCGCCGGTAGAGGGGAGTTCGTAGTCGGCGTTGTCGGTCTCGGTGTTGGTAAAGGTGAGGGTGTTGCCTACCGTTACGCCTTCCGGCTGGTCGTAGACTACGGTAAAGCGAGAAGAGTTGCCGTCCTTCTCTTTGATATAGAAGGTGTAGTCATTCAGATATTCGTCTGCAATGGGTACAGTGGCTGTCCAGTCTTTGCTCTTCTCCAACGTAACGGTGTTTTGATGCGGATAAAGTGTTGCAGTGTCCTTGCCCTCACTGGTTTTATAGCAGTACAAGTACACCTCTACTTCATCCAGCTTTGCCTGTGCCGCTGTCAGGGTGTTGTTATCCTTATCGCGCCAGTGCTTGATGATGGTCAAACTGTTGGCGGTGTTGGGCACAAACAGCTCGCTGGCTTTGCCATTGGCGCAGAAGAGAACCGTGTTCGATTCCGGGACACCGGCTGCGCTGTTAGAAGCATAGCTGCCTACGGCGGCGTTATAGGCTGTGGCTTCGTCATAGCCGCTAGCCTGATAGATAAAGTAGTACGGAGCGGATGCCTTGCTGTAGCCTGCGGGTGCGGTTACCTCTGTAAGCCGGTACAAGGTGTTTTCCTGCAGGCCGTCCGTTGATGCAAAGTAGAAGGTCAGCGTGCCGTTGGCATCTACCGCAGTTTCGTTCTGGACGGAATCCCAACCACCGGTGACGGAATTGAAACGATCCAGAGCGAAGGTTGCACCCTTCAGGGCATTTGAATAGTTGCGCTTATCCACCTTGTAGACAGTCAGCTTAGCCTGATGCACAATGGAGGACGCACCAACCTTTGTAAGCTCGAAGTCTTTGACTGAAGCACTTCCGCCGGAAATTTTTGCTTCGTTGCTCAGGTTGATATTGGCGGTAGCGTTGGTAACATATTCATATTCCAGCACAAGCGGTGTTGAATCCGGCAGGGTAAAGGTGGTGGTGTAGGTGGGGTAACCGTTGCCATCTTTACCCAACACCGGCTGGGTGTAGCTGTACTCGTATTTGGATATTTCTTGGTTGGTATCTGCATTATACAGCTTTACGCTGAAAATATCCAACGATGCCTGAACGCTTGCGTGCTGCACGGTAAGAATATCGGTCAGGGTGACCGTGGTGCTGGCGGGGTCAAGGTCTTTGGCAGCGGGGTTGATGGTCAGGGTGTACTTTACGCGGCTGTCGTTTTTATCTGTGATCTGCAAGGCTTCCTTTTTAAGCACATCGACCTTTTGGGTGACCTTTACATCGACCTTGTCCTGTTTGTTTTCTTCCTTCCACTTGATCTTGTTGGTGTAGAGGAATTCATCAAACTTGACGTTGCTCCAACGGGGATCTGTCAGCTCGGCCTGATAGCACAGCACCAGATCGGTATAGCCCTCAGCCTTGAGTTTAGCAAAGTCGAGCTTATCCAGCCCATCAATGTGGAACGTAATGGTCTGCCCATCCTCTGAACCCTCGGCGGGGGTGTTGACCACAGGTTTGCTCAGATTGTCTTGAATATTCATTGTACCAGTACCATCCTTCAAGGACAGGCCGGTATATTTGGGAGACTAACTATTAAAAGTCAAGCCCCAAAATGAAAAAATCCGTCTGCCGA
>OLRS01002131.1_pt1 | contig 16440 bp, 8 predicted proteins | sample 1673171 | NCBI WGS metagenome assembly OLRS01 (sample SAMEA3136762, study PRJEB25190) | human gut metagenome | biome: human gut; feature: human-associated habitat; material: faeces | place: Austria | collected 2013
TACATTTGCAATAAAGAACAAAGTTATTTGCAATAATTACTGATTTAAAAACCTGCAAACCTGACAATATGTGCCAACGAATGATAACGATTCTTTTTCTTGTCTGTGCATTCTGTATAGGCGGCAGTGCATACGGGCAGAAAGTGAATTATCAACAATTCGAGAATATCTACCTCGGTGCCGAAGCATCGGTCATCAGTTGCTTCCTGCAAGACAGCGAAGGGTTGATATGGATAGGTTCCAACAAAGGGTTATTCAGTTACGACGGATATTCCACACAGCAGCACTTCACTTATGGAGAACGCAATAACACGCGCATTTACTGCGGAATAATAGCAGACAATACTTATTTATATTTAGGGACAGATAACGGAATCCTCGTCTACAACTACCGGACGGACAAATACGAACAACCGGAAACGGATTTCCCGACAGATGTACGGACAATGGCGCTTCAAGGAGACACCTTATGGATAGGTTCGTTGAACGGTCTGTATACGTATCAACTCAACACAAAGAAACTGGCTTCACTCGACAGTAAGAGCAACGGACTTCCCCATCACACTATTTATTCTATCATCCGCACAACGGACAATCAGATATATGTAGGCACCTACAATGGTTTATGCCGATATATAGAGGAAAGCGGAAAGTTTGAAAATATCCCGTTGCCCGTCAACCGGAGCGTGAGCAATCTCTTTGTCAACTCTTTGTTGGAAGATACGTCCCGCCAATGTATCTGGATCGGAATGGAAGGATCTCTTTTCCAATATACTCCGGCCACGGGACTAATGAAACCGATAGATGCCTTCCACAACAATTCCATTAAATCACTGGCTTTGGACGGGGATGGAAATTTATTAGCGGGTACCGATAACGGACTTTATGTTTACCAGAACGATAATGGGACACTGCAACACATCGTACACGACTCCCGCAATATCCAGTCGCTAACCAACAATATTATCTGGAATATATTTGCCGATCAGGAACAGAACATCTGGCTGGGAACGGATTACGGCATCTCCCTTTCACGCTACAACAGTGCATTGCAATTCATTCCTATCTCGCAAATCACGGGTACAGGAGACGGGAACCAGTTTTATTCCCTGTTCCGGGATTCCAAAGGGTTCTACTGGTTCGGAGGAACTAACGGAGTCATCCGTTTTACCAACCCCACCGGTAACAAGCACGACGCTGTCTGGTACAGAATGGGAGATAAGCACCATCCGTTGTCCCACAACCGTATCCGACACATCTACGAAGACAGAGAACAACAACTCTGGATAGCCACGGACGGCAGTATTAACCGTTACGACTACAAGACTCACCAATTTGTACACTACAACATCGTAGACAGCACAGGAACAAACAACACCAACTGGGCTTATTACCTGTTTGAAGACACCGACGGAAAACTCTGGATAGCAACCTGCCTCGGAGGTATTTTTGTAGTAGACAAACAAAAACTGGTACAATCTTCCGGCGGAACCTACATAGCCGAGCAGAACTATTCCACTCGCAACGGCCTGTCAGGAATGTTCATCAACCAAATTGTTCCCGATGCGGAAGGTAATGTATGGGTATTGCTCTACAACAGCAAAGGAATAGACAAAATCAATCCGCGCACGCAGCAAGTAACCAAATTGTTTGCCGAAGAGTTGAGCGGTGAAAAGAGCCCGAATTATCTCCTACGAGATGAGGACGGTATGCTCTGGGTAGGATTTCACGGTGGGGTCATGCGCATCAATCCCCAAGATTCCGGTCAACAAAGTATTACCTTCGGCAGCTTCAGTAACAATGAAATTCTGTCTATGACTTCCGTAAAAGAGCATATCTGGATTTCTACAACCAACGGGCTTTGGATTGTCGACCGGAAAACAATGGATGCACGCCAACAGAACATGACAGACAAGCGTTTCACAAGTCTTTTCTTTGACCCGAAAGACGAAAACATCTATTTGGGAGGTGCGGACGGATTCGGTATTTCCCGGCCGGACATACAGGCTATGAATCAACCGGAACGCCCGATCCTGCTGACTGCTTTATATATCAACAACCAGTTGATGTCTCCGCACACCGGAGAAAGCATACCTAATATCCGTTATACGAACTCTATCGAACTGGCATATAACCAGAATAATCTGGCTTTCGAGCTTTCCGACCTCCCCTATTCGCTAGAGGAAAAGCATGAATTTGTCTATCAGCTGGAGGGAATGGACAAAGAATGGAATTTCCTGAAATCGAATACAAACCGCATTACATACAGCAATCTCAACTACGGAGATTATCAATTAATTATCAGTAAGGTGGAAAAGAGTGGCCACCCGTCCGAACATCCTTATATTTTGAATATCAAGATCCTGCCTCCGTGGTATTATACGGTTTGGGCAAAGGTGATTTATGTTCTTTTGTTCCTCAGCCTCATCATCTGGACAATCAATTTCTTCCGCGTCAAGAACCGGTTGAAAATGGAACGTATGGAGAAAGAGAAGATTCTGGAACAGTCACGCCAGAAAATGGCTTTCTTCAGCAACCTGTCCAATGAGCTAAAGACACCGCTTAGCCGGATTATTGCACCCGTGAGCCAGCTACTCCCTGCGACGGAGGAAGCGCACGAGAAACAGACATTGGAAGAAGTGCAACGCAATGCGATGAAGATTAATTCGCTGATTCATCAGGTGCTCAACTTCAACCGTATAGAAGATAACGAAGATTCACTACTAATACTGTCGCGTATCGAACTTGTGTCATTCAGCCACAGTCTGTTCTCCGTCTACGAAGAAGACAAGCGGCTGACTTTCCTTTTCGAGACAAACAAAGCGAAGATTTATGCCGATATGGACGCTATCAAACTGGGAGTGATACTAGACAGTCTGCTTTCAAATGCAGTGAAATTCACTCCGGACGGCGGCAGTATCCGGTTGTCTCTTTTCTATCGCGAAGAAACCGGCTTAGTGGATATCTGTGTATCGGACACAGGATCGGGAATCCCGCCGCGGGACATTCCTTACATCTTCCAACGTTTTTTCCAATCCCCCCACTCCGGCAATAAGGAAGGTACGGGTATCGGGCTTTATCTGGTAAAAACTTACACAGAACTGCACGGCGGACACATCACCGGCGTCACCTCCGAAGAAGGAAAAGGGACTTCCGTCGGATTGAATATTCCCGTCATAGCAGTGGAGGAAGAGGAAATCCCCGCGACACAGGAGAAGAAGCGACTGGAATCGTTGCCTGTACTCAAACCGATTGAAGCGGAATCGCAGGACGAGAAATTCCTGTCGAATATAATTCGCCTGATTGAAGACCATCTTTCGGAGTCGGAACTGAATGTGAATGCTCTTTGTGAATTATCCGGTATCAGTAACAAACAGATTTACCGGAAAATTAAGCAATTGACCGGAATGTCTCCCGTAGAATACATCAAGTCAATCCGGATGAAAAAGGCTGCCATGTTATTGCAGCAAAAGAAGTTCACCGTTGCCGAAGTAATGTATATGGTGGGCTTCTCCAACCATTCTTATTTTTCCAAATGTTTTCAGGCTGAGTTCGGAAAAACGCCGAAGCAATATATGCAGCCTGCTGTTGACGAAGAAAATCACAATAAATAAAGCACTTGCGGGTGAGGATGAGGCATTAATTGCTGTGTTTTTACCTTTCATCATGTAGCGCTTTGTCCATTGCAACCTATTATCTTTCTTCCGGTCTATCGTTAGATAAATCCTGTTGCATTAGAAGTTAACTTTTTCCGGTCTAACGGTTAAGTTGTTTTTGATAGTATATAAACTATAAACGCAAGTTCTAATTATATAAACGCAAGCTTCATTTTTATAAATGCAAATTGTATTTATAAAAATGAAGCTTGCGTTTATAGTTTACAGCAGACGGAAAGAAAATTTGCAAAGGAGGGAAAGAAATTTATCTATAAGTAGATTGCATGGAAGAACGGTAGCAACCTGTTCATATCCTACGGTTATTCTGTGCAAGAGGTGAAATAGACGAACCTCATAAAAGCACATATTGGAACTAATTATGGCCTAATCGCGGCTGAAAAGCACCTTTCGTCCTATTTTTATCCTTATATGTCCAATCTGTGCTTTCATCAAATCAGCACCTATCTTATCTTTGCCGGTATAAATAACCCGCCAAATTTGATAGCATGAAAAGACAGTTTATTCTTACCTTTATTTGTCTGTTGTTTACCTTCACCGGTATGCAGGGGAAAGTAACTACACCTATAATATATATAGATGGAAACGGAGTGATGCGCTGGAGCGACACCCACGAAGAGGCCTCTTTCTTCGGGGTAAACTACACCCTGCCTTTTGCCCATGCCTACCGCGCACTCGGCTATTTGGGACTCGACCGCAAAGCTGCCATAGATAAAGATGTATATCATCTCTCCCGCTTGGGACTGAATGCTTACCGTATTCATCTATGGGACGTGGAGCTGACCGACGGGCAAGGTAATCTCCTTGAAAACGAGCATATTGACCTCATGGATTATCTAATTGCCAAACTTAAGGAGCGCAATATCCATATTGTCATCACCGCACAGACTAACTTCGGAAACGGATACCCCGAACGGAATATACAAACCGGCGGTTTCTCTTATAACTATGATAAATGCGATATGCATTCTAATCCGGAAGCGATTGCCGCACAGGAAACTTATCTCCGCGACTTGGTGAAACATACTAATCCTTATACAGGACTGGCTTATAAAGACGATCCTTCTATCGTAGGTTTTGAGATCAATAACGAACCCTGCCATTCCGGTACGAAAGAAGAAGTAAAAGCCTACATCAACCGTATGCTGAAATCAATGAGCAAGGCGGGAAACCGTAAACCAGTATTTTATAATGTAAGTCACAACGGATATGTGGCAGAAGCCTATTATGAAACGACTGTTCAGGGAACTACCTATCAATGGTATCCTATCGGGCTCGTATCCGGACAAACACAACAAGGGAATTTCCTTCCTTACGTAGACCGTTATGACATTCCTTTCGCCGGAAAAGTGAAAGAATTCAATAAGAAAGCACGGATGATTTATGAATTCGATCCGGCGGATATTATGTACTCTTATATGTATCCGGCCATGGTAAGGACTTTCCGCACGGCCGGTTTCCAGTGGATTACGCAGTTTGCTTATGACCCGATAGACCTTGCGTTCGCCAATACGGAGTATCAGACTCATTTTCTGAATCTTGCCTATACTCCGAATAAGGCTATCAGCATGAAAATTGCCGCCGAAGCTGCACGGAGTTTGAAAAGAGGAGAATCGTATGGGAGTTATCCTCAGGATACCATATTCGGTAATGGCTTTCGCGTCAGCTATGCGGAAGATTTAAGCGAGTTGAATAATGGAGAGAAGTTTTATTACTCCAATCAGACAAATACACCACCCAAAGATGCATCAAAGCTGGTTTCAATCGCCGGATGCGGAAGCTCGCCGATAGTGGACTATGAAGGTACGGGAGCTTATTTCATTGATTGCCTTGAATCAGGAGTATGGCGACTCGAAGTAATGCCGGATGCGGTAGTAGTCAATGACCCTTTTGCCAAGCCGTCACTCAAAAAAGAAGTAGTCAGCATTATCTACGGTACTTGGGATATGGCATTACGAATTCCGGATTTGGGCAAAGCGTTTACTCTCACAGCTCTCGACAAGAAGAACGACCGGAAAGAAGAAACAGTGACGAATGGAGTGATTTGCGACCTTCGTCCGGGGGTTTACCTGTTGAAACGAAACGGTTGTACCCCGCAACAGAACTGGAAAGCTGATTCACGTTGGAATTCGATTCGTATCGGAGAGTTTGTAGCTCCCACTCCCCGTACTATGGATTATAAGGTCACTCATACTCCAGCAAGCATTGCCGAAGCAGGCAAAGCATTGATTATTAATGCGCAAGTAGCAGGAAGCGTTTTTCCGGATTCTGTCATTATATACACGGATAAGGTGTCTTTTTGGAACGAGCATAACCCGTACATAAAGATGAAACGTACAAGCGGCTATACATATCAGGCTATCCTGCCCGCTGCAGATATAAAGGAAGATTGTTTCAAGTATAACATCATCGTCTGCCGGGGCGACAGCACCCATACTTATCCCGTCGGAAATTCCGTCACCGGAAGTTCCTCGGGAATCCAAGGAAGTCCATTGGACTGGAACTATACTTCCGATTTCTACTGGACTACACGTGTTGTCGCTTCTGGTAGTGCGATACAACTACTGAAAGTAACGGATACAGATAGCCGGATAGAAGCATATACACTTCCTGAATGGAACGACCTGCAACGTACCTTACTTGATTCTTCTCCGATTGAGAAGCCGTTGCTCCGGTTCTGTTTCACACCGAAAGGAAAGAATCCGCAACACTTCCTCCGCGCATTCGTAAAAGATGAAATCGAAGGAAGAAAAGATAAAGTGAAAAGTTGCACTACGCTCTGTATTCGTGTAAATAGAAACAAACCTCTTCCGCAAGGACTCAGCGCAGGTTTTGTCACTTCGGACGGATATACCTACAAAAGTCTCTGCCCTGCTCCGTCAGCAGAAGGCATTGTACGGATTCCTCTGAAAGAACTGCGTCTAACGGATACCACATTGTTACCCATAGCTTATCCGACATTCCTGAAACAGTATTTCCACCCGGAGACGGTAATTCCTTTCCGACCGGAGAAGATAGAGAAACTGGAACTGTCAATGCCTGGAACCGGCAAACCAACCGTAGAGATTGAACTTGGAGACGTGTGGCTGGAATAGCCGGATATGTTCACCCAGCGTCCCAAACAATAATAATACAATAAATCTATTATCAATAACACATTAATTATGAACAGGAATATCTTAAATCTACGCCAACTGACTGTACTCCTTATATTGTGTACAGCCTTTTTAGGAGGTATCATTCCTGCCTTTGCCCAACAGGGCGGCAAGAAAATCACCGGACAAGTGATTGATGAGAACAAAGAACCGATGATCGGAGTAAGTATCCTCATCGTGGGCACTTCTACCGGTACGGTTACCGACTTTGACGGTAACTACACATTGAACGTACCGCAGGGCAACAAAGAGTTGCAATTCTCTTATGTGGGATATGAGACTAAAATAGTTGCCCTTCCTACAAGCGGCTCTGTACTGAACGTACAGATGAAAAGTGATTCACAGGTATTGAGTGATGTAGTTGTTATCGGATATGGAACGCAACGAAAAAGCGACCTGACCGGTTCGGTAACAAACGTCAGCAGCAAAGACTTCAATATGGGACTGGTCAGCTCTCCCGAGCAACTGATTAACGGAAAAATCTCCGGCGTGCAGATTATGTCCAATAGTGGTTCGCCTACGGCGGGAAGTACCATCCGTGTGCGTGGCGGTGCCTCACTGAATGCCAGCAACGACCCGTTGATTGTTTTGGACGGTGTTCCTTTGGAACAGGGTGGTATCAGCGGGAACGACGGAAACTTTCTGAGCCTCATCAACCCGAACGACATTGAAAGTATGACCATTCTGAAAGATGCTTCTTCCACCGCTATCTACGGTTCGCGTGCATCCAACGGGGTAATCCTTATCACTACCAAGAAAGGGACTTCGGACAAACTGCAAATCACATTCAGCACTACCAACTCCATTCAGACACGCACCAAACTGGCGGATATGTTAAGCTACGACCAATTTGTCAACACGATTCGGACACAAGGAACTTCTGCCCAGCAAGCTCTGTTGGGAACAGCCCGCACGAACTGGAACGATGAGATCTATCAGAATGCTTTCGGTACGGATAATAATCTGAGCGTCTCCGGAAAGATTGCCAAGAACTGGCCGTTCCGTGTGTCGGTAGGTTATTATAACCAAAGCGGTCTGCTACACACTGATAATGCGGAACGCTATACGGGAAGCATTATGCTGACTCCCTCTTTCTTCAAAGACCACCTGAAGCTGAATATTAACGCCAAGGGTTCTATCAACAACAATACATTCGGCAATACAGACGCTATCTGGGCAGCCGCTACCATGAACCCGACCATTCCCGTTTATTCAGGACTGGATACCTTCGGCGGATACACGGAAGCGACAGACAACACAGGCGCCCCTGTCAACGGCGCCGTAATGAATCCCGTAGGACTTATCAAGATGAATGATTCTCAAAGTAACGTAAGGCGTTTTATCGGAAATGTCGATGCGGATTACCGTGTTCACTTCTTCCCCGATCTGAAACTGCACGCTACACTAGGCTATGACTACGCACAAGGTAAAGGTAGCGTATATGTTCCGGCAGAAGCGGCACAGAACTACAATACTTCCGGTCTGGATTACAGCTACGGCCCCGAAAAGAAAGAGAACCGTCTGCTTACCTTATATGCCAATTACAACAAGCTCGTCGAATCTATCAAGAGTAGCTTTGACGTGACAGCCGGTTACGACTATCAGTACTGGAAATCGACTACACCGCTTTATAGCGAAATGAACACGTTGGGAGAGATACAAAAGACATCCAAAGCGAAGGATGAGCGCCACGTGTTGCTCTCCTACTACGGCCGTCTGAATTATTCTTTCGATTCACGCTATATGCTGACTACGACTATCCGCCGGGACGCCACTTCCCGTTTCGCCAAGAATGTACGTTGGGGTACTTTCCCTTCGGTAGCTTTAGGCTGGAGAGTGACAGAAGAATCTTTCCTGAAAGACAATAAAGTATTGAGTAACTTGAAGCTCCGTGCCAGCTATGGTGTGACCGGACAGCAAGACGGTATCGGCAATTATAATTACCTGCCTATTTACACTCAAAGCCAAAACGGTGCGGAAGCCAGCATGGGTAACGGATACATTCATACCTACCGTCCCAGTTCCTATGTGCCCGATTTGAAATGGGAAACAACTACTTCCTGGAACGTCGGATTCGACTTCGGCTTCCTGAAAGACCGCATTACAGGTAGCTTCGACTACTACACCCGCCAAACAAAGGACTTGATTGCCACGGTTCCCGCCGCAGCCGGGACGACCTTCGATCGTAATATCACTACAAACGTAGGAAATGTAGACAGTCAGGGTATCGAATTCAGCATAAACGCAACCCCTGTTCAAACTAAAGACTGGAACTGGGATATCAGTTTCAATATGACATGGCAAAAGATGAAAGTAAAGAACCTGTCTCTCGTAGCCGGTGCTGCCGCAACTAATACTTCGGTCGGCCCTTATATTGACAGCTATCAGGTACAGACGTTGACCGAAGGATATGCCCCCTATATGTTCTACGTCTATCACCAGCTCTATGACGAAAAAACTGGGAAGCCCGTAGAAGGCGCTTATGTAGACCTTAACGGAGACGGAGAAATCAATACGGAAGATTTATACCGTTACCACTCTCCCGCTCCTGACTATATCCTCGGTTTCAGCACTTCCCTACGCTGGAAGAAATGGACGTTGAGCACCAGCCTGCGTGCCAATATCGGTAACTATGTTTACAATGCTATGGCTATGAATGCCGGAGCCTGGGAAACAGTGAGCTACAACTCTTATCAGTTGAACAACCTGTCGAGCAGTTATCTGAAAACCGGCTTCAAGTCCCGCCAATACTTGTCCGATTACTATGTGGAGAATGCTTCTTTCCTGAAAATGGATAATCTGTCATTGAACTATAACTTCGGGCAGATTTGTAAAGGATGCAGCTTGAATGTCAGTGCAATGGTTCAGAATGTATTCTGTATCACGAAATACAGTGGTGTAGACCCAGAAGTCCCCAACGGAGTGGATAATTCCTTCTACCCCCGCCCACGTACATTCTCACTTAACGTAGGTTTCAACTTCTAATTACTTTTAAAAACAAGCGAATCATGAAAAAGATATTATATACAGCTTTCTATTTTTGCAGCGCATTGCTGTTGAGTTCCTGTATAGGCGATTTGGACCAATATCCGCATGAAGACGAAACATCTTCCACGATCTACACAAGTGCCGATAACTATAAAGCCGTTTTAGGGAAAATATACGCTGCTATGGTAACCACCGGTCAGGAAAAGGGCGGTGATCCGGATTTGAGCAGTAACAGCGGTCAGGATTATATGCGTTGCTTCTTCAATCTACAAGAATGTGGAACAGATGAAGTAGCTTCTACCTGGCTGTCGGGTGATAACGTTACCGGTCTGACTTACTTGAGCTGGGACGCCAATGACCCTTGGGTATCGGATATGTACTATCGTATTTATTACAACATTGCATTATGTAACGAATTTCTTCGTAATGCTACGGATGAGAGCATTGCCCGGTTTACGGAACAGGAACAGACTGAAATTCGCCATTACCGTGCCGAAGCCCGTTTCATGCGTGCCTTGTTCTATTATCATGCAATGGATTTGTTCCGCAACATCCCGTTTGTAACAGAGAACGACCCGACTGTCGGCTATCTGCCACCACGCTACACGGCTGCACAAGTTTTCAGCTATATTGAATCGGAACTGACAAGTATCACAAGCGATATGCTCGACAGAGCCAACTGTCCTTACGGACGGGCTTCCCAGGGAGCTGCTTATACCTTATTGGCCAAGCTGTATCTGAACGCGGAAGTTTACATCAATACACCGAAATATACCGAATGTATCAGTGCTTGTAAAGAGGTTATCAAGCAAGGGTATTCATTGGAAGATGATTACAGCAAGTTATTCAACGCTGATAACGATAAACGTACTGCTAACGAAATCATCTTCACTTTGCCGGTAGACGCTACGCATACCGTTTCGTGGGGCTCTTCCACTTATATTGTCTGTGGTGCGGTTAGTAATACTTCGGATTTGCAGAAGCCGGAAGATTACGGAGTGAAAAGCGGTTGGGGTATGTTCCGTGTACGCGGAGAAATCCCCTCCCTGTTTACCGGAGAAGAAGATAAACGGGCCATGTTTTTCACTGATGGGCAAACACTGAACCTGGATAAGATTGACGACCAAAGTAACGGTTACTTTGTAGAGAAATGGACGAACCTGACGGATGCAGGAGAAACAGCTTCCAATACCGCAGACGGTGGCGTAAACACGGATTATCCTTTGTTCCGCCTGGCAGATGTATATCTGATGATAGCAGAAGCCTTTGTACGAGGTGGAAGCGGAACAACAGCAACGGAAGTTGTCGGTTATATCAACCAAATCCAAGAAAGAGCATACGGTGACGACAGCAATAATAAAAACGCAAGCCAAATCAATCTATCGTTTATTTTGGACGAACGCGCCCGCGAACTTTATTGGGAAGGACATCGCCGTACCGATTTAATCCGCTACGGAGTATTCACTACCAATGGTTACTTATGGCAATGGAAAGGCGGAGTAAAAGAAGGAACAGCGGTAAACAGCCGGTACAATATTTACCCGATACCGACTACCGAGTTAACCGCCAACCCGAACCTATACAATGAAAACTATTAATCATGCTTATTCGATACAACAATATGAAAAAAATAAATACCCTGTTGGCTTTACTCTCCGCACTCCTTTTATTAGGAGCGTGTGAGAAAGACGGAGAGAAATTCTATCTCTCCAGCCCGGTGGAGAGTGACTTAATCGCTTCTACCAATGCCGTTGTACTGACGGAAGCTACTGCCAAGCTTTACGCATTATCCCTTGCCTGGAGCGACCAGACATTGCAAATCAGCGACCCGAGATATCAAGCGACCAGCGGCATTCAAACTACCGTACAAGTATCCCGGTCTGAAGATTTTTCGGGCAGCATTATCGAATCTACGGAAAACGGAGTATCCAAAAGTTATACAGTCGCCGCTCTGAACATCATTGCTTACAAACTAAATGCACCGGCTGAAGAAGCCGCTCCTCTTTATTTCCGACTGGCAGGAAGCAATGGCAGCAACATCGCTCCTGTATATAGCAATACAGTGGCAGTCACAGTGACTCCTTATCCTATTGATATGCATTACGCCAGCATTATCAACAAGGGTAGCGGTCAAGATTCCGGTCAGGATTTCTATTCGGCAAATGCTGACGGACAATATAGCGGATTCTTCGGGGCAGCGGCTTGGGAAGGCATTTACGTACAGGAAGCAGACGGAACAACCTGGCATACAGCCCAATCCGGTGGAGTAGGAACTCCATTCTTGTTGACAACAGACGCAGCGGAAGGAACATGGGATATGTGGTTCCCCGGTCAGTCGGGATGTTATTTCGTGAATGTAAATACCGCTCAGAAACAATGGAACGCCTTACTGATACCCGAACTGAATGTAAGCGGCATAGAAGGTATCAATATGCAATACAGCCGTACAGATAACCAATGGAAAGGTGTATTTACGGGTACGGAAGGTACGAATATCAACATTCAACTTCAAGGAACAGGTAAGTTTTACAACAATACCAGTGTCAGCGGTTCCGATAATGCCATTGACGATACAAAAGCCAAAGATACCCCATTTGCTTTCGGTGGAACTGCCGGACAACTGACATTCAGTACAGGTGAGACTGCAACAGCCGGAAATATAACGGTAAGTGTTCCGGCTACGGGAGAATGTACGCTGGTTATTGACCTTAATAATCCCGAACAATGGACTGTTAGCGTTACGGAAGGTGGAAGTAGTGAACCTACTTATCCTTCTTATCTGGAAATGCAGGGTGTAGGAAACATGGATGGAAAGGGTTGGTTAGCTACATTAAACCCTGTTTACGACAATAGCGGCGAACATCACGGAAGTTATCAAGGTGTTTACCAAATGACTAATGGTTGGGATAATTTTAAGATTGTAGACCAAACAGCCGGTATCTGGTATGGATGCGACTCCAACGATGAATACAAACTGGCGGACGGCGGACAGAATATCTGGTTCCACCAGGAAGAATGTCGTACTTTCATTGTCACAGCCAGTCTGGCCGACATGACTTGGGGAGCAACAGAAATAACCCAAATCAATGTCTGTGGTGAGTTTAACAATTGGGATTTAAACAAAGATTTGATGACATACGATGAAACAAACAAAGTTTGGAAAGCCACCGTTATCATTGATAATCTGGGCAATAACTACGGTTTCTACTTCCTGCTTAATAATGCAGAAAACGGTTTGGTATGGAACTGGGCATTAAAGGGAAATAAAGAGAAACTATACTTGACCGACAGTAATGGAAGCGGAAGTATTGTTCCTGCTGAAACCGGTACTTATGCAATTACCCTTGACATTGCTTCCCTAACATTTACTATGGATAAACAATAATCAACAGAACATTATGAAACGATTTAAACAGATTCTATTCATAGCTTCCGCCCTACTTGGCGGAAGCCTTTTCACCGCTTGCAGCGATGACAATGACACACCGGTCTTCCCGGAAAAGGAAGAAGTAACTTATGATATGTCAGGTTTCGCCAGAGGAGCCGATGTCAGCTGGTTAACGGAAATGGAAAGTTCCGGATATAAGTTCTATACTGCCGAAGAAAAAGAACAGGAATGTATGTCCCTATTGCGTGATTTAGGTATGAATGCCATTCGCCTGCGTGTATGGGTAAATCCGGAGAATGACACTGATGATGTGAGAGGTTGGTGTAACAAAGGAGATGTATTGCTCAAAGCATGGAGAGCCCATAACTTGGGCTACCGTATCATGATTGACTTTCATTACAGCGACCGTTGGGCTGATCCTTCACAGCAAGCTAAACCCCAAGCATGGGCAGATTACTCCGTAGAGCAATTGAAGCAAGCTATTGCCGACCATACGAAAGATGTACTCAGTGCATTGAAAGAGAAAGGTATTGACGTGGAATGGGTACAAGTGGGTAACGAAACACATCAAGGAATGTTGTTCCCTACCGGACAAACTACAAGTGAAGAAGGAAGGGTTAATTTCGCATCATTTGTCACAGCGGGTTACGATGCTGTAAAAGAAGTCTATCCGGAAGCCAAAGTTATTGTTCATCTTGACCAAGGAAATAATGCCAGCCTGTACAATAGGATCTTCGGCTACTTACACGAAAACAATGCCAAATGGGACATCATCGGTATGTCACTTTATCCGGACATATCAACCGAAGACGCACACACACCGGACGACTGGGAAGCGATGAATAATGATTGTATCGCCAATATGAAAGCGTTAATAGCCAAATACAATACTCCGGTAATGATGTGTGAAATCGGTATTAGTTGGGATTACGAAGAAGCGGAAGCCTTCTATACAGACTTCGTTACCAAAGCCAAACAAGTAGACCAATGTCTGGGAGTATTTACCTGGGAACCTCAATGTTACGGTAACTGGAAAGGTTATAGTAAAGGGATGTTCGATGACAGTGGCAAACCCACCAATTCATTTAATGCTTTTAAGAGATAAATGAACATGAAACACCAAAAACAGTTAGCAACTGCACTTTTGTTGGCAGCTGCTTGCAGCCTGCAAGCACAGCGTAGCGAGACATTGCTCGAAAAGAACTGGAAATTCAGCAAAGGAGATATCAAAGAGGCCAGTCAGCCGGAGTTTAATGACACCCAATGGGAATCAGTCGTCCTTCCACATGACTGGGCTATCTTTGGTCCTTTCGATATGAACAATGATCTTCAGAATGTGGCCATCACACAAAATTTTGAGGAAAAGGCGTCTTTGAAAACAGGACGCACAGGGGGACTGCCTTATGTAGGTTCCGGATGGTACCGTACTAGTTTTGATACTCCCGCCGACAAAGAAGTGACTCTGCTCTTTGACGGTGCTATGAGTGAAGCCCGCGTTTATGTGAATGGTAAGGAGGCTTGTTTCTGGCCCTTCGGTTACAATTCTTTCCATTGCAATGTCACTCCTTTCCTGAATAAAAACGGAAAGAGCAATACACTGGCCGTACGGCTGGAAAACCGTCCGCAATCTTCACGCTGGTATCCGGGAGCGGGCTTGTACCGCAATGTACACCTGATTGTTACTGATAAAATCCACGTGCCTGTATGGGGAACACAGATTACGACTCCTCATGTCAGTAAAGAATTTGCAGCCGTACGCCTGCAAACGAGGATAGACAATGCCGGTGAAAAAACACAAATCCGCATGGAGACGGAAATTCTTTCCCCAGACGGAAAAGTGGTTACCCGCAAAGAAAATACCGGCCGTATCAATCACGGACAGCCGTTTGAACAGAACTTCATCGTAAATGCACCTGAACTCTGGTCGCCGGAAAACCCGTCGCTCTACAAAGCGGTTTCTAAAATCTATGCAAATAATAAGTTGGTAGATACCTATACGACCCGCTTCGGTATCCGCAGTATTGAATTTATCGCCGATAAAGGTTTCTACCTGAACGGAGAACACCGGAAATTCCAGGGTGTATGTAATCATCATGATTTAGGTCCGTTGGGAGCAGCTATCAATGTAGCGGCACTCCGCCATCAACTTACTCTTTTGAAGGATATGGGTTGTGATGCTATCCGTACATCGCATAATATGCCGGCTCCGGAACTCGTTGAATTATGTGATGAAATGGGATTTATGATGATGATTGAACCGTTTGACGAATGGGATATTGCCAAATGCGACAACGGTTATCACCGTTATTTCAACGAATGGGCAGAACGCGATATGATAAATATGCTTCATAATTACCGCAACAATCCTTGTGTAGTGATGTGGAGTATCGGTAATGAAGTACCTACTCAATGCAGTCCTGTCGGTTATAAAGTGGCCAAGTTCTTGCAGGATATCTGCCACCGTGAAGACCCTACCCGTCCCGTGACTTGCGGTATGGATCAAGTGTCTTGTGTGCTTGCCAACGGCTTTGCAGCCATGATTGACATTCCGGGACTTAATTATCGCACACAGCGTTATAAAGAATCTTACGACCAGCTTCCGCAGAACTTGATTCTTGGTAGCGAGACGGCTTCCACTGTCAGTTCACGCGGAGTCTACAAATTTCCGGTAGAAGAAAAGAAAGGTGCCAAATATGAAGACCACCAATGTTCTTCGTATGACGTGGAAGCATGTCCGTGGTCGAATATCCCAGATGAAGATTTCGCCTTAGCCGATGATAACCACTGGACTATCGGACAATTCGTATGGACAGGATGAATCAGGGTTACTCCTACGTTTCTGATAAGGAAGGAAAGACATTGACAAGCGTTTCACAGGTAAAACAAGGGGATGGTCTGCTGATTTATGTTACAGATGGTACAATAGAGGCGTCTGTACAGAATACAAAAGCCAGCAGTTACGGAGCAGATACAGACAGTGAAAAATGAAGTCAGCATGCAGATCGTGCATAGCTAGTAAAAGGCTTCTGTGCACAATGTGTGCAGCAATAAAGACGGAGGTGCGGAAGGATGGCTGATGAGAAAAAAGAAGAGAAAACTCTGGAGGAGGCTTTTTCAGAGCTGGATGTTCTGGCGGGAAGGCTGGAAGACCGTGAGACCTCCCTGGAAGATTCATTTCGCCTTTATAAACAGGGAATGGAGCTTCTGAAATATTGTAATGATAAGCTTGATACTG
>OLRS01002146.1_pt1 | contig 16311 bp, 11 predicted proteins | sample 1673171 | NCBI WGS metagenome assembly OLRS01 (sample SAMEA3136762, study PRJEB25190) | human gut metagenome | biome: human gut; feature: human-associated habitat; material: faeces | place: Austria | collected 2013
AATTTCTGAATATCCATAACGACGCGCCTTTTCATTCAATTCCTCATGCAATGTAAGATAAGAAATTTGAAACTGTTCTGATAGCTGGTGGATCATTTGTGATATTTTCTGGCGAAAAGGAAGCCAGGTTCTATAACAGGCAGGCCAGGGAAAAAGAAAAGGCTCCATTAAAATAATACGCGAGTTCGATTTTGCTAATATTGTTATAAGATCTGCATAGCATTTGTAAAAAGAAAAAAGCATATTCCTCTGCTGAAACGGTGTTCTGTCCGTATTCATTATTAATCCAATATCATTAATTCCGATTAAAATTGTTATAATATCACTTGTAAAATCAGAATCACCCTGAATTCTCTGCAGAAGTCTGTTTATAGTAAAGCCGTCAGTGCCATAATTGCGTACCTGATAGTCTGAGCCGTCCCTTTTAAGACAGTCTGACAGCATTTTTACATAGCCATTGCCAAGGAAATCTCTGGAAAAGCAGTGTTCACAATCGGTGATGCTGTCACCAAGACATGTTAATATTGTCATAATTTTACCTCCGTTAATATTATACTGCAAGAACAAAAAGGTTTATAGTTTTTTTAGAAATCTTTTTTGCCTTCCTTTATATAAGGTAAGAAAAACGGACGGAGAGAAAAGGAACCGGGGCGGGCTTACCCTCACCATCCCCCGTTTTGCACTATATAATTAAGTAGTCTGACACTTTATAGATTTTTTATAAATTATTTTCAAAAAAGTACTTGATCTTTTCTTTCAGCAGTGTTATAAATGGGTACAGAAAAAGAAAAAGGCCCTGTATCAGATATGGAAATGTATTTGATGCCGGGACTTTCTTTTTTATATTTTATTATTTTAACAACATATTTTACCAATAGAACTTAGAAGAAGAAAGGAGTCAGATTTATGAACATCAGCAAATTTACACAGAAATCCATTCAAGCTGTAAATGACCTGGAAAAGCTGGCCTATGAGTATGGCAATCAGGAGATTGAACAGGAACATCTTCTGATGAGTCTGCTCCGCCAGGAGGACAGTCTGATTTTGAAGCTCGTCGCGAAGATGGGCATCGACCAGAATCTATTTCTGAACGGCGTGGAACAGGCATTAAATAAGAGAGTCAAGGTTTCCGGCGGACAGCCCTATATCGGTCAGTATTTAAATAAGGTACTGATCAGCGCTGAGGATGTGGCAAAGCAGATGGGCGATGAGTACGTCTCTGTAGAGCATCTGTTTCTGGCCATGTTAAATGACCCCAGTCCTTCCATGAAGGAGCTGTTCCGGGAATACGGCATTACCAAGGATCGTTTTCTGCAGGCACTGTCCTCTGTGAGAGGCAACCAGCGCGTAACCAGTGACAATCCGGAGGCTACCTATGATACCTTAAGTAAATATGGTTCTGACCTGGTGGAAAAGGCACGGGATCAGAAGCTTGACCCGGTCATCGGCCGTGACGCGGAGATCCGGAATGTGATTCGGATTCTGTCCCGTAAGACCAAGAATAACCCAGTTTTAATCGGTGAACCCGGCGTCGGCAAGACCGCCGTTGTGGAGGGTCTGGCACAGCGTATCGTGCGGGGCGATGTACCGGAGGGTCTGAAGGACAAGAAGGTATTTTCCTTGGATATGGGCGCGCTGGTGGCCGGTGCCAAGTACCGCGGCGAGTTTGAGGAGCGTCTGAAAGCCGTTCTGGAGGAGGTTCGGAAGAGCGAGGGCAAGATCATCCTCTTCATCGATGAGCTGCACCTGATTGTGGGCGCAGGCAAGACCGACGGAGCTATGGATGCCGGCAATATGCTGAAGCCTATGCTGGCCCGTGGCGAGCTGCACTGCATCGGCGCGACCACTCTGGATGAGTACCGTCAGTACATTGAGAAGGATCCGGCGCTGGAGCGTCGTTTCCAGCCGGTTATGGTGGATGAGCCGACGGTGGAAGATACCATTTCTATCCTGCGTGGTCTGAAAGAGCGTTATGAGGTATTTCACGGTGTGAAAATCACGGATGCCGCCCTCGTAGCTGCCGCTACCCTCTCCAACCGTTATATCTCCGACCGTTTTCTGCCGGATAAGGCCATTGACCTGGTGGATGAAGCCTGCGCTCTGATTAAGACGGAGCTGGATTCCATGCCGACGGAGCTGGATGAGCTCCGGCGTAAGATTATGCAGCTGGAGATCGAGGAAGCGGCCCTGAAGAAGGAGACTGATCACTTGAGTCAGGAGCGTCTGGAGCACCTGCAAAAAGAGCTTGCGGAGCTGCGCGACCAGTTCAATACGCAGAAGGCTCAGTGGGATAATGAAAAGACTTCCGTGGAGCGTCTGCAGAAGCTCCGTGAGGAGATTGAGGATATCAATAAGCAGATTCAGACTGCCCAGCAGAATTACGACCTAAATAAGGCCGCCGAGCTGCAGTATGGCAAGCTGCCTGCTCTGCAGAAGGAGCTTTCTGAGGAAGAGGAGAAAATCAGCAAAAAGGATTTGTCTCTGGTTCACGAAGCCGTTACTGAGGATGAGATTTCCCGTATCGTGTCCCGTTGGACCGGTATTCCGGTGGCAAAGCTGACTGAGAGTGAACGGAACAAGACCCTGCATCTGGATGACGAGCTGCATAAGCGTGTCATCGGCCAGGATGAGGCGGTAACGCTGGTATCTGAAGCGATTATTCGTTCCAAGGCCGGTATCAAGGATCCCACGAAGCCCATCGGTTCGTTTCTGTTCCTCGGACCTACCGGTGTGGGTAAGACCGAGCTTGCGAAGGCTCTGGCTGCCAGCCTCTTTGACGACGAATCCAATATGGTGCGTATCGATATGAGTGAGTACATGGAGAAGTATTCTGTGTCCCGTCTTATCGGAGCTCCTCCCGGATATGTAGGCTACGAGGAGGGCGGTCAGCTGACGGAGGCTGTTCGCAGGAAGCCCTATTCCGTTGTCCTGTTTGATGAAATTGAAAAGGCCCATCCGGACGTATTCAATGTACTCTTACAGGTACTGGACGACGGACGTATCACCGATTCGCAGGGACGGACCGTGGACTTTAAGAACACGATTCTGATTATGACCTCGAATATCGGTTCCTCCTATCTGCTGGACGGCATCGACGAGAACGGCAGCATCAAGCCGGAGGCTCAGACTCTGGTTATGAATGACCTGCGCGCTCATTTCCGTCCGGAATTTCTGAACCGACTGGATGAGACCATTCTCTTCAAGCCGCTGACCAAGAGCAACATCACGCGGATCATTGATTTGTTACTGAAGGAACTGAATGAGCGTCTGGCTGACCGGGAGCTTTCTCTGGAGCTGACCGACGCTGCCAGGACCTTCATCGCAGACCACGGCTTCGATCCGGTCTATGGCGCCCGTCCGCTGAAACGGTACATGCAGAAGCATGTGGAGACACTGGCTGCCAAGTTAATCCTGGGCGGTGAGATTTCCACCGGAGCAACCATTGTGATTGATGTGGAGGGCGACGGCCTGACTGCAAGAGTCAAATAATTTCTGAATGAAAGAACTCGCGGATGACCAAAAGGTCATCCGCGAGTTCTTTTGTAAAAATAAGAATCTTCTATTTTTTCTTCACATACCCATAAATCATCCGCGCCAGCTTCCCGTAATCCAGCGGCTTACTTAAGTGTTCGTTGACGCCCGCTTCCCGGCTTTTCTCAATATCTTCCGTGAAGGCATTGGCGGTCATGGCAAAGATGGGAATGGACGCTGCGTCCGGCCGCTCCATGGCACGTATCTGCTTCGTAGCCATAAGACCGTTCATCACAGGCATCATCACATCCATCAGAATGATATCGTAAGTCCCCGCCGGGCTTTCCCGGAACCGGTCGACCGCCTGCTGTCCGTCGCTGGCCCAGGTCACGGACGCGCCCTTTTCCTTCAGCATGGCGGCAGCGATTTCCATATTCAGCTCATTGTCCTCTACCAGAAGTACATGCAGGCCGGACAAATCATCCTCTGTATTCTCCGCTTCTCTTTTCTTCTGTATCTCCTCTTTTCCTGTCTGCCGGAAATGAAACCGCAGCTGCACCGCCGTTCCTTCTCCGGGCTCACTTTCGATGCTCACAGTTCCGTCCATCAAATCCGTCAGCTTCTTTACAATCGCCAGGCCAAGTCCCGCGCCTGCAGCGCCGCCGACTGACGAGCTGCGTTCCTGTTCAAAGGCTTCAAAGATATGCTCCTGAAATTCTTTGCTGATATCGATCCCCGTATCCTGAATCCGGAACCCATATTCCGCAGTTCCATCGTTTCCCGGAACCTCCGTTGCAAAAAATATAATTTTACCGCCGGCCGGTGTAAACTTTACCGCATTATTGATGATATTAACCAGAATCCGCTGCAGCTTTCCTTCGTCACAGTGTACATACGGATCCGCCACTTCCTGCCAGATCGTAAGGGCAATTCCTTTCTGTTTGACAGACGGGAGAAATAGCGTTTCCATATCTTTCACCAGCGCCGTCAAATCAACATCACTTTCTTCCAGCTCCAGCTTGCCATTTTCAATCCGGGTTAGATCCAGTACATCGTTAATCAGATTCAGAAGCACCTGACCGGAATTCTTGATTTTTCCCACTGCATTGACTACCTGCGCCTTATCCCCGGGATTCCGGTCAATCATATCCGTGAATCCCAAAATGGCATTGATGGGAGTCCGGATATCATGGGACATATTTGCCAGAAAGATCGTTTTTACTCTTCCGGCCTCAACCGCCTGCCGTGACGCCTTCTTTTCCAGCTCCAACGCTTCCTTCAGACTTTCGTTATAGCGCTCTTCCTCCATGCTTTTCTGTCGATCCGCCATGAAAAGATACGCAAACAGCGTTCCCAGCACCAGACAGAAGGACTGGAACGGATAAGTCATCCGCAGGGGAATCAGGTATGTATTAGCCAGAATCGCCGCGAGCGGAATCGTAGACAGCAGCAGGGACTGCAAAAGATACGGCTCCTTTTCGTACATTTTATGGTAGAGAATATAAATGCCATTTATAAAAGCTTCCAGATAATAGAACAGATTGATGGCCGTAAAAAGTTCAAATCCTCTGCCCCGGACATAGTCTCCCGTGTCTGTGATATACCAGACATAGCCATTATCAGGGGACATTACAACCATGACAAGCAGAATGATAAGCGGAAGCTTCTCCACTATCTGAAACCACCGTCCATGAGGCACATTGATATAACTGCTGACAAACAGCTGCCATATGAACGGCGTGATCACATAGACCAGGAAAAACAGGAAGATAACAATCTGAAACCACGGCTCCTGATTTCTTCCCTCCAGAAAGCCGACCGCAAAGCCCGCGTCCAGCAACACATAGAGCACTACTGTGATATCCAGCACCTGATACATGCGCTTCATTTTCTCCTGCTTCATATCGTTGCAGATCTTCACGAATAAAATCAGCAGTATGATGATCATAAATACGGTACTGGTCAGATAATTGGCAACCATTTTTCACGCTCCAAAGACATTGATAAAATTATTGTACCATATTTCAGGTATGAGAAAAAGACTTTTTTCGCCGCCTGTCTGATGGGGAACAGCTTTTCAGCCATCCATAGGCAATGGTACAGATCATCACGGACAGCAGCGAACCCGCCGCCGTGGCAAGTCCCATGGGCAGGAGGCTCATGGGGAACAGCTTTGACATCAAATACGCGCCCGGAATACGCACCAGCACAATGGCCGCAATATTGTGCAGGAAAGACAGCTCTGAACGTCCACAGGCACAGAAATAACCACTGAAGCTGAAATGAATTCCCGCGAACATACAATCAAAAATATAACCACGGAAGTACCAGCCGCCCTGCATCACCACGGCTGCGTCCTTCGAGAACAGGCCGACCACCGGATTTGCGATAAACTGAACCAGAACCGCCATAAAAAGGCCAAACCCTGTAGCTATGAAGATGGCGTAACGCAGTGTCTTCCTTGCCCGCTCTTCCTCTCCGGCGCCGATATTCTGGGCGCAGAGAGCCGATACTGTAGACAGCATCGAAGAGGGCACCAGGAACACAAAGCTGATGATTTTCTCCACGATTCCCACCGCTGCCGCATCCGTGAGTCCGCGGCGGTTCGCGATAACGGTAATCAGGATAAAGGACACCTGAATCAGACCGTCCTGCATTGCCACCGGAAGACCAATGCGAAGAAGCTGTCCCATGGCTGTGCCCCTGGGCTTCAGATCTGATTTTTTCATGGTAAGCCCGGTATCCCGCCGCCCAATGGCCCAGAAGGCAATCAAAACACTGACTGTCTGAGACAGGGTCGTACCAAGGGCTGCGCCCGCAGGTCCCATATGGAAGGCTCCCATGAACAGATAATCTAATACGATATTGACGCCACAGGCGATGGCGATAAAGTACATAGGACTTTTCGAGTCACCCAGGCCCCGGAAAATGGAACTGATCACATTGTAGGCAGTGATAAAGGGAATACCGATAAAACAAATCGTCAGATACTGAATCGTACCTGCCACAGCCTCCTCCGGCGTGGAAATCAGCGCCACAATGGGCCGCACCAGCACTGTCAGCAGCACCATCAGCGCCACCGATACGCCCAGGAACAGTACGACGGTATTGCCAATGGCCTCGCCGGCCCGCTTTTTATCCCGGGCTCCTACGGCCTGTCCGATACTGACCGTGGTTCCCATGGCCAGACCTACCAGAATCACAGTCAGCATATGCATCACCTGGCTTCCCAGAGACACCGCCGTGGTGGCTGCCGTTCCGTCAAACTGACCGATGATAAAAAGATCCGCCATGCCATACAGGGTCTGCAGAAAATAGGACAGCAGATAGGGCAGGGAAAAGTATAAAATATTGCTCAGCACGCTGCCGGAATTAAAATCTCGCGCTTTCTCACATTTTCTCATCGGAGCTTCCCTCCCGTCAGCTTCCAGGCCACAAATCCGGCCGCGCATCCGATCACCACTCCGCCCAGTACATCTGTGGGGAAATGTACCCCCAGATAAATCCGGGAAAATCCAATCAGCGACGCCACGATGAGCGCCGGTACTCCGATGCTGTGAGGCATGCCAAGAAACATGACCGACGCCACCGCAAAGGCCGCGCCCGTGTGTCCCGACGGGAAGGAATAGTCTGCCGGTTCCTGCACCAGAAGAATCAGATCCTCCAGAAGATGATAAGGCCGCACTCTGGCTACCCAGTTTTTCAAAAGCAGATTGACCACCAGAAATTCCAGAATCATGGACACGGTGGCCGCCTCGCCCACCCTGCGCCATTTTGGCTGCAGAAGCAGTGCCAGGCAGGCCGCGATGGAGAGAAACCCTGCGTTTTCCAGTGAGGTGATGCACCACATCACCTTATTTTGCAACGGCCCCCGGATGCTATTCTGCAAAAACATCATGAAACGGTATTCCCATTCAAAAAATTTTTCCATCTCAGATCTCCGTAAAAGTGTATCGCTGCAAAAGCCCGGAGGTATTTACATGATAGACGACAGTTCCATCGGCCAGATCTTCCCGTTCAAAGGTGAAGTCCCGCTCTTTTTCGTGGTGTTTCCTTACATATTCTTCCAAATCATCAATAGGAACCTCCTCGATAAAGACGTCCCGCATCTGATTGTTGGCACACTCGTTGAAAATCTCATGAACAACTTCATATTCTTTCATTTGCAAATCCCCTTTCCCGGGCATAGCCCTCTCTCTTTTTCGCTGCCCGTCCTGTTCCCGTATAAGACCTCTGCTTAGTACGGCGGCCTGATATTCGGAATACAGTAGACCGCAAAGGAATACAGCGACAATACCGCCGAGGTTCCCAACACAAGCTGAAACCACTTCGTCCTCGAAGTCTCCGGCTTTAATGCCGCCGCGTTGGCCGCGAAAATCAGCACCGGAACCATGTAGCGCCCCTGGGCCTGGAAATCAATGAACCAGGCATTGTAGAGCAATAGCGCGTAAGACACCAACGCGCAGAAAAACAGAAGTCCCAGCTTCACCTTCCGCTCCCCGTGTCCCTTTTCCCGAAGCACAGAACCGCAGCAGCCGATGAGATACACCAGATACAGCGCCCCCATCAGCAGACAGTACCAGTCCGGACTGGGGAACTGGAGACTTCCGTAGGTTCCCACAAAGGAACGGAACGTGGTCTTGTGAAGTCCCATTTTAAATAGCAGCTCCGAAAGCCCCACGCCCTTGCCGTAGAGATTGAAGGCCGAGCTCTGCTCCGCAGGCGGTGAAGCCGGATTCAGCTTCGGAATCGCGATCTGCTCCTGAAGCGTAAGGAGCACCCGGTGTCGGTGAACGCCATAATGCAGAAATTCCGGAATATAACGGATTCCCAGGAACCCAAACGCGAAGCCCGCTACCCAGAGATAGCTGATCAACCGGTTCTTTTTCTCCTCCGCAGGCGCTGTGAAGAGATCCACCAGCAACATACAGAAGGCATAAATGGCGAACACATAGAAGTTCTGTTTGGACATGAAAATATTGGAAAACAAAAATCCCAGAAGCAATACCCGCCACCAGTCTGCTTTCTTCACGCCCCGTCTGCAAAGCTTCTGCAGCATACTGTCCGGTCTCGCCATCTGATAGAGCACCAGCACGCCCACCGCGTAGTCCATGGCGTCCGAGGTACAATAGGTATAGAGATACCAGATCTGGGGCGTCAGGAACATGACGGCCAGAAGCCAGCGGTTCTTTTTCAGGCTGCAGAAAATCAGATAAAAAAGCCCCGCCGCCATCAGCACGCTGAACAGCCGCACCGCATGCTCAAAGGTAAAAAGCCTCGCGATCTGAGCCGCAAAAATATAGAACAGGTCAAGCTCCGTAAGGCGCGCCGTTCCGAACACGGAATAGGCCGCCATCTCCAGATCTCTTGCGTCCGGAATCTTCCAGTGGGTAATGTAATACTGCACCGAATAGACCGCCTCAGACTCATCGGGGTTCACCAAATCAGAGCCTGTGAAAGCTCCGGTTACTATCAGAACCAGCGCCAGCAGCCCCGCTATATAGAATAACGTATCAACTGCCAGGAAAAACCGTCCCTCCCTCTGCCGCCAGATTTTCCGCACATAGAATTCAGCCGCGGCCCAGACGAGTAAAAGCAGAGGCAGCAGATAAAAGACGCCGGTCCGCGCATAGCGCCCCGCCATTTCCTTATAAAACTCCCGGAACACATCCGTAGTCAGAAGCTGAGAATCATCGCCTGTGATATAAAGCCCCAAAGAGCCGCTGTCCGTCTCATACATCTGAACCTGATCGTTGGGCGAAAATGAAGCCAGAAGTTCTTCTCCGGAAAGCTCTCCTGCGTAAAAGCCATTAATAAAAAAGGCAATGTCCCTGATTTGAATCTCGTCATCCAAATTGTAATCAATTGGGTCCAGGCGTTTAAAGGTCTGTCCGTCGCGCCAGCGGATATCCCAGAAGAAAAAGCGGGCTTCGCCGGGCTTTTTATCGGCATTCTTTACGCTGTCCAGTCCCAGATTTTCCGTCGGGGAAGCAAAGACCTTGCAGTGATTGCCCGCCGTATAATCTTCTTTTTCAAAATCCACACGCATTTCTGTAAGTATGACCGACGGATAAAGCAGAAATCCGGCCAGCACCAGAACCAGTACCAGGGGCTTCCACCATTTTTTCAGCCATGTTTTCATATACTAAAACTCCTTTTACTGTGCCGTATCGTCCAACTGACGCTTCAGATAGAGTCCTACCACACCGGAAAAATTCATAATATTGCGGATGTAAGCGAAATCCCTGCCGAATATCCGCCGCTCCGCCTGCAGATCCTGCTCCTCCCCGGCGAAAACGCCCAGCACGGAGATGCCCTCCGCACGAACCTTTCGCACCTCGGAAGCCGTATCCCGCACCGCATAGTCACCTGCGTAGGGCGCAGGGTTCTTGCTGTTGGGCCGGTTCACGATGATGTCGTTGGGACGCCCGTCGCTTAAGACGATGAGAACCTTATTTTCCTCGGGACGTTCCCGAAGACTGGCCGCGGCTGCCCGGATGGCCAGGCCGTCCCGGTTATTGGACGAGGCGTGAAACTCAAAGATCCGCTTATTGGCCTCCTTCGGGTCGTCATAGTCCCGGTAGCGCTGCATAACCGTGTAGTCCCAGAAGGTACAAAAGCCCATGACCCGATGAGGAATCTGTACGCTGCTTAAGGCCTCGCTGATGATATAACCCTGCAGGGCCACCAGGCTCTGACGGCTTCTTTGGGAACCACTGGCATCAATGAGCACGTGAACCACAAATTCCGAGCTGTCCTTTTTCAGCACCCGCTCAAAAAGCTTCTTATCATGGCTGCGGCCCAGCTTCCAGAGTCTTGCGGGTACGATGCTGCCATACTCGCTTTTCACCGTCTCCCGCTCGCTTCGAGCCACCAGAGCCCGGCGCAGGGTGTCCGTCAGCACCTCGATATTCCGCTTCGCCACCCGGGTATAATGACCGTATACCCTGAGATTCTCGCTCTTTGACCGTCTGGCGTACTCGGACTGATAGTTCCGCTTCACCCTATTGGAAAGGATGCCGTCGGTAAAATAGAGGCTGCAGTCCGCATGGGCGCCCCGGCAGAGACTGCGGTTCAGACGCTTCTGCTCTCCGGCGCTTAAATAGGATCGCCCATAATTCAACTCAATGTAGGAGTACATCTTCTCAGCCGCTTCCGCGTCCACCAGCACCCGTTTCATGCGGGTTTCCTTCTTTTCTTCCTCAGAGGGAACCTCTCCGGTCTGGGCCACGGCCTGATTGACCTGATTCAGTATCTGGGTCAGATCCTCCTCTGCCGCTTCCTCCTCCAGATAATCCTTCCAGTTGAATTCCTGTAAATCCTCCATGGTCACGGCCAGCACCTTTTCCAGATCGCCGTGATTTTTTTCAAAATAAGGATCGACTAACCAGTTATACATGGCGTCCGTAACCCGAATGATTTCCATCGTATCTTCGGTGTCCCGAAGGTCCGCCAGCATATCCAGCGCCTGCTGCATCCTGGCCTGCTCATGCCCCGTCTGTCCCCGGACCGCCTGCTGCATCATGCAGATCTTGACCTGCCCCAGGTAATAGGACGCAAGCCTTGTAAAATCATAATCCAGCAGATCCGAAAAAGCTTTTTTCCGAATCTCCGCGACGCCTTTTCGCTCCGCGCTGATTTTTTTGTAAACCGCACTGTCCACTGCAAGCTGGGCCACATTCGTCAGAGCCTGCTCATCTGCCCCATAGTACAGCTTTTTCACCAGATACAGTCCAAAAGCGTTCCGGTCAAAGTACCGGGAAAATGCCCCCTGCTTCACCGCGTCATAGAGAGACACCCAGGGAGACCGGGAGAACGATACGGTATCCAGCTTGATATTCTCGCCGTAGTTACCGCTGACCGTCCAGTACAGGTTACGGATTCGATTTTCTATCTCATACTGATTTTCGTCAAAATATTCCTGCTCCAGATTTTCCTGTTCCTTCATGCTGCCTCACCTGTGATTTTCTTAAAATAATTCGCTTCCGGTCCACTCCTCCGGGATCCGGGTCATGACAATGTCACCGATGATTTCTTTTTCAAAAATATCAAAGCTTTTATTCGTAATACCCATGGTCACCGCCGTCCGGGGTGTAAGACCGGAGCGCACCGTCTTAATCGCGCCAATCATGCCGCGCAGATCCAGCGGCTTCGTGGAAATCTCGCTGTTCTGAGCCTTCACCTGCAGGTCGAGAAACAGGCCTGCGAAAGCCCGCAGTCCCGCTTCCTTCGCGTCCGGGAAGTTGGCCCGGAGAATCCGCATCAGTGTGCTTTCCGTAAGCGGCGGCATATCAATGACCAGAAACCGGGACACCAGCGCCTCGTTCAGTTCTCTGGTTCCGGCGTAGCCGTAATTCATGGTTCCGATAAAGCGGGTGGCCGGGTGCAGTTCAATCTTATCATAGCCCGGCACGTCGATAATGCGACGGTAATCCAGGGTCGCGTGAAGCACGGAAACCGCGTCATTTTTCGCCATATTAATCTCATCGAATACGCCGAAGCCGCCATTTTCCGCGCACTGGTATACGGGACCCCTGCGCAGCCGCACCTCATTGTCCACGAAGGTATCCGTTCCGATCAGGGAACTACTGTCGGTGTTCACGTTAAACGAAATATTGTAGGAAGGACGGCCAAAGATCCAGGCCAGATTCTCCGCCAGAATGTTCTTTCCCGTGGCCTTGGAGCCGGATAGCAGTACATTTTCCCCCTGTAAAAGGGCTGCAATCGCCATTTCCAGAATCTCTTTTCCGTAAAAGGGCACCGGCGGCTTCACCACACGGTTTCGCGCCGCCTCCGCCACCGGATACTGCGCCCGGAATTTCTCTACCTCCTGAATCAGCAGGGGATTCACCTGCTGCTCCTCTAAAAAATGCAATTCGTTCATATTCGTTTTATTCCTTCTCTATGGTCTTAAACCAGTGATTTTACATAGGAAACCAGCTCGTCAAAATGGCGGATAATCTTATAATCCTCCGGTTTCAGATCGGTCTGCTCCGGCAGAACCTTCTCCTTGGCCCGGTACCAGACCGGATGCATGCCCGCTTTTGCGGAACCTGCCACATCCTTTTTGAAGGTATCTCCCACAAACACCATTTCCTCGGGCTTACAGCCTGCCTTTTTCACACACAGGGCCATAAATTCCGGATGGGGCTTCTCATGGCCCGCCTCCTGACTGGTCACCATATGGGTGATATAGGGTGCAAATCCAAATCGCTCCAGCTTCTGATACTGCATCCAGAAGGTCATATCCGTGCCGATTCCCACGCCGATGCCCATTTTCCGAAGCGCCCGTATGGCCTCGATACTTCCCGGCTCCGCCTTGCTCTCTGCAAGCAGAGCGTCCCAGTACAGATGATACAGCTTCTCCACATGGGGAAACAGGGGCTTGCCCCACTGCTCCAGCAGGTTCTGCAGGCGGATGCTGCGGCTGTGGGTGGCTGCGTCGTCCTTTCCCAGACGGACCTTCAGCTCTTCGTTCATCCGCTTGTATTCGCTCCGAAAATACGCTTTGGCAATTCCAAGCTCTTTTTCGGCATATTCCGCCATACGCTCCACGCCCAGCGCGTGGCCTTTTTCATAGTCATACAGTGTATCGTCAATATCGAACACTACTTCTTTTATCATACGCCGTCTCCTTCTCTTCTCCCGTTCTTACTATATACTATTTTTCCCTTTGAATCCAGTCTAATCCAGCAGAAATTCCGCCAGTACCATGTTGCTCACGTCGATGCCCCGATCGGTCAGCCGGACTCTCCCGTCTGCCCGCACGAGAACCTCTTCCTGTATCAGCTTTTCCAGCACCGGGCCGTATACCTCCTGAATCTCCTCCGTGACCGCCACGCCCCGCATTTCGCGCAGACCCAGAAACATGGTCTCCTCCAGCGCGTCCCGATGGTTCAGGGGCTCCACGCTTTCATAGGTGAAATGGCCCTTCAGATATTCCTTCAAATCCGTACTGTTTTTATAACGCACCTCGCCAAGCAAAGACGCCGCGCCGATGCCAAAGCCCCTGTAATCGGTCCGCTCCCAGTAGGAGCAGTTGTGGCGGCACTCGTACCCGGGCTTCGCGTAGTTGGAAATCTCGTAACGCTCATAGCCCTTCCCGTGTAAAAATGCTTTCGTGTCCTCGTACATGAGCCGATCCAGATCTTCGCCCGGAAGCTCACTCTCCTGGGGCCGATCTTCTCCATATCGCTCATAAAAGGGCGTGCCCTCCTCAACAATCAGGCTGTAAGCGGAAATATGTTCCGGATTCAGATTCGTCACTTTTTCCAGGGTGGACAGCCAGCCCTCCCGGGTCTGTCCGGGCAGGGCGGACATCAGATCTATGTTCACATTGGCGAAGCCCAGCTCCCGCACCAGCTCATAGTTGTGAAGGAACTGCTCCCAGGTGTGGATACGGCCCAGTGTTTTCAACTCCCGGTTATCCGCCGACTGAAGGCCGATGCTCAGACGGTTCACGCCCGCCCGCTTGTAAGTCTCCAGCTTTGTCCTGTCCAATGTACCCGGATTGCACTCCACCGTAATCTCCGCATCGGAACGCAAAAGAAGCCGCCGGGAGACCTCATCGAGGATTCCTGCCAGCTCTTCTCCTGCCAGAAGAGAGGGCGTGCCGCCTCCAAAAAAGACGGTCGCTCCCTCATATGTTTCATTCAAGTCTCCGGCTGACCGGATTTCTTCCTTCAACGCACGTACATACGCGGCCCGGGTCGTCTCGTCCGCCGGGGCAGAGAGGAAATCGCAGTAGGCGCATTTGCGCACGCAGAAGGGAATGTGAATATAGATACCAAGCTTTTTTTTCATGTCAGCCAATCCTATTTGTCATCCAGCTTCAGTACGCTCATAAAGGCCTTCTGTGGGATCTCCACATTGCCCACCTGGCGCATCCGCTTCTTTCCTTCCTTCTGCTTCTCCAGAAGCTTCTTCTTACGGCTGATATCACCGCCGTAGCACTTGGCCAGCACGTCCTTCCGCATGGCCCGGACGGTCTCACGGGCGATGACCTTTCCGCCCACAGCTGCCTGAATCGGGATCTCAAAGAGATGACGCGGAATCTCATCCTTCAGCTTCTCACACATTTTGCGGCCACGCTCGTAGGCAGTACTGCTGTGGACAATGAAGGACAGGGCGTCCACTTCTTCCTTATTGATCAGGATATCCAGCTTCACCAGATCGGCCTGCACATAGCCCTTCATCTCATAGTCGAAGGACGCGTAGCCTCTGGAACGAGATTTCAGGGCGTCGAAGAAGTCATAGATGATCTCATTCAGCGGAAGCTCATATTTTAACAGGGCACGGGTCTCCTCCATATATTCCATGCTGATATAGATACCGCGGCGTTCCTGACACAAATCCATGATCGCACCAATGTACTCACTAGTTACCATGATCTCCGCACTTACCATCGGTTCTTCCATATAATCAATCTCAGACGGATCCGGCATATTGGACGGATTTGTCAGATCCATCACGGTTCCATCCGTTTTGTGAACTTTATAAATAACGCCAGGGGCTGTCGTTACCAGATCCAGATTATATTCGCGCTCCAGACGTTCCTGAATAATTTCCAGATGCAGCAAACCTAAAAATCCACAGCGGAAACCAAAGCCCAGTGCCGCAGATGTCTCCGGTTCAAACTGAAGTGCTGCATCGTTTAACTGCAGTTTTTCCAGCGCATCACGCAGATCCGGATATTTTGCACCATCAGACGGATACAGACCACAGTAAACCATTGGATTTACTTTCTTATAACCCGGCAACGGTTCTGCACACGGATTGGAACGGTTGGTGATTGTATCACCCACACGGGTATCCTGTACATTTTTGATACTAGCTGTGATATAACCTACCATGCCGGCAGATAATTCTTCGCAAGGGATAAACTGACCTGCGCCAAAATATCCGACCTCCACAACATCTGCTGTGGCACCTGTCGCCATCATTTTGATTGGCGTACCGACACGAACCGTACCTTCTTTGATACGACAGAAAACAATAACTCCTTTGTACGCATCGTACAGAGAGTCGAAAATCAACGCCTGCAGGGGAGCCTTCGGATCTCCCGTCGGAGCCGGGATTTTCTCCACAATCTGCTCCAGTACCTGATCGACATTCAGACCTGTTTTTGCGGAAATCTGTGGTGCATCATGAGCTTCCAGTCCGATGACATCCTCGATTTCTTCAATGACACGCTCCGGATCCGCACTAGGCAGATCGATTTTGTTGATCACCGGCATAACATCCAGATCATGATCCAGTGCCAGATATACATTGGCCAGTGTCTGCGCCTCAATGCCCTGTGCCGCATCTACGACAAGGATTGCACCATCACAAGCAGCCAGGCTTCGGGAAACCTCATAGTTAAAATCCACATGCCCCGGTGTGTCGATGAGATTGAAGATATACTCCTCTCCATCTTTTGCCTTGTAAATAATACGAACCGTCTGCGCTTTGATGGTAATACCACGCTCCCGCTCCAGATCCATATTATCTAATACCTGAGACTGCATTTCACGGCTGGTCAGCAAACCTGTCATTTCGATAATACGGTCTGCCAGGGTTGATTTTCCATGATCAATATGTGCAATAATACAAAAATTTCTGATTTTACTCTGATCTATCACTAAAATTCCTCCTAGTACATTGTCTCTCTTTTCTCAAAAGTGCATAAAAGCCCAATATATTGACAATATTAACATTGAAGCTGGAAAATAGCAAGTTTTCCATACAAAAACTGATGGATTAAATCTTACAAATCGTTACTGTTCTACTTTCCGCTCAACACCTTATCCAACACCTGTGCCAGCGGATCCATGGCATTCACTGCCTCCTGCAGTGTAT
>OLRS01002149.1_pt1 | contig 16294 bp, 8 predicted proteins | sample 1673171 | NCBI WGS metagenome assembly OLRS01 (sample SAMEA3136762, study PRJEB25190) | human gut metagenome | biome: human gut; feature: human-associated habitat; material: faeces | place: Austria | collected 2013
TGACGCCGCGGCGCATGTCGATGCCGGCCACGCCGGTGCCGAGGGTCAGGTGGTCTTTCGGCTCGAAGCCTTCGGCCGCGAAGTCGCGGGGCTGGCCGACCTTCTTGACGACAACGTAATCGTCCTCGCCGCCTTCCGGGGCCTCGGGTTCGACGACGTTCGACAGCTTCCACATGGCGGTGGTGTATTCCTCGGCGGCGGCGTCCGCGGCGGCCTTGTATTCGGCGACCTTGGCGGACAGCTCCTTGGTCTGCGCGATCAGCGCGGCCTTCTCGTCGGCGGGCGCGGCGGCGACCTTCTTGCCGATCTCCTTCTGCTGGGCGCGGGCCTCCTCGAACTCCTTGAGCGCGGAGCGACGGGTCTCGTCGGAGCGCAGCACCTCGTCGACCAGTTCGACGGATTCGCCGCGCTTGCGCTGGGATTCCTTGACAATGTCAGCATGTTCGCGAATGAATTGAATATCAAGCATGTGCCTAACACTACCGCCGTAAGCCGACACGGACAATACCCCTCGACCGGCCCTTGAACGGCCCGCCGCGCACATCACGGCCGCTCCCTCCCCTCGACCGGCGCGGCCGTTGCATCGCCGCATCCGACTACGGAGCCGGAGAACAGAGTTCCGAGCGGATTCACACGACGTTCATTGCGGCTCCATGTGCCGTCTCTTCGGGCTTCCTACGCTGGCGTTGCACATCGGTTCCCGTGCGACGACCGTTCGCGCCCTGCGACGCGTCGCGCGGGAATCTTCAGCAAGAAGGAGTATCCATGCGTATTTCAACACGCATTCAAAGCCTGCTGGTCTCGGCAGCGCTGCTGGTGCCGCTGGTGGCGACGCCAGTCACCGCAGCCTACGCGCAGCCGACCGAGGAAAAGACCGCGGCGTCCTGGTCGGGCGTCGTCATCAACGAGGCGTATCTGTCCGGCGGCAGCAAGGGCGCCGCATACAAGAACAAATTCATCGAACTGTACAACACCACCGACAATGACGTGACGCTCGACGGCACCTCGCTGCAGTACCGTCCGGCGAGCGGCACGGGCGCGAGCAACGCCGCCGCCGACCTGACCGGCGTCATCAAGGCCAAGGGCCACTATCTGATCAAGGCGGGCTCGAACGGCTCCAACGGTGCCGAGCTGCCGCAAGCGGACGCCACCGCCACCAGCCTCAACGCCAGCGGCACCAAAGGCACGCTGTTCCTCGCCGCCACGACAAGCAAGCTCAGCCCGGCCGTCGGCGACACCACGGCGAACGCCGACATCATCGACGCGCTCGGCTACGGCGACACCAACACGTTCGAGAAGGCAGCTGCCACCGCGCCGAAGAACAACACCGCCGTGAAGTCGCTGAACCGCGCGAACGGCGTGGACACAAACGACAACAGCGCCGACTTCACGCTGAGCGCCGACATCACCCCCGAAGGCACCGGCGAAGAATCCCAGCCGACACCGAAACCAGACCCGACGCCCGGCGACTGCCCGACCGGCGAGGCCGAAATCGCGCAGATCCAGGGCACCACCGACACCAGCCCGTGCGTCGGCAAGACCGTGACCACCACAGGCGTGGTGACCGCGGCCTACCCGGACGGCGGATTCAACGGCTACACCATCCAGACGCCGGCAACCGGAGGCGCGGTCAACCTCGCCGAGCACAAGGCGTCCGACGGCCTGTTCGTATACGATTCGAAGAACGTCAAGGATCTTCAGATCGGCGACTATGTCAAGGTCAACGGCACGATCAGCGAATACTACGGCCTGACCGAGCTCAACGCGAGCTCCGTCACGAAGCTCTCCGACAAGGTCGAGGCCCCGAAGGCCTCCACCGTGGCGTTCCCGAAGACCGACACCGAGCGCGAAAGCCTGGAAAGCATGCTGATCGCGCCGCAGGGCGACTACACCGTTTCGGACGTGTACAACACGAACAAGTACGGCGAGATCGGACTCGCGGCATCGAACAAGCCGTTCCTCAACCCCACCGTCAAGGGCCTCAAGGGCGACGCCGAAACCGGTGCCGCATACCAGGCCGAACTCGGCCGCATCGAAGCCGAGGGCGTGTACCTGGACGACGGCTCCAGCCGCAACTTCCTCGACACGAAGTACCCGGACAACGCCGACACGCCGCTGCCGTACCTGTCGAACGACCAGCCGGTGCGCGTGGGCGAGAAGGTCACGTTCACCAAGCCCGTCGTGCTCGACTACCGCAACAGCGCGTGGCGCTTCCAGCCGACCGAACGCCTGACCGGAGACAACGCCGACGCGCAGCCGGTGACGTTCACCAGCACCCGCACCGACACGCCCGATCTGGCCGCGGTCGGAGGCGACATCAGGCTCGCCACGTTCAACGTGCTCAACTACTTCTCCACCACCGCCGACAAGACCGGCTGCTCCACGAGCAACGCCTACACCGACCGTGACGGCAACCCGGTCACCGCGAAGAACTGCGACGTGCGCGGCGCATGGGACAAGGCCAACATGGAACGCCAGCGGGCGAAGATCGTCAAGGCCATCAACAACCTCGGCGCCGACGTGGTCTCGCTGGAGGAGATCGAGAACTCTGCCAAGGCCGCCAGCTCCGTGCCGGCATCATTCAAGGGCGAGCGCCGCGACTACGCGCTCTCCACGCTGGTCGACGCGCTCAACGAGCAGGCCGGCGAAGGCACCTGGGCCTACGTGCCCAGCCCGCAGACCGTCCCCGACCTCGACGTGGAGGACGTGATCCGCACCGCGTTCATCTACAAGCCCGCCAAGGTCGCGACCGTCGACGAAACCCGAATCCTCACCGACTCCGACGCGTTCAACGGCAAGAACGGCTACGAGCACGGCCGCCAGCCCGACGCCCAGGCGTTCAAGGCCAAGGGCGCCGCCGACTCCGATGCGTTCCTCGTCGTCGCCAACCACTTCAAGTCCAAGGGCTCGGCGAGCAACGCGCTCAACCAGGATCCCGGCGACGGCTCCGGCAACGCCGACTACACCCGTCAGGCGCAAGCCGACGCGCTGCTCGCGTTCACCGATGAGGTGAAGAGCGATCTCAAGCTGGAGAAGGTCTTCCTCGTCGGCGACTTCAACGCCTACTACGCCGAAAAACCGATCCAGAAGATCGTGGCGGCCGGATACACCGACCTGAGCGAGCAGGTGAGCGAAAAGACCGGCAAGTACACCTACGCCTACACCGTCAAGGACGAATCCGGCAACACGAACGGAGGGGTCGGCTCGCTCGACCACATCTTCGCCAACGAGGCCGCGATGCGGTCCGTGACCGGCGCGGACATCTGGAACATCAACTCGGTCGAATCCGTGGCGCTGGAATACTCGCGCTACAACTACAATGCGAAGAACCTGTACCAGGCCGATCAGTTCCGCGCCTCCGACCATGATCCGGTGATCATCGGAATCTCGGCCTCCGGCACGACCGACGGCACGGCCACGCTGAATCTGCTGAACTTCAACGATTTCCATGGCCGCATCGGCAAGAACCTGACGGTGCCGTTCGCCGCTACCATCGAGCAGCTGCGCGCCGAGCACCCGGATTCGTCGCTGCTGCTGGCGGCCGGCGACAGCATCGGCGCCTCGCTGTTCAATTCGTCGGTGCAGAAGGACCAGCCGACCATCGACGTGCTCAACGCGCTGGGGCTCAAGGCCTCCGCGGTCGGCAACCACGAGTTCGACCAGGGGTACGACGACCTGACCGGCCGCGTGATCGGCACCGACGGCAAGCGCAACGCGCAGTGGGATTATCTCGGCGCGAACGTGTACAAGAAGGGCACCGGTACGCCGGCGCTTCAGGAATACAGCATCCAGAACGTCAATGGCGTGCGGGTCGGTGTGATCGGCGTGGTCACGCAGGAGACCTCCACGCTCGTCTCCCCCGGCGGCATCGAAGGCATCGAGTTCGGCGACCCGGTCGAGGCCGTGAACCGCGTGGCCCGTCAGCTCACCGACGGCGACGAGTCGAACGGCGAGGCCGACGTGATCGTGGCCGAATACCACGAGGGCGCCGCCTCCAACGAGGATGACGCCACCGCCAAGCCGACCATCGACGAGCAGAAGGCCGCCAGCCCGGTGTTCAAGAAGATCGTCGACGACACCGACCCGGCGGTCGACGTGATCTTCACCGCGCACACGCACATGAAGTACTCGTACACCGATCCGGCCCACAACGGACGCCCGGTCATCCAGACCGGCAGCTACGCCGCGAACATCGGCCAGGTCGTGCTCGACTACGACAAGGCCACCGGCACCGTCACCTACCGCAAGTCCGGCAACGTGGCGGTCGACACCAGCAAGAGCGACGACGAGCTCGCGGCCGCCGGCGACGACACCGTCAGGAACGTGAAGAGCATCGTCGACGCCGCCGTGGCCAAGGGCCAGGAGGAAGGCGGCAAGCCAGTCGGCTCCATCGCCGCCGACATCACCACCGCCTTCAAGGACGGCGCGCGCGACGACCGCGCCTCCGAATCAACGATGGGTAACCTCGTCGCCGACTCGCTGCTCGACTCACTGTCATCCGAGGACCGCGGCGGCGCCGAAATCGGCGTGGTGAACCCCGGCGGCCTGCGCGCCGAATTCTGCAAGACCGGCGACAACGAGAAGTGCACGATCGCCGCCGACGGCACCATCACCTATGCCCAGGCCAACGCCGTGCTGCCGTTCCTCAACAACCTGTGGACCACCACACTCACCGGAGCCCAGTTCAAGGAAGCCCTCGAACAGCAGTGGCAGACCGACGCCGACGGCAACGTGCCCTCCCGCCCGTACCTGCAGCTCGGCCTGTCGCACAACGTCTCCTACACCTATGATCCGAACGCGGCGCAGGGCAATCACATCACTTCGGTGACCGTGAACGGCAAGCCGCTCGACCTCAAGCGCGAGTACCGCATCGGCTCCTTCTCGTTCCTGCTGCAGGGCGGCGACAACTTCCGCGCCTTCGCCGCCGGCAAGGACACGAAGGACACCGGTCTGGTCGACCGTGACGCATGGATCGACTACATCTCCAAGAACTCGCCGCTCAAGCCGCGCTACGACCATCGCGCGGTGGCCGTCACCGGCATCCCGGCCGGTGGCAAGGTCACGGCCGGTACCTCGTTCGATCTGCAGTTCTCGAAGCTCACGCTCACCTCGCTGGGCGTGCCCGCCGAGACCAAGCTGGTCGCCACGATCGACGGCACCGAGGTCGGCTCCGCGGCCGTCAAGGACGGCGACACCGCCACATTGCAGGTCGCGGTTCCCGCCGGGCTGCCGGCTGGCGCGGCGACGCTCACCGTCAAGGCCGTGACCAACGGCACAACCGTGACACTGCCGCTGACCGTCGCCGCCGGCACCTCGACCGAACCGCAGCCCGGCAAGCCCGGTCAGACCGAGCAGCCTGGTCAGACGAAGCCCGGTACGGGCGATGAACGGCACAACGGCGCGAACAACGCAGCCGGCAATGGCGGCAACGCCGGCGCCGTCGAGCAGCTGTCGCAGACCGGCGCACCCGTGGTGGCGGTGGTCGTCGCCATGATGGCGTTGCTGGCCGCCGGGCTCACCGCGGTCCGCACGTCGAAGCGAGCCGATCGCATACGCTGACCGGCCAGCTGAACTGGCCACAGTCCTCCGCGTGGTGGGACGCGCCCCAACGGGTGCCTCCCGCCACGCGGTTTTTTTATGCGCGCAGCGAGACCGGGGGGTCGCCAACACACCAAGCCGCCGTCAGACTCGCTACGCGAGCCAGCTCCCACCAGCGGGAGCAAGACGACGCACCTCCCAATGACAACACAAGACCGAGGCCGGTCGCCGTGGCATCCGCTTCGTCCCTCTCCCCACGCATGCCCCCGCCCGTGAATATCGTGTGGGAATCGTCGAATTTCGGCAGGGCGAAACCATTACAAGCCACTTGAACGTTCACAATGGGAGGTATGCCGCTAGCCGCCATCATCACCATAGCCGTCATCGCCGGCGTCATCGTCCTCATCGTCGCCGTGACGTTCGCCCTGCGCGCCCGCCGTCACAAGCGCCTGTCGCAGCAGCTCGTCAAACGCAACGACGATCAGGTGCATTACGTCTTCGTCGTGAACCCGTCCAAGCCGCAGGCCGCCCAGCGGCGCACGCACATCGAACAGTTCTGCCGTGACAAGGGACTGACCGACGTGGAATTCATCGACACGCAGCTCGACAAGGACGGCCGCGCATGCGCCAAGGAGGCGCTCGCCAACGGCGCCGACGTGGTGGTCGCGGTCGGCGGCGACGGCACTGTCCGCACGGTCGCGAGCGCCATGTCCGGCACCGGCCATGCCATGGGCATCATCCCGATCGGCACCGGCAACCTGTTCGCCCGCAACATGGGTATTCCGATCGACGACATCGACGCGGCGCTCACCGTCGCCACATCGCACGGGTCGCAGCACGTGGACGTCGGCCGTCTCTCGCTGCTGGACGATCCGAAGGCCGATCACGGCCACGCATTCCTGATCATCGCCGGGGTCGGTTTCGATGCCGCCATGATCGACGACACCGACCCGCAGCTGAAGAAGAACATCAGTTGGCTGGCGTATTTCGTCGGCGGCGTGAAGAACCTGTTCACCCCGAAATACCGGGGCGACGTGACCATCACCAGCACGGACGGCAGCATGCACACCCGTCATGGCGTGGCATTCCGCACGTTCATGGCCGGCAACTGCGGGCAGATCCCCGTGTTCTCGCTGATGCCCAACGCCTCATACGACGATGGCATCCTCGATTTCGAGATCATCGACACATCGGGCGGCATTTTCGGCTGGGCGAACCTGTTCGGCGATGTGGTGCACCAGACCATCACCGGCAAGCCCGGATCGAACCCACTGTCGACGAATTCGACGATGGACCAGATTCAGGGAGTGAGCGCGGAGATCACGCTGGAGAAGCCGGTGCTAGCCCAGGTCGACGGCGACATGCTCGGCCGCACGCGGCATCTGCGATTCACCGTCGACCGCGAGGCGCTGTGCGTGCGCGTGCCGGAGGTCGCACCCGACATGTCAGCGACGGGAATCATCCCGCCGATTCGCGATTGATACGAAACCGACGCTCTCAGAACTTGCAGATAGAGGCCGTTTTTCATGAGAAACGGCCTCTATCTGCAAGTTCTGAGAGCGCTACTCATGCTTACGTGCATCCGCGACGACCCGTGCGACGTGCAACGCCAGGTATGCGACCTCATCTTCGGTGAGGTTGGAGCCCAGACGCAGCGAGGCGACGGTGCCGATGGTCTGCGCGCACTGCATGGCCTTGGGATATGACTGCCGGATCGATGCGATGATCGGCTCGGGTTCCTTGTCGAGCTGCTTGCCCTGATGGATGCGTACGAACAGGTAGCGCAAATGGGTGATGAACCGGCCGACGTTGACGCTGTGCTGATCAAGCGAGACGCCGTAGGTCTGCTCGATGATGGTCAGCATCTGCTGGATGACGCCGGTCATCTTGTATGTGTCGGACAGGTCGCCGTTCGCGAAGCCGGCGTTGACCAGATGCAACGCCAATGCCACGGTCTCGCTGCCGGGCAAGACACCGTTCAGGTGACGGTTGAGTTCATTGACCAGCCGCGAGGCCTGCGCGTACTCGGACGCGTACAGCGACTGGACTTCCGCCTGCAGCGGATATGCGATGTTGACGTGGCGCTGCGCCCTCTGCACCGCACCGGTGATGTGGTCGGCGAGCGCCATGACAAGCGTGGGCTGCGATTCGGCCTGTTCCGCGAGCCCGGTCGCCGTCATGGCGTCCGTCACCAGTCGAATGATCTCCGGAGGTATCTCGGACAGCAGTTCCGCGATATGGTCCGGGTCTCGGCCGTCGGCCGGAACGAACACGCGCACGATTTTCGCGTCGTCGACGCGCTGGCCGGGTTTGGCCTGGAATCCCAGGCCGCGCCCGGTGACGATGACCTCGCGGGCACCGTCCTTGGCGAGTACGACGTTGTTGTTGAACACGCGAAGAATTTTCACGGCATTCCTTCCGGCCGCTCGGCCGTTGCGCCGATTGGCTCTTGATGCGGTCAGCGCTGGATGTCCAGCACTTCCTGGCCCGCCTGCACGTCCACGCCCGTCTTCGGGGTGACGCCGGCAAGCGCCGCGGTGTTCAGCACCGTCATCAATGTCGTGGTGCTGTATCCCGCCTCCTTGACCTTATCAAAGTCGACGGTCACCAGCGTGTCGCCCGCGTTCACGCGCTGGTTGGCGCTGACGGCAACGTGGAAGCCCTCGCCGTTCATCTTCACCGTGTCGATGCCGACGTGCACCAGCACTTCGATGCCGTCGTCAGTCTTCAGGCCGAAGGCGTGACCGGTCTCGTCCACGGTCTGCAGCACGCCGGAGACCGGCGCGACCACGGTGGAATCAGTGGGCTGGATGCCCACACCCTCGCCGAGCGCACGGGAGGCGAACACCGGGTCGCCGGCGTCGTCGAGCGACACGACATGGCCTGCGACGGGGGCGCCGACCGTGGTGGTGCGAACGGCGGTGGCAGTAGCGGTCGCGGTGGCGGTCGCCACCGGTGCAGCGTCCGCCGGCGCCGTCTCGACGGCAGTCCCGTCAGACTCGCTGGCGGCGTTCATCTCGGCCTTCTGCTCGGGAGTACGGTAATCGAGCATGATGATCAGCACCATCGAGACGATGAACGACACGGCGATGGAGACGGCGTACACCCACATCTGGCTGAACACCGGGATGGTGAGCAGGGAGGTGAACGCGAACGCGTTGGTGGTCACGCCGCGCACCGATTCGCCGGCTGCAGTGACGGACGGGAACAGCCAGCCGAGCACCGCGATGACGACGCCACCGGCGAAGCAGCCGACCAGCATGCGCTTGTAGATCAGCTTGTAGCGCAGGTGGATGCCGTACAGGCTCGGCTCGGACACGCCACCGAGCAGGCCGGCGGCGAGGGCGCCGAGCGAGGTCTGACGCATGTCCTTGTTCTTGTCGCGGATGGAGATGAACAGCACGCCGGCGGTCGCGCCGAAGCAGGCGAAGTTCCACACGCCCATCGGGCCCTGGATGAAGTCGTAGCCAAGGGACTGGATGTTCATAAGCATCAGGGCGTTGAGCGGCCAGTGCAGGCCGAGCGGCACGAGGAACGGGTAGAGCATCGGGATCAGGATCGCGAAGATGAACGGGGCGTGGCCGTTGAGCCAGGCCAAGCCGACGCCGAGCCAGTTGCCGGCGAGGATGCCGAGCGGGCCAATGAGGAAGGCGGTGAGGGCGCCGACGATGATCATCGAGAAGAACGGCACGAACACGATCTGCACGCTGTCGGGGACAATCTTCTTGAGCCCGTGGTAGACGAGCGCGAGCACGGCAGCCATCAGCAGCGGCACGAACACGTTGCCGCTGTAGTCGTTGAGCAGCATCGGAATGCCGAACACCTTGGTCGAGCAAGAGGTGGTGCCCAGCGTGGCGCTCTTGACGCAGGTGGTTACGTCCTTCCACTTTTCGGAGTCCATCAGGTCGGCGAACTGCGGGGTCATCAGAGCGGCCATGATGGAGCCACCGAGCCACGGGTCGACCCTGAGCTTCTTCGAGGCGTTGTAGGCAATCATGATCGGCAGGAAGTAGAACACGCCCTTCCAGATGGCCTTGATGAACACCAGGCTGGTGTTGGCTTCCTCGCTCGGCACGATACCGATGGAGATGCACAGGTTGACCAGGGCGATGATGATCGACGCGCCGAGCAGCACGCCCAGGATCGGGCGGAACGAGTCGGACAGGTACTCGAAGAACGAGTCCATCCACGCGACTTTGCCGCGCACCTTGGCGCGTTCGGCGGCTTTGACGTCGGCATCGGACTGCGCCTTGTCGCCGGCGACCGCGCCCTTGCCAGCGCCGACGCCCGCCATCTCGGGCAGGTGCATGATGTTCTCGTACATCGTGGCGACCGCGCCGCCGATGACGACCTGGTAACGGTCGCCGGACTGCGGCACCGCCCCCAGCACTCCCTTCATGGTCTCCAGCCGGTGCTGGTCTACTTTGCCCGCGTCGACGAGTTCGAAGCGCAGGCGAGTCGCGCAGTGCGTCAGGCTCTTGACGTTGCCCGCGCCACCGATCGCTTCGATGATCTGCGATGCAGTTGATGCTGCCATCTCACATCCCTTTCCGTGAATCTTCCATTGATCCGTCTCCGGTGCCGGGCCGCAAAACAAAAAAAGACCTGAGATATGGATAGTCCTATCCGTATCTCAGGTCTTGCGTCTTGTCGACTTGCAACCCTGCATTGAGTCGATTGATATGTTAACTTCAGATGAACTGCGACACGCCGATAAATCACAAAGATGGAATCGCAACCATTCGGGCGATGAGCGGGTAGCCGATGCGCCCCGCCTTTCATCTATATAAACATCTATATAAGCATCATCGCCGGCTCATGCGACGCATGTTTCGCGGGCACCCGTCACTGTGCGCGGGTCGCGTCACGCTGTGCGACCCCGCACCGAGTGACGCTATGACGAAAACCCTTGCAATCACTGGGCTTTGGGGATATCGTCACTGTGCGAGGGGTCGCGCAGCGTGACGCACCCCGCGCACAGTGACGCAAAACCCGCGCAGCGTGACGACCGGTCGGAACATAGAGCACCGACCGGCCGTATGGCGTGGAACCATTTTCGGATCTCGCCGCGCGAGACATCACCCGCAATTGACGGGGCGGGCGGCGCGCTCGCGGCTCAGCCCGCACGCACGCCGCCTTACGGACGCATCACGGCGCCCATCCGCGAAGACCCGCTACCGCTACAGCGTGAACTTCCGGGAAGCGGCGGCTCCGGTCGTGGCGAAATCGGAGCCCTTGGACTGCAGCGAGGCCACGGCCGTCACCTTGTGCGAGCCGGGCGCAAGCGCCTTCGGCAGACGAACTGTCCAGGCACCGGCGTTCCCGACGATCGCGACGTAGCTCTTGCCATCCACCGTCACCGTGACCTTCGCGCCGGCGGCGGCATCAACCATACCGGATATCTGGCCGGCGGCGAGCTTGGCGAACTTCGGCTGTCCGACGTTGATGGACAGGTTGAAGCCGTGCTTGAACATCGCCTCGGCGTTGTACTTGCCGTCAACGATGGCGAAGCCACCGGCGACCGCATCGTCATCGGCCGCGTCATCGCAGGAGCTCATGTTGCCGTACGAATCCACGCCGATCGAGTAGTGGCCGGACACGATGGCACCGCCCGAGTCGCCGCTCAGCAGGAAGGCGCTGAAGTGGAAGTCGTACACGTCGAGCAGCGCGCCGTTGTCGTTCACGCTTTCAGTGACCTTGTCGGCGGTGACGACGCCGCATGTCCAACCGCTGGTCGAACCGGACTTGCAGGCGGGCATGCCGATGGTGACGTCAGACGCGTCCCAGACCTGCAACGGGATGCCGTCATCCTGCGTGAAATTACCCACACCCTTGGTGATCAGGTCTGGGCCGGTGGCGTCCGCGCCCCACGTGGACAGCTCGGCCGGGTTCTTGTACTTGCTCGTGGACAGGTGGTCGAGCATACCGGCATCGTTGTTGTCGCCGACGTGGCCGTATGTGGTCGCGCCGACGGTGTCGCGCAAATCGGAGACGTTCTCCTTGCGGCTGCGTACGTGGTGGATGCCGGGCACTACCACGAACGCAGCCGATGGCACTGTCACTTTCGACCAGCTGCCGTTCGACGCTGCCGGCACGTACGAGTACACGCTCGTGCAGGTCGCCGGCAACGCCGATGGCGTCACGTATGACAGCACCGAGTACGCGGCGACCATCACCGTGACCGCGACGGCCGACAACACGCTGACCGCCGCCGTCTGGTATGCGAAGGATGGCGAGACCGTTGACGCGGCCACGTTCGCCAACGTGTACAAGGCGCCGACGAAGCCTGGCGAGCCGACGCAGCCGGCTGAGCCCGGTAAGCCCGGTATCAGCCGACCAAGCCCAGCAAGCCGAAGGTCACGATCTTCAAGCCGCAGGTTCAGGTCGCGCCTTCCGCCGATGCGGTGAAGACGCTCGCGAAGACCGGTTCCACGACCGGTGCCATCGTGATTGCCGCCCTCTTCGCGGCAAACGCCAATCCATCAACCTCTCGCCGGTTCCAAGCGCCTTTGATTCCCCGTGCCGTTGGCATATCGGCGTCGATGGTCAACACAGACCGCCTCTGCCGTGCCATTTCCACTCGTCCCTTCCTCCCGCGTCTCCATCCCCTATGTTCCGCCCTTCGCCATCCTGTCCTCCGGGGCTATCCGTCGTACTCTGTCACTCCACTAATCAATCCTCTAGGGTCAATCGTGCTTCCTCGCATCCTTGTCGCCGTGTCCCCTTTCCGCCGCGTCCCTTTCCGCCGCGTCCCTTTCCTCCGCGTCTCTTTTCGCTGCATTCTTTTCCGCCTTCCCCCTCCCCGCCGTCATCCTCTTATCTGGTACACCGGTACATTACGGGTTCAAATAGCCGTTATTCACAATTGCATGTGCGAAATGGTCGTTTTTGGGCTTTGAAACGACCATTTCGCACGGGGAATACCAGATAACGGCTATTTGAACCCGTAATGTACCGGTGTACCTAATGACAGAGCGGATAGAGCTGGGCGCACATGGCATGCGCAGGCAGCACGCCCGGCAACATCACCAACATTCTCGAACAAAAAATCACAATTTCTCACAAAAACGTAACCCAAATGACACCGGTCGTGGCAAAATAGAAGCATGGTAGCAAACAATGCGGGCAAGCCCGCCACCCCAGCTGATCTGATCAATGTCGACGAAGTCATCGGCAAGTACTATGACCTCGTCCCCGACCCGGCGGTTCCGGAGCAGCGTGTCATCTTCGGCACGTCCGGCCACCGTGGTTCGTCCCTGAAGACCTCGTTCAACGAGGCCCACATCGTCGCCATCACACAGGCCATCGCCGAGTACCGCAAGAAGGCCGGCGTCACCGGCCCGCTGTACCTCGGACGCGACACCCACGCCCTGTCCGGCCCGGCCGAGAAGACCGCCATCGAGGTGCTCGTCGCCAACGGCGTGCACGTGCGCATCGACTCCCGCGGCGATTTCGTCCCCACGCCAGTCGTCTCCCAGGCGATCCTGACGCACAACCGCGCGGCCGACGGCACCCAGCGCTTCGAAGGCGAGGGCCTGGCCGACGGCATCGTGGTCACCCCGAGCCACAACCCGCCCACCGATGGCGGCTTCAAGTACGATCCGGTCACCGGCGGCCCGGCACCGGCCGAGACCACCAACGCCATCGCCGCCCGCGCCAACGAACTGCTCGGCGACTTCAAGTCCATCAAGCGAGTGCCCTACGAGGAGGCCATCAAGTCCGAGTACGTCGAGGGCTTCGACTTCCGCGAGCACTACGTCGCCGACCTGGGCAACGTCATCGACTTCGACGTGATCCGCGACTCCGGCGTGCGCCTGGGCATCGATCCGCTTGGCGGCGCCTCCGTGAACTATTGGCCGCTCATCAACGAGAAGTACGGCCTGAACATCGGCGTGGTGCGTCCCGAGGTCGACCCGACCTGGCGCTTCATGACCATCGACCACGACGGCAAGATCCGCATGGATCCGAGCTCCCCGTACGCGATGAAGGGCCTCGTGGACCAGCTCAACGCCGGTGCCTGGGACAAGTACGACCTGGTGGGCGGCACCGACCCGGACGCCGACCGCCACGGCATCGTCTGCCCGAACTGGGGCGTGATGAACCCGAACCATTACATCGCCGTGTGCGTCGAGTACCTGTTCGGCGGCAACCGTCCGGGCTGGCCGGAAGGCACCGGCATCGGCAAGACCCTGGTCTCCTCCTCCCTGATCGACCGCGTGGCCTCGTCCATCAACGCGAAGCTCGTCGAGGTTCCGGTCGGCTTCAAGTGGTTCGTGGATCCGCTGTTCAGCGGCGAGGTCGCGTTCGGCGGCGAGGAGAGCTCCGGCATGAGCTTCCTGCGCCGCGACGGCCGCGTGTGGACCACCGACAAGGACGGCCTGATCCCCGACCTGCTGGCCGCCGAGATCACCGCCAAGACCGGCAAGAACCCCGCGCAGCTGCATCAGGATCAGGTGGCCCGCTTCGGCGAGAGCTGGTACAAGCGCGTCGACACCCCGACCACGCTGGAACAGAAGGCCAAGTTCGCCAAGCTCACCGGCGATGACGTGGCCGCCACGCAGCTGGCCGGCGAGGACATCACCGCCAAGCTGACCGAGGCGCCGGGCAACCACGCCAAGATCGGCGGCCTGAAGGTCACCACCAAGGACAACTGGTTCGCCGCGCGTCCTTCCGGCACCGAGAACATCTACAAGGTGTACGCAGAATCCTTCGTCTCCCCCGAGGCCCTGGACAAGGTGCTCGACGAGGCCAAGCTCGTCGTCGACAAGGCATTGGGCGAATGAGATCCATGCAACGCATGGCCGGGCTGACGGCCCGTTAGCCACCAAACGACCGACCCCGAGGCCCTTTGCGGATCAGCTTCCGCGAAGGGCCTTCGCATTACACCCATGGGTCGTCTGGATGAACGCCGTGACCGGACCCACCTCGGATGTGGATAACCATGTGGATAAGTCCGATTCACGCTTCGCTCCGCCCACCGCATCTGATATGATGACGGTATCGTAGCCGCATAGGACAGGACTACGGCTCCGACTTCGGCGCGCGTGCGTACAGTGGTGCGCCCGCTCGCGTCGACCGGTCCCATCGTCGCCAAGGAAGGGGACGAAAGACGGATACACCTCGGTTTGGGCGCACCACCATTCACATAAGTAAGGACATCACCATGACCAGCACCAGCAGCACCGACGTTCCATCCGCGATTTCCGCGGACGCCCTCATCATCGGATTCGGCAAGGGAGGCAAGACATTGGCCGCAAAGCTCGCTTCAACGGGCCGAACTGTCGTCGTGGCCGAAGCGAGCGCCGACATGTACGGCGGCACCTGCATCAATATCGGATGCCTGCCGTCCAAATCACTGATCCTCTCCGCCGATCGGGCGCGGCGAGAGGGCGCGAACCGTACCGCCGAAACCCGCGAAGCGGCATTCGAAGCCGCCATCAGGGAGAAGCGACGCGTCACCGCGATGTTGCGCGACCGGAACTACCATAAGCTGGCCGACCAGGACAACATCACCGTGATCACCGGCCGCGCGCGCTTCACCGGCGCCCACAGTGCGGAAATCGCCACCGCCGACGGACCGGTCGCCGTGGCCGCGGACATGATGTTCATCAACACCGGTGCCACGCCGCACATTCCGGACATTCCCGGCATTCGCACCACGCCGGGCGTATACACCAGCACCGGTCTGATGGACGTCGATGAGCTTCCGCAACGGCTGGTGATCATCGGCGCCGGATTCATCGGACTTGAGTTCGCTTCGATGTTCGCCGATTTCGGCACGGCGGTCACCGTGCTGCAGCACAGCGACGAGTTCCTGCCACGCGAGGACGAGGATGTGGCGGCCGCGATCCGTGCACAGATGGAATCGCAGGGGGTCAGGTTCCTGTTCGGCGCGGACACCAAGGCGATCACATCGGCGGATGACGGCATCAGGCTGTCCGTCTCGATGAGGGGCACGTCGGACGTCGGCTCCGAAGCGCGTCTGTGCCTGTCCACCGACGCGGTGTTGGTGGCCACCGGACGCACGCCGAACGTCGAGGGCCTGAATCTCGAGGCGGCGGGCGTGGAACTCACCGAACGCGGCGCCGTGAAGGTCGACGACCTGCTGCGTACCACCGCCGACGGCATCTGGGCTTTGGGCGACGTGAACGGCGGCCCGCAGCACACGTACATCTCGCTGGATGACTACCGCGTAGTATGGTCTCAGCTGAACGGTTCCGCGCGCCCGTACACGCTGAGCGACCGTCGCAACGTGCCGTCAAGCACGTTCCTGCACACGCCGTATTCGCGTGTGGGCCTGAACGAGCGCGAGGCGAAGGCGGCGGGACTGGATTACGTGGTCAAGCGACTGCCGGTGGCCACGGTGCCCAAGGCCCAGGTGATGCGTCGACCGGAGGGCATGATGAAGGCGCTCGTCGAGAACGGCACCGACCGCATTCTCGGCGCGATGCTGCTCGCCGCCGAATCGCACGAGGTGATCAACATCGTCAAGCTGGCGATGGATATGGGCGCGCCGGCCAGTACACTGCGCGACATGATGTTCACGCATCCGACCATGGCCGAAGCGCTGAACGACCTGTTCGCGTAACGGTCGCGGATCGCGCGTGTCCGCGATACATTTGCACAGCGTCCAACAAATCGGGGCTCCCCTCCTTGGATTGGAGGGGAGCCCCTTGGGTTATCGGCTAGTCAGCCTGCCGTCACGCCTCACGGCGGCGACGGGCGTAGGCCATGGCGCCCCGGCCAGCGCACGTGG
>OLRS01002157.1_pt1 | contig 16256 bp, 15 predicted proteins | sample 1673171 | NCBI WGS metagenome assembly OLRS01 (sample SAMEA3136762, study PRJEB25190) | human gut metagenome | biome: human gut; feature: human-associated habitat; material: faeces | place: Austria | collected 2013
ACAGTTATGTGGGGCTGGCGGCGTCCATTATGATGGGGTGTACGGAGACGGTCTTTTATACCATGAGTATCTATTTTATGACGGCGAAGGTGAAGAAGACCCGCTATACGCTGCCGGGGGCGCTGTTGGCGACGGTGGCGGGGATCGCGGTCAGTGTGTGGCTGGCGGGAAAAATGGCATTTAACAGTTAGATAAGACTAATCCATAGCTGTCCAGGCGGGCAGGTAAGAGTGGAGAATGGAAAAAGGAGCGGGGCCGGTGCGGAGCAGGTAGCTGTGGAAATCCTTCAGTGAAAACTGTGCGCCAAGGGTATCTTCCGCTTCTTTTTTCAGTTCCAGGATTTCCACGGCGCCCAGATAATATTTCAGGTAATTGGCGGGATCCTGCCGGATGGCCTGGTAGATTTCAGCAAGGGCATCGGCGTCGGTGATGCCGTAGCCGTTCCAGAGAGCATTCATTTCCGCAGGGGTCCATCCTTCATAGTGGATGCCCACGTCCGAGCGGGCGTAGAGGCCCAGCAGGAAGAAGGAGTTGGCGGCTAAGAGGTCGGCCATATCCGGATCCAGGCCGGCGTAGCGGTAAGACAGGCGTTCCGCGTAGGTGGCCCAGCCTTCCACGAAGCCGCCAAAATAGAAGAAGCTGCGGACCGGATGCTGCGGAGAGGTCTGCTCGGAAAGTGTCTGGTAGAGATGGCCGGGGAAGCCTTCGTGGGCCAGGGTGGTGAAAAGGGTCAGCGGGTCATAGTCAGCAGCAGGATTGATGTAGATGACATGGTCCCGCATGGCGTCCAGGGGCGGCGTCAGGTAGAAGGCAGGGCTCGTATGTTCCTGCAGGGACGGGGAGACAGACTTGACGGAAATGGGAATGGAGGAGGCGGAACTGTCGGTATCCGCGCCAGTATGGGCATTTGCGTCGGCAGCAGGAAAATCAGCCAGCATCCGGGCTTGCAGCTCTGCGAGAATCTGCTCCGGTTCCCGGGCCGTGGTGGTGCGGGGAACATCTGTCAGCAGCTCCGGACGGTTTTTGACCAGCTCGGCCATCTGACGCACATCGCTCAGGAGCTGGTGGTCGATGAGATCGCGGATTTCGGACAGGGTGCGATCAGAGCCGATGATGGCGTCTGTGAGAGCCTGATAGTAGGAGCGGCCTTCCGGGTAGTGGGCCAGGCCGTAGGGGTTGGCGCCGGAGCCTTTCAGGGAGGAAAGGGTTTCGATGAGGTGGGCGTAGGCAGGGAAAACGTGGGATTCGAGCATTTGTTGATTGAGGTTTACATAATTTAAGATTTGGCGGTCAGAAAGATTGACTTTTTGAGAAAGTTCCGTAAGGCGTTCGGAGAAGCTGGCTGCCAAAAAATGTTCGATGATTGCCTCGGAACCTTCCTCAGGTGTGTCGAGAATCTCATTGGAGCTTTGGACAGAGTCAATATCGGTGGCGGCTATGTTTTCAGGCTTGTTCTGATTTCTATTACTTTGGTTGGTGTTGTTGAATTGTGTCCCATTCAGAAAATCCTGACACCCCGCAATCACCGCGTCTGCGCTTTCATCCGTCATAAAAAGTCCAGCCGCAACTTTCTCCTTTTCATATTCGCATAATTCCTCAAAATACGCGTCCGTCTTCGCCAACAGACGCAGATAAATATCCACATCCTCCTCCGAAGCAAAGGCATATTCCGCCAGCAGCACTGGAAGCTGCACCTGCACGCCCAGCAGCGGGCTGAACACTTCTTCATAATATGGAAAACGAAGCAACGCAAGCTCCCGGGGAATCTGCGTGTTCAGAATGTCCCATTCCAGTCGGTTGACATAAGAAAGCTCGCTTCGCGGAAATTCTGACAGGGCAGCGAATGCATTTTCCAGGGCGGCAGCTGATTGGGCTTTGGACTCCTCCGAGTAAGAGCCATAGGAAATCGGAAATTTACGAATCCCGTAAGCCACCGGATCAGCCAACGTATAATGAAGCGTCAGCGTGCTGCCGGTGACAGATTCCCGGAAGAGGCCGTTGGTGAAGGCTTCGAAGGCCTCATCGGCGGAAGTAGTGTCCGTACCGGGCAGACAGGAGCGGGAGAGAAGCAGAGCCGTCGTTAAAAAAGCAGAGAGAAAAAGAACAAAGAGGAAGGATTTTTTCATGGAAAACCACCGGAATAACTCTTGGTGTAGTTTATGAGAAGAATGGGGAAAAAAGAAATTGTTACGTGCAAAAAGACCGCATACCGAACTTTCACATCCGATATGCGGCCTTTCCAAATTTATTTCACTGTTCTAAATTATGCCTCTGCGGTTTCAGCCTCAGTGTCTGCATCATCTGCTACGGCATTGTGTACCTCCAGTACGGTAGCAACGGTAGCTTCCGGGGAAGTATGCAGGTCGATGGCCGGATTCTTGGCGATATCCAGATCCTTAACCTTCAATGTCTCGCCGACCTTCATGTGGCTGACATCAACCTTGATCTTGTCAACCAGATCTGCGGGCAGTGCCTTGTAGGTAACTTCCTGAAGCATCTGCTGTACCACGCCGGCCTGTACATCGTCCTGACCCAGCAGGATCACCTCTGCTACGGAGTGAACCTTCTCGGTGCTTACCAATGCCTGGAAATCGATTTCCAGAAGCTGTCCTCTTAAGGAATCGTAATCAATCTCCTTAATCAGCGCGTCGTAGGTCTCACCTGCAACCTCCAGCATTACCTGGCTGCCTTTACCCTCGGTTCTCAGGATGCGCTCTGCATCTGCCTTGGTAATCTGAAGGGGAATGGACTCCTTCATCTCGCGGCCATAGATATTGCCGGTAACATAACCTTCACGTCTAAGTTTCTTGGCTTTCGTCAACATGTCTCTTTTTTCAGCTTTTAAAGTATTCATTTATCTTTTCCTCCAAAATCTGAATCGCTTAGCAGCCTTCCACTTTGTGTAACAAACAGGTATTGTTAAGTGGTTCTATATTTAATTTACGGTGATTATTATAGCACTGATTTTTCAAAGTTAAAGAGTAAATTTGAACAAAAATGAGTATCGAAATTCGATAAAAAACTGAAAATTTTTAAACGAATAAGAGAAGAAAAGTCGGCAGGCTTGACAAAAGGTTTTGGCCGTGTTACGCTTCTTTTATATAAGCAAAATGCAAACGCTACGAAGAAAAGAGTAAGCTGTATGCGTCTTTTACAGAGAATTCCCGGTGCTGAGAGGGATGAAGACAAAAGAGCTGAAGATGGTTTCTGAGCGGCACGGATGAACGTAAGGTTATTTTCGATAAAGGGATTTCCTATGGGAAATGGTTTTGCGATAAGCCGTGATGGGTGCGCCCGTTACAGCGTCAGGGTATGCAGGTACCCGCAGAGGTCTGTCTCGTGAGGGACAGGCGAACAGAAGTGGTAACACGGGAATCATCCCCGTCTTCTTTAAGATTTAAGGAAGACGGGGTTTTTTGATCTTTCGTTTGCAGAGAAAGAGAGGTAAAAAATGGAAAAGAAAAAGTTTTACATGACCACGGCTATTGCCTACACATCCGGCAAGCCCCACATTGGAAACACCTATGAAATCGTACTGGCGGACGCCATTGCCCGTTTCCGGAGACTCCAGGGCTACGACGTATTCTTCCAGACCGGAACCGACGAGCACGGCCAGAAGATTGAGCTGAAGGCTGAGGAGGCAGGCGTTACTCCGAAGGAATTCGTGGACAATGTGTCCGGTGAGATTAAGCGGATCTGGGATCTGATGAACACTTCCTATGATAAATTCATCCGCACCACCGATGATTACCATGAGAAGCAGGTACAGAAGATTTTCAAGAAGCTGTATGACCAGGGCGATATCTACAAAGGTGCTTACGAGGGCATGTACTGTACTCCCTGCGAGTCTTTCTGGACCCAGTCCCAGCTGGTGGACGGCAAGTGTCCGGACTGTGGCCGCGAGGTGCAGCCGGCCAAGGAAGAGGCTTATTTCTTCCGTATGAGCAAATACGCTGACCGTCTGATTGACCATATCAACAAGCATCCGGAATTCATTCAGCCGGTTTCCAGAAAGAATGAGATGATGAACAACTTCCTGCTTCCGGGTCTGCAGGATCTGTGCGTATCCCGTACCTCTTTCAAATGGGGCATCCCGGTAGACTTCGACCCGAAGCACGTGGTATACGTATGGCTGGACGCGCTGACCAACTACATCACCGGCATCGGCTACGAGTGCGACGGAGAGTCCAGCGACCTGTTCAAGAAGGAGTGGCCGGCGGATCTGCATCTGATCGGCAAGGACATCATCCGTTTCCATACCATCTACTGGCCCATTTTCCTGATGGCACTGGATCTGCCGCTGCCGAAGCAGGTATTTGGCCATCCGTGGCTGCTGCAGGGCGACGGCAAGATGAGCAAGTCCAAGGGAAATGTGCTCTACGCGGACGATCTGGTAGACATGTTCGGCGTGGACGCAGTTCGTTACTTTGTACTGCATGAGATGCCCTTCGACAACGACGGCGTGATCACCTGGGAGCTGATGGTGGAGCGTATGAACTCCGATCTGGCCAACACCCTGGGCAATCTGGTGAACCGTACCGTATCCATGTCCAATAAGTACTTCGACGGCGTGGTGAACAATACAGGCGTGCTGGAGCCGGTAGACCGGGAGCTTCGCGAAGCTGCTGTCAGTGCGGCAGAGAAGGCTTCCGCAAAAATGGACGATCTGCGCGTGGCTGACGCCATCACGGAGATCTTTAACCTGTTCAAGCGCTGCAATAAATACATCGACGAGACCATGCCCTGGGCTCTGGCCAAGGACGAGAGCAAGAAGGATCGTCTGGCGACCGTACTCTACAATCTGGTAGAGAGCATCAGCATTGGCGCGAGCCTCTTAGAGCCGTTTATGCCGGAGACTGCCGACAAGATTCTGGCACAGCTGGGCGCGAGAAAGCGTTCCCTGGAGGTTATGAACATGTTCGGTCTCTATCAGTCCGGCAATAAGGTAACCGACAAGCCGGAGATTCTGTTCGCGAGACTGGACGTGAAAGAGGTTCTGGAGAAGGTTGAGGCTAAGAAGGCTGCGGACGCGGCAGAGCAGGATCAGCCGGAAGAGGCAAAAGAGGAGGCTGAAGACGTCATCGACATCGAGCCGAAGGCAGAGATTACCTTTGACGATTTCGCGAAGCTGCAGTTCCAGGTGGGTGAAATCATTGCCTGCGAGGCCGTGAAGAAGTCCAAAAAGCTTCTGTGCTCCCAGGTCCGCATCGGAAGCCAGGTAAAGCAGATCGTATCCGGTATTAAGTCTCATTACACACCGGAGGAAATGGTCGGTAAGAAGGTCATGGTAGTCGTGAACCTGAAGCCGGCGAAGCTGGCAGGTATCCTGTCTGAAGGAATGCTTTTGTGCGCCGAGGACGCAGAGGGTAATCTGGCACTGATGACGCCGGAGAAGGAGATGCCGGCAGGAGCGGAGATCTGCTAAAATATAGAAGAACGTAAATTAGTATAAAAAAGAACTGATACAGATATAAGATTTTATAAAGAATCAGAATGTATTTATTCTGTAGACTTATAAAAGAAATATCTGTGTCAGTTCTTTTTGATGTAAAGTATTCCGTTCAGGAGAAGCGCTGCAAATCAATTTGCCGCACCTGCTCCAGCAAAAACTTATACCGCTTCTGCACCGAATAAATCTCATACGTATAGCAGTCGATCAGATCCGGATCGACCACCGTCTCAAAATTCGCGTAGGCTGTGTCCAGCGCGTTTTTCGTAAGCGTCAAATCTTCCATCAGCTGCCGCCGGGCCGAGAAGCGTTCATATTCCTCCAGCGGCTCCTCTTTTTTGAATAATCCCATAAAATCCCCCGTATCTGAAAATGAATTATCTATAGTAGGAGTATAGACTAATGGGAGAGGAAATATACGGAAAAACCTGTTTGTGTGAATTATTTTCAGGTAGCTTATGTATAAATCGAGAAAACGAGTTGTATACATTAAAAAAAAGCAGGCGGTTCTATGAAAATCATCAACTTTCTTCTCCGCGCCGTGTTCGGCGCTATCGGTATTCAGGTTATCAACGCTATCCTTCTATCCCAGAATGTTTCCGTTTTTGTGGGGTTAAATCCATTGACCCTTTGTACGGCAGGAACCCTTGGAATCAGCGGGATTGGGCTGCTTTACGGAATCGCGGCCTTCGGAATTTTGTGAACCATTTACAATAGACAAACAGAAGAGCACGGGCTATACTTTAGCTACCGTCAGAGATGGCGGTTCGATCGATCAGAATTCTTACAAAAGACCGGCAGAACGTGAGCCGGTACTGTCTTGGTTTGTGTCAGACCATAATTCCTGAGTGGACAAGGGGTGGAAGGAGGACAAGGAGACATATTGCGTGAAAAAGGGGAAAACGAGAGAAAGAGACCTAAGCCATTCCTTATGGCGGCGGTATTTCTGGGACTGGAGCTGTGGCTCAGTATGATGACCGGGCTGTTGCTGTGCTCAGGGATGTAGACGATGAGAGGAAGGCAGATGGCGGTCTGCAGCAGGGAAAGGGAGTATGTGCAGCGGTTTGCGGAGTATGTGAACCGACGCCAGGCTTCATTGCTGGCAGTCCATGGGTTTACCGACAGCGGGGAGCTTTCCGCATATACGAAAGAACATCCGGTGGATCTGTTGCTTCTGTCAGAGGAGATAGCAGCGGAACTGCCAAAGAAAAAAGAATATGGAACTGTCATTCTGTTATCGGGGGAAGAGTATCAGACCGGGCCCCAGACAGAATATCCGAGAATCTACAAGTACCAGTCCTGTCCGCAGATCTTAAGGCAGGCCATGGATTTCTATGCGGAACAGGCAGCAGTGGTTCCGGGCGTCATGCTTCGTACAGAAGGGATGAAGCGGATTGCCGTTTATTCGCCTGTGGGGAGAACCGGTAAGACAGGATTTGCCCTGGCTCTGGGGAAGGAGATTGCGAAGAAGAGACGGACGCTGTACCTGAATCTGGAGGAATATTCGGGATTTGCGGAATTGTATCCTGTGGATGGGGGCTGGACTTTATCGGAGCTTCTGTATTTTCTGAAACAGGGAAAGGCAGCCTTTGGTTGGAAGCTGGAGGGGATGATTCGTTCCATGGGGGAACTGGATTATATACCGCCCTTACGTTCTCCTGTGGAATATGAAACTGTGAAACGGGAGGACTGGAAGCAGCTTTTGGAGCTGCTTGAAAAGGAGAGCCGCTATGAGGTGGTGATTCTGGATTTAAGTGAAGCTGTGGACGGCTGGTATGAACTGCTGGATGCGTGCAGCGGGATCTATACGCCTGTGGAGCCGGATGAGACCGCGAAGGCGAAAATGAAGCAGTATGAAGAGACGTTGAAGCTGCTTGAGCTGGAGCAGATACTGGAACGGACGCAGAAGCTGGAGCTGTCCGCCTATGACGGACTGGAATTGCTGGTGAAGGCCGAAGGAAAAAGGTGGTGCGAGCCGTGAAAAGAAACTGGGAGGAACTGACCCGGGAGCTTCGAGATCATGTGCAGAGACGTCTGGATCTGTCGCGGGAACTGTCAGACGGGGAAGTACAGGCGCTGATAGACGAAGAGATTATGCAGAAGAGCCGGGAAGGGTATTTGATGCTGGAAGAGAGGCTGCGGCTGCAAAAAGAGCTGTTTAACTCCATGCGGCGTCTGGACATGCTCCAGGAGCTGATTGAAGATCCGGAAGTGACAGAGATTATGGTAAATGGACCGGAAAATATCTTTGTGGAGCGTGGCGGAAGGCTGACCCGGTGGGAAAAAAGTTTTTCATCCAAAGGAAAGCTGGAAGACGTGGTACAGCAGATTGTGAGCTTCTGCAACCGGAGCGTATCCAAGGCAAGTCCCATTGCGGATGCCCGATTGGCAGATGGCTCCCGTGTCAATATTGTGCTGGATCCGGTGGCCCTGAACGGTCCGGTGATAACGATCCGCCGTTTCCCGAAAGAACCGGTACGGATGCGGCAGCTTCTGGAATGGGGTTCCATCAGTGAGGAAGCCGCAGCATTTTTGCGGAAGGTAGTAAAAGCCGGATATAACATCTTTGTAAGCGGCGGAACCGGCTCCGGAAAAACCACCGTGTTGAATGCTCTGTCAGAGTTTATCCCGGCAGATGAGCGGATTATTACGATAGAGGATAATGCGGAATTACAGCTTGACCGGGTGGAGAATCTGGTGACACTGGAGGCCAGAAATGCCAATCTGGAGGGTGAGCGTGAGATTACCATCCGGGATTTGATCAAAACATCCTTACGAATGCGTCCCGATCGGATCATCGTCGGTGAGATCCGCGGGGCAGAGGCTATCGATATGCTGCAGGCCATGAATACGGGGCATGACGGTTCCTTAAGCACCGGACATGCCAACAGTCCGACGGATATGTTGTCCAGGCTGGAGACCATGGTGCTGATGGGAATGGATCTGCCGCTTACGGCAGTACGGCGTCAGATTGCGTCAGGAGTGGACCTGATCGTGCATCTGGGGCGTCTCAGGGACGGCAGTCGAAAAGTGTTGGAAATTGTGGAGCTTACCGGAATGGAGCAGGGAGAGATCTGCCTGCGATCCCTGTTTCACTTTGAGGAGGAGCCGGGGCATGAAAAAGCAGAAAAGGTGGCGGGACAACTCAGGCGTACAGAAGAACTTTTGCATACGGAGAAGCTTCGGGCAGCGGGAATAAGAGAAGAATAGGAGAAAACAGATGGATTACCGCAGATATTGTTTTCGCAGAGAAGAATATATTCGCTATGGACTGGAAGCGGCGGGGCTTAGCATGGTGATTGCGTTCTGCTTCTATAATTCTCCGGTGGCGCTGATTTTGGGAATTCCGGTAGCTTTCTGGTATTTTCGGGAGAAGAGGAAAAAGCTGTCGGAGCGGAGAAAGGCGGCGTTAAAGCTTCAGTTTAAGGACGCGGTGCAGGGAATGGCGGCGGCTCTGGCAGCAGGATATTCTGTAGAAAATGCAGTTCGGGAAACCGGGCGGGATCTGCGAATGATTTATGAGGAAAATGCGGATATGGTGCAGGAGCTGGCAGCTATGCAGCGGCGGATGGATTCAAATCAGACGCTGGAGGAAGCCATGCGGGATTTCGCGGAGCGAAGCGGAATTCCGGAAGCGGAAACCTTTGCGGAAATCTTTACGGTGGGGAAGCGAAGCGGCGGTGATCTTATCGAAATTATGGAAGACACGGCCAGAACCATAGCGCAGACAGTGGAAACAGAACGGGCGATTGCGGCGACACTGGCGTCCCGGCGCTACGAGCAGAAGATTATGAATGGAATTCCCTTTGTGATTGTGTTGTACCTGCGGATAGGGTGTCCGGGATTTATGGATCCTGTGTATGGAAATATCGTTGGAGTATGCGTGATGACAGGCTGCCTGCTTCTGTATCTGGGCGCATGGTATCTGGGAAGGAGAATGCTGGAAATCGAGGTGTAGCATGAAGCTGTTAGAAAAGCTTAACCGAAGGCTGCTTGGAAAAGCCGGAAATGGGTATCCCGGAAAAGAAAACGTGGCGGAAAATTTTCGGATATTACATGCGGAGAAAAATGTAGAGGGCAGATTGGAGGCGTTTTATGGAGAGAAGCTGAAGCTTCTTATACTGATTCTGGGAGCCGGCGCAGTTCTGACGGCGGCGTTCTGGGTAAATGAACGCAGCAGTATGCTTATGGAAGAAGGGCACTTTCTTCCGCGTAAGGAAAAAACGTATACCCGGGAAATCTGGGCAGTACCCGATAAGGAATCCGGAAAAGACAGGGAAGCCATTGTGGTAGAGGTAGAACCCCAGGGGCTGAAAAAAGAGCAGGTGAAGGAGCTGCTGGCGGAAGAAACAGCCCGCATGGAAAACTATATTATCGGAGAGAACAGTTCCCTGCAGGAGGTGCGGACGGATTTGAATCTGATTCGGGAAATCGAAGGTACGCCAATCACCGTGGACTGGGAGCTGGACTCCTATGAAGTGCTGAATCTGGACGGGAGTATCCGCAAGGAGAAGGTAACAGAGGAGGGCACGATTGTAAGCTTAAGAGGCCGCCTGCGATGCGAAGATCAGGAAAGCATCTACGAGGCAAATGTTCGGGTACTCCCTGAGATACTGAGCCCGGCCCGGCAGTGGACGGAGGTACTCTCTCAGACGATTCAGAGCTTTCAGGAGAAGAGCCGTCTGGAGAATCGGAAAGAGTTGCCGGAAAATGTGGATGGAATAAATCTGAACTGGAAGGAAAAGAAAAGCTCTTCCGTGGTAGTAATTCCCATTCTGACAGTTATCAGTCTGATTCTGGTATATACGGCGAAGGATCAGGAGCTTAAAAAGCTGGTGCAGGAACGGGAACTGGAGCTTCGCCGGGATTACGCACAGGTGGTGAGTAAGCTGGTGTTGCTCCTGGGAGCCGGAAGCGCACTCCGGATGGCCTGGGAGACGATGGTGGCAGATTATCAAAAAAAACGGGAAGCGGGAGGACCGCGGCGGCATGTGTATGAGGAAATGGCGCTGGCCTGCCGGGAGATGCAGAATGGCGTTTCGGAAGGAAGGGCGTACGAGAATTTCGGACTTCGTTGTCGGCTGCCCTGTTACTTGAAGCTGGCCGCACTGCTGGAACAAAATTTGAAGAAAGGAAACAGAGGGTTAAGCGGTCTGTTAAGAGAAGAGGTGGCAGAAGCCTTTGAACAGCGGAAAGAGCTGGCGCGTGAGCAGGGTGAAAAGGCGGCCACCAGGTTACTTTTTCCCATGGTGTTGACGCTGGCGGTGGTGATGCTTCTTGTGCTTGTGCCTGCGGGAATGTCGATGCAGATGTAAAAGGAGGAAAGTAAAATGATGAGATTAAAACAGGGATGGAAAAATCTGTGGGAGGATCAGAGAGGAATCGGAACGGTGGAAATGATATTGATTCTGGTGGAAATATTTACCCCATAGACTACAGTATACATTATGTGGATATTGTAGAAAAGTGGAAAATATATTACTGTATAGACAGGAGTGTGTATGATGTACAATGGAGATTGTGAGGTATACATAATTAGATATTTTAATGTATGGTTTTATTTATTTGCTAAAACAGAGACAGATAATTATAAGATTAAAATGCTAGGAGAACATATAAGTGCTGGTAATTCTATGAAAATGAAAGATATTCATTGGTGGTGTACCAGACATAGCATAAAGTACCAGATGGAATTTGAATACAGAAAAGAGTATCCAATTCGAGCTAATATATGGAATTTTTATTCATACTGTAGATTTAAGTTGGCAATGTCTTATCCCAATAGTGGAAGAATGGGCCCAAAATAAAACATGAAAGTGCAGATGGTATAAAAAAGGCAATTTTTTGTCCAAGTTGCTTCCAATATGTGGTATAATTGAAAAAAGTATTGGCAGGAGGGCTAAAGATGGAAATTGTTTTTCAAACAATAAGAATCATTGATTATGAGAATAATGTTGTTTATGTACGGGATACGCCAGAAACATTTTCTGACTATGTGAGAACATTGATTACTTATATAAATGATAATTCCTCTATTAGAGAATATCATACACGGTCAGCTAATACAGAAGTAATAAGCTGTATTTTAGATATAGTAAAAAATCAGATAGATGCCAATTTTGTAACAGATAAAATGGATTTTATAGCTAAAAGACTGTTATTAAAAGAGCAAGAAGCACAAACTTCCGTGGCACATATGAATACAAATGTACAAAAAGGTAGTTTAATACAAGCTCTTATGTACGATGAAGAGATGGATGAGCATATATATTTGCTGGCTAAGGTGGAACATACCGATTTTGTAGACGATGAAGATTTTAGCTTTAAATCCGGATTTTCAAAAGATAAAACTAAACTTTGGAAGTCCTGTACTTTTAGAATTGACGATCCCAATGCAACTAATTTTTCAGCAAAAGTATATTCTAATAATATTGCAAAGTATTGGTATGATAATTTTTTAGAATTAGATCAAGTTGTAAGTGACGAAGTAAATACAGATAAAGCATTTCGTGCAATAGATAGTACATTAAATAGAAATGTAAAAGGTATTGCACCAAGAGATCACACACTGCTTAGAAATACAATGATTACATATTTTAAGTCTAATGATTATATTGATTATGACACTATGATTCAAAGTACATTGGAAAACTATAAACCAACGGAATTGGAACAAGATAAAATGGAAAAAGTATTAGAAAAGATACGGGAATTACCAGAGAAATACAAATTTGATAAGCAGTTTAACACGGTACCATCAGTTATAAATGCCCGTATTAGAAAGGTTTATGATGTTTGCCACGGTGTACAGTTAAGAATAACGGATGCTATAGACGATTTTGATGAAACTATAAAAGCATATAGAGATAATGATGGAAATAGATATATACAAATAAAAACAGATAATGATTTGACATTTAGAAGATTTTCAAATAAATAAAACAAGAGGAGGGGGATTATGCTTACAGAGTTGATTCAGGCAGCAACAATAATAGATAGTGTCGTTTCAGAAAGAATGAAAGTATATGAAGCCTCCTTTAAATTTGAGGTTAAAAATGCTCCAGAGTATGGGTATTTTTTGGATATCATAAATTCCGTTTCACAAAGAGATAAAATAAAAATAGTTTTGCAAGATGAAACAGAACAGGTTTATGATTTTTCATTAGGTAATGAAGAGGATTATAAGGGGTTTATTAACGACACATTAGAAGATGAAATCATAAATGTTAAAGTAAAGATTGATAAGGAAGTGGTTAATAATCATTTTTCTATTTATGCATTTGATGAATTTGTTAAAGATATACTTTCTTTGTCTTTAGAAGAGGTTATGATTGCATTCTCTAATTTATTAAAACAGTCATCAAATTATTTAGTGTTTGACGTATATAGTCCCGTTGCAATGTTTGCAACTAAAACTATGTTTTTTGTACCCAATGGAAATGGTATGGTAAATACTGAATTTAACAGAAAAAGAAGAATGGAGGAGTGCAGGGAGGTTTCATACTTTTATAATTTTGACATTTTTGAGGTGCTGCCGGATGATTTTAAAATTACGATTGATTACGAAAACAACCCATTAAGAGAAGTATTTCAAAAAATTATGGTTTTATTATCTATCAGTTTTATTGCAACATCATCCACAATAAGTAATAGTCAACTTAAAGGTATAATAAATGGTCAACGTACAATGGAATATTGTTGTAATATAAGTGAGCTACCAGATAACAAGATCTTGTACAGTATTTACAATTGGATTTATACAGATGGGAATCCAATTGATAAAGCAATCATTGTTAGAAACGTAATTAGTTTGCATTGTAAGTACGTTTCCATAACGGAAATCGATGAAAAAGTTATGGCTTCAATACAGTCTAATTATAACCTTTATTTAAAAGAAAATGTAAAGGCGTATTTAGAACTAAAGAATAAAGTTGCGGAATTTATAAGCGATACCGTTTCAAGAACAGGAGAATATGCGACTGGATTATTAGATAAATTTAAGTCAAATATCATTGCTATATTTGGATTTTTGTTTACTGTGATTTTGGCTAATATAGTGTCAAATCAGCCATTAGATAATCTTTTTACAAAAGAAATTACTATTATAGTAGAATGTGTTTTACTGGGTTCTTTTGTATATTTAATAATATGTTACTGTCAATCACGTTATGAAATCAAAAAAGTATGGGACAGTTATGAACAACTTAAACTTAATTACAAAGACATATTAACAGATGAAGATTTATCAGAAATATTTGGTAATGATGAAATGTTAGAAAAAATGAAAAGCTCAATTCGTAAATCCGAAAAAATATATTTAAGTCTATGGATTATATTTTTGCTCGGATCAATTATTGTAGTTGAGAGTTTAAGTGTTTGTCCAGTATATCCTAATATATTAAAAACTTTGGAGTATATATCAGAGTTGGCATTAAGATTTTCAATAAAAAAATAATTATTATATAAAATGGAGGCAAAATTAATGTTTTTTGCCTCCATTTTTTAAGAACTATTAAGTTAAAAGTAAAGTAAGCGCTTAAATTCTGGGTAACTAGCTATCGTCTTCCAAATACCTCATAATGATTGTAAGTAGATTTTTACTCCATTTTTTATGGTAGAAAGTAAAAATTCACTCTACTTGGAGGATTTATTATGAGTTGTAAACGTGCTTCAAAACGTTCCCTGGATGACTGGATGGAAATGGTGACAGCCTGCAGGCAAAGTGGTATGACGGATGCGGACTGGTGTGCAGAACACGGAATTGCTCCCAGCAGTTTCTATAATGCAGTTACCAGGTTGCGAAAACAGGCCTGCCAGATACCAGATCCGATTAAAAAAGTCAGTACTCTGGATCTTACATCCCGTAAACAGGATGTGGTCCGGATTGCTATAGAACCGGAGAATTCTCCGGAAGAACTGCTTCCAAATCCCATGGACAGTTCTATGTACCTTAACAATTCATATACAATTGAAATCGAAACGAATGGGATACTGATTCGCATGAGCAATTCTGTCCAGCCATCTCTTTTAAATCTGTTGCTGAATGCACTGAGGAATCCTGTATGTTAGCGGATATTTCAAACGTCGATGCTATTTACATTGTATGTGGCAGAACAGATATGCGTAAATCTATTGATGGCCTGTGCGCGATTATTAAGGATCAGTTTTCCATGGAGCTTGATCATTCACTTTATCTTTTCTGTGGTCGCAAATGCGACAGGATCAAAGCAATTCTGAAAGAACCGGATGGGATTGTCCTGATCTATAAAAAGTTGACGGCATCCCAGGGTTCTTACCGATGGCCAAGGAATAAATCTGAAGTGCGGAATCTCACATGGAGGGAGTTTGACTGGCTGATGTCTGGCATTGATATCGAACAGCCAAAAGCAATAAAAACCACCTGATTTAAGACTAAAAAATTGCACATAAAAGTGCTGCTTTTCCTTGTATTTTCGGCACTTTCAGGTCTGTTGGAAACGTTGTTTTACTGGGCTTTTCCTGCTCTTTTTGGTATAATAAAGGTATCAAAAACAGGAGGGGAAAACCGTGGCAGACAGTTCCAAAGATCTCCAGCTACGTGAGCTGAAAGATATGATCACCGATCTGAAACAGATGATAAAAACGCTTCAGGCAACTGTCGATGCTGCCAACAAACGGGAAGAAGCACTTATTCAGGAACGTGATAACCTGAAAGATGAAATCGCACTTCTTCGTAAGAAGTTATTCGGTTCTTCCAGTGAAAAATCTCCTGTTGATTTTCCGGGCCAGCTGAATCTTTTTAATGAAGCGGAAATGGAACAGGATCTGGCTGCCATCGAAGCTGAGAAACTCTCAGATTCACTTGCTGAATCCGCAACAAAAAAGCGTAAAGCCAGAACCACAGATGCAGACCGTTTTAAAGGAATCCCAATCACCCGCAGATACCTTGATCTTTCAGATGAGGAAAAAGTCTGTCCTCTTTGTAATACCCCATTGAAAAAGATCGGTGAGGAGTTTGTGCGCAGGGAACTGGTTTTTATTCCGGCTAAGCTGCGTGTGATTGAATTCTACAGTATAAACTATGCCTGTCCCAACAATAGCGAACATGCGCTTCCTGTTATCCGAAAAGGAAAAGACGGAAAACCACACATGCTTTACGGAATGGTATCTGCGAATACCGTTGCATGGGTTATGTACCAGAAGTTCTGTAACAGCATGCCATACTTCCGTCAGGAAAAAGACTGGAAACAATACGGAGTCTCTATTACAAGAGCAACCATGGCAAACTGGGTGATCCGTAATTCCCAGGCATTTTTCCTTCCGATGTATGAATACTTTCATCGGAAACTTTTAGAGCGTAAATTCGCAATGGCAGATGAAACTCCCTTGCAGGTGTTACAGGAACCAGGACGCCGTGCACAGACCAAGTCTTATATGTGGCTGTTTCGCAGTGGAGAAGATGGAGAAGCGCCAGTCATCATTTTTAAGTATTCAGAAACCCGTGCTGGTGACACTGCGGTTGAATTTCTCCAGGGTTTTAGAGGATACCTGATGTGCGACGGATACAGCGGCTACAATAAGGTCCCAGATGCAAAGAGAACAGCTTGTTGGGCACATATCCGCAGGTATCTGACAGATGCCATTCCCAAAGGGAAAGAATTGGATTACTCCCAGCCTTCTGTACAGGGAATCATGTATATCAATCAACTTTTTCATATGGAAGAAGTGATCAAAGCGAAACAAACTTCCTTCGATGCTATCAAGAAGGCTCGTCTTGAAAAAGAAAAGCCGATAGTAGAAGGCTTTTTGTCGTGGCTTGATAAACAGA
>OLRS01002161.1_pt1 | contig 16218 bp, 15 predicted proteins | sample 1673171 | NCBI WGS metagenome assembly OLRS01 (sample SAMEA3136762, study PRJEB25190) | human gut metagenome | biome: human gut; feature: human-associated habitat; material: faeces | place: Austria | collected 2013
GAGAACGTTGTTACTATGTTCCGACAGCAATTATGTGGCATATCATTCCGCCGCGTCCTTTCCCGCGATATTCAGCCCCTTCGCGATTTCCTTTGCGATCTGTTCCGCCAGCTCTCTCCAGTTGTAGATATCGATGCGGTTTTTCCCCACGCGAATCTGTTCACAGAGCTGATAGACTCCATAATATTCCCCATTGTAAATCAGGGTCACCTGCCGGGAATCCATGAAGTACTCCGCTCCCAGATCGGCAGACAGGCCATAGGCCAGCTGATCCCGCAGCAGCGTGGAATCAATGGCATTGGCCAAAAGTACCCAGTGGCGCTTTTCTCCCATTCCCAACAGTCCGCTTTTTTCATCCAGATGAAGCTTGAAGGGTCTCTTCGGCAGCTCTGCCGTACTGTTTCCCCGCAGGTGAATGGTTCCGGTTCCCTGGTAAAGCTCTTCCGGGGAATAACCCGGGCCTTCCAGACTCACTTCCACCGCTGTGTCTGTCTCCTTTTCCACCTCTTCATAAGCCGTACCACTATTCAGGGACAGAACAGGAAGCACACTGAAATACCTGGAATCCTCATAGACGCTGCCATCCCTCAGCGTCACCTCCACCCGGATAAACTGCTCCACATCCTCCGCCGTCGGCGTATAACCGCACAGCTTTTTCTCCCGCAGCCGCTCTTCGCTTCCCGCATACCAGACGCAGCTTTTTACATCCCGATTGCCGATGTGGAACACATCCAGCTTCAATTCCCGTCCAGCCTCCACGCAAGAAGCCAGGATCTGGACATCTCTGTCCTTGTATTCCGTATAAATATGTTTGTAGACGCACATTAACAGAATCGCGCCCAGCACCAGCGCTCCATAGCGAAGCAGCCGGTAGGGTGAGCGCTTCCATTTTCCTGTCTTTATCTCCATCGTATTCTCCATCTGCAGCTTCATTTTCAGCAGGTTATTCTACGCTAACTATATATTATTACAGATTTTCACTCAAAACCCAATACACAATCCCAGCTATCTGTCCGTTATTTTACTCAAAAAAGACAGGCCCTTTTGAAAGGCCTGTCCTTAAAAGCTTTGTATTTATACCAGATTTTTGATGATATCGAAGCAGTCGAAGGTGGCGAAATAATCCTTCGGCGTCTCCGCGCGGCGGATAAGCTGGGCGCTTCCATCCTCTTTTAAGAGAATCTCGGCGGATTTCAGCTTGCCGTTGTAATTGTAGCCCATGGCGAAGCCGTGCGCTCCGGTATCGTGAATTACCAGAAAATCACCCCTGTCTACCTTGGGAAGCGGACGGTCGATGGCAAACTTATCGTTGTTCTCACAAAGGGAACCAGTCACATCGTAGATATGGTCGCAGGGCTCATTTTCCTTGCCCATCACGGTAATGTGATGGTAAGCGCCGTACATGGCCGGGCGCATCAGATTTACTGCGCAGGCGTCTACGCCAATGTACTCTTTATAAGTGTGCTTCTCGTGGATGGCTTTTGTCACCAGGCAGCCGTAGGGACCCATCATGAAACGGCCAAGCTCTGTGTAGATCGCCACGTCGCCCATGCCCGCTGGAACCATGACCTCTTCATATACCTTGCGGACGCCCTCGCCGATAACGCGGATGTCGTTGGGCTCCTGATCGGGACGGTAGGGAATACCCACGCCGCCGGACAGGTTGATGAAGCGGATGTCCGCGCCGGTCTCCTTCTTCAGGCGGACTGCCAGCTCAAAGAGCACCTTGGCCAGCATCGGATAGTAGTCATTGGTAACGGTGTTGCTCGCCAGGAACGCATGAATACCGAAATGCTTCGCGCCCTTCTGCTGCAGTACCCGGTAAGCATCGAATAACTGCTCCTCTGTCATGCCGTACTTGGCGTCGCCGGGATTGTCCATAATGTCGTTGCTGATCTGGAAGATTCCGCCCGGATTGAACCGGCAGCTGATGGTCTCCGGAATATAGCCCAGAGTCTTCTCCAGAAAATCAATGTGGGTATAGTCATCCAGGTTAATGATGGCGCCGATTTTCGCCGCGTAAGCAAACTCCTCTGCCGGCGTATCGTTGGAGGAGAACATGATGTCCTCGCCCTTGACGCCAATCTCATGGGACAGCATCAGCTCTGTCATGGATGAACAGTCGCAGCCGCAGCCGTACTCCCGTAAAATGTTAATCAGAAACGGATTCGGCGTAGCCTTTACCGCGAAATACTCTTTATAGCCCTTATTCCAGGAAAATGCTTCCTTTAAAGCCTTTGCATTCTCACGGATCCCCTTCTCGTCATAGAGATGAAACGGGGTCGGATAGGTTTTTGTAATCTCCTGTAACTGCTCCAGTGTTACAAACGGTTCTTTTTTCATTGGTGACGTTCCTCTTTTCCTAGTTTGATCTGGTTTTTATCAATAAAGTCTGCAATTTCTACAGTTTGCTCCTGACTATTATAACCATATTTTCTATCGTTTGTAAATGAAATTAGAAATTTCACAGATTTTTCTTTTTTTCATAAGATATCAGGAATAGTTTTATGGAAAGGAATCACTTCATGGCGGATTATCGAAACCAGAATTCCATGCGCTGCTCCTGTATGCGGGATCCTCTGCGCGGTCTTGCGCTGGCCATCGCCTATGTGCCCTGGCAGTACTGGGATCAGACCTACGATCTGGAAAAAGCCCTGCAGTGCGGGACCATATTTCCGGAGTTAAATAAACCATTTTCAGGAAAGCGAGGTGGCTGCAGATGATGAGAAATAATTGTCAATCGCCCGTAAGACCCTGTCCCCAGCCAAGAAATGCCACCGGCTGTCCCATACCGACGGCTCCCCAGAGCGGCCCCGGCCCGGTTCGTCCCATGGACTCCTGCTCCTGCAGCGGTCTTTCGAAGGAACAGCTGCTCCGCCGCATCGCCACCACCGGCTTCGCCTGCGTGGACGCCTGCCTCTATCTGGACACCCATCCGGAAGACACGGAAGCCATCGCTTATTTTGAGAAACAGAACCGAATGTATCAGGAAGCCCTTCATGAATATTCCACCCAGTACGGCCCGCTGACGCTGTCCCACGTCCACAATCCGAAGGATTACTGGACCTGGGCAGACCAGCCGTGGCCGTGGCAATAGAAGGGAGGACGCGCTTATGTTTAATTATGAAAAACGGTTGGAATATCCCATTCACATCAAGGAGACGAATCCGAAGCTGGCGAAGGCGATTATTACTCAGTATGGTGGACCCAACGGCGAGCTGGGGGCTTCCATGCGTTATCTGTCCCAGCGGTATACAATGCCTTATAAGGAATGTATGGCGGCACTTACGGATATCGGCACCGAGGAATTGGGGCATTTTGAAATGATTGCCACCATCGTCCATCAGCTGACCCGGAATATGTCCATGGAAGAACTGAAGGCCTCCGGCTTTGAGGACTATTATGTGGATCATACCCTGGCGCTCTGGCCCCAGGCGGCTTCCGGGACGCCCTTTACGGCTGCGATGTTCCAGTCGGTGGGCGATCCGATTACGGATCTGACCGAGGATATGGCAGCAGAGGAAAAAGCCCGCACCACCTACGACAACATCTTACGGCTTTGCGTGGATTCCCCGGACGTCACCGACGCCATCCGGTTCCTGCGGGCGAGAGAGGTTGTACATTTCCAGCGCTTCGGTGAAGCCCTCCGGATCGTTCAGGATAAGTTAAATTCGAAGAACTTCTACGCCTTTAACCCGGCATTTGATACAGGAACCACCGGCTGCGGATGTAATTCCTGATTGCGTTTTGCAGGCAGCAAACAGATGGAAAACTAAATTTCTGTTTTGTATACACGAAGGGAGCTGCTTTACGCAGCTCCCCTCTTTTCGTACATTATGCCTTCTCCACATATATAATTCCAAAAGCGTTCGGTCCGATATGCGTACCGATGGCTGCGCCAATCTGCAGCCGGCCCATGGTTTCGATTCCATGATTTTTTAACTTTTCTTCGAACTGTTCACAGTTCTCAGTACCGCAGGTGTAGATGGAATATTTCGGCCAGGCGTCGTCCACCGGATGCTCCTCCAGCCATTTCAGCATAAAGCTCATGGCCTTATTTTTTCCGATGGCTTTTCCGATAACGCCCACGCCTCCCTCTTCGGTCAGCGTAATCAGGGGCTTGAGCCTTGCCAGTTCGCCGATCATGGCTGCTGTTTTGCTGATACGGCCTCCCTTTTGCAGAAACTCCAGTGTATCTACCATGGCGATAGCGTGTACCCTGGTCTTGAAAATGTCCGTCCGCTCCGCTACTTCCGCAGCGCTCTTTCCTTTCTCAATGAGTCCCTGCGCATAATCTGCCAGAATCTGGATCACACCCGTAGCCGTCAGGGAGTCAATGAGATAAATCCCCTCATAATCCACCATTTGTTTTGCCAGTACCGCGCTCTGGTATGTGCCGCTTAACGCGGACGACAGGAGAATCGCCACAATCTCATCCCCGTTCCTCTTCGCCTGCTCAAACAGTTCCAGAAAGCTCTGTGGCGACGGCTGGGATGTCTGCGGGAATTCGCCGCCGTTCACCAGCAGTTCGTAGAACTTATCCTTCGTCAGATCCACGCCGTCACGATATTCCCTTCCGCCGATATTTACGCTGATGGGTACAAATAAAAAACCTTTTTCTTCCGCTTCCTTCTTCGTCAGCTCCGAAGAGGAATCTACCAATATCTTTATCATCCAATTACCTCGTCTGCCATATTTGCAATCAGGTCGAAGAGCTTTACGATTTCCTCGGAGCGGTCCCAGCCGATCCGGTTCATCAGCTCATCCACAAATTTCAAGATTCGCTCATGCTCCCGCTCATAACTTTCCGCCCTCTCCATCCGAAAGGTCACATAGACCTGTCGCCTATCCCGCTCCGAACGAGTCCGCATAATCAGCTCTTTCTTCTCCAAACTGTTCAGAATCCGATTCATCTGGGATTTCAGAATCTTCGTCGCACTACACAAATCTGTGGCCGTAAGCTCCTCCGGCTTTTCGCTCTTCTGATTCCGGTACAGAATGCCACAAATCAGAAATTCATTGTACGGCAGTCCGGATACCAACCTTTCATTGTTAATCGCCAGTGATAATTTCAGCCATCCCTTCAGGACATCTTCTCTGGTCGCTTCCATCCTTTGCTCCTCCCTCCTGCATGCTTCCTATTCGTTCACAAAATGAACAGTTCACATAGTAAACTATCAATTTCAGACTGTCAAGTACTTTTTGCAGAATTCAAAAGGGAGCACAGGCCAAATAGCCTGCGCTCCCCGCTTTTCCGTTCTATTTTCTATTTTACTATCGAAAACTGATATCCGGTCTTCGTCCGGTACACCTCGCCCGCTTTTACAATGGGACTCTTGAAATTCTCATGATGGCAGGCGTCCGGGAAGTACTGGGATTCAAAGCAGACTGCGCTTCGTCTCACATACGTATGGCCGCCCTTTCCCCCCTTCTCGTTCTCCAGGAAATTAGCGGCATACAGCTGGATACCGGGAGCGTCTGTGGACACCTCCATACAGATACCGCTCTTATCGGAAATGAGTCTGCCGCACAAGGCGTATGTTCCCTCATTCTTCAATACATAATTGTGATCGTAGCCGCCGGCCTGCTTCAGCGGCTCGTAGTCCGCGTCAATCCGCTCGCCGATGGTATGTACCGTACGAAAATCCATGGGTGTGCCCTCCACGCTTCGGATCTCGCCGGTGGGAATGAGCCCCGCGTCGCCCGGTGTGAAAGCGTCCGCGTCCAACCATACCTTCTGCTCCAGCACCGAATCAGATTCCTGGCCATCCAGGTTGAAATAAGAATGATTGGTCAGGTTGAAGATGGTGTCCTGATCCGCCTTGCCCTCGTAAGCAATCTGCAGCTCATTGTCATCCGTCAGAGTGTAGGATACGGTGATATCCGCATTGCCCGGGTACCCCTGATCCCCATCGGGACTGTGCAGGGAAAACTCCACCTTATTGTCGTCAGCGATGATCGCTTTCCACATTCTGGTAAAATACATATCCGGGCCACTGTGCAGGTTGTTCTCGCCATTATTTTTCACAAGTGTGTAATCCTTGCCCGCAATGGTGATAACGGCCCCTCCGATACGGTTGGCATTCCGGCCCACGACAGCTCCGAAATCCGGTCCGTTGACCTCATAGCCCGCTGCATCTTCATAGCCCCAGACCACATCATGGAGCGTGCCGTCCTTATCCGGCACATGAAGCTCCGCCAGTACCGCGCCCAGATTCAGGACAGCCGCCTTCATGCCTTTTCCATTTTCCAGTATGTATTTCTTTACCTTCTGTCCGTCCTTTGTGGTGCCGAATTCTTCTACCCGAATGCTCATACTTTACCCCTTTTCATTCTTTAGTCTTTTTTGGTTCCTTTTAAATACAGATACCAGTATACGATACCGATAGCTGCTCCGCCGATGAGGTTGCCCAGAGTTACCGGCAGCAGATTCTTCGTCAGCGCCGCGCCCAGATTCACAGCTGTGTTACCCACGCCGTAGATAGAATTACTGAAGATGCCTACCATCAGATAGTACATATTCGCAATGCTATGCTCGAAGCCGGCCATAACGAAGATCATAATCGGGAAATAAAGTCCCGCAATCTTGCTGGCTACGGTCTTACCCGCAAAGGACATCCAGACAGCCAGACATACCATCATGTTACAGACGATGCCGCGGAATACAGCGTCGCCGAAGCTTAAAGCCACCTTGCCTGCCGCCACAGACATCACCACATCCAGAAGTCCCTTGTCAAGCAGAGACGGACTGTGTCCGAAGGCTACCAGAAAAGCCAGGATCGAAGATCCTGCGAAGTTACCAAGGTATACGAAAACCCAGTTTTTCAGAACGCCGGAAAATTTCACTTCTCCCTCCAGAAGCGGGATCACCAGCAGACAGTTTCCGGTGAAAAGCTCGCTTCCCGCAATCAGTACAAGAGCCAGTCCCGCCGGGAACATGCAGGCGCCAACCAGCTTGCCCAGAGCTCCGCCGATGGTCGCCGTTGCCATCTCATAGGCGATACCGCCGATGCCGATGAAGATACCGGCCATAATGCCGAGGATAAACAGCTTGAGCGGCGGTGTATTCACCTTTCCTTTTCCGATTCCCACATAATTTTTTGCAATTTCCGCAGGTGTGTTCATGAAACAAAACCTCCTTTTTTATTTGTTAAAATTATAACGTTCTCGTAAAGGTATGACCATCGTACAATGTGTATGAATGAAGTCTGCTTTGTATGTCTATTTCACATGCTCATGCGTAAACAGATGATCCTGACAATACTCATAATTGCCGTTGCACTTGGAGCAGTACCGGAATACCAGATCGTCGCCGTCCTTCTCCGTCCTGCCACAGACCGCGCATCTGTGAACGCTGGCCCGTTTCTCGCCCTGCTGCACGCTCCGGTTATATACCTGTCTTCTGTGTACCTCCTTCGGGGAGTACCGGCGCATATTTTTCATGCCGAAGAAGAAAATCAGGAAGTTGCCAAGGGACACCAGAGCCATGACCGCGTAAGCCGGATGGGCAATGATGCCTGCCTGATACAGAGTCAGAAGCGTCTGGACCGAAAGATACGGTGCTGCAAATCCCGCCACGATAGTTACACCAAAGTACACCGCATTGATGATACCAAGCCATTTCGCCTTAATCGGAATGATAAAGAACAGCAGGAACTGCATGTTCGGATAGGTGGCCGCAAAAGCGAAAAACAGCGAGTAGTTCAGGTAATAGGTGCCGAACATGGGACCAATATTCGCACCGAACACGTAACAGCTTAAGAAAGCCGCCACCACATGAAGCAGCATACCGGTCAGCAGATACAGGTTAAAGCGGAACGCGCCCCACTGCATCTCCAGCACCTTGCCGATGGAATAATACAGGTACATGCTGATCAGGAAGAAAAACAGCCCTGTGGAAGGCGGGTAAATGATAAAAGTCACGATTCTCCAGATCTGGCCGTGCAGAATGGCGGTGGGATCGAGAGACAGGTATCCGGTATAGAAATCGGGCGCCATCACATTAATCACATACCCCAGCGCATAAAGAATAATCACATAATACATCAGATTGTGAATCGCATAGCGGCCAAATTTTTTTTCCAGCTTGTCTATCCAGTTCATAAAAAATAATTCATCCTTTCCTATCAAAAATGTCTGTGACACAAGATTTCCGGGCCGTGGAAACTGTATTTCCACGAATCCCGGAAACATTTTCAGACAATTTTATTATAGGCGGGAAGCCTCTGTTTGTCAACCGGAGGCAATGGTCTTTCCTTCTCCCCTCTCTTTCTCCGGAGGCACCTGCCGCGGACGCCGCCGCAGGGGAATACACACCTCGTCCCCTACCTGCAGGTTGTAGATATTGATGTAGGGATTGACGTAAAGAAGCGCCCCGAGAGGTACCCGGTAACGGCGGCTTAAGGCATAGAGCGTATCCCCTTTTTCGACCGTATGCAGAAATCCCATGCATTTTTCCATAAAATCCGGTTCCTTTTCTTCCTATTTATATATATTTACTGTATGCAATCTGGAAAATCCTGTTACCTCTGCGCCTTTTTGTTAAACTTTCCATAAATTGTTTATATTTTTTTTATTTGATTTCAAAAATTTTGTGTCGTATAATGTACGTTAGTGTCAAAGAAACCTTTTGCTGTCATTTAGAAAAGGAGGGGGGCGGAGTATTTCGCCTATATGTTTATGAATCATTTATCTAACTATACACTGGGAATCGATATCGGTTCCACGACTGTAAAAGTTGCAATATTAAACGAGAAGCAGGAGCTTCTCTTCTCTGATTATGAGCGTCATTTTGCCAACATCCAGGAGACCCTGGCTTCTCTGCTTGAAAAGGCGGAAGGAAGGCTTGGCAATCTGACCGTCTATCCGGCCATCACCGGATCAGGCGGACTGACCCTGGCGAACCATCTGGGCGTGCCCTTCGTACAGGAAGTCGTAGCTGTAGCGACGGCTCTGGAGCAGACGGCTCCCCAGACCGACGTGGCGATAGAGCTGGGCGGCGAGGACGCGAAAATCATTTATTTTGAGGGCGGCAATGTGGAGCAGCGTATGAACGGTATCTGCGCCGGCGGTACCGGTTCCTTCATCGACCAGATGGCATCTCTTCTGCAGACGGACGCCACCGGCCTGAACGAGTACGCCAAGAACTATCATTCCCTTTATACCATCGCGGCCCGCTGCGGCGTATTTGCCAAGTCCGATATTCAGCCGCTGATCAATGACGGCGCCACCAAGGAGGACCTGGCCGCTTCTATTTTCCAGGCCGTGGTCAACCAGACCATCAGCGGACTGGCCTGCGGCAAGCCCATCCGGGGACACGTGGCGTTCCTGGGCGGCCCGCTTCATTTCTTATCGGAGCTGAAAGCAGCCTTTATCCGCACCCTGGATCTGGATGAAGAGCACATCATTGCGCCGGAGAATTCTCACCTGTTCGCCGCCATGGGTTCCGCCTTAAGCTGCGAGCAGAAGACGAGTGCTTCCTTAAGCGATATGAAGCAGCGTCTCCAAAACCATATCCAGATGGATTTCGAGGTGGCCCGTATGGAGCCGCTTTTTGCCAATGAGCATGAATACGCCAAATTCCAGGAGCGTCACAGCCGTCATGAGGTTATGCGCGGCGATTTCCAGGCCTACGAGGGCAACTGCTTCCTCGGCATCGACGCCGGAAGCACCACCACCAAGGCTGCGCTGGTAGGTGAGGACGGAGCTCTGCTCTATTCCTTCTACAGCAGTAACAATGGTAACCCCCTGGCGACCACCATCCGCGCCATCAAGGATATCTACCGGTTCCTTCCGAAGAACGCGCGTATTGCCCGTTCCTGCTCCACCGGCTACGGCGAGGCCCTGATTAAGGCGGCCCTGATGCTGGACGAGGGCGAAGTCGAGACTGTTTCTCATTATTACGCTGCCGAATTCTTTGATCCGAACGTGGACTGTATCCTGGATATCGGCGGTCAGGATATGAAATGTATCCGCATCAAGAACCACACCGTAGATAGTGTGCAGCTGAACGAGGCCTGCTCCTCCGGCTGCGGTTCCTTTATTGAGACCTTTGCCAAATCCCTGAACTACACCGTAGAGGATTTTGCCAAGGCGGCGCTTTTTGCCAAGCATCCGATCGATCTGGGAACCCGCTGTACCGTGTTTATGAATTCCAAGGTAAAGCAGGCCCAGAAGGAGGGCGCCGAGGTGTCCGATATCTCCGCAGGTTTGGCTTACTCGGTTATCAAGAACGCATTGTTCAAGGTTATCAAGGTATCCGACGCCTCCGCTCTCGGTAAAAATATCGTGGTACAGGGCGGCACCTTCTACAATGACGCGGTTCTTCGAAGCTTTGAAAAAATCGCGGACTGCGAGGCGGTCCGTCCCGACATTGCCGGTATCATGGGCGCATTCGGAGCGGCTCTGATCGCCAGGGAACGGTATCAGGACGGCATGGAGACCACCATGCTCTCCATTGACGAGATCAATAACCTGGAATTTTCCACCTCCATGACCAAGTGTAACGGCTGTACCAACCACTGCCGTCTGACCATCAACAAATTTTCCGGCGGACGCCGCTATATCTCCGGCAACCGCTGCGAGCGTGGTATCGGAAAGGAAAAGAACAAGGACAATATTCCGAACCTGTACGAATACAAGAACAAGCGGCTCTTTGACTATGAACCCTTATCTGAGGAAGCTACGAAGCGCGGAACTGTGGGTATCCCCCGTGTTCTGAATTTCTATGAGAACTATCCTTTCTGGTTCACGTTCTTTACGGAACTGGGCTACCGGGTGGTACTCTCTCCTTCTTCCACCCATAAGCTTTACGAGATGGGTATCGAGTCCATCCCCAGTGAGTCCGAGTGCTACCCGGCTAAGCTGGCACACGGTCATGTGACCTGGCTCATCCGTCAGGGTTTGAAATTCATCTTCTATCCCTGTGTCCCCTATGAGCGGACCGAGTTTCCGGATGCGGGCAACCATTACAACTGCCCCATCGTCACCTCTTATGCGGAGAATATCAAGAATAACATCGACGAGCTGTCCGGCAGCGACATTGATTTCTTCAATCCGTTCCTGTCCTTTGAGAACGAGTCCATTCTGGAAAATGGGCTAGTTACAGAATTTTCCAATCACTGTGGTATTTCAGAAAAGGAGATCCGCGAGGCTGCCAAGAAGGCCTGGGCCGAGATGGAGCATACCCGTGAGGATATCATGCGAAAGGGTGAGGAGACTCTGGAATACATGCAGAAGACCGGCCGCCGGGGCATCGTCCTGGCGGGCCGTCCCTACCATGTGGATCCGGAGATCAACCATGGCATCCCGGAAATGATCAATTCCTACGGCCTGGCTGTACTGACCGAGGATTCCGTCAGCCATCTCCATCCGGTGGAGCGCCCGCTGTTCGTCATGGATCAGTGGATGTACCACTCCCGGATGTACGCGGCTGCAAGCTTCGTAAAGACCCGGGACGATCTGGATCTGATTCAGCTTAATTCCTTCGGCTGCGGTCTGGACGCCGTCACCACCGACGAGGTCAGCGACATTCTGACCAATTCCGGCAAGATTTACACCTGCCTGAAGATCGACGAGGTCAATAACCTGGGCGCTGCCCGCATCCGGATCCGTTCCCTTATCGCCGCTATCCGCGTGCGTGAAAACAAGGGCGAATGCCGGAGCATCGTTTCCTCCGCTTATGATCGCGTGGTCTTCACCGAGGAAATGCGGAAGGAGTATACCATCCTGTGTCCTCAGATGTCGCCGATTCATTTCGACGTTATCGAGCCTGCCTTCCGGGCTTCCGGCTACAAGCTGGAGGTGCTGCCGGATTCCGACCGGGCTGCCATCGACATGGGGCTGAAATATGTCAACAACGACGCCTGCTACCCCTCTCTGGTGGTGGTAGGGCAGATTATGACTGCTGTCCTTTCCGGTAAATACGATACAAATAAGCTGGCTGTTATCATCACCCAGACCGGCGGCGGCTGCCGTGCCACCAACTACATCTCCTTCATCCGCCGGGCTCTGGCCAAGGCCGGACAGGAGCAGATTCCGGTGGTATCCCTGAACCTTAACAATCTGGAAACCAACCCGGGCTTCAAAATTACACCGGGACTGGCTGTGAAGGGTCTCTACGGACTGGTCTTCGGCGATATCTTCATGCGGGTGCTGTACCGGATGCGTCCCTATGAAAAAGAGCCCGGAAGCGCAGACCGCCTCCACGCCAAATGGTTGAAGATCTGTCAGGACTTCGTCTCCCAGAAGTATGTGAGCCACAAGCGCTTCGTCCAGATCTGCCGCGGCATCATCAAGGACTTTGACCGCCTGCCCATCCATGAGGCTCTGAAGAAGCCCCGGGTCGGCGTGGTTGGCGAGATTCTGGTGAAGTTCTCACCCTCTGCCAATAACCATCTGGTGGAGCTTCTGGAGCATGAGGGAGCGGAAGCTGTGGTTCCGGATCTGATGGATTTCCTGCTGTACTGCTTCAAGAACAGCGAATTCAAGGCAGACCACCTGGGCAAAAAGCGCTCCAGCGCGCGGGTAGCCCGGGCCGGTATCCAGGCCATGGAATGGCTTCGAAAGCCCGCCGCCAAGGCCTTTACAGAGAGCGTCCACTTTAACGCGCCCGGCAACATCGACGAAATGGCCGATATGGCCTCCGACATTGTATCCGTGGGCAATCAGACCGGCGAAGGCTGGTTCCTGACCGCGGAAATGCTGGAGCTGATTCACGAGGACGTGCCGAACATCGTCTGCACCCAGCCCTTCGGCTGTCTGCCGAACCACGTGGTCGGCAAGGGCGTTATCAAAGAACTGCGCCGCCGCTATCCCACCTCCAATGTGGTAGCCATCGACTACGATCCCGGCGCCAGCGAGGTCAATCAGCTGAACAGGTTGAAGCTGATGCTGTCTACGGCTAATAAGCATCTGAAGTCTGAACAGAAATAGGTAAGATCGTTTAAATAAAAATGCCAGTAAGAAATTTGTGACAACATTTTCTTACTGGCACTTTTTTTATTCATTTATCATATAAGCCAAAATCGTGTCTATGTTTCTTCCTGTTCTCTTGTCCGACTGAACAGAAGCAGACACAGCGGCACAAAAATCACACTGTCAAAATGGAAGAACCGATAGGTCGGACCGCACAGCAGCAGCATGGTCCCATAGCTGTAAGCCAGGATCGGCAGGGTCAGCGTCATGGCTTTCCAGCCCTTGCCTTTCCGTGCGAAGACAAACAGTGTACATAGAATCAGAATCAACAGGTGCGTGCCATTGTAGGAAAACAGGTAATCTACGGGACTGTTCAGCACCCACTCGTCGAAGTCATTGAGGGCTGTCCGCATGCCTTCCCGGTTGGCCACATAACCGAAATTCCAGTCATTTTCCCGAATCTGGTACTCCAGATCCGCGTGCCACTCCTCACTTCCCCTGATATCCCAGACCATACGAGTCACCTGATAGAGCGCCTGCAGGGACAGACCCGGCGCATTCTTCACAGTCTCCGCCGTAAACTTTAGGAATTCCGCCGGATCGGTATCCTTGATAACCGTATTTGCGTTGGTTACAAATTTAAAGGAATTATAATTGCCCATCTCGTAGATCTTCCAGCGCTTCTCCGGTCCAATCTTGGCGAAAAACTCCGCCGCCTCCGGGCTTAAGCTCTCCGGCGCCATCTCATGGACATTGCAGAGAATCGTCATGGGCACGCCTACCGTCTCCACATAGGTCTGGTCCGGACGGCTGGCCCCCACCAGATCGTAGATGGGATGCTCGATGATCCACATACCCGCCAGCATCAGCACCAGAGAAACGGCTGCTTCCCTGCGAAGCTCCCTGAAGAACAAGAGCATCAGAATCAACAGTGGAATCGTATACAGGATACCATTGTGGCGCACCAGAGAAATGGAAATCAGCACCAGAATAAATACTGTGAGATTCCTTTTTTTCTTAAGCCACTGTCCATTCGTCTTCCAGATATTGATAAGATATACGGTAAACAGCACCATGAACACCGTCAGCGCGCTGTCCTTCCACATAAAAAGCAGAATCCGGTGGGTCTGCGGATTGGCCGCCAGGAAAAACTCCGTGAGCACCAGTCCCCATACAGGAAAACGCCATTTTGCCATGGTGTATACAAGGTAACCGCAGACCAGGCTGTATAAAAGCAGCTGCATGAAAACCGCGAAGCCGTAATGATTCACTATCTTCGAAAACAACGCGATAATCAGTGTATGGAACACCGGATGCCAGGTGTCGTACTGGTGGTTCTGTATCTGCCACCATTGATCCAGATTATCCCAGTCAAAGGAGCCTGGGAAATAAGCGTAAAAATACACCATCATCCAGATAAAGACTGCACCAAAGCCCAGCACCGCCCAAAAAATCAGACGCCGCCGTTCTTTCTTGGGATCCGTATAGGGGCTGGTCTTCGATAAAATCACACTGGAGCATCGGTATACACCCCACTGCAATCCAAGATACACCGGAATCAGCAGTACCAGTGCTGCCAGAAGCTTTACCTTCCAGTATTTCGTATCCATCGGCACAGCCGCCATCATCTGCGGAATCAGCCACAGCAAAAATACAAGATAGCAGGTCACCAGTCCTGTCAGAAGCTCGAGCATCACCCGCGTGCCCTTCTTCTGTTCTGCATACCAGGCTCTGGCCAATTTTATCTGCCTACACATTTTCAATCTGCCAGTCTATGGGCTCCAGCCCATTTTTTACAAGGAATTCATTGGTCTGGCTGAAGGGACGGCTTCCGAAAAATCCCCTATATGCAGACAGAGGACTCGGATGGGGCGCCTTCAGAATCAGATGCTTCGGGTTGTTCAGCATCTGAGCCTTTTTCTGGGCCGGACTGCCCCAGAGAATGAATACAATCGGGCGATCCTGCTCATTTAAGATACGGATGGCTGCGTCGGTGAACTGTTCCCAGCCCATGCCGCGATGGGAATTGGCCTGATGAGCCCGAACGGTCAGCACCGTGTTCAGCATCAGCACGCCCTGCTTCGCCCATTTGGTCAGATAGCCGTTGTTGGGAATATAGCAGCCCAGATCGTCGTGGAGCTCCTGATAAATATTCACCAGTGAAGGCGGAATGTCCACATCCGGCTTCACAGAAAAACACAGCCCATGGGCCTGACCGTCATTGTGGTAGGGATCCTGTCCCAGAATGACCACCTTTACCTCGTGAAGCGGCGTCAGATGAAAGGCATTGAAAATATCGTCCGCAGGCGGGAAAATCTGCCGGGTCGCATACTCATTTTTCACGAACTTGAAAAGCTCCGCGTAATAGGGCTTGCTGAATTCCGGTTTCAACGGCGCAAGCCAGTCGTTTTGAATCATTGACATGATAGCTTTGTCTCCTGTAAAAATCTGTATATTGAATTAAAAATCACTTTTATAGTCGAACGGATACGTCACGTCCACGCAGGTACTCCTTCAGTTCGCGGATTTCCAGCTCTTTATAATGGAACAGGGAAGCCGCCAGTACCGCGTCCGCCTTGCCTTCCGTCAGCGCGTCGTAGAAATGCTCCTTCGTTCCCGCGCCGCCGGACGCAATGACCGGAATGGACACATTCTCTGCGATGGTACGGGTCAACTCCAGATCGTAGCCGTTCTTAGTGCCGTCGCAGTCCATACTGGTCAGCAGGATCTCGCCTGCGCCAAGCCGATCGGCCTTCATGGCCCACTCTACCGCGTCGATGTCCATATCCACACGGCCACCGTTTTTATAGATGTTCCATCCGTCGTCTGCCCGCCGCTTGGCGTCGATGGCCACCACCACGCACTGGCTGCCGAACTTGTCTGCCGCTTCGCTGATAAGCTCCGGACGCATAATGGCCGCGCTGTTCACAGAGATTTTATCTGCGCCCTCCCGCAGCAGCGCCTTGAAGTCGTCCACCGTACGGATACCGCCGCCTACCGTAAAAGGAATAAACACCTTCTCAGCCACCCGGCGTACCATCTCCACGACCGTATTACGCGCGTCGGAAGAGGCTGTGATATCCAGAAATACCAGCTCGTCCGCTCCCGCTGCGTCATAGGCCGCCGCAATTTCCACCGGATCGCCGGCATCCCTCAGGTTTACGAAATTAATGCCCTTCACCACGCGGCCAGCGTGTACATCCAGGCAGGGAATGATTCGTTTTGTAAACATAGCCTAACCCTCCAGCTTCGCGAAATTTTCCAGTATCCTAAGCCCCACCCGACTGCTCTTCTCAGGATGGA
>OLRS01002163.1_pt1 | contig 16213 bp, 16 predicted proteins | sample 1673171 | NCBI WGS metagenome assembly OLRS01 (sample SAMEA3136762, study PRJEB25190) | human gut metagenome | biome: human gut; feature: human-associated habitat; material: faeces | place: Austria | collected 2013
CCAGAGCAAGATCCACCCGTGTATTACAGTATTGTCATTTTGACAATTTTGTATTACTTACGAGTAGCAGACTTGATGGGGATTACGTCCCCATACCCACGTGAAAATATAATTGCTGGCAATTACATTTTAGCAGATACACAAGCGTTTCTGAGTAAGCGTCACAGACAACAAAATAATGAAATTTTGATAAGGCATTCACCTGGAATAGGTGAGTGTTTTTTGTTTTTAAGTATTCAATTAACCGAAAAAAATAAAAAAATCTCCTCAGGGGGCTGTAAAAGTGCCTCTTAGCGTTTCGTTTTATGTAAGGGTGTTTTTGACAGGAAAAAATAAAAGAATTTCATCAAGAGCCTGTATTTATGCCCTTCATCTTTTGAATATGTGTAAGGACATTTTTGAGCTGGCAGAAAAATGATTTTTACAACAGTTAGAAACAGAAACGAGGCGAGAAAAGAATGAAATATGAATACATGAAGGAGTCAGAGCAGATGCTTCAGTACTTCCAGTTTCCGAAGTTTTTGCTAAAACTGCGAATTTCTCAAACTGCAAAATTTCTTTATATGATTTTGTATGACCGGGCACGGATATCGAGAAAGAATAGCTGGATAGACAAGTATAGAAATGTTTATCTGATTTTTCCGATAGAGGAATTGTCTGTTCAAATCGACAAATGCAAATCTTCTGTAAAAACAGCATTGAAGGAATTAGATGATGTGGGACTATTGGTTCGCAGATCCGGTGGTTTTTCAAAACCCAATCATTTATATGTAAAAATTCCATCTGATGAGATAGTTTTACAGCCGGTTGAGAGTAAGGCGATTGAAAAGATGGATGTAATAGAGTCGGAAAAGCACCCATCATCTGGTCGTAAAAATGGCTGTGCAGGAGTCGGAAATGTGGCACCTAGTAAAGTAACTGAGAAATATAAAAGTAATAAATATCATGAAGTAAATTATTGCTATGGGGAAGGAGAGAGTTTGTGGTGAGAGAAGAAGATACCGTGTGTGTAGGCAGTGATGGTTTGCGATACTGCAAAGTCTGTGGGGAAGCGAAAGAAGCTTTTTTCCCAGAGGGTGGATTTATGGGGATGAAGAAACATTTCAGGCAATGTGCCTGTGACAGAAAAGCATATGAAGAAGAACAAAAATATTTTAAAGACAAAGAACACCGGGAATTAGTCAACAGAAATACAAGCATCTGTTTTGACGAGAGCAGAATGGAAGAGTGGACATTTGAGAATGCAGATATGTCAGATGCGGTCATGCATAAGGCAAAAAATTATGTTGATAACTGGGAGAAAATGAAAAGAAACCATATAGGTTGTTTATTCTGGGGTCCGGTTGGCACTGGAAAAAGTTTTATTGCCGGGTGTATTGCCAATGAACTTCTTAAGCAGGAAGTAACGGTAAAGATGACAAATTTTAATACCATTATCGACAATATATTTCCACTGGCAGACAAAACGGAATATATCAATGCATTGGCTTCCTATCAGCTTTTGATTATTGATGATCTTGGAGTGGAACGAAATTCAGAATATGCATTAGGAATTATTTTCAGTGTCATAGACCGCAGGATCCGTTCGGGACGACCTTTGATCATCACGACCAATCTTCCACTGAAAGAAATAAAAAGCGAGACCATGTTAGATAAAAGACGTATCTATGATCGTATTTTGGAAATGTGTACACCAATGTATGTTGGAGGCGCAAGCAAACGAGAAGCGATTGCAAGTATGAAAATGGAGAAAGCGAAAACGTTGTTGAATACAAACAGAGGGGAGGAGGAATGCGAATGAATCATACAGAAAAAACAATACCTGTTTGGAAGAAATATTCTTTAAATGTTTCCGAAGCAGCAGAATATTACGGAATTGGAGAAAAGAGATTGAGACAAATCGCAGGTGAAAATGAAGGAGCAGATTTTATTTTGGAAGTTGGTTCGCATATCCGATTCAAAAGAAAATTATTTGAAGATTATCTGGATACAGCCAGCACAGTTTAAGTAACAGAATAGAAGAAATAGTAATGAAAATAATGTTCATTTTATCTTAGCGAAGGGAAGGTCTTGTGGTATAATGAAGAAACCGAGACGGTCTTCCAAGTTAAATGAACATTTGATGAAGGAGATTAAAAGATTATGAGTGAAAAAAGGAGAGATCATAGAGGACGTATATTACACAATGGAGAAATACAGTTATCTGATGGCAGATATCGATTTAAGTATGTCGATGAGATGGGAAAGGAGCGCTGCGTATATAGCTGGCGCTTAGACCATAACGATGCAACTCCGAAAGGAAAGCGCCGTACTTTGTCGCTTTGAGAGATGGAGAAGAAAATCCAGGCGGACCATTTTGAGCAGATTGCAACAAATGGCGGAAATATGACGGTACTGGAACTGGTTGAAAAGTATACATCAACAAAAACCGGTGTCAGACCTACTACAGTTGCAGGATACGGAACAGTTATCAATTTATTGAAGAAAGATCCATTTGGAAAAAGAAGGATTGATACGGTTCGGATTTCGGATGCAAAATGTTGGCTGATACATCTTCAGCAGGTAGAAAAGAAAAGCTATAGTTCCATCCATTCGATCCGAGGAGTTCTTCGTCCGGCATTTCAGTTGGCAGTGGATGATGACCTGATTAGGAAAAATCCATTTCAGTTTCAGCTAATGGAAGTGGTTGTGAATGACAGTGTGACAAGAGAGACAATCAGCAGGGCTGAGGAACGAAAGTTCCTACGATTTGTGAAGGAAGATCCTCATTTTTGCAGGTATTATGAGGGAATTTACATATTATTTAAAACCGGCCTTCGCATCTCGGAATTTTGTGGTTTGACCATTTCTGATATTGATTTCAAGGAGCATACGATCAACATCGATCATCAATTGCAGAAAAAATCAAAAATCGGATATTATATTCAAGAGACTAAAACAACCAGCGGAACGAGAAAGATACCTATGACTGCGGATGTAGAGGAATGCTTTCGGAAAATAATAGAAAAACGAAACCCGCCCAAAGCAGAACCTATGGTAGATGGAAAAAGTGGATTTTTATACTTTGATAAAAATGAAAGTATCTGTTATTCTCTGCACTGGGAGCATTATTTCCAACATATCATTCAGAAGTATAATAATACTTATAAAGTACAGATGCCTGTCATTACACCGCATGTATGTCGGCATACCTATTGCTCAAATATGGCAAAATCCGGAATGAATCCAAAAGCATTGCAATATTTGATGGGTCACTCAGACATCAGCGTAACGCTGAATACATATACGCATGTAAATCTTGAGGATGCCAGGGAAGAAGTTGCCCGGATTCAGGTTGTGTAATTACGATTTTTAATTGAAAATAGCAAGGTGTAAAATAGAAAAACATACACCTTATTTTACACCTTTTGCTGACGATATTATGCGAAAATAAACCAGGTTATGCCAGAAAGCAAAAATTTACAAAGGCTTACAAAGCCCGAAAAACCAAGAAAAACTAAGAAATGCGAGGTTATGCAACAATGATAAAAATACTTTTCATCTGCCACGGCAACATCTGCCGTTCCCCAATGGCAGAATTCGTCTTCAAAGACATGATCAACAAAAAACAACTGCAGTCTGATTTCTATATTGCGTCTGCTGCGACGAGTACGGAGGAGATCTGGAATGGAATCGGGAATCCGGTTTATCCGCCGGCGCAGAGAGAGCTTGCAAAGCATGGGATTTCCTGTGAGGGCAAGCGGGCGGTGCAGCTTAAGAAATCGGATTATGATAAATATCATTATCTGATCGGGATGGAAGGCGTGAACAGGAGAAACATGCTGCGGATCCTTGGCAGTGATCCGGAACACAAAGTAAGTCTTCTGCTGGATTATTCAGACCGGCCGAGGGATATTGCAGATCCGTGGTATACGGGAAACTTTGAGCTGACATACAGAGATATTGTAGAAGGATGCGAGGGATTTCTGGAATATCTGAGGCGCAAAGGCTCTATATAAAATAAACAGTAATATTTGTCAGTATGCAGAATGGACAAATACCTTCGAAATAAGTTTAGATTCTTTTTTATTCAACGACATTCAACATCGACGGGGAGAATTTGTCGATGAAAACTTCTTTACACACATTTCAAATCTGTATATACTGTTCATACAGCAACTCTTAAAAGGGAGCAGTCAGGCTCCCTTTCTATCTATCATTTATCAGGGGCGTTCGCCCGAACATTCAGAAAGACGAGGAAATTAAATATGGAAATGACATACGAAAGTTTTGTAGAAACACTTCGTTCAGAGTTACTTGAAGCGACAGGATACGATGAGGAGATGATCTGTTATAAGCAGGAAACGGAATATCCACCTACATCGGGGGATCGGCTTCTATTGAAGAGACAGCGGAATGAGGAAATCATGGAAGTCTGTGCGTTGTATGTGCAGGACCTGTTCAGGGAATATCAAAATGGCTGGAGCATGGAAGCGATTGTGCGGGAGATCGTTGAGCGGCTGGATGCGATCGCAAGATCAGAATGTTTTCAGCGCTCCAGAAATCTTGAGGATTATGATAAGATAAAAGAGGACTTGTTTATCCGTCTTTTAAATATAGAAAAAAATCAGGTAGAACTTGAAGACTGTATTTACAGAACGATTGGCGACATTGCACTGGTGCTTTACGCGAGAATGGGAGAACTGAATGGCAGCAGTGCAAGCATCAAGATTAAACGACACATGTTGGAAAAGTGGGAGCAGGAGCCAAAACAGGTTTTTGAGGAAGCTTTGCTGAATACATATTTTATTTCGCCACCAAGGATCTATTGCTGGGAAAAGCTGATTTTTGATCCGGATTATGCAGGAGAGAATTTCATGAACCTGTTATGTGATTACAAGCTGAAGAAAGATGTACTGGGGAACTGTCTCAGTACGACAATCCGGACGAATGGAGCTGTGGCAATTTTTCTGCCCGGTGTGGCAGAGCGGATCGGGCAGCTGATGGGGGGAGGATTTTATATGGTGTTTACCAGCATTCATGAGGTGATGATCCACAATGAAAAGAGTGCAGATCCGGAAGAATTGAAAAAGGTTCTGGAGGATACCGTGAATGAAACGACTCCGCCAGAAGATTTTCTGACATATCAGATTTATCATTATGATCTTGAGACAGGATCATTTAGTGTCTTGTGATACAAACGACAGTGCCAAATGCCGGGTGGATGCATATAATATTAAGAAAGGATTTCTGGAGGAAAGACTTTGGCGTATAAAATTGTGCTGGATGCAGGCCATGGTGGTACAGACCCAGGTGCTATATATAAGGAAAGAAAAGAAAAAGATGATAATCTGGAATTGACGCTGGCAGTGGGCAAGATCCTGGAAGACAATGGGATAGATGTGGTGTATACTAGAACTACAGATATTTATCAGACACCATACGAAAAAGCACAGATTGCAAATGATGCAGGTGCAGATTATTTTATTTCTTTCCATAGAAACAGCAGCCCGGAGGAGAATCAGTATCAGGGAGTAGAAGTGCTGGTATATGATAAGAGTGGAATCAAATATGATATGGCGCAGAATATTGTGGGAGCCCTGGGTGAACTTGGATTCAAAGAACTGGGGGTCAATGCGCGGCCGGGTCTTGTCGTTCTTCGTAAGACCAGGATGCCGGCACTTCTGGTGGAGACAGGATTTCTGAATTCAGATGAGGACAATAAGCTGTATGACGAGAAACAGAAGGAAATTGCGGAGGCGATCGCGACATCTATTCTTGGAACCCTGAATGATGAGACGATAGAACAGCCATTGTATTATCGGGTTCAGACAGGAGTTTTCCGGCGTCGCGAAAATGCAGACAGGATGCTGTATCAGCTGACAGATCAGGGATTTCCTGCATTTTTGCTCTATGAAGGTGATCTGTATAAGGTTCAGGTAGGAGCTTTTCAGCAGATCGGCAATGCGATCCAGATGGAACAGAGACTCCGGGATGCGGGATACAGTACGATAATCGTTACAAAATAAAATACAGACAGGAGAAAGTTATGTACGAGAAATTTTTGGAGGAAGTAGGAAACTTTGTTTTTATGGAAAATCAGCCGGAATCGGCGGATATTATTTTTGTTCCGGGAAACAGTTACCCTTATATGGCAGAAAAAGCGGCAGAGCTTTATCGACTGGGGCTGGCGCCGATGGTTCTTCCAAGTGGAAGATACAGTATTTCGGCAGGAAAGTTTTCCGGAGTGACAGGGGAGGCAGAGAAATATAATGGAGCCTACCAGACGGAATGGGAATTCCTGAAGGATGTACTGATGAAAAACGGCGTGCCGGAGAATGCCGTTTTAAGGGAAGACGAGGCAACTTTTACATGGCAGAATGCACTTTTTTCGAGAAAAGTGACAGATCAGGCCGGATTAAAAGTGAAAAAAGCAATTTTGTGCTGCAAGAATTATCATGCCAGAAGAGCATTTATGTATTATCAGAGGGCGTATCCGGAAACAGAATTTCTGGTATGCCCTTGCTCTGTGGATGAAATTACAAAAGAAAACTGGAAACTGACTCAGCATGGAATTGATGAAGTGCTGGCAGAGATAAAACGAATTATCAGCCAATTTCAGATAATGATGCAAAAATAAACCCCATAATTTGTAAATTCTAAAAATAATTTAGGGGTGTCGAAAAAAGCAGAACTGTGATATAATACGTGTGTCGTAAAAGAAAATATTATGTTACGAAATATTTACAAAAAGGTAAAAGTTTGGTATATTGAAGTTTGGCATATCTTGAAAAAAGAAATGTCAGAATATTTGAATTAAATTTACTTATAGATAGAATATAACTGAGCGGATTTTATGGACGGGCAATGAAATGAACTATAACATAAGCACATCTGGTCAGGATAAATTGTTGGTCATTTATATAATGTTTAGAATAGATTGAGGTAGAATAATTATGAAAAATAATAATAAAAACATGCATCTTTTTGCAATTGCAGCTCTTGCAGCAACTCTTATGGCAGGACAGGCTTCAGTTTCACCGGCTTATGCTGAGAGCACATCTGTGCAGTTAAGCAGTCTGATCCCGGATAACGTGACCGTAGAACAGCCAATGCCGCTTTCTGATATTTCACTTCCGGACAGTGAGTATGGAACACTTTCCTGGGTAGATTCATCCAGCGTGCCGTCTGAAAGGGTGCAGTCGTATGATGTCGTATTCAAACCATACGATTCTTCTGTGTTGTCAAAAATTTCCGGATGGGATGGAGAATCTGACGCAATTTACAGCACTGTGACAGTGGTTGTAAGTGGAATGGAATCAAATTCAGAGGAATCTGATGAGTGGAATGAAGATTCTTCGGAGAATTATGACGGAAATTATAACGATTCCGAAACAGAAAATGACGAAAATCAGGATAATTATGACGAAAACCAGGATTCTTCCGACGCAAATGAGGGGCAGAAGGAAGATTCAGCAGAGGATGACCAGAAAGCAGCACCAGAAGTAACAGCAGCTCCGGCTGAAGAAGAAAGCTCTGAGAAAGAAGCAGAAATCACTGAGGAGCCGTCAGAAGAAGCTGATGGTGAGTCAGAAACAACCAAAACAGATACAAAGGAAGAGCAGAAATCCGAAGAAAACAACAAAACAGAAGATACTGCCGAAGAAGATGCGAAGGTCACTCCATCTGAAACACCGGAGGTAACTGAGACACCAGAAGTAACAGAAACACCGGAGGTAACTGAGACACCAGAAGTAACAGAAACACCGGAAACAACCGAGACACCAGAGGCAACAGTGACTCCGGAAGCTGACAAGGACAATATCTTTGATGGTGCAGACAAGGATATCAAAGAGGATAACCGTTCTACAGATTTTGAGGAAGATCTGACTGATGCTCAGAAGGCAGCACTTGCTGAAGAAAATCACAGTGCAAATGGAATTACCGTATCAGGAATCGACCTGCCGTACTATGTTCAGTTCCGTGTTGCCAGTGGAGATGATTATGAATTTACCAATGAATCTGAGGCAAATGTCTTCCAGTCCTACGAGTTTGAACTGTGGGATCTCAAGAATGATACAGAATATGAGGTTCCGGATGGAGAATACGTCAGTGTGACAGTTCCGGTTAAAGCCGGCTACAGCTATACGATCGAACATCTTCTGGACAGCGGAGCAATGGAAACAATTGTGCCGAGTGTAGATGGAAGTACCATGATTTTCAGCACACATTCTTTCAGTCCGTTTGGAATTGCAGGAAGTAAGACTCTGGTTGGTGAGAAAATTGAGGAAGATGGCTACGACACAGCAGTAGTGACAGAAACTCCGGATGCTGCCGGTTCAGCGGATCTCACACCAGTAGCAGATGATACAAATGATTCAGCAGCCGCTGATACAGCAGATACAACTACGACTACAGACAGTTCAGCGGCAGATACCACGAATACAGAAGTTACATCTGCACCGGAGGACAGTACTGCACAGACTTCTTCAGATTCTTCTGACGAAGATGAGAACAGTGAGGAAGATAACAGTAGTTCTGTTAAAGCGGTACATACAGGAGATACGACCAGCATTCTTCCATTTGTGATCCTTGCAATTGCAGCAGCAGCTATCGTTGGTGTGATCGTTTATCTGAGAAAAAGAAAAAAATAATAAATAAATCCGAGGGAATATACAGGTGATCCTTTCATATAATCTATATGGGAGGGTTGCCTGCATGAAAATAAAAGCAGTACTCAGATCTTTGTTTCTGGCGTATGCGCTGACAGGAATATGTCTTTTGCTTCTTGCATTTCTTGTATTCCAGATGGATATCGGGACAGGTCCGGTCACGGTTGGGATTATCGTGATTTATGTGATCTCCTGCATGGCTGGTGGATTTCTGGCGGGAAAGATCACCAGGAGAGAGAAATACCGCTGGGGCGCCCTGGTAGGTCTCTCTTATTTCATACTTTTGGGAACTGTTTCTTTTATTGTGAGCGGAAGCTGGGATATGAGCCCGGGACATATGATAACAACGCTTTGTATGTGCCTTGGAGGAGGTACTCTTGGAGGCATGCTATCTTAAGAAAAAAATGCTTTTAATTGAGCAGGATTTATGCTATACTATGCCCAGATAACTATACATAAGGAGGTATGATAATATGGAACATATCAAAACATTGAATACAAAGAATCTGCAGAACACAGTGAAAAAAGGTGGATGTGGTGAATGTCAGACATCTTGCCAGTCTGCTTGCAAAACTTCCTGTACTGTAGGAAATCAGAGCTGCGAGAACAAATAAAGCAAGTTCAAAGCAATCAGTTAAGCAGCGGAGTGAAATCCGCTGCTTATTCTTATGATTAAAAAGTTTTTATAATGAAAGGATTTTCAGAGAGATGAGTCTGATTCACAGATATCAGAACAATGGATACAATATTGTTCTGGACATAAACAGTGGATGCATCCATCTGGTAGACCTGGTTACATACGAAGTGCTTCCATATATGGAAGAAGGATTGAACGCAGAGGAAATTGTTTCCAAATTAAAGGATCGTTTCCCGGAAGAAGATATCCGTACTTCTGTTTCCGAGTGCGAGAAACTTAGGGAGCAGGGAATGCTCTTTACCAGAGATGCATATGAGAATGTAATAGAAGAATTTACCAAGAATCGACAGACCGTAGTTAAGGCTCTGTGCCTGCACATTGCCCATGACTGTAATCTGGCCTGTCGATATTGTTTTGCCGAAGAAGGAGAATATCACGGAAGACGTGCGCTGATGTCCTTCGAGGTTGGAAAGAAAGCACTGGATTTCCTGATCGCAAATTCCGGTTCAAGAAGAAACCTGGAAGTTGATTTCTTTGGCGGTGAGCCGCTGATGAACTGGCAGGTGGTCAAGGACCTGGTTGCCTACGGAAGAGAACAGGAGAAACTTCATAATAAAAAGTTCCGTTTCACACTTACCACGAATGGTGTCCTTCTCAACGACGAAGTGATGGAGTTCTGTAACCGTGAGATGGGAAATGTTGTTCTCAGCGTAGATGGCCGTAAGGAAGTACATGACTTCATGCGTCCGTTCCGCAAGGGAGCCGGAAGCTATGACCTGGTCATTCCGAAATTCCAGAAATTCGCAGAATCCAGAAATCAGGACAAGTATTATGTAAGAGGTACTTTTACTCATCATAATCTTGATTTCTCCAATGACGTTCTGCATCTGGCAGATCTCGGATTCAAGCAGATCTCTGTAGAGCCTGTAGTTGCGGCTGACACAGAGGATTATGCGATCAGAGAAGAAGATATCCCGCAGATCAAGGAAGAATATGATAAACTGGCAAAGGAAATGATCGCCAGGGAAAAGGCTGGCAAGGGCTTCAATTTCTTCCACTTTATGATCGACCTTACCGGTGGTCCTTGTGTGTACAAGCGTCTGTCCGGATGTGGTTCAGGAACCGAATATCTGGCGGTAACTCCGTGGGGCGATTTTTATCCATGTCATCAGTTTGTTGGTGAGGAACAGTTCCTTATGGGAAATGTGGACGAGGGAATCACAAGACCGGAGATCCGCTGCGATTTCAGCAAATGTAATGTATATACAAAGGAATCCTGCAAGGACTGCTTTGCAAGATTTTACTGCAGTGGCGGATGTGCTGCCAATGCTTATCATTTCCAGAAAGATATTAATGGCAATTATGATATCGGATGCGAACTTCAGCGTAAGAGAGTGGAGTGCGCGATCATGATAAAGGCCGCATTAGCGGAATAAAATAATTCAGGAAAGGAAAGAACGATGAAGAAAAACAGAGCAATCGTTGCGCTGCTCCTGACCGCCATTATCACAGTCTTTCTGTGTTACACGGCTGGGATTGGCCTCGGACCAACAGGAACCGGTGCAGCAAAGAACATCAAGACCGGTCTGGACCTGTCAGGTGGTGTCAGCATTACCTATCAGGCAAAAGACAGCAACCCAAGTGCTGAAGACATGTCAGATACTGTATACAAGCTCCAGAAGCGTGTAGAACAGTACAGTACAGAAGCACAGGTGTACAAAGAAGGAAGCGACCGTATTGCAGTAGAAATCCCAGGAGTAACAGATGCAGACCAGATCCTCAATGATCTTGGTAAACCTGGTTCTCTGTGTTTTATCACACAGACAGACGATGACGGTAATGCAAACTTCTCAAGCACAGGAAGCGGTTATGCGCTTGCAAGAAGTCTGGATGAGATCCGCGAAGCAGGATCAGTAGTACTGGAAGGTACAGATGTGAAGGATGCCCAGGGAGGCGCTTTCCAGTCTGACAAAAACAGTTCCAGAGAATATGCTGTCAGCCTGACTCTTACAGATGAAGGTAAGACGAAATTTGCAGAAGCAACAGAAGCAAATGTCGGAAAACAGATTGCAATCGTTTATGATAACCAGATCTTAAGTGCTCCGAAGGTAAATGAAGCAATCACCGGAGGACAGGCACAGATCACCGGTATGTCAGGTGTAGAAGAAGCACAGAATCTTGCTTCCTATATCCGCATCGGTTCTCTGAGTATCGAACTTGAAGAACTCCGTTCCAGCGTAGTAGCAGCACAGCTTGGTGAGGAAGCAATTTCCACCAGCGTTATGGCAGGTTTGATCGGACTTGTGATCGTCATCATCTTTATGATCCTGATGTATCGTGTTCCTGGTGTGGTTGCAGGTGTAGCACTGGTTCTGTATACAGCGATCGTGCTGATCACACTGAATGCATTTGATATTACACTTACTCTTCCAGGTATCGCGGGTATCATCCTTGGTATCGGTATGGCGGTGGATGCCAACGTTATCATTTACGCACGTATCCAGGAGGAGATCGCAGCAGGAAGCTCCGTGAGAACTTCCATCAAAGCAGGTTTTGCCAAAGCGTTCAGCGCAATCCTTGATGGTAATGTTACAACTCTGATCGCGGCACTGGTCCTGATGTGGTTAGGTTCCGGTACGGTTAAGGGATTTGCATACACACTGGCTATTGGTATCGTAGTTTCTATGTTTACCGCACTGGTTGTGTCAAGACTGATCGTAAATGCACTGTATGCAGTAGGTGTCCGTGATCCGAAATTCTACGGAAGTGCAAAACAGCGTAAATTTGTTGATTTTGTTGGAAAGCGTAAAGTATTTTTCATTATTTCCATTATCCTGATCCTGAGCGGTCCGGTTGCAATGGTGGTTCATCATCAGACTGGCGGAACAGCATTAAACTATGCACTTGACTTCTCCGGTGGTACAGCTACAACAGTAACATTCAACGAAGATATGGATATCAAGCAGATCGATTCTGAAGTTACACCAGTTGTAGAAGAGGTTACAGGAGACAAGAATGTACAGCCGACCAAGGTATCTGGAACAAATCAGGTAGTGATCAAGACACGTACTCTGTCACAGGAAGAACGTGAGAAACTGGATCAGGCTCTGGTTGAGAACTTCGATGTAGATGACAGCCTGATCACAACAGAAAGTATTTCTGCTACTGTAAGTTCTGAGATGAGAAGAGATGCGATCGTTGCAGTTCTTGTTGCAACACTCTGCATGCTGATATACATCTGGTTCCGTTTCAAGGATATCCGTTTTGCGAGCAGTGCGGTCCTTGCACTTCTCCATGACGTTCTGGTTGTTCTTGCATTCTATGCGATCTCCAGAATTTCTGTAGGTAATACCTTTATTGCCTGCATGCTGACAATCGTTGGTTATTCTATTAACGCAACGATCGTCATCTTTGACCGAATCCGTGAGAACATGCATGGAAGAAAGAATCCGGATAATCTGGAGCAGATCGTAAACGATAGTATCACACAGACACTGACAAGAAGTATTTATACTTCCTTTACAACCTTCGTAATGGTTGCAGTACTGTACATCCTTGGAGTATCCTCCATCCGTGAGTTTGCAGCTCCTCTGATGGCAGGTGTGATCTGCGGTGCATATTCTTCTGTATGCATTACAGGTGCACTGTGGCTGGTAATGAAGCGCCGCCAGGGCAAAGCCGTGGCACAGGCAGCGCTGGCTGGCAAGACAGCAGGTTCCAGCAAATCTTCTACAAAACAGCCGACCAATACAGCACAGAACAATCAGCCTTCCAAGAAGGATAAGAATCAGCCGAAGAAGAAAAACCGCAAGAGAGTTGCAGAACGTCTCGCAGCTCAGGAAGCAGCGGCAAAAGAAGCGGCAGATAACGAAAACAAAACAGAATAATCAATAAATAAACCATATTCCCGGGCAGGATATCTGTTCCGGGAATATGTATTTTATGGAAGAAGACACAGGGAGAAAGAACTATGGGAAAATGGGTAGTCTGCGCGAAACGTGCAGATTTTCAGAAGATCAGCCAGGAATTCGGGATCGATCCGGTGATCGCAAGACTGATCAGGAACAGGGATGTAGAAGGAACAGAAAATATCCGTTCCTATCTTTATGGGACATTAAAGGAACTTCCATCACCGTGGCTTTTGAAAGACATGGACAAAGCAGTGGAGATCCTTCAGGAAAAAATAAAAGAACACAGAAAAATCAGGATTATCGGGGATTATGATATAGACGGCGTTACCTCGACCTGCATTCTGCTCAAAGGATTCCAGAGACTGGGGGCGGATGCGGACACCTATATTCCGGACAGGATCAAAGATGGATATGGAATCCATGAACAGCTTATCCAGAAAGCAGTGGAGGATGGGATTGACACGATCGTCACCTGTGATAATGGAATTGCAGCTTCGGCAGAGATCGCGGATGCAAAGGAACGTGGCCTGACGGTAGTTATCACTGACCACCATGACATTCCATTCCAAGAGACAGAAAATGGAAAAGAATGGATCATACCGCCGGCAGATGCGGTGATCAATCCGAAACAGGCAGACTGCGCGTATCCGAACAAAAACCTCTGCGGGGCAGTCGTTGCATGGAAACTGATCTGGGCATTATATGAAAAAAATGGAATCTCACAAAGTGAAGTTCTGGATTTTACAGAACTGGCAGCTGTTGCGACCGTTGGCGATGTCATGGATCTGCAGGGAGAAAACAGGATCATCGTAAAAGAAGGTCTGAGACAGCTTTCGGCGACACATACACCGGGACTTCGGGCACTGATCCGTGCGAATAATCTGGATGGTGCGGAGATCACGGCATATCATGTAGGTTTTGTGCTTGGACCATGCATCAATGCCAGCGGACGTCTTGACACGGCTGCGAGGTCACTGGAACTTCTCTGCGAAACAAACGAAGAAAAGGCAGCAGAGCTGGCGGGAGATCTTCTTGCCCTGAACCAGAGCAGAAAGGCAATGACAGAAAAAGGAAAAGAAGAAGCCATCCGCCTGATCGAAGAGACGGGCTTAAATGAGGACCGTGTGCTGGTGGTCTATCTTCCGGACTGTCACGAAAGTCTTGCAGGTATCATTGCGGGCAGGATTCGTGAAAAGTATCATAAACCGGTCTTTGTTCTCACAAAGGGTGAAAACTCTGTCAAGGGAAGCGGCCGTTCCATAGAAGCGTATTCAATGTACGAAGAAATGGTCAAATGCGGAGATCTTCTGATCCAGTTTGGCGGACATCCGATGGCAGCTGGTTTTTCACTAAAGGAAGCGGATATTGATGCTTTCCGGCGGAAATTAAATGAAGTGTGCACACTGACCGAAGAAGAACTCCGACCAAAGGTAGTGATTGATGTGCCGATGCCGATCAGCTATATTACAGAACGTCTGGTGAACCAGCTGGGTTGTCTGGAACCTTTTGGAAAAGGAAACGAAAAACCGGTATTTGCAGACCGGAATCTGGTGATCGAGCGCCTGCGCATCTGCGGAAAAGAAGGCCGGGTATTTCAGATGAAAGTCAGAAATGCGGCAGGTGTGTCCATGGATGCAGTGTACTTTGGCGATGCGGAAGATCTGTTGTTACCACTGGCGGAAAAATATGGTAAAGTAGTGGCACAGGATACTCTGGCAGGCAGGTGTGTCCACGAAGCGGCCCTGCATTTTACTTATTATCCGGAAATGGATCATTATTATGAAACACCCCGGATAAAATTACGGTTGACAGGGGTATCTGTGTGAAGGCATACTGAAAAGAAAGCGAGCTCGAAAGGAGTAAATCATGAAAAAGGGATTTTTTCGAAGAGGGATGGTATTATTACTGGCAGCAGTGATGGTGATGGGCATGAGTGTCAGCGCATTTGCCGCGGACGGCGGGAATGCGACACAGGTTACCATCGCAGACGGAGATACACCGTACATTTCATTTGGTGCGGATCTGCGTGCAGACGAAAAAGCAAAGGTATTGGAATTATTTGGGCTGACGGAAGCAGACCTGGAAAAATGTAATGTGAATACTGTGACCAATGCAGAGGAACATCAGTATCTGGATGCTTATATCACAAATGACCACATCGGCAGCCGTGCCTTATCTTCTGTGGCTGTAATGAAGGCGAAGAAAGGCAGCGGTATCACAGTAACCACAAAAAATATCAACTACTGCACCACCAGCATGTATGAGAATGCATTGGCAACAGCCGGTGTAAAGGATGCCAATGTGGTTGTAGTCGGACCTTTTGATATGTCCGGTACGGCGGCATTGATCGGCGCAGTGAAGGCTTACTCCGGAATGACCGGTGAAGCAGTGGATACGGATGTTATCGACGGTGCCATCAATGAGATGGTGGTAACCGGTGAAATCGGAGATGAAATCCTGGCGGAGCGGACTGTGGAACAGTTAAAGTATATTCATGCGGTATATGATCTTGCAAAAGAAAAAGGCTATATTCAGGATGCAACTTTTACCGGAATGAAACATCGGATGGAACAGGAAAATATGCAGCGGAGTGAAAAAGTAGCCCGTGGTGAGGCAGTTTACGGACTGAAAGAGTACACGCTGGATCTGTATCAGGAATATGAACTGAGTATGATAGAAGAAGCATATATTCTGGATGAGACGAATGAGGGCATGGGATTGACGGAAGAAGAAATTGAAGCCTACTATAATACCCGTGACTGGATCGTCGGAGAGGATGCAAGAAAGGCAGATCTGTCAGAAGCACGGGCAGCCGTCATTGATGAGATGCGCAGGAACCGTTATAAGGAGCTGACAGAACAGAAAGCAGCGGTTGCAGAAGTAGACGGGGATATGGACCAGTTATCTCAGTTTACTTTGAAACAATTGTAATATCTGATTCATGGGGGACGTAGACTTGCAGAGATGCACAGAAGAATATGTCATGCATTGCATGACGTGCATCTCGCAGCAAG
>OLRS01002173.1_pt1 | contig 16170 bp, 12 predicted proteins | sample 1673171 | NCBI WGS metagenome assembly OLRS01 (sample SAMEA3136762, study PRJEB25190) | human gut metagenome | biome: human gut; feature: human-associated habitat; material: faeces | place: Austria | collected 2013
GGTCGCACTCCAGCAGCCAGCGGCGGAAGGTGATGCCGTTGGTCTTATTGTTGAATTTTTCGGGGTAGAGCTGGTAAAAGCCGTGCAGCTCGCTGTTTTTCAGGATTTCGGTGTGCAGATAGGCAACGCCGTTCGTCGAGTGGGTGAAGTGGATGTCCATGTGGGCCATGTGAACGCGGTCGTCCCCGTCGATGATGGCCAGACTCTCGTCGGTGGTGCGGGTGCGGGCCAGCGTGTCAAGCTTTTCAATGATGGGCATGAGCTGCGGCACGACGGCGTCCAGATAGGCGCGGGGCCACTTTTCGAGCGCCTCGGCCAGAATGGTGTGGTTCGTGTAGGCACAGGTCTTTGTGACGATCTCGACGGCCTCGTCAAAGTCGATGCCCTTCTCCCCCAGCAGGCGGATCAGCTCGGGGATAACCATGCTGGGGTGGGTGTCGTTGATCTGAATGGCGGCGTAGTCGGCCAGATCGTGGTAATCACAGCCGCGGGCGGCACACTCGGCCAGAATCAGCTGGGCCCCGGCGGAAACCATCAGGTACTGCTGGTAGACGCGCAGACGGCGTCCGGCCTCGTCGGAGTCATCGGGATACAGGAAAAGCGTCAGGTTTTTGTCGATGTCGGTCTTGTCGAACGTGATGCCGTCGTGGACGGTGCTCTCATCAATGGTGTCGAGATCAAACAGATTCAGCGTGTTTGTGCGGCCCTCGTAGCCCGTGACGGCCAGCTTGTACAGACGGGCGCTGTAGGTCTTGCCGGCCAGCTCGACGGGATAGACCGTATCCGTTTTTTCCGCCCAGGAGTGGGCGGTCAGCCACGGGTCGGGCAGCTCGTTCTGGACGCCGTCCTTGAAGGACTGGTGGAACAGGCCGAAGTGATACCGCAGGCCGACACCGTCGCCGGGCAGGTTCAGCGTGGCGAGGGAGTCAAGGAAACAGGCGGCCAGACGGCCCAGCCCGCCGTTGCCAAGGCTTGGCTCCGGCTCGACCTCCTCAATATCGGACAGTTTTTTCCCGGCAGCGGCCAGCGCGGCGCGGGTGTCGTCGTACAGCCCTAAATTGATAAGGTTGTTGGACAGCAGCTTGCCGATCAGAAACTCGGCGCTGATATAGTAGAGCTTGCGGCCCGTGACGGGACGGACGCGGGCGGCGCTCTGTTCGCGGACGATGTCTAACAGGGCCAGATAGATTTCCTGATCCGTGCAGGCGGTCAGGGGCTTGTTGGTTCTGGCTTCCATCGCAGCAGTCATATTCATAAGAGGTTCCCTCCATTTGTGTATGAGCTTCTTGGGTACAACTTGGTTATACCACACAAAACGTGCATCTGACTTGCAAAATACCCGCAACTTATGGTACAATACTATCATGCGAGGTGAAAATATGGCGAAACAAGAGCGTTTACGCGAAGCAAAGCAACACGGGGCCGCGTGGTTCCCGTTCAATATCTACCCGTGCACGATCCCGAAGGATTTCCCGCAGGTGGCGCTGCACTGGCAGGACAGCATGGAGCTGGTCTTTGTCAAGAAAGGGCGCGGCATCGTGCAGGCCGGGCTGACGACCTACACGGCACAGGCGGGCGACATTTACGTGTTTGCCCCCGGCGTGCTGCACGCCCTGCGCCAGCTGCCCGGTGAGGCAATGGAATATGAGAACATCATCTTTGAGCTGGAGCTGCTGGGCGGCGCCGGTGACATCTGTGCCGAGAAGTACCTGCTGCCGCTGCAGAGCGGACGTCTGGCTCTGCCCATGCGCCTTGGCCCGGAAGACTGGGGCTACAACTGGGCAGTGCGGTGCCTGCATGCGGCGGAGGAATTCAACAAGATCAAAGACGTGGGATATGAACTCTGTATAAAGGGCGAGCTGCTGCTGTTTCTGGCGGCGCTGGTGGGCCGCGCCGGAGACCTGCCCCCTGCCGATACCCCCGATACCCGGCGGCTGAAAACCGTGGTGCAGCTTGTGAATGAGGGCTACGCGGGGGCGCTGCATGTGACCGACGCAGCGGCGGCCTGCGGATGCAGCCCCAGCCATTTTATGCGCTGGTTCAAGAAAATGACCGGCCAGGGCTTTACCGAATACCTGAACGAGCAACGCCTGAACGCCGCCGCCGATGCCCTGCGCAGCGGCAGCGACACCGTGCTGGCGATTGCGGAACAATGCGGGTTTGAGAATTTGTCCTACTTCAACCGTCTGTTCAAAAAGCGGTACGGGATGACGCCGCGGGAATACAGGGGGAGAAAATAAAAAAGCCTTCCCCCGAGGGGGAAGGTGGCCCGAAGGGCCGGATGAGGGGCGAGTCTGCGGCGAAATCCCGTGAACGGGTGGCTGCGGAAGCTTTGCCCTCATCAGTCCGCTTCGCGGACAGCTTCCCCCGCGGGGGAAGCCTGAAATTATGCCTTTTTGCTGTAATCCCGTGCGCCGTAAATCGCCGTGCCGACGCGGACGATGGTCGCGCCCTCGGCGATGGCGGCGGCGTAGTCGTGGCTCATGCCCATGGACAGAATGTCCATCTGCGCCCGGTCATAGTGCCGGGCATCGGCTCTGGCCAAAAGCTCCCGCATCTGTGCAAAAAAGCGGCGGGTCTCGGTGTCGTCGGCGTCGGCGGGCGGGATCGCCATCAGGCCGCGCAGACGGACGTGCTCCCTGGCGGCGGCAGTCTCCAAAAGCGGGAACAGGCTGTCGGCGTCCACGCCGCTCTTGCTGACCTCCTCGCCGATGTTGATCTCGACGAGAATGTCCTGCACCAGCCCCAGACGGGCCGCGGCGGCATCGATCTTATCCAAAAGGCGTGTGCTGTCCACGCTCTGGATCAGCGCGGCGCGGCCTACGACCTTGTTGACCTTGTTCGTCTGTAAATGCCCGATGAAGTGCCCGGGCTTGCCGTTGTAGGCGTTCGCGTCGGTCTTTTCGACCAGCTCCTGCACATGGTTTTCACCGAACAGGTCAATGGGCAGGTCGGCGCTGTAGCGCACCTCCTCCACCGTGCGGGTCTTGCAGGCGGCGCAAAGGCGCACCTCTGCCGGGTCGCGGCCTGCGGCCTTGGCGGCAGCGGCCATCGTCTCACGGATCTTCGCGACGGCCTCGGCCATCTGCTGCTTCTGGGCTTCGGGAATCATCGCACTTCCTCCTGACTGTAAACGGCGCGGGAACCGCCGATGAACGGCGGACGGGTGCGGGCGCAGAGCAGAATTGCCTGCCCGATGTGGTCCATCGAGAGGCGCACCGGCACAGCCACGCGGCGCAGGTGCATACCGATCAGCGTGCCGCCGATGTCCATGCCCGCGGCGGCCCTGACCTCCTCCACAAGGACGGGGTCGTTAAAGCGCTGCCAGCAGTTCGTGGCCCAGCTGCCGCCCGCGTGGGGCTGCGGAATGGCCGAGACAATCTGATAGCCGTTGGCCTTCGCGGCCTCGCGCTCAATGACGATAGAACGGTTCAGATGCTCACAGCACTGGGCGGCCAGATAGACGCCCTGCTCCTGCAATGGCGGCAGCACGCCCGCCAGCACGGCAGCGGCAGCCTCCATGCTGGAATCCTTGCCGATGCGCCCGCCCATAATCTCGCTGCTGGAGCAGCCGACCACAAAAATATCCCCGGTCTCGAGATGCGCAGCCTGCAGCAGTTCTTCCGTAGCCTGCCGCGCCTGCGCCGTAAGTTTTGCATAATCCACAGGTAATGCCCCCTTTGGTTATTATTATAGCAGGGGTGTCAATAAAAGAAAAGCCTTCCCCCGCGGGGGAAGGCGGCCCGTAGGGTCGGATGAGGGCGACCCTGCGGATACTGCTCATAAATGGGTGGCTCAGACTGTCGAGAAACTCTTGTAGGGGCGAGCATTGCTCGCCCGTGCCCGTTTGCCTTGCAAGAAACAATCCCGAAAAATGCGTTGCTGCGGTAAGTTGGCGGGCTACCAATGGTCGCCCCTACACACGCAATAAGGCGGGAATGCAATTCTTTTGACGGTCTGAATCGACAGCGTGCAACGGATTTGGCACACTGTCGACTTTTTTGTCTTGGGCTTACGCCGTCACATCCTCAAACTGACTGTTGTACAAATCGGCATAGAACCCGCCGGCTTCGATCAGCTCGTCGTGGGTGCCCTGCTCGACAATGTCGCCATCGCGCATGACCAGGATCAAATCGGCATCGCGGATGGTGGACAGGCGGTGCGCAATGATGAAGCTCGTGCGGCCCTGCATCAGGCGGTCCATAGCCGTCTGGATGCGCTGCTCGGTGCGGGTGTCAACGCTCGATGTCGCCTCATCGAGGATCAGGATGCGGTTGTCCGCCAAAATCGTGCGGGCAATCGTCAAAAGCTGCTTCTGGCCCTGGCTGACGTTGGAGGCGCCCTCGTTCAGTTCCATCTGGTAGCCGCCGGGCAGCGTGCGGATAAAGTGGTCGGCGTTTGCAGCCTTCGCGGCGGCAATGACCTCCTCGTCCGTGGCATCCAGACGGCCATAGCGGATGTTCTCCATGATCGTGCCCTTGAACAGCCAGGTATCCTGCAGCACCATGCCGAAGCCCTCGCGCAGGTCGCTGCGGTCAAAGTCCCTGACGTTGTGGCCGTTCAGCAAGATTTCGCCGGAATCCACATCATAGAACCGCATGAGCAGCTTGACCATTGTGGTCTTGCCCGCGCCGGTGGGGCCGACGATGGCGACCTTCTGGCCGGGCTTGACATTGCAGCTGAAATTGTGGATGACGGTCTTTTCCGGCGTGTAGCCGAACTTTACATGGTCAAACGTGACCTGACCGTCGATGCAGGCGGGGTCGGCGCGGCGGGCGGGGTCGGCCAGCTGGTCCTCCTCGGGCTCGTTCAAAAATTCAAAGACGCGCTCGGCGGCGGCGGTCATGCTTTGCAGCATGTTGGACACCTGCGCCAGCTGCTGGATGGGCTGGGTGAAGTTCTTGACGTACTGGATGAACGCCTGAATATCGCCGATGGTGATGGCGCCCGCTGCGGCAAAAATGCTGCCGACGATGGCAACGGCCACATAGCCCAGGTTGCCCACAAAGTTCATGATGGGCTGCATCAGGCCGGACAAAAACTGCGATTTCCACGCGGATTCGTACAGCTTATCGTTCGCGACGTTGAAGTCGTCCAGCACGGCGGCCTCGCGGTTGAACGCCTTGATGACGTTGTGGCCGGAGTAGACCTCCTCGACCTGACCGTTGACAACGCCCAGTGTCGCCTGCTGCGCCTTGAAATACTTCTGGCTGAACTTGACGACCACCAGCACCAGCGCCAGCGAGACCGGCAGGATCAGCAGGGCGATCAGCGTCATTTTAGGGCTGATGGACAGCATCATGATGAGCACGCCGACCATCGTCGCAACGCTGGTGATCAGCTGGGTCACGCTCTGGTTCAGGCTCTGGCCCAGCGTATCCACGTCGTTTGTGATGCGGGACAGCACCTCGCCGACGGTGCGCTTTTCAAAGTAGGCCAGCGGCAGGCGGTTGATCTTTTTGCTGATCTGGTCGCGGAAGTCGTAGCAGACCTTCTGCGACAGGCCGGACATGAGCCAGCCCTGAATGAAGCTGAACGCCGCGGACAGCAGGTACATGCCCAGCAGGAACAGCAGCACCTTGCCGATGTACGCAAAGTCGATGCCGCCCACGCCGCGCAGCTTGGCGATCCAGCCGGTGGCCAGCGCCGTGGTGGCCTTGGCCAGAATCTTCGGCCCTGCAATGTTGAAAATGGTTGACAGAACAGCGAAAACAATGACGACGACCAGCGACAGCTTATACTTGCTCATGGCGGCCAGCAGCTGGCGCAGCGTGCCCTTGAAGTCCTTGGCGCGCTCCGTCGTCATGCGTCCGGGTCTTGGCATATCACTCACCCTCCTTCTGCAAATTCAGTTCCTTCTGGCTCAGCTGGCTGCGCGCAATTTCCTGATACGCGGGGCAGCTTTCCATCAGCTGGGCATGGGTGCCCTTGCCGACGAGGCGGCCCTCATCCAGCACCAAAATCTGGTTCGCGTGCAGCACGGTGGAGATGCGCTGCGCCACAATAATGACCGTGGCGTTGTCAGTTTTAGCCTTCAGCGCACGGCGCAGCGCCACGTCGGTCTTGTAGTCCAGCGCCGAGAAGCTGTCGTCAAACAGATAGATCTGCGGGTGTTTGGCAATGGCGCGGGCAATCGAAAGGCGCTGCTTCTGCCCGCCGGAGACGTTGCTGCCGCCCTGGGCAATCGGGCTGTCGAAGCCCTCGGGCTTAGCGGAGATGAACTCCGTGGCCTGGGCGATCTCGGCGGCCTGCTCTGCGTCGGCGTCGGTGATGTGGTCGCCGCCGAACTTCAGGTTGGATGTGATCGTGCCGCTGAACAGCACGCCCTTCTGCGGTACATAGCCCAGCTCGTCGTGCAGCTGTGCCTGGGTCATGTCGCGCACGTCAACGCCGTCGATCGTCACGCTGCCCTCGGTCACATCGTAAAAGCGCGGGATCAGGTTGAGCAGCGTAGATTTGCCGCAGCCCGTGGAGCCTATGATGGCCGTTGTCTCGCCGGGTCTGGCCGTGAAGCTGATGTGCTCGAGCGCGTCCTCGTCGGAGCCGGGATAGCGGAAGCTGACGTCATGGAACGCCACAACGCCGTGGGTGCCGTCCGCGGGCAGTGCCTTGGGCGCAGCGGGGTCATGGATGGTCGAGGGGGTCTTGATGACCTCGTCAATGCGGTCCGCAGCCACACCGGCGCGGGGCAGCATGACGGCGACCATCGAGAGCATGAGGAAAGACATGACGATCTGCATCGTGTAGGTGATGAACGCGATCATCTCACCCACCTGCATGTTGCCCAGATCCATCGCCTTGCCGCCGAACCAGACGATGAGCAGGCTCGTGCCGTTCATGATGAGCGTCATAAACGGCATCATGGCGACCATCGTGCGGTTGGTGAACAGCTGGGTCTTCATCAGGTCGGTGTTGGCCCTGTCAAAGCGCTTTTCCTCAAATTCCTCGCGGCTGAACGCGCGGATGGGCATAATGCCGGTCAGGATTTCGCGGCTGACAAGGTTCAGCCGGTCCACCAGGACTTGCATCTGCTTGAATTTCGGCATGGCTACGTTCATCAAAACGGCGATGAGCGCCAGCAGCGCGGTCACGGCCACAAAGATGATCCATTCCAGCCCCGTGTTGCCGCTGGCAACGTGCATGATGCCGCCAATGCCCAAAATGGGCGCGTAGGCTACCATGCGCAGCAGGATCACGCAGACGAACTGCACCTGCTGGATGTCGTTCGTGGTGCGGGTAATCAGCGAAGCAGTGGAAAATTTTTCGATTTCGGCGTTGGAGTAGCCGACGACGGTCCTGAACACGTCGCGGCGCAGGTCACGGCCAATGGCGGCGGAGACGCGGGACGCGATAAAGCCTACGGCGACGGCCACGGCAACCATGAGCAGCGTTAAAGCCAGCATCTGGCCGCCCGTGCGCAGCAGATAGGACATTTGCACGTCATGGGCAATGCCCTGAGCGTCATATTCCAGCGCGACGAGCAGCATGGCTTGGCTGGACAGGCTGTCGGCGACGGTCTCGTCCAGCTGGGCGAGACCGTCCGTCAGCTGGCTCTGCAGCATTTCCCGTGCGCCGGGGGCCTGGGACGCGGCGGCCAGCTGCGTGGCGACGGCGTCGAGGTCATAGGCCGTGGGGGCCACGGTGTCGGTGGTACCGGCGGCAGTGGCGGCATTCTTTGCCGCGGCCATGTACAGCACAACGTCCGGCGTTGTGAACGCATTTTCCAGCGCGGCGGTGTCCGCGTCCGGCTTCAGTGTGCGCACACCGTCCGCGTCGGGGTCGGAGTAGGCTTCGTCCGTCAGTGCGGCGTCGTCCTCGGACATGAGCAGCTCGAGCGCCTGCAGCGTTGTGCTGCGGACGGTGTCGGGCACGGGGCTTTCAATGCCGCCCTGCTGGATGCCGGTGTCCACAATTTTGCTTGTGTAGTCGGGCAGGCTTAAATCGCAGTATGCCTGCACGATGAGCAGCACAACGACGGCCAGGCAGGCCGCCCAGTGCCGCCCCAGCTGCTTAAAAATTTTCGTCATGCGGGGGTTCTCCTTTCAAATCGGTTTTCATAGCGGCGTTCTCGGCCTCGATGGCGGCGAGCAGAGCGTCCTTTACGGCGTTGGCCTGCGCCAGCTGCTCCGGGGTCAGCCGCGCCATGATGCGGGCAAAGTAGTCGTTCATGGCCTGCTCATTGGCTTTGCGGGCGCGCTCCCCTGCCGGGGTGATGCGCACCAGCGTCTTGCGGCGGTCCTTGGGGTCTGTCTCGCGGACGATGTGGCCGTCCTGCTCCATCTGACGCAGCCCGCGGGAAATCGCCGGCATAGGCTGGTGCATCTGCCGCGCAATGTCCGAGACATAGATCACGCCGTCGCAGCCGTGCTGCTCAATGAGATTGTACAGACTTTGCAGCATGCCATAGCGGCATTTGGGCTGCCCGGCCAGTGCCATGCGCATCCCGCGCCTGGACAGTGTGTGCAGCCGCGCCACAAAGCGGAACACCCCGGTCAGATAAGGGGTTTCAGTGCCCATTTGTGAATACCTCCTGTTAATAGTTGGCTTGTGTTAATTATTAAGGCATGATAATAATACACCCTCCTGCACCGCGGTGCAAGAGGGTGTAAGGAAGTTTTAAGATTTGTTCATAAAGGCAGGCTTTAGGCTTATTCCTTCACACACGCAAGATTGCTCAGCGTCACACCCTTGCACAGCCCCAGCGGCAGGGCGACGGACGGCTTGGTGATGGTAATATCCTTAAAGACAATGTCCTCGACCTCATAGCCCGGCTTGTCAAAGCCCGCGATCTCGATCGGGGCGGCATCGTGCCGGCTGCGGTCATGGTCCAGCACCTCGGCGGTCAGGGTCAGCCGCTCAAAGAAGCAGTGCTCGAGCTTCGGCGGGGCACCGGCGGGCACACCGTCGTCATTGTACGGTACGCTGTGCAGCATGACGCGGGGCGTGATGCAGTCCCGCACGGTCACGCCGCGCACATAGCCGCCGCGCTTGGGTGTGGCCTTGATCTCGATGCCGGACAGCGAGTTTGCCAGATCACAGTCCCAGATCTGCACGTCCTCCACGCCGCCGCTCATCTCGCTGCCGATGCAGATGCCGTGGCCGCAGTCGCTGCGGCAGTCAAACACCCGGATATGCGCACAGGGACGGTTGATTTCGTTGCCCTCGGGGTTCTTGCCGCTCTTGATGGCGACAGCGTCGTCCCCCGTGGAGAACTCCGACGCAAACAGCGTGCAGTTCGTCGAGGAATCCGGGTCCCAGCCGTCGCCGTTCCAGACGCCCTCGGACACAAAGGTGCAGTGGTCGGTCTGGATGTCGTCGCAGTAAATCATGTGGACGTTCCAGGACGGGCCGTTTTTCAGCGTGATACCGCTGATCCAGACGTTCTCACAGTTGCTTAAATTGATAAGCCGCGGGCGGACGCGGCCCGGGATCGTGTCGCTGTTCTCGCAGCTTTCGACGAGCTCCCGGTTGTCGTCCAGAAAGCTCTTGATGCGGGCACGCTCGTCCTCAATGATCTTGCGGGCCAGCTCCTGCCCGCCGCCGCAGATCGTGCCCCTGCCGCGGATGATGATATTGCGGCAGTTTGGGCCGGTCTTGTGGTTCATGTCGCCCGCGTTCAAAAGGCTTGAGTAGCAGCGCATCTCGGTGCCCTCAAATCGGCTGGGGATGCGGGGCGAATAGTCGTGAATGTTCGTTGTGCCCTGCAGGACCGCGCCCTTGGCCAGATAAATTTCCAGATCGCTGTGCAGCCGCAGTGCGCCGGTCAGGAAATCGCCCGCCGGCACGTACAGAATATCGTCCGCGCCGCAGTCGTTGATGGCCCGCTGTAAATTGTCGGTGTTCAGGATATGGCCGTCGCCCTTGCAGAAGTAGGGCGCGGCGGTAATGTCGATGCGGCGCTTTTCCCTGCCGAACTGCAGCGTGGCCGAGCCGATGCAGTAGCTGCCGCTGACCACGTCCACTCGGAAGGCACTGCCGTAGCTCAGCCCTTCTATCGTAAAATGGGTGCGGTCTGTGCGGCCAACGGCCTCACCGTTCAGGGAGACCGTGTATTCCGCCCCGCTGGGCGCGGCGGCGGGTTTATCCCAGTACAGCACCGCGTAATCTTCGGTGCAGCGTATATTCAAATTGCCTTGTTTCATGGTGACATCCTTTGGTTATGGGGAGTTTGCTCTTTCTTACATATTGTACCACAGTGTGCGCGTTTATCCAAGACTTGGGGGTGACAAAATACGCGGGCTGAAATGCTGCAGGTTTTTACACTTTGCAAGGTTGACATTTATAATCACATCTGCATAGTGGGGATATAGAGAAGTAGGGGCCGGGCATGCCCGGCCCGCGGCTTTGCCCATAGAACTCGTTTACGGGCGAGAGAGGAACGATACATGTTAAACCAGTTTTCACGCACGCAATTACTGCTCGGCAAGGAGGGCATGGACCGGCTGTTTTGCTTTTGTGCGGGATGTATGGTACAATAAGAAAATACTGTAGGGGCCGGGCATGCCCGGCCCGCGGCCTGCCTATAAGCAGGCGTCCCCCGTGAAGCTGCGGGCCGCACATGTGCGGCCCCTACTGCGCGGCAATTTATACTGCACGAAAGGAGCTGCCATGGACAAGGCTATATTTGAAACGGCCCATCTGGCGGCCCTGAACGACCAGCAGCGCGCGGCGGTGGAGGCGGTCAACGGCCCGGTGCTGCTGCTGGCGGTGCCGGGCAGCGGCAAAACCACCGTGCTCATCACCCGGCTGGGCTATATGACTGAGGTCTGCGGCATTGCGCCGGAAGCCATCCTGACAATGACCTACACCGTCGCCGCCACGCAGGAGATGCGCGCCCGGTTCGCGGCGCGGTTCGGCGGCGAATTGGCCGCACGGCTGGAGTTCCGCACCATCAACGGTGTGGCGGCGCGCATCATCGCGCTGTACAGCCGCATGTATGGCCGTACCCCGCCGGAGCTCATCCGCAATGAGAGCGAGACCACGCCGCTGCTCATGCGGCTATGGCAGGACACAAACCACGAGTACCCCGCTGAGAGCACGGTCAAGGATCTGCGCACGGCCATCACCTACATTAAAAATATGTGCCTGACCGACGCGGAATTGGACGAGCTGGAAACCGACATTGAGAATCTGCCTGATCTGTACCGCGGCTACCAGAAGGCGCTGAAGGCCGCGCACAAAATGGACTACGACGACCAGCTCTGCTTTGCGCTGCAAATCCTGCGCGGTGCGCCCGCGGTTGCGGCGGCGTTCCGCAAACGGTACAAGTATTTATGCGTCGATGAGTCGCAGGATACGTCCAAGGTACAGCATGAAATTATCCGCGTGCTGGCGCAGGAAAGCGGCAATATCTTTATGGTCGGCGACGAGGACCAGAGCATTTACGGTTTCCGCGCCGCCTACCCCCAGGCGCTGATGGACTTTGAAAAGACCTATCCCGGCGCACAGATTTTGCTGATGGAGCAGAACTATCGCTCCACAGAGCCGATTCTGGAGGCTGCCAACCGCTTTGTGGCGCGCAACCGCTATCGCCGCCCCAAGACTATCGCACCGACGCAGGGCCCCGGCGCACCGCTGCAGATCGTCACCGTGCCGCGCCGCGCCGACCAGCTGCCATTCTTGTTTGAGACGGCGCAGCACTGCGATACCGGGACGGCGGTGCTGTTCCGCAACCACGAGAGCGCACTGCCCATCATCGACCTGTGCGAGCGGCGGGGCATCCCCTACGCCTGCAAGGCAGTGGACCAGACCTTTTTTACCAACAAGATCGTCCGCGATGTGACCGATATTTTCACGCTGGCCGCACACCCCGCGGATGGGGAAACTTTTCTGCGCTGCTACTACAAATTTGGCGTGCCCGTCACCCGCGCACAGGCGCTGTTTGCCTGCAGTCAGGCGCGGCAGTACGGGCAGGGCTGCTGGATGGCCCTGCTGAATGAGGACAGCATCCGTCCGCGCACCCGCGCTGCCATGGCTGACGTGGCGGACGGTCTGGCGCGTCTGCCCAAAATGGCCGCGGACGATGCGGTGCGGTTCCTGGCCGACCAGCTGGGCTACGGCAAATATCTGGACAAAAACGGTATGGACCGCACGAAGCTGGCCGTGCTGGAAATGCTCGGCGCACAGGAGCCGACGCCGCGGCACCTGCTGCGGCGGCTGGAAAAGCTGCGCAGCATCATACAAAGCCATGAAAATCCGCCCGGGTGCAGGTTTTTGCTTTCGACGATCCACTCGGCCAAGGGGCTGGAATATGACCGTGTCATTTTGTTGGATGTGCTGGACGGCATTCTGCCCGCCAAGCCGGAGCTGTGCTGCCGCACGCCCGGTGAGACACAGCAGTATGAGGAGGACCGGCGGCTGTTTTACGTGGCCATGACCCGCGCACGGCAGCAGTTGGTGCTGTTTGACTGCGCGGCGGAGCGCTCGGCCTTTGTGGATGAGGTGCTGTCCGGTCTGCCCGGCCACCGCAAACGCCACGACGCCGAGCCCGCGGGCCGCCGCACACCCCCGCCCGCGGCACGCGCCCCGCTGCCGCCTGTGGATGTGGACAGCATCACCGCCGTCGGTGCCCATGTGCGGCATGCCGTCTTTGGCCCCGGCACCGTGGAAAGCGTTGCGGGCCGCCGCGTGACCGTGCGCTTTACGGCAGGTCCGCGCACACTGGACGCCCAGGTCGTCGCGGAGCGGCATCTGATGTGGGCGGAGTGAAAAGCTCTTGCCTCCCTCTGCGAGACAGACTCCCCCGATACGGGGGAGGTGGCGCTTGCGCCAGAAGGGGAGCGGTGGCCCGTAGGGCCGGAGGGAGAGAACTTTGCCATGATCCGAAATATTTCGGATAACCGCGAAGCTCTCTCCCCCACCGCCTGCGGGCGGAGCCCCCTCGCAGAGGGGGCCAAGAATTACTCTTTCTCCAAAAGCACAAGCGCATTTGCCAGCCCGCGCTCATGGGTCAGGCTGACATGAACGGTCAGGCCCTGCTCCCTGACCCAGGCAGCGGCTGCGCCGGTTAGGGCAAAATAGGGCGCACCGCTCTTTTGGCGCAGTACGGCCAGCTCGGGCATGGCAAAGCCGCCCAGACCGGTGCCGGCGGCCTTCAAGAAGGCTTCCTTGGCCGCAAAATTTGCGGCGGCGGTTTCGGCGCGTCGCTTTTCGCCTAAGGATGCCAGCAGGGCCTGCTCCGACGGTGCAAATACATGGTCGAGAAAGCTCTGCTTCGCCAAACTTTTTTCAAGGCGGCCTGCGTCACACAGGTCGATGCCGACGCCGAAAATCATACGTGCAGGACATAGCCGGCCTTGCGGGGGCCGGGTGTGCGGATGCCATTGGGCGCGGGATAGCCCAGAATGCAGTAGCCGACGCCGATGTACTTCTCGGGATCAAGGCCCCACTTGGCCAGCAGAGCCTTGCCCTCGGGCGTTTCAAACGTCTCTTTTGCGCGGTTGATCCAGCAGGAGCCCAGACCGATGCCGGACGCGGCCAGCAGCAGATTGCCCATCACAAGGCTGGCGTCCTGCACGCCGTTGGGGTTATTCTTCTCGCCCAGGACCAGCACCGCGGTGGGTGCGCCGTAGAACGGGTCGTTTTTGGTGCCCATGACGGCGGCGTTCAGGCGGGACAGCTCGGCCAGCGTTTCCTTGTCCTGCACAGCGACCATGACGGGGCTCTGCCTGCCCATAGCGGTAGCGGCCCAGGTGCCTGCGGTGGTGACGGCCTCCAGCTCCTCCGCCGTGATCTGCTCCGGCTTATAGGCCCGGCAGCTGCGCCGGGATGCGATAGCGTTGAGGATTTCGTTTTGGATGGACATAGTGGGAACCCCCTTTGTAAATTTCCAGGTGATTTATAATGCAGTATGTAGGGCGGCCAGCCCTCTGGCCGCCGTGGCCGTGTGCGGCGGAAAAGGGGGTGCGGATACCCTTCACTTTACCGCTGCCGCCAGCAGGGCTTCCCGCTCATTGGGCAGTGTGCCCTCCATAACGTCGTTCAGCAGCGTTTGCAGTGTTGCGCCGACGCCCGGCCCGGCGGGGATGCCGATGTCCATCAGATCCGCGCCGTTGACGGCCAGCTGGCGCATGGTGTAGCAGCCGGTCTTGGCCAGCTCGTTCATGCGGCGCTCAAAGGCTGCTACATCGGCGCGGCGGGCGGCAACCTCGGGTGTATTGGCGTGGGCGTCAAGGTCGGCGTATTTCAGCGCACAGAGACGGCGCAGAAAGATCGCCCCGCTGCGGTTCAGCAGCTTTAAAATGCCCACATCGTCGGCGGGCAGCGGTGCGTCGTGCACGGCGATCAGCCCCACCGCGCCGTCTACAAGGTAGGCGGGGGCCTTCAGGCGGCGCAGGATGACCCGCGCCAGCTGCGCACCGCGCTGGTTGTGGCCTTTGAAATGCGCAGCCCCGTCCGGCCCGACGCTGCGGCAGAGCGGCTTGGCAATGTCATGCAAAAACGTGGCCCAGCACAGCACCCGCACGCCGCGGGTGTCCTGCCCGCGCAGGTCCAGTGCGCCCACGGCGGCGGCGGAATGCTGCCAGACGTCGTAGCAATGCCATTTTCCGGGCTGGGTGCAGCCGATGCAGGGCAGGATCTCCGGCACAGCGCCGCTTAAAATCTCGCCGTACTGCGCCAGTGTCTGCCCGGCCCCCGGGGCCAGCAGCAGGCCGTCCAGCTCGGTGTAGAGCCGCTCGGCGCTGACAGTGCGCAGCGTGTCGCGCGCGGCCAGCGCGGCGGCGGCAGTGGCGGGGTCCAGCGCAAAGCCGAGCTTTGCGCTGAACCGCAGCGCCCGCAGGATGCGCAGCGCATCCTCGGCAAAGCGGTCCGCGGGCGTGCCGACGCACCGCACGACACGCGCGGCCAGATCGCTGCGCCCGCCGTACAGGTCGATGACTCCCTCGCCGGGGGCGTAGGCCATGGCGTTGATCGTGAAATCCCGCCGTGCCAGGTCGGCGGCCAGGTCGTCCACAAACTGTACGTTATCGGGGTGGCGGTGGTCGCGGTAGCTGCCGTCCAGACGGTAGGTCGTCATCTCATACGGCTTTCCGTGCAGAATGACGGCCACCGTGCCGTGCTTTTCGCCGGTCAGGATCAGGCGCTGGCTGCAGAACAGCGCCTTCATCTCGTCGGGCCGGGCGGAGGTGCAGATGTCCCAGTCGCCGGGCAGACGACCCAGCAGGCTGTCGCGCACGCAGCCGCCCACCACGTAGGCACTGTGCCCGGCAGCACGCAGCGTCTGCAGCAGTCGGTATGCGTCGTGCGGCAGACGTATCGTATCGCGGCTCATGCGTTCCCCTCCCCTCTCGCGGCGTTTCCGGCGGTTATTCTGCGGCGCGGGTCCACTCCTGCGTCAGGTCAACGATGCAGGCCAGGCTGTCATCCTCGTCCTTCAGGGAGTTGACCTTGGCGGCGGCCTTTTCGGCGTCCTCCATCCAGGTCAGGATGAAGTAGTTCTCTGCGGGCACGGCGTAGTAGACCCACGCGCCGTCGGCACGCAGCATATCGGGCAGATGGTCGAGCTCGTCGTCCAGCAGGCCCTGGCCCTCCTCGCCGTAGATCATCTCGGGGCCGACCTGCAGAGAGTCGATCACATTGATGCTGGAATTGATGTAGGTGTCGCGGTCAACGGCCTTGTCGCCGGCCTCCCACGCGCTGGCGAACGCCTTGACAAGCAGCTCGCGGACTTCTAATTTATCGTCACCGGGTTTGTACATGATATATTCCCTCTTTTACACTAATATATGAAAACAGTATAGCACAAATTTTACAAATATGGTATGGTATTTTATGAAAAAGTATTGACCTTCCAGTGGGTGCAGGGTGTAATGTGAGAGCGAAAGGAGCGTGATGTTATGAACATCAAGCAGGCAGCGGAGCAATCGGGCGTGTCCGCCCGCAATATCCGCTATTATGAGCAGGCCGGGCTGCTGACCCCTGCCCGCAACCCTGAAAATGAGTATCGCATCTATTCGCAGGCGGATGTGCGCGCCCTGAAGTTGATCCGGATGCTGCGCACACTGGATATGCCGGTCGAGGAGATCGGCACGGTGCTGAACGGCACCCTGCCGCTGGCCGAGGCTGCCGAACGCCAGCGGCAACGGCTGGAGGCCGAGCAGCAAAAGCTGGCGGCAGCCGCAGCCTTCTGCACGGAGCTGGCCGCCGGCGACCGAACGGCGGCAGAGCTGG
>OLRS01002184.1_pt1 | contig 16091 bp, 16 predicted proteins | sample 1673171 | NCBI WGS metagenome assembly OLRS01 (sample SAMEA3136762, study PRJEB25190) | human gut metagenome | biome: human gut; feature: human-associated habitat; material: faeces | place: Austria | collected 2013
GTAGAGCAGAGGACTGAAAATCCTCGTGTCACTGGTTCGATTCCGGTTCTGGGCACTTTTTTTATGTAAAAATCAAATATTTTTCGTGTAGATTCGTATGTTTTAAGTAATACAACGGATAAGCGTATACAAAAGAGGAGCCCCGGGAAGAGAAAAATTCCCGGGACTTTTTTTCATTTAATTTCCTTTCCCGAATAATCCTGTTCTAGGGTATTTGATTACCCTGATTACTTTTTGATTACCTTTTGATTTCCGGATACGAAAAAAGCCCGTAAATACAGGCTTTTCCAGTGGAAGTAATGGGGCTCGAACCCATGACCTCTCGCGTGTGAGGCGAACGCTCATCCCAGCTGAGCTATACTTCCGTATTTATAAAATCTTTGTTCCATGGACCTGAAGGGATTCGAACCCTCGACCTCTGCGTTGCGAACGCAGCGCTCTCCCAACTGAGCTACAAGCCCGTGATGCTTACAAAAAATATTGTAGCACTTTAGCACAGAAAATCAAGTGGAAATCTGAAAATTATTCAGATGGAAGGCGATAGCTTTTCGCGGTAAAATTATAGTAAAAAATAAAGATAAAATGGGATAAGCAGGATAATTCGTGATATAATGAGCGCAAGTGAGTCAACATACGTGTATGATTGACGAACGGCGAATGCAGGCTGTGAATTGAAATATTCACAGCATAATGAGCGCAAGTGAGTCAACATAGTTGCAGAGGAGGTTTCTATTATGATTTCATTTGAGAACGATTATTCAGCGGGAGCGCATCCGCGGATTATACAGAGATTAACAGAAACGAATATGGAGCCGCTGTCGGGTTACGGGACAGATGTGTATTGTCAGAATGCAAGGAGAAAGATCCGAGAAGCCACCGAGTGCCCGGAGGCAAACGTAGAATTTCTGGTGGGTGGCACCCAGACCAATGCGGTAGTGATTGCGTCCATGCTGCAGTCCTACGAGGGCGTGGTAGCTGCAGAGACAGGTCATGTGAGCGTTCATGAAGCAGGAGCCATCGAGAATACCGGACATAAGGTACTGACTTTGCCGCAGCATCAGGGAAAGATTGATGCGGGAGAATTAAAGACTTACCTGGAAACATTCTTTGCGGATGACAATCATGAGCATATGGTGTTTCCGGGAATGGTGTATGTGTCCTGGCCGACGGAGTACGGTACGCTTTACAGTAAGGCAGAGCTGGAAGCCATCGCGGAGGTGTGCCATACCTACGAGCTGCCGCTCTATCTGGACGGCGCGCGGCTGGGTTATGGCCTGATGAGCCCGGAGGCGGATATGACTCTGGCAGATATTGCACGGATCTGCGATGTGTTTTATATCGGCGGCACGAAGGTGGGCGCACTTTGCGGTGAAGCGGTGGTATTTCCAAAGGGGAACGCGCCAAAGCATTTCATGACGCGGATCAAACAGCAGGGCGCGCTGCTTGCCAAGGGACGGCTTCTGGGTATTCAGTTTGACGAGTTATTTACGGGAAACCTGTATCTGAATATCAGCCGGAATGCCATCGAAATGGCGGAGCAGTTGAAGCGTCTGCTCCATGATAAGAATTACATTTTCTACCTGGAGTCTCCGACGAACCAGCAGTTTGTGATTATGGAGAATGATAAATTCGAGGAGCTGCAAAAGCACGTGGCGCTCAGCTTCTGGGAGAAGGCGGATGAGTCCCATACGGTGGTGCGGCTGGCGACCGGCTGGTCTACAACGGTTCAGGATATGGAAGAGCTGGGCGAGTGGCTATAAAGATAGCAAAAATCGGTGTGTTGCATCGAAGAATAAAACAGAGAAAGTGATTTAAAGATTGCGTGGACAGACAGAATAATAGAAGACAGGACAAGTTCGGCGGGCCGCTTTATGAGAAGCTGGCTGCCTACGGAGCTTCGGATTTTTACGCCTTTCATATGCCGGGGCACAAGCGGCTTATGGGGGAATTTGAGAATCCATTTCAAATAGATATTACGGAGATAGACGGTTTTGACGATCTGCATCATCCGGAGAATGACGGGGTGCTGACGGAGGCCCAGCGGCGGGCGGCGCAGGTGTTCGGGGCCGGGGAGACGCATTTCCTGGTAAATGGAAGTACGGCGGGAATCCTGAGCGCCATCTCAGGCTGCACGAAGTATGGCGGGACGCTTCTGATGGCCCGGAACTGTCACCGGTCTGCCTATCACGGGGCGGAGCTCCGGGGATTAAAAACGGTGTATCTTTATCCACAATACATCCCGGAATTGGGGATAAACGGCGCGATTTTGCCGGAAGATGTGGAAAATGCATTGCAAAAGCCCATCATAGAGAAAAAACAGCAGGCGGATGGGAAAACAGAGAAAGACTCCGTTGGAGACAGGGAAAAAAATCAAAACCGGATTCAGACAGATATCCAGGCTGTCATGATAGTATCCCCTACCTACGATGGCGTCTGCTCAGATGTGCGCCGGATCGCGGGAATCTGTCATCGATATGGCGTTCCGCTGATTGTGGATCAGGCTCATGGGGCGCATTTTCCATTTTCAAAATACTTTCCGGAGGACGCGGTGAGCGCAGGGGCAGATGTGGTGATTCAGAGTGTGCATAAGACGCTGCCGGCCATGACACAGACGGCGCTTCTGCATGTGCAGGGAGAAATCGCGAATCGGGAGCGGATTCGGAAATTTCTGTCCATCTATCAGAGCAGCAGCCCGTCTTATGTGTTAATGGCTTCCATTGACGCCTGTGTGGATTTGATAGAGCGGGACGGCGAGGAGCTGTTCGCGAAGCATGTGCGGGAGCTTAAGAATTTCCGGGAGAGCTGCCGGGAGCTGAAATGGCTGTATCTGGCCGGATTGGACAGTGAGAAGGACGGTATATGGCAGTTGGAAGCGAAACTGGCAGAGTTCGGGCAGACGGCGGATTTTGATCGGAGCAAGCTGCTGATTTCCGCAAGGAAAGCGAACCGGGCCGGAGTCGGGCTGACAGGAGAAGAACTGTCACGGATGCTCCGGGAGCGGTACCATATCCAGATGGAAATGAGCGGGCCGGATTACGTGGTGGCGATCGCGGGGATTGCGGATTCGGAAGAGGGATTCCGGCGGCTGGCGGAAGCGCTGCATGGGATCGATCTGGATATTAGCGGAAAGATCAAAAATAAATCAGTAGTTCAAAAAAATAGAAATATAAGAACAAAAAGCGTAGAGAAAACGCAGGACCGGTTTAAAACCAATCAAACAGAAAACATAAATGAAAAAGAGATACCGGACGGCGTGAAATCATACACAAAAGTAAGTGATAAGAGCAACGCTCTGCCCCGCCTGGAGTCTGTTCTGACCCTCAGCGAAGCAGCGGAGGCGGAAAGCGTCAGCAGGCCTCTGAAGATCTGTGAGGGCGCTGTGGCGGGCATTTACGTGTATCTGTATCCGCCGGGTATACCGGTTCTGGCACCGGGCGAGCAGGTGACGGCAGAGCTGTTGGAACGCATAGAGAAATGGCTGGAAGCCGGTTATGATGTGCACGGGCTGGAAACGGATTCTGTGGGAGTGCCCACTTTGAAAATTTTAGGAAACAGGTATCCGGAGTAGCGGATAAAACGGAGATAACAATGGGAAAATTATTTTATGTAATCGGAAAAAGCGCCACGGGCAAGGACACGATTTTCCGGGAACTGCTGGAGAAGGCAGACCTGGGCTTAAAGCCGCTGGTGCTGTATACCACCCGTCCCATGCGTGCCGGGGAGGAGCAGGGCGTGCAGTATCATTTCACAGATGAGGCAGGGCTTCGGAAGCTTGAGACAGTCGGAAGGGTGATTGAGCTGCGGTCCTATGACACTGTGTACGGCGTGTGGAAATATTTTACGGCGGATACGGAGGCGACGGATCTGGCACAGCAGGATTACCTGGGAATCGGCGTACTGGAATCCTATCTGGCGCTGCGGGACTATTACGGGGCGGAGCGCGTGGTGCCGCTCTATATCGAAGTGGAAGACGGCGAGCGGCTGCAGCGGGCCCTTGACCGGGAGCGGGCGCAGCAGGAGCCCAAGTACGCAGAGCTTTGTCGGCGGTTCCTGGCGGACAGTGAGGATTTCGCGGAGGAAAAAATTGCGGAGGCCGGAATTGAGAAGCGATTCCGGAACCGGGATTTGAAGGAAAGCATAGAGGAAATCTCAGCGTATATAAAAGAACATAAGTGAGAACCTTCAGATAAAGGAAATTACAGTCCGCAGGCGGATTTGCGGAGCAGAACAAAAGTATAAAAAGCTGTTTTTTCTAAAAAATGTATGTTATACTAAAAAGAGTATTTTTTCATCAAGTTAGTTTTGATAAAATGAACAGCGGTAGAAAGAAGGGAGTGTGAATATATGGCCGGATTTTCCGAAATCTTAGGGCACGGGCAGATCATCGAGCACCTGCAGAATGCCATAAAGCTTCAAAAAGTATCCCATGCCTATATTCTGGATGGAGAAGAAGGAGCGGGAAAGAAAATGCTGGCCCGGGCCTTTGCCCAGACACTCCAGTGTGAACGGGGCGGTGTGGAGCCCTGCGGGGAATGCCATTCCTGCAAGCAGGCACAGAGCGGCAATCAGCCGGATATCATTGAAGTGACGCATGAGAAGCCCGCCAGCATCGGCGTGGAGGATATCCGCGGTCAGCTCTGCGGCGATATCCAGATCAAGCCCTATAGCAGCCCATATAAAATCTATATTGTGGACGAGGCAGAGAAGATGACCGTACAGGCCCAGAACGCCCTCCTGAAGACCATTGAGGAGCCGCCTGCCTACGGCGTCATCATGCTGCTGACCACCAATGCAGACGCATTCCTGCCGACAATTCTGTCCCGGTGCGTGACCCTGAAGCTGCGTCCGGTGAAGAATGAGATCATCAAGCCCTATCTGATGGAGAAGTACCATATTCCCGATTATCAGGCGGAGGTATGCACCGCATTTGCCAGGGGAAATGTGGGGAAAGCGGAACGGCTGGCCCAGTCGGATCAGTTTACGGAGCTGAAAAGCCACCTGATTCATCTGCTTCGGCATCTGCGCGATATGGAGATCTACGAGCTGACCGAGGCGGTGCGTTCGGCGTCCGAGTATAAGACGGAGATTAACGATTACCTCGATCTGATGGCCCTGTGGTTCCGGGATGTGCTTCTGTTCAAGGCCACCCGCCAGATTGACGGACTGGTTTTTGCGGAAGAAATTAATGATATCAGCGCCCAGGCCCAGAAGAGCTCTTATGAGGGGCTGGAGCGGATTTTAAAGGCACTGGAGAAGGCCAAGGTGCGGCTGAAGGCCAATGTAAACTTTGAGCTGACCATGGAGCTTCTCATGCTGACGATAAAGGAGAATTAGAATGGAAAAAGTCATAGGCGTCAGATTCCGGAACGCGGGAAAAATATATTTCTTTTCCCCCGGAAAGCTGGACATTCCCAAGGGAAAGCATGTGATTGTGGAGACCGCCAGAGGCGTGGAGTACGGATATGTGGTAGTGGGCACCAAAGAGGTGGAGGATAAGAAGATTATCCAGCCCCTGAAGCCGGTGATCCGGATTGCGACCCAGGAGGATGATACAAGAGAGGCGGCCAACCGCTTCAAGGAAAAAGAAGCATTTAAAATCTGCCAGGAAAAGATTAAGAAGCATGGATTGGAAATGAAGCTGATCCAGGCGGAATATACCTTCGATAATAACAAAGTATTATTTTATTTTACCGCGGACGGGCGTATTGATTTCCGTGAGCTGGTCAAGGATCTGGCCAGCGTGTTCCGTACCCGTATTGAGCTGCGGCAGATTGGAGTCCGGGATGAGACTAAGATCTTAGGCGGTATCGGCATCTGCGGCAGACCCCTGTGCTGCCATACCCACCTGTCTGATTTCGTGCCGGTGTCCATCAAGATGGCCAAGGAGCAGAACCTGTCCCTGAACCCCACGAAGATTTCCGGCGTATGCGGCAGACTGATGTGCTGCCTGAAGCATGAGCAGGAGACCTACGAGGAGCTGAACAGCCATTTGCCGGGACTGGGGGATTATGTGACCACAGCCGACGGACTGAAGGGCGAGGTGCAGAGCGTCAATGTGCTGCGCCAGAAGGTAAAGGTCATCGTTACCGTCGAGGGCGACGAGAAGGAGATCCGGGAGTATCCGGTGGAGGAGCTGAAGTTCCGCCCGAGAAGAAAGAAAGGCGATAAGGGCGACAAAGGCGGAGCGGCGGATAAGGAACTGAAGAAGCTGGAGGCCCTGGAAAAGCAGGAGAGGAAATCAAAGCTGGATGACAATTAAGTTAAAGGATGGAGAACGGTTGGACGATCTGCAGCGAAACGGCTATCAGATTATCCAGAATCCCAGTAAGTTTTGTTTTGGCATGGATGCGGTGCTGCTGTCCGGGTTCGCGAAGGTGAAGCCGGGTGAGCGGGCGCTTGATCTGGGAACCGGCACGGGGATTATACCGATTCTGCTTCGGGGCAAGACATCGGGGCGTGATTTTACCGGGCTGGAGATTCAGGAAGAGAGCGCGGATATGGCCAGGCGAAGCGTGGAGTTAAATGCTCTTTCGGATTCCGTTTCCATTGTCCAGGGTGATATAAAGGAAGCGGCTTCGATCTTCGGGGCGGCTTCTTTTGATGTGGTGACCTGCAATCCGCCGTACATGACGGGCAGTCACGGCATCGTGAATCCGGAACTGCCCAAAGCCATCGCGCGCCATGAGATTCTGTGCAGCTTCGAAGACGTGGCCAGGGAGGCGGCGAAGGTACTGCGGCCCGGCGGACGCTTTTATCTGGTACACCGACCCTTTCGGCTTGCGGAAATTATAACTACACTGGTGAAGTATAAGCTGGAGCCCAAACGGATGCAGTTAGTCTATCCATATGTGGATAAGGAACCGAATATGGTGCTTCTGGAGGCCTGCCGGGGCGGGCGTTCCCGAATGACCGTGGAGAAGCCGCTGATTGTATACAAAGAGCCCGGCGTCTATATGGACGAAATCTACGATATTTACGGCTATTAAGGAGATAACATGCAGGGAACGTTATATCTGTGCGCCACACCCATCGGTAATCTGGAGGATATTACCTTTCGGGTGCTGCGTATCTTAAAAGAGGTGGATGTGATTGCGGCGGAGGATACCCGCAACAGCATCAAGCTTCTGAACCATTTTGAAATTCATACGCCCATGACCAGCTATCATGAGTACAATAAGTTCGACAAAGGCCGGGAGCTGGTGGAGCAGCTGCGGGCGGGCAAAAATATTGCGTTGATCACGGACGCCGGCATGCCGGGCATCTCGGATCCGGGCGAGGAGCTGGTGAAAATGTGCGCGGAGGCGGGCATTACGGTGACGGTGCTGCCGGGAGCCTGCGCCTGCGTGACGGCACTGACGCTGTCGGGGCTCGGGACCAGGAGGTTTGCCTTTGAGGCCTTTCTGCCGTCGGATAAGAAGGAACGCCAGAACGTGCTGGAGGAACTGAAAAGCGAGACGCGGACGATGATTATCTATGAAGCGCCCCATCGGCTTCTGAAGACCCTTGGGGAGCTTCGTGATACCCTGGGAAATCGGCGGATTTCGGTGTGCCGGGAGTTGACGAAGAAGCACGAGACCATTTTCCGGACAGATCTGGAGGCAGCCATCCGCCACTATGAGACGGAAGCGGCCAGGGGCGAGTGCGTGCTGGTCATCGAGGGCCGGAACCGGGAAGAGATGGAAAAGGAAAAGCAGGCGGCCTGGGAGCAGATGACCATTGCGGAGCATGTGGCGCTATATGAGCAGCAGGGAATCCAGCACAAGGAAGCCATGCGGTTGGCGGCCAAAGATCGTGGCGTATCCAAAAGAGATATTTACCAGGCTCTGCTGGAAGGATAATTTTGCGCAAAAGAAAAAACCGGGGACCCATTGTTGGGTTGCCGGTTTTTATGTACCGATAAATATAATTAAATTAAGTTAGCCTTTTTTGCTAATTCCTCAATTGACTTTTTGGAAACCATTTTACCATGGAATTCAATAAGATCATCTCGGTCTCCTGTGAAAATATCCGTCGGTGCATACTTCTTTAAAATAATTTTGTCATCTTCAACATAGATCTCGAGAGAATCGCGTTCTTCAATTCCGAATACTTTTCGTAATTCCATAGGAAGCGTGATACGTCCGAGTTCATCCAGTCTTCTGACCACTCCGGTGTTCTTCATTGCTTCTCCTCCTTCATTTAATGGTAACACTTTATTTCAATATTATACCAAATAAGCCATAAGATTCCAATAGAAAAATAGGTTTCTTAATGAACTTTTAATGAATAGAATGCAAAAAAATGTATAAAAAAGAAAAAATACGGGACAAAATACAAGGCAGGCAAAAAAATTTCCATAAAAAGGAATCTGCAATCATATATTGAAAAAAATGGGAGAAGATACCATGCTGAATTATCTTTGGGCGGCCATGCTGATACTGGGAATTGTTTACGGAGCCTTGCAGGGGAGGCTGCCGGAATTGACGGAAGCGGCGCTGGAATCGGCGGGGGAGGCAGTAACGCTGTGTATCACCATGGCAGGAATTATGGCATTGTGGGTGGGATTGATGGAAATTGCCCAGAGGAGCGGCGTCATAAGGCGGGCGTCCCGGGCTATCGCTCCTTTTATGAATTTCATGTTTCCGCGGCTGCCGCGGGAGCATCCGGCCAGAGAGTATATCACGACCAATGTGATCGCCAATATCTTCGGTCTCGGCTGGGCTGCCACTCCGGCAGGGCTGAAAGCCATGGAGGCGTTGAGCGATCTGGAGGAGGAGCGAAGAAGGATGGGACAGCAGGCACGGAAAAAGGGGACGGCCAGCAACGAAATGTGTACTTTTCTGGTGCTGAATATCGCGTCTTTGCAGCTGATTCCGGTGAATATCATCGCCTATCGAAGCCAGTACGGCAGTGTGAATCCGGCTGCGATTCTGGCTCCTTCGCTGGTGGCGACACTGATCAGTGCAGTGACAGCGGCAGTATTCTGTAAGCTGATGGACAGGGGGTAAGAAAATGATACGGATCATGCTCTACATATCGGATCTTATTGTGCCGTTTCTGATTTTTTATGTGGTGGCGGAGGGGCTGGCCGCGAAGCGGCCGGTGTATGATGATTTTGTAAAGGGGGCAAAGGACGGGCTGAAGACGGTGGTGCAGATTCTGCCGACGCTGGTGGGGTTGATGGTGGCTGTCGGAGTACTGCGGGCTTCCGGCTTCCTGGATTTCCTGGCGGGTTTGCTGGGCGGTCTGACGGAAAAGGTGCATTTCCCGTCGGAGCTTCTGCCGCTGGCTATTGTGCGGATGTTCTCGGCTTCAGCGGCCACGGGGCTGGCACTGGATGTTTTTAAGGAGTACGGGACGGACAGTTATGTGGGGCTGGCGGCGTCCATTATGATGGGGTGTACGGAGACGGTCTTCTATACTATGAGCATCTATTTTATGACAGCGAAGGTGAAGAAAACCCGCTATACGCTGCCGGGGGCGCTGTTGGCGACGGTGGCGGGAATCGCAGTCAGCGTGTGGCTGGCCGGGAAGCTGGTAGGTTAGGGATGGATGCTCCGCGGCGAGGATAAATGAAGAATTTAAGGCAAAAATCTTGTCAAAATTCATAAAAATACAGTATAATAATTGAGAAAGTGCAGGAACGCAAACGGTAATAGTTAAGAGTTCCTGCTTTGGTGTACGGCAGAAGAAAGGAGTGAGTATAAAGTTGATATATCAACATGAAAAACGAGAAAATATAAACGAAAAATAGAACTGGAAGATAAAAACTTGTAATAAAATAACGAAAGGTATTGACAAACTTAATATATCAAGATATTATATTGTCATAACAAGGAGGAAGGAATGATAGAAAAGAACAGTGCAGAAAAAGCATATGAGCAGGTGAAGCGAGATTTAAAATCAAAGATTGTGAATGGATATTATCAAAATGGAGATCAGCTTCCGACGAATATGCAGCTTTGTGAAATGTACCAAGTGTCAAGAATTACGGTTAACAGGGCATTAATGGAGCTTGAAACGGATGGGTACATAGAAAAAGTACAAGGCAAAGGCTGTTTCGTTCATCTAAAAGAAATTAATCAGAGTATTTCACAATTTTACAGTTTTACAGAAGAACTGATGAAGATGGGATATGTCCCCGGATCAATTTTTGTATCACTTAAACTGGAAAAGGCCTCGGAGGAGATAGCCACTGCTTTGGATTTAGAGCCAGAGGATAAGGTGTATGTTATCAGCAGGTTGCGTTTGGCGAATGAAATGATAGTTGTTTATGATCGTTCGGCGATTCCAATGAAAATGTTTCCTGATTTTAATAAGCTTATGCTTGCGGAAGGTTCATTATATAAAGCTTTGGAGGAAAATTACGGAATCAGACCAAACCATTCGGAAGAAAATATTGAAGCGATTGTTATCAATGAGGAAGATGCTGAAAAGATGCGATTAAAAGCGGGTTCTCCAGTTCTTTTGATAAAACGAATCTCTTATCAAAATGAAAAAAAAGTAGAATTCAACTACAGACTGGTGAATTCTAAATTGTTCAAATATCATATTTCTTTGCGGTAACTGATATGGAGCAATTACTTTTTTTATATTTTTAAAGAAAAAGGAGGATACTATGAAGAAACGAGTAGTAAGTTTGGCGCTGGTACTGACCATGTGTGCAGGAATGTTGGGAGGATGCGGAAAGAGTGAAACTCCTGCAACTCAGCCAGAGCAGCAGGAAACAGGAGAAAAAGAAGCCGACACTGCAGAAGAACCTTTAAAGGTTGCATATTCTGTACAGACCTTAAACAATGAATATTTTGTAACGATTGCAAATGGGGTCGAGGAATATGCAAAGAGTCTTGGTATGTCGGTGGAAATTACAAACGGTAATCAGGATGTAGCAACTCAGATTTCTCAGATTGAGAACTTTATTCAGAAAGATATGGACGTTATTATTATTTCTCCAGTATCGGATACAGGACTGGAAGACGCGGTTAAGAAAGCAACAGATGCTGGTATTACCGTAATTGCGGCAAATCAGGATTTTGAAGGTTCTCAGGCATTTGTAACCATCCCGGAATATGATCTGGGAAGAGCCTTGGGTGATGCATGCGGAAAATATATTGCAGATACGTTTGGAGAAGAAGCCGTAGATGTTCTAGTATTGGATTACCCGGATATTGAGTCTATTGTACCGCGTGGAGACGGTATGAGAGACGGTGTAAAGGAATTTGCACCTAATGCTAATATTGTTCAGAGTATCTCTGCTAATACGGTAGAAAAGGGAACAGCAGCAATGGAGACGGCAATCCAGAAGTTCCCGAATATTCAGGTAGTGATAGGATGTAATGATGCAGCAGCACTCGGAGCTTATAGTGTGGTAGAGGCGCAACATCTTGCAGATGATAATGATAAATTTTACATCGGAGGTATGGATGGAACCGATCAGGCTCTTGAACTGATTAAAGCCGGAACAGCATATAAAGCATCGATTGATATTAATGCATCGGGTACGGGTAAAATTCTGGTAGACACAGCGCTTCAGGTTCGTGAGAACGGCCCGATAGAGGAGCCGGTCAGCATTCCTTTAAATGTAGTGACACAGGAAAATGTTGATGAATTTATCAATTAATAAGTAATTGTAGACATTAGAACGAGAAGGTATTCTGCAGACATAACAGGATCAGAGCCGCAATGAGAGATGTTATGTCTGCAGAATTAAAAAGTATTTTTACGAGTTCATGAAAATGCAGATAAATATGTGAATGGGAGGGTCCATGGACACAAAAAGTTCGATTTTGAGCCTTAGAGGCGTAAAAAAACAATATAGTGGATCACCGGTTCCTGCAATAGAAGATATTACGCTGGACATAAGATATGGAGAAATATATGGTCTGGTAGGTGAAAATGGAGCAGGAAAATCAACTCTGATTAAAACAATTGCAGGAGCAATAGCGCCGACAGGCGGAGAAATTTTTTTTAAAGGTGAAAAGCTGATATGCAAGAATCCTACGGAAGCAATAAAAAGGGGGATTGGAGTTGTATATCAAGAATTTAATTTATTTCCGAATCTCACAGTATATGAAAACATATTTTTTGGAATCGAATTAAAGAAAAACGGGTTTCTGGATAGAAAGGCTATGATTCAGGAATCGAAGAAAATATTACAGCAGCTGGGATTTGAGCTGGATGTTACGAAACGGGTCAGTCATCTTTCACCAGCTTATCAGCAGGCGACTGAAATAGCAAAGTGCATCAATCATAAGGTGGAATTGATGATTATGGATGAACCAAGTGCACCGTTGACAGAGAAAGAAGTTGGACAGATGTTCAAGGTTGTCAGGAAACTTAATGAGAGTGGTGTAACAATCATATACATTTCTCATAAGTTGAACGAAATTTTTGATTTGACAAATAGAATATCTGTTTTAAGAGATGGACATTTAGTCAGCACATTTCAGACGGATGAAGTTACGGAACAGAGACTTATCAAAGAAATGGTTGGGCGTGAGATAAAGGATATCTATCCGGTGAAGACTTACAGCAATAAAGAAGTGATCTTGAAAGTAGAGAACCTGCAAGGAGATAAGGTGCATGGAGTATCTTTTGAGTTGAAAAAGGGAGAAGTTTTAGGATTTGGAGGTCTGGTAGGGGCAGGACGAACAGAAACCATGCGTCTTCTTTTCGGAGCAGATAAGAAAATTGGTGGGTCTGTTTTTATAAATGGCAGTGAAGTTCAGATCAAAAATCCTATGGATGCAATTCAAAACGGAATAGGATTGATACCGGAAGATAGAAAAATGCAAGGGCTTGTTCTTAATAAAAGTATTTTTCTTAACTGTCTGCTTCCGTCTATAAATAAATATAGTAAAACAGGATTTATACAGTTTAAAAACGCACGCGAGGATATCGAAAAACTTTACTCTACGCTTAAGGTAAAAGCAGTAAATCAGAATCAGGTAGTAGCACATCTTTCGGGCGGAAATCAGCAGAAGGTTGTTTTGGAAAAATGGCTTTTAAGAAATTGTGATATTTTGATTCTTGATGAGCCGACAAGAGGAATTGACGTGGGGACAAAGCAAGAAATTTACCAGCTTATTAAAGAATTGGCGGAACAGGGAAAAGCTGTCATTGTTATTTCTTCAGAAATGCCAGAGTTGATTGGCGTGAGTCATCGGGTCATTGTTATGCGCGAAGGACAGATAACGGGAGAAATAAAGGGAGACGAAATTACACAGGAAGCAATTATGACATTGGCTTCTTAAGGAGATAAAATATATGAAAGATCTGAAGATACTTTTTAGTAAATACGCAATTTATTTTGTGCTGGTTTTTGAAATTATTTTCTTTTCATTGGCATCACAGTATTTCTTGTCGGCAACAAACTTTGTTAATATACTGAGACAGGTTTCTATTGTTGGAATTATGGCGGTTGGCATGACCTTTGTAATCTTGACGGGTGGTGTGGATTTATCTGTAGGCGGAGTAACAGCCTGTGTGGGTGTAATTTGTGCGAAACTTATGGTCAGTGGTTGGAATCCTTTGCTGGCGGTGTTGGTTTCTCTTGGATTTACCGCGTTGGTGGGATGTGTAAATGCCTTTTTTTCACATGAATTTCGTTTGAATCCGATGATTGTGACACTGGCAACACTTCAGATTCTCAAAGGAATTTCTTATATTGTTACAGGGGCTATACCGGTTTATGGGTTTACAGAAGAATTTAAAAAAATTGGACAAGGACATATTGGTCAGATTCCGATTCCGATTATCATCATGGTAATATTGTATTTGGCAGCATATGTAGTATTAAAATATACCAAATTTGGTCAGAGCATCTATGGTATTGGAGGAAATGAAGAGGCCGTTCGCCTTACAGGAATTGATATTCGTAAGAGTAAGTATGGGGCGTATATTCTCTGCAGTGTTGTGTCGGGTATTGCAGGTATTGTCTTGCTTTCCAGAGCGAATACAGCTCAGCCCTCTGCAGGTTTTGGATATGAGATGGACGTTATTGCAGGTGCAGTTCTGGGCGGAATCTCTATGTCAGGAGGCGAGGGAAAAATTACAGGAGTATTTGCCGGCGTTCTTGTAATGGCGATATTAAGCAATGGTATGCTGATGATGGATGTGAGTGAATACTGGCAGTGGGTAACAAAAGGAATCGTTATGCTGGCAGCTATTACATACGACAGAGTTCTTAAGAAAGGATAAGGTAAAATGGGCATTTTAAAAAGAGGATTAGTTGTTTCTTGTCAGGCAACAGCAGAGGAACCGTTACGTAGCTCAGAGATCATGGGAAGACTTGCCATTGCTGCAAAAGAAGGCGGAGCAGTAGGGGTGAGGGTAAATACATATGAAGATTTAGTTGCAGTAAGAAAAGTGTGTGATCTTCCGATTCTTGGCTTAATTAAGACGGTCCATGAAGGATTTTGGCCGTATATTACAACAACAATGGAAGATGTGGATAAGGTTGTTGCATCCGGTGCGGAGATTGTATGTATTGATGCAACAAGCTATCCAAGGTATGATGGACACACGTTCGAAGAACAGTATCATATGGTGCGTAAAAAGTATCCCAATATTGAGATCATGGCTGACGTTTCTACGGTAGAAGAAGGAATACATGCAGACAAATTAGGAGTTGATTATGTAGCGACGACTTTATGGGGATATACACCAGATACAGATACTCATGAGGAGCTTATCCAGGAATTCCGTGAGCCTAATATTGATATTGTAAGAGAACTTGCGTCAGTATGTAAGGCGCCTGTTGTAGCGGAAGGAAGATTTCATAATGCGGAATACGCAATCAAAGCAATGAAAGCGGGAGCATATGCGGTAACGATTGGCTGGGGAATTACAAGACCACAGATCATCACGAAATATATTGTAGATGAGATGAAGAAAGAGATAGAAGGTTTATGAAATATGTAGCAGCTATTGATGTAGGCGGAACTAAGATACTGGGAGCATTGGTGGATGAAGAAGGTACTGTAAAGAAAGAAATACGTGTTCCATCTGATTTTGCACTTGGCGGTCTGCACGTTATGGAAAAAATATTTGAACTAATCGACCAGTTTGTGCAGATAGAAAAAATTGATGCGATCGGTATTGGCATTGGAGGAAGAATTGATACGGAGAAAGGAGTTATCAACTGGGGTGTAAAACCAGTTCCCCATTGGTTTGGTCTGAACGTGAGAAAAATGACAGAAGACCGATACCATATTCCATGTGCAGTAGATAATGATGTAAAGGTTGCAGGATATGGGGAACAGTGGAAAGGAGCAGCAAAAGGGCTGGATTCATATGTCTGCATTACGTTGGGCACAGGTATAGGGGCAGCAGTGTGTATAGACGGAAAAATGCTTCACGGAAAGCATTGGAGTGGCGGCGAAATAGGACATAGTATTTTGTATCCCGGGGGAAGACTTTGTACATGCGGATTTCGTGGATGTACGGAACAGTATTTATGTGGAACGGCATTGGTAAATATTTACAATGAAAAAAGTTGCAGCAAAGTTTCCAACGGATATGAATTCTTTGAACGAGTAAAGGACAAAGACGAATTGGCGGAGAGTGTTCTGGAACAATTTGTGGAAGATTTAAGTACACTTACGAATTCTTTATGTAACACATACGATCCTGAAAAATTTATTATTGGAGGAGGATTAATTGATACAAAGGAATTTTGGTGGGATAAATTTCAGAAAAAAATGAGCATTTCTCCGATTAATCAGGTTTATGCTCCAGAGATTGTTCCGGCATTACTTGGAAATAAAGCGGGCTATTATGGAGCGGCCTATATTGCATTTGAGTATTTAAAAAAGGAAAAACTGAACCGTTCCCGGTGAAGTAGACGATAAAAATATAAATTTTTCTGCCAGCAGAAATTATCTGCTGGCAGTTTTTTGGTTTGCGCGCCATGGGCGCGCTCTAACGGGTGAAAGTTCCGAACACGCCTAGATAGTGAGAAGTGTATAGCTGAACAGCAAGGGTGTCTATTGTGAGGTGGAATCTAAAGGAAGTTGTAAGCAAAGCTCTGGTCCGACGGACAGAAATCACATAAAAGCCGGTCGGAAAAGGAAACTTTCAGGAAGTGTTCATTGACCTCTGTGGCTGACACC
>OLRS01002185.1_pt1 | contig 16087 bp, 14 predicted proteins | sample 1673171 | NCBI WGS metagenome assembly OLRS01 (sample SAMEA3136762, study PRJEB25190) | human gut metagenome | biome: human gut; feature: human-associated habitat; material: faeces | place: Austria | collected 2013
ATGGACGATAAGTGCATTTCAACAGCTACCGTAAAAGAGGAAATCAGCGGCGGTGAGGCTACAATCAGCGGTAACTTTACGGCTGATGAGGCTAAGGCGCTTGCAGACCAGATAAACGGCGGTGCGTTACCGTTCAAGCTGGAAACATCGAGCTTCAGCACTATCTCGCCCACACTCGGTACGGGTGCCCGTGACGCTATGGCAATCGCCGGCGTTATCGCATTTGTACTTATAATGATATTCATGATATCACTGTACAGACTGCCCGGTGTAGTTGCCGTTATCGGTCTTATCGGACAGGTTGCAGGTACGTTCTGTGCTATAACAGGCTTCTTCCCGTTCTCAAACAGCTTTACGCTGACAATTCCCGGTATCGCAGGTATCAGACTGCAGAAGCCGGATGATCTGTGGAATATTGCCAAGAAATTCCATACGACGGTACAGGATATCAAAACAGTCAATGAACTGTCAGAAGAGAAAAGGACAGATGGAATGAAACTTTTGATTGTGAAAAAATAACGGATAAATATTACAAAAATATTACAAAACAGTATGAAATATTTCTAAAATGGTGTTCTTTCGGTTGAAATTGTGACAGAGAGGTGTTATAATCCATAAGGAAACGAAAAAAGGAACACTTACGAAGGAGTATTTCAATATATGAAGAAGAAATTAATTGCAATGGGATTGGTTGTTGTTCTTGCGATTTCCGGTACACAGATGGCAGGTGCAACCACTCTTTCAAAGGCAAAAAACCAGAAAAATCAGGCACAGAGTAATTTGAATTCTGTAAACAGTCAGATTGACAGCATTAAGAGCCAGCAGTCAGCACTGCAGTCTCAGATTGATCAGGTAGATTCTGAACTGGTACAGGTATTAGTAGATTTAGATGTTGTAGCCGGCGAGATTGAGAACAAGAAAGTAGAACTGGCACAGGCAGAGGCAGATTTAGAAACTGCAAAAGCAAAAGAAGCTGAGCAGTACGGTTCCATGAAAGAAAGAATTCGTTATATGTATGAAAATGGTGACAGTTCTTTCCTGGATGCACTGGTAGGTGCACAGAACTTTGCAGATGTATTGAACAAAGTAGAGAATTTCTCAAAAGTATATGATTATGATCGTAACCTTCTGGTTGAGTATCAGAATACCAAGACAGAAGTTGCTAATCTTGTGGCTCAGGTAGAAGAAGAGAAACAGGAGTTGGAAGAAAATCAGGCTACATATCAGGAACAGCAGCAGCAGTTAGAGACGCTGAAAGCTGAGAAGAGCAGCCAGATGGACAATTTCGGCAGCAAGCTGGCAGAGGCACAGTCACTGGCCGCACAGTATAAGCAGACCATTGACCAGCAGAATGCAATCATTGCACAGGAACTGGCAGCAGCACAGACTGTCAGAGTGACTGCAGGTGCATCCAGTGTGGCAAATAATTCTTCTGCTGCATCAAGCAACAAAAAGAACAATACAACAAGTTCTAATTCCGGAAGTTCCAACAGTAACAGTTCCAATAGTTCCTCATCCGGCAGTTCTTCTGATTCCGGAAGTGCAAGCACAGGATCCGGATCCGGTTCTGCAGTTGTAAATTATGCATGTCAGTTTGTTGGAAATCCATATGTATGGGGTGGAACCAGTCTGACAAATGGTGCTGACTGTTCTGGATTTATCATGAGTGTATATGCACACTTTGGTGTGTCCTTACCGCATTCTTCTTCCGCAATGAGAGGCGTAGGACGCGAGGTATCTGTATCCGACATGCAGCCGGGTGATATTGTATGTTACAGTGGACACGTTGCTATTTACATGGGTGGTGGACAGATTGTTCATGCAAGCTCCCCATCTACTGGTATCAAGATTTCCGGTAATGTACATTACAAAACAATCTTAACAGTAAGAAGAATTTTCTAGTTTAAGTATTGAAATATGAAAATCAAAAATCCCGATGCGCATTGAGATAACAATGTGCATCGGGATTTTTTTAAAACATCTTTAAAAAAGTTTATTTGCAAAGTTCAGCAACAACCTGGTTAATGACTTTACCGTCAGCTTTGCCTTTCAGTTCTGCCATAACAGCTTTCATGATCTGTCCTTTGTTCTTTGTTGCAAGAACTTCGGCAAATTTTCCCTCAAGATAAGTACGGATCTCATCTGCATTCATCTGCTGCGGTGCATATTTCGCAATTACATCATATCTTGCCTGATATTCTGCACGAAGGTCATCACGGCTTTCCGGGCAGGTATCCAGCTGTTCTTTTACAGTTTTCATTTCTTTCAGGATCACACGGTCAACAAGTGCTTCCGGTACATCGTCACGGCATCCCTCGTCGATGGCAGCTTTTTTGACTGCGGATACAAGAGAAGAAACTGCCTCCTTTGTTGTTTTATCTTTTGCTTTCATGGCTGCAACCATATCTTTTCTTAATGCTTCCAGTGTCATTTCAAGATTCCTCCTCGTTCATTAAACTGTTATCATCATATCACTTTTCCGTCAAAAAACAAGTGTTCAGACGTTTATCTGTCCCCGTCCGCTGCTTCCTGCGCCTGCTGTCTTGCCAGCATTTTCAGGCGTTTTTTCTTTTCACGGAGTTCCTTAAAAAAATCAGACAGCATTGCAGAACACTCTTCTTCCAGAACTCCCCGTGTGATTTTTACTTTGTGATTGAAACCGTCCACCTCCAGAAGGTTCAACACCGATCCTGCACATCCCGCCTTCGGATTCATACTGCCGATCACAACTTCATCAATTCTTGACTGCACCAATGCACCGGCGCACATCTGACACGGCTCAAGTGTCACATACATGGTACACCCTTCCAGACGCCAGTCACCAAGTTTTTTGCTTGCTTTTCGTATTGCATTCAGTTCCGCATGGGACAGTGTATTTTTGTCTGTGTTTCTCCGGTTATAACCTCTTGCTATAATCTTACCATCCGAAACGATCACGCATCCGATCGGCACTTCTTCCAGTACGCGTGCCTTTTGGGCCTGCCGGATAGCTTCTTTCATATATTTTTCCTGTTCTGTCAAAGGGATTTCCTCCAAATCGCAATTCTTTCGAACTATCGTCCTGTTTTATCCAGTATAGTAAATGCCGGTTGCAAAATCAATGAATAAAAATTAGAATAGACCTATAAATTTCAGATAGACAGGAAGTATGAACATGCCTAAAATACATGGTTTAAACAAAACAACTTTACTTGATTATCCCGGACGAATCGCCGCAACAATCTTTCTGGGACACTGCAATTTCCGCTGCCCGTTCTGCCAGAACAGCGCTCTCGTATTAAATCCGGCAGCAGAACCTGAGATTCCGGAAGAACAAGTTCTTTCTTTCTTAAAAAGGCGTCAGGGAATCCTTGAAGGTGTCTGTATCTCCGGCGGCGAACCAACGCTTTCTCCTGACCTTGAAGACTTTATACAGAAAATCCACGATCTCGGTTATTCTGTCAAGCTTGACACAAACGGCACGCATCCGGAAGTTTTGAAAAATCTTGCTGATAAAGGTCTGATCCAGAAAGCCGCCGTGGACATCAAAGCCTGTCCGGAAAATTATCCTTCTCTGTCCGGCCTGCTGCATCCTCCACTGGATGCTGTACGTGAGACAGTTGATTTTCTGCTTCACGGAAATCTTGATTATGAATTCCGGACAACCGTTGTCAAAGAGCTTCACAATGAAGAAGATTTCGTCCGCATCGGTCAGTGGTTAAAAGGAGCCAGGGGCTACTATCTCCAGGCATACAAGGACTCCGAAGAAGTCCTGCAGCCCGGTTTCAGCAGTTATTCTCTGGAAGAACTGGAACATTTTCGCAAAATTCTTTTAACAACCATTCCCGTTGTTGGGATTCGTGGAATCGATTAGGCGGTACCAGTAGCCGCCTTTGCCGCCCGGCACCTGAATCTCGCTGCTTTCTTTGAAATATGGGAAGCCAAACATGTTCGCCATGAACCTCTCCTGCTGATCATATCTTCCCGGTACGCCGAGTACCGGCTGACCACAGTGGTTCTGACACAGTAGAAGATGTCCGAAATGATAATAGCCATACTGGACGAAACGATTATTTCGCAGAAGGCAGGTCCGCCGTCCCATACTGCAAAGATCCTGTGGAGATATTTTATGGCAGTCATGCAATTCCCCATCCTGAAACACTTCACACGGAGTTCCGCATCTCCGATAGTTCTGAGACTTTTGCTCCTGTGGTTTTCGATCCGGTGATTTCTTCTCCTGCACATTCATCACATTCTGATCCGGCGATACTGTTTCAGAATTTTGAACTAATGTACTGTCCGGCTCTGTCACTGACTGTGTGTGGAGTTCCTGACTCTCCGGTGTCTTCACTTCTGTCTGTGCAGCTTCTGCTTTCTGCATCTCTGTGTCTGCTATTTCTGCAGCTGACTTATCTTTCTTCGGATGTTCTTTATCTTCTTTGCTTTCTGTTCTGCTATTTTCTTCATCTTTGCCGGATTTCACCATCTCATCAGTTTCTGCCTTTCCATCTGACGCTGCACTTTCCGACGTATCCTCCTGTATTCTCGGAACAACCCGGAATTTTTCCGGCCGAATCGGCATATCATCCCACTCTGTTCCGAAAAATCCACCCTGGTCAGTCGTAATGATCATTCCTCCCATTTCCTCCAGGGAATGTTCACTGTCCCCCATATGTTCAACAGAGCTCTCCAATATGCAATTAATCTCTTCTTTTGCTGTCTCACACACACCAAGAAGGATTCCGTCTATACTTTCATCTTTCCGGACAAATCCATAAACACTGCATTCTGAGCCCGAAACCAGTCCCGGACACAGAAGATGCAGTTCTATCCTGCATACATTCCTCCATGCTTCAATCCGCACGAATCCACAGTTTACCCCTTTTTTGTCTTTTCGGTATTCATACAAATATGCTACAAAACGCCGATACGCTGCCAAACAGCTCCCTCCCGCTTTTTATTTCACAAGAATCTTATTCTCTTTCCAGAGAATATATGCCGCTCTGATCCAGTTTTTCAGGGATTTCTGCATTTTCATATCCAGCATTTCTCTGCTATCCGCAAAGCCGATACATCCTGGATACTGCGGATAAAATCCAATAAATTTTCCATCAGCCCCATTCTTTATCTCATAATCTTCTTCAAACAAAGTCTCGCAAAATGCGTCTTCTTCAAGTATTCCTTCATCATATAGCCGACACAGTCCGTCCATACTCTTCGGGTACAAGTTCTTTTCCATATTTTCCAGACCGGTACAGCTCACTTTTTCACGTTTATCCACAATCTCTCCACTTCGTTCCCATTCTCTGTAGATATCCAGAAAATCCGCTCCATCTATACCGTATATTGTTTTCATAAACTCCACATACTGTAATACAGACTCTTTCAAGTCCGTATTGTTCTGTGCTATGACGCAAAGCTGTGCAATTGCTTTTCCCCAGTCCTTATTCATTTTTTCTCCTCCACACGTCCATACGAAAAAACTTTCACCGTTAGCTTTGCCTTTGTGCTATAGCGGCAAACGTTTCCTTATTACGAAACATTATAACGAAATTCCTCGATATCATCAATACATAGATGTTTCTTTATTACGAAATATCAGGATATGGGGATAATTATGATACAGAAAATCAGAATGGACATGAGCATTGGCAGCAACATCCAGAAGATGCGCTACCAGAATAAACTCACACAGGAGCAGGTAATTGCCCGCATGAATCTGATGGGTCTCCCAATCTCCAAAAGCAGCTATGCCAAGATTGAAACCAACCGCATGAATATCAAGGTAAGCGAGTTGATGGCACTGGCAGATATCTTTCACTGCGAAGTGGGGGACTTTTTCAAAGATCTGATTAAATTAAAATAATTTTTTCATTCTTTTTTGCTTCTTATAATTTCCTCCCTTTCTTTAGTCCATTATGGACTTCTGTCATCAAATTTCTACGTTATTGGAACATTACGGAGTAATTTCCTATTACATAAAAAACAGACACTACCTGTTGCACACAGATAATGTCTGTTATATCAAAACTGATCTAAATTCTTACGGTCGCCGTATCGACTTCCGCCGATGTTTCTTTGCTTCGTAGAGAAACTGATCTGCTGTCGCGATCACCTGCTGAATATCCGTCTGCGGCCCGGAGCAAAACTCAGCGATTCCGAGAGAGATCTCCACCAGAAAAGGTTTATCTGATTTTTCATTAAAATATGTGCAGGCATCTTTCACACGTTTACGGAATATTTCCTGATACCCTTCTTCGGTACATTTCAGAAGAATCAGAAATTCATCTCCGCCCACACGCGCCAGAACGTCATCGCTTCGAATGCATCCGCTCAGAATCTCCGCCACACTTCGAAGTGCAAAGTTTCCTGCCGGATGTCCCCAGTTATCATTGATCTCTTTCAGATGGTCAAGATCTCCGCAGATCATATAAGCACGCTGTTCCTGTTCTTCATGACAGATTTTTTTTGCTTCTTCTGTAAATCCTCTGAGATTCAAAAGGCCGGTCAGCTCGTCATTCGCAGACATGATACCCAGAATCCGATTACGTTCCCGGATCACCTCAAGGTCTTTCGTCATCTCACGGCGTCTCGCCGCTTCTGCCTTACTTATTTCAAGATAGCGGAGAGAAAGCCCGATCTGCAGACTGATCACATAGAAGAACGGAAATTCTTCCTGCTGAATATCACATGCCAGTAAGCCGTACTGTCTTTCGCCGGAAAACAGCAAAAAAATCATAAACTGATGTCTCTCTCCATCCTCCATAAGCTGACAGATTCCACCTTCTTTTGAAACCGGCGGACGGTCATAAAGATGAAATGCATCCACTTCTTCTTTTTTGTAATATGCTGCAAGACGCAGATTCTCTGGACATTTCCACTCCTCATCTTTGCGATAGACAACAGGCTCGTCCAAAAGGAAAAGATAAGTACATTTAGTCCGAAGTTCCCGCATATTTTCCATCGCTTCCAAAAGAAAAGCATGTTCATCATCCATGCAGTCATTCAAATTTCGTGCAAGAGACGGAATAAACCAGGACTTTCTCTGAAAATTGATCAGTTCCAGTTTCATATTTGTAATGGTACGGTTTAATTTATGTATCTGATCGACAAGATTCAGTGGTGTATTCTGTGTTTTGCCGTTTTTTTCCTGACATCCACAGGACTCCCTGACACACAGAGAAACCGGGACACGTCTTGACAGTGCATCCTTTCCGTCAAGCTTATAAATCAGATCGTAGACCGCCATTCTGCCCATCAGAACACCATCCTGCACAACAGTTGTAAGTGCAGGATCCATGCCCGATGCTCGCTCGCAGTCATCAAATCCGGTGATCAGGATATCTTTTCCTACTTTCAGTCCACGCTTTTCACATACACGGTAACCGGCAAATGCCATTTCATCGTTGGCAAATACAATTGCCTCGGCATTCGGATTATCATCAAGAAGATGATCTACCTGACGGTCAATAAACTCGGAATAATCACCCTGTGCAATCATCTTGTCACTGACCGGAAGATGATATCTTTCCATCATTTCAAAATAGGTGGCTTTTCGCTCTTTTGCATCGGTATTCTGTGCCGGTCCGGATACAAAAAGAATATTGCTGCAATGATGTTCCTCAATCAGGTGCGCCATAACCAGCCGGATTCCCTGTTTGTTGTCACAGATCAGCGAATGGCAGTTTGGCTCATGCACGATTTCTGTGAGAAATACTGTCGGAATGGAATTAAATTTCAATGCAAACTGCTCGGCGCTTTCGTTTTTCAGCTGAAGTCCGAGTGTACCATAATTGATGATCAGACCGTCAAGTCCACCAATCAGACTGTAATCGTGAATTGTATTAAATTGATAGTCAAAAGAATTCTTATGTGTTCCGCCAAGCATATCCTCGAAAAAGTCTTTTGTCTGCGTTCCGAGAAAGAAACAGACATTGACATCCAGTTCTTCTGCTGCCTCTGCAATTCCAAGGATATGTTCCTTCGGAAAGTATGTATGTACACCACCAATCAGAATTCCAATAGTATATCGCTTATGTTCTTTCATGTCAGACACCCCTCTGAATGAATATACACACATTTTTGTATATTATACCAGTAAATCGTCGATCTGACCAGTAGATATTTAGTACTTTTTAGCACTATAATACGAGACTGGAAATTTGAACTTTGATTGGGAAATGAAATGTTTTTGTAATAATTTGGAATTTTCATGTGGCATTCTGCTGTGAAAGATGTGTTTAAGATGCGAAATGTTACATGTTTGTTACAAAATTAAAATGAAAGTGTTGATTATTTGCGAAAATGTGTTATACTTAGCGTACAAAATATTTAAGAGGTGTTATTTTATGAAAAGCAAAAAAGTTCTTTCACTGCTTCTTGCATGTGCAGTGACCGTATCTATGGGAACAACCGTATTTGCTTCCACAGAAGATCAGATTGCAGCAGCACAGGAACAGAAGCAGGAGGCGCAGGCAGGACTTGCTCAGGCACAGGCGAACATCAGTGACCTGGAAAGCAAGAAACAGGAGCTTGAATCTTACCTGTCAGAACTAAATACTCAATATACAGAACTTACAGACAGTATTTCACAGCTTAGTGTAGAAGCCGCTGAAAAAGAAGAAGAACTGAAAAATGTGCAGGCGGAGCTTGAAAAAGCAAAACAGGATGCACAGGATCAGTATGAAGCCATGAAGATCCGTATTAAATATATGTACGAAAATGGTGGAAGCACAATGCTTGAGCTTCTTCTTTCTTCAAATAATCTTTCTGATTTTTTAAACGAAGCAAACAACATCGCATCTATTTCTACATATGACAGAAATATGCTTAAGAAATATGAAGAAACACAGGAAGCAATCAAAACTCAGGAGGCACAGGTGGCGGAAGAATCTACTTCCATCAGCAATCTTCTTACAGAAAAAAGCTCCAAGCAGCAGGAAGTTCAGAATCTGGTATCCACTACCAACGATAATATCAGTTCCTATGTAAACCAGATCAGTGCAAGTCAGGAAGAGGCAAGTGCACTGATGGCACAGGTAAACAGTGCAGACAGCAGCATTTCACAGTTGATGGAACAGGCAGAGCAGGAACGTGCAGCAGAGGAAGCTGCGGCAGAAGCGGCTCAGGCAGCGGCAGCAGCTCAGACAGAAGATACTGATGCAGCTGATGAAGGCGACAGTTCTGAGGAAGCGACAACAGATGCAGAAGAAATTTCTACAGACGATAGCAGCTCTGAATCTTCTGATGCGGCGGAGGATACATCCGGCGCAGAAGACAGCAGCACTTCAGACGATACATCTGCGGATACTTCATCCGCTGAGGACACATCTTCAGACAGTTCTGACAGCAGTTCTTCCGATTCCGGTTCTTCCAGCCAGGGAACATACCTTGGAAACTTTATGCTGACAGGATATTGTAACTGCGCACAGTGCTGCGGAACAGCAGGAAATGCAACAGCAAGCGGTGTTATGCCAACAGCAGGACATACCGTAGCAATGGCTGGTGTACCTTTTGGAACACAGCTTCTGATCAATGGTACCGTTTATACCGTAGAAGACCTTGGAACTCCTTATGGACATGTTGACATTTACTGCGGCAGCCATAGTGAGGCACTGAGCTTCGGATTACAGTATGCGGATGTGTACCAGTTAAATTAAAGGGGATTTTTAATATATACAAAGAACAGCAGGCCATGAAGGTCTGCTGTTTTGCGTTACGTTATTTTAGAGATATGGTGTGCCCGGGATTTCCGGATAGGAACCCATGCCGATCAGAAGCTCCAGTCCAACCTGGCGTGCCTCAAGTACAGCTGCCTTAACTGCGCTGGCATCGCCGGAAATACCAAGGATCACTTCATTGGAATGACTGGTTCCGATACTTGGTGTCATATAGCAGGTAATATTTACTGCGGATGCCTTCATTGCGGTATCCGCCATCACAAGACCGATTGCAGCCGGGGAACCCGCCATGAATCCGAATGCTTCACCGGGAACTGCATGAAATGCATTCTGTAATGCGGCGCCAGCACTGGCTGAGTAAGTAAACTCCAGATGACCGGACTCACTGATATAAAGTTCACCGGCATTTTTCTTTGTAAGTTCCAGTGCAAGTTCAATCGCATGGCGCACATCCGAAACATCATTACCACCAATTACGATATAGTTTCCGTGACCGCCCCAGCCTTTGGTATCACGCGGGAATTCAATGGAAAGCACATCTGTGTTGGTTGCTTTGACCGCATCATCGATCGCTGTGATCTGTCCTGCCGCGCCTGTCCTTGAACTGAAAAGTCCGAGTGCATGATACCTGATACCCACATTCATTTCTTTTAATAATGTATTATCAATTCCGGAAATCACCAGTCCGATCGTATCCAGGACGGTTGTTCCGACAAATTCTGTTCTTGTACAGTGCGTACTGATACTTTTTACATCGATCATAAGAAGACTCCTGTTTCGTCTGCTTGGGGCAGACGTTTTTTCTTTATGCTTGTTAAATAAATATCCTATTTATAAATATAATCTATTTTATGCTTACTTGCAAGAGAAAGAATGCGCCAGGCCACGCTGAATAAGCTGACTGGGATTCGTGACTAAATTCGTGACCAGATGAATTTTGATGTTTTTTATGCCAACGAAAAAAACACCGAAAACCTTATTTCTAAAGTTTTCGGCGCCCCTGCCAAGTAGTCGAAGTGACAGGATTTGAACCTGCGGCCTCTGCGTCCCGAACGCAGCGCTCTACCAAACTGAGCCACACTTCGTTATTTGATTTTGCTTCGTCGCTTGACGCAAGACATATTATATTATAGTGAAATGCAAATGTCAACAACTTTTTTGAGATTTTTTAAAAAAAAATTTAAAAGTACACTCAACACATGTTTTGTCGGTGTTCTTTCTTGCAAACGAGTACATAATACGTTATATTTATATCAGATGTGAAATGACTCACACCTCGATAGGTAATGAGCAACAAGAATGCTGAGGGCATTCTTGAATATATGTACGATAACACTCATAGAAAGGAGCCTTTCATGGCTGATCTTTTATTTCATATTTTTCCAAATGAAAACTTTATTGACCTGTGCCTGTATCAGTATGGTTATGAAAAATGTAATCCGGGACATTCTTTTGGACCAGCGGTACGCAATCACTATCTGTTTCATTATATCCTCTCAGGAACAGGAACTCTGCTGGCGGATGATACAAAAGGCATTACACAGAACTATCAGATTCGCAGTGGCCAGGGATTTATGATTTTTCCGGGCCAGGTTACAACCTACATTGCAGATTCGAATGTACCATGGGAATACCTGTGGGTTGAATTTGACGGTTTACGGATCACAGAAGCATTGAGCATGACAGATTTTTCCAAAAACAAACCCGTCTATCATCCCCATAATAAAGAACTGCGGGATAAGCTGGCAGATGAACTGATGTATATCAGTCATCATCCAAAAGAATCGCCGTTTCATCTCATTGGGCATCTGTACTTGTTTCTGGACTATTTGATTCAGTCAGCACATTCCACACAGTTGCTATCCAATAATAAAATGAGTGATTATTATATCAAAGAAGCGATCAATTATATTGAGCAGAATTTTCAGAATGATATATCAATCGAAGATATTGCCAGAGTCTGCGGCATAAACCGAAGCTATCTGGGCAAAATTTTCAAAAATTCCGTCGGACATTCACCTCAGGAATTTCTCATGAATTATCGTATGATAAAGGCCACAGAGCTTTTAAAGCTGACCTCCTTGTCCATCGCAGATGTTGGTTCTGCAGTTGGATACGAAAATCAGCTTCATTTCTCACGCGCCTTTAAAAATATCTACGGAGTGGCTCCGAGGGAGTGGAGGAACGAGCATAAATAAGCTCACTGTTCATCCTTCACAAATTCATTTACATTGTCAGGGGTCACCTTCTCATACGGCAGATAAACATACTTTTTATCCTCAAACTTTATGTTTTTCATGCTGCCCCCGGTGGCTGCCAGATAGGCAAGCTGAGCCATAGCCCTTGCCTGTCCCTCCTTGTCATTATAAACTGTTGCCGCAAGCTTCGACTGCTGCACTGCTTCAAGCCCATCGTCTGTGCCGTCCACTCCAAAAAATGCAGGTACATTCGACTCCGTCACACCAAGCTTTTCGTATGCGTCTATCGCTCCGAGTGCCATTGCATCGTTGTTTGCAATAACCAGCTCTATGCTGTTTTTATACTGACCTATAAGCTGTGTCATACGGTTCTGCGCCTGAGCACGATTCCAGTTTGCTATCTGACAGCTCAGCTTTTCTATCTGAAGACCGTTATTCTTCATGCTCTCTGTCACACTCTCTGTCCTGACGATGGCATCCTGATGCCCCATCTCTCCCTCCAGGATGACGTACTGTATCCTGCCATCACCGTTTTTATCCACACCCGGATTATTCTTTATATAATCGGCAATTAGTTCCCCCTGCATCTGACCTGACTGCTTTGCCTTGGCCCCGACATAGTACAGCTTATCCCAGCGATTTAAATCCTCATCAACCGGCTCCCTGTTAAAGAAAATAATCGGGATGTCATTCTCCATTGCAGCATTTATAATATGCGACAAATCTGTTCTGTCTGCCAGATTAATACACAGCACATTGCAGCCGTCCTCTATCATCTCCTGCACCTGGTCATCCTGTGCACGCTGTGAGCCTGCAGCATCCATGATTGTCATGCTGATATCGTATTTGTCTGTATCAAGACTTGCGCACTCCTTTTTGAAAGTTTCTATCAGCTCCCCGATAAATGTATCCTTCTGGTCATAGCAGGTCACGCCTATATATATCTGTTTTTTCTCGTCAACTCTTTTGTTGCTGCACGAGACAAATGACAATATCAGTGCAAAACACAGTATCATCATGGTATTTCTTATTCTGCTTCTCATTTATTGTTCCCCCACTACTGGCTGATTGCATACAAAAGCTTCTTGTTTTCTTCATCAAACAGATTTTTTCTGGTAAGAAGCTGGTAAGATACCGGCTTTTCCTCTACTGAATACTTTCTACTGCCACGCAGCATATCGACCAGCCCTACAACACTTTTGTATCCGGCAGCAAATTCATCAGGTGTGATAAGAGCCTCTGTCCAACCCGAATCGAGATAATATATGGCTTCTGTTGAGTTTCCTATCCCATATACCAGTGCACCCTGCAGATTATTATCAGAGGCTTCCTTTGCCGCCTCAACTACACTTGCATCATCTATTGCTAGAACTATGTCAACCTTTCTCTGTGACTGCAGATTTATTTTCTCCCCGGTATCCGAAACACCTGATACAATCCACATCACAACACAGCCGCTCTCCGCGAGAGTATCCTTTATGCCATCAATGCGTTTTTTACAGGCATCGGATTCAGTGTTTTCACAATAGATTCCTATTTTTTTACCTGAAAGTGTTCCGTTGTTGTCAGCAATAAGCTTTTGTGCCAGTTCCTCACCCATGCTGTACTGGTCAAACTCCACTGTATTTAACGACTTAAAGCTCTCGCTTCCCGCCTGGTCTCCGACTACCATTATCGGTGTCTTTTTATTTATCCGGATAAGTGTATTAAGGCTTTTTTCTTCTGTCATTTTTTCTGCTGTCGGCTTGAAAACGACCGCATCAGCTTTTTTGTTTATCTCCTGCTTTATGACATCAATTTCATCTGACATATTGTTCAGATTTTCCTTACTTATCATAACTACATCCACACCATACTCAGAGGCCGCCATTTTCATGCCATATTTAAACGCAGCACTGTGGCTTTCATCTACATCAGCCATCACAACTGCAATACGCTCCGGTTTCTCATTGAGCTTATTGTATGCGATAAAACCTATTCCTATCACAAGTAGTACTCCAAGCAGCAGCTCTGTTATGATGAAGTTTCTCTTATTCTTGCTCATATTTGTCCATTTATTTTTCACTGTCACTCTCACACCTCCCATGCAGCAAGGGAATTGTACTTACTTCATACTATATGATGCTCCTCAAATCGAAGTCTGTTTTCCTCTGAATAGACAATTGCCGGGATTTTGATCGTCACAACTGTTCCCTCATCAAGCTCACTTTCTATATGCAGGCCATAGCGCTCTCCAAACAGTATCTTTATCCTGTTATTTACATTGACAAGCCCCACTCCCGAGCCCTTCTTGTGAACCCTGTCCGTATTTGTCAGCAAAAGCGGAATTTCATTCTCCGGAATGCCCATTCCGTTGTCTGATACCGTTATGATGATATCCTCTCCCACTTTTTGGCCTCCGACCACTATCTCTCCGAAATCGTCCAGCTCTCTGATTCCGTAATTTAGTGCGTTTTCCAAAATTGGCTGAAGCACCAGCTTCACCGCACAGTAGTCCATTATTTCCTCGTCTACCTCAAAGCTCACCTCAAATTTGTTCTTATAGCGCACCTTCTGAATATTCATGTAGCTTTTTGCGTGCAAAAGCTCATCGCGTACAGTTATTATGGTATGCCCCTTTGACAGACTTATGCGGAAAAGCTTTGCAAGCTGCGTAATCATAAACGAGGCCTCCTCGTTTTTGCCTCCTTCAATCATCCATGTGATGGAGTCAAGAGTATTATACAAAAAGTGTGGATTAATCTGGCTTTGAAGCACATCAAGCTCGCTCTTTCGTCTCTCGTTCTGCTCCCATACGATCTTTTTCATGAGCTCATTGTTCTGCTTATATGAATTACGTATAGAGTATCCCAGATGCCGTATCTCTGAGGAACCACCTACATAAATATCTGCTTCATTGCCATTCTCATACCTTTTCACAGAATCATCCAGCTTCATTATCGGCTTTGAAATATGTATAGATATCACTCTGTTTATCCACACAAACATCATAGCCATAATAATCATTATAACAAAAACAAACTGCTTCACATCCGCCATCTTATTGGTAAAGATGGAGTATGGCATCACACATACAAGCTTCCAGCCTGTGTAGCTGATTGTATCTACCATAATCTTACGATGCACTCCATTCAGATAATCATCATATATACTGTTTTGCGACTTTGCCGCAACCTCGCTGTTTTCCGGAACATCTCCATCAAACTGTATCTGATGCGGATGGTAAATAATATTGCCCTTTGCATCACACAGATAATAATACTGTCCTTTTCCCGATGTATTTATCCTCTCAAGCATCCTTGATACACTCGAATAATCCATGTCCACAAGCAGCACACCCATCTGTGATTCTGAACCGGAAGTCAGCTCCACGGCACGGCTTGATGATATGACCAGATGATATCTCATGGAACCATCGTCAAACAGATTCTGTACATGAGGTGTTGAAAAATGTATATTTTCCATGCGCTCCATAGCTTCTATGAACCAGTCCTGTTTTGTCACATCCGGGTCCTCCTTCTGGGACACGACAGGCTCTGCAGCTATAAGGCTTCCATACTGATTATACATGGCAATACTGCGCAGATATTCCTTGTTTGATTCATAGAGCAGGCTCATGCCATCGTGTATGGTGTCAGACTGCGTTAAAATATCATTCTCCTTTATTACATAATAATACGCCGCATCCGAAACCTGCCTCATATTGACCAGATAGCTTTCCACACTGTCTATTGTCTGGTCCATCACCTTATGATTGCTCTCTATGATACTGTCCTGCGATGCATCGGCAAATTTTATATACATCACCACAACTGTGACAAGCATTATTGCAAGCGACAGCAGTGAGAATGAGAGCATTATTATGGATTGTATATTGCCTGGTTTATACCTTATTCTTCTCATACTCTGTCCTGTACCTGGATGGGGAAACCCCATACTTTCTCTTAAAAACATAACTGAAATAGTTCGGATCCGCATAGCCTACATTCTGGGCTATGACATAGCTCTTGTCGTCTGTCTCCACAAGCATTCTGGCAGCCTTGTCCATTCTGTAATCAGTCAGATACTCCACAAACGAGCTGCCGGTTTCCTTCTTGAACAGACTTGAAAAATACGAGTTAGATACTCCTAATTCCTTACATGTATCGTCAAGTCCAAGGTCCATACTTCTGTAATTCCTGTGCACATAATCCTTTGCACTGTCTATGAGTGATGTTTTGAAATCAGTTT
>OLRS01002209.1_pt1 | contig 15894 bp, 10 predicted proteins | sample 1673171 | NCBI WGS metagenome assembly OLRS01 (sample SAMEA3136762, study PRJEB25190) | human gut metagenome | biome: human gut; feature: human-associated habitat; material: faeces | place: Austria | collected 2013
TCTTTAGCGCATTTTTGATTTTCTCTTTTTCCCCGCTGCCGTCTGTACGGAGGCGCAGCAGCGGAACGGCACACTTTTCCAGGATGGAGTTCTTCTTCATATCTCGCTCTGCCTGTTTGCTCTCGGCCTTATGGAAGGCAGTGCCGTCTACTTCGATGGCCAGCACGGGGCGCTTATCCATCTGATTAAACAGCAGAAAATCCACATGGGTCAGCGGATTGCGGGCGTATTTGCGTTCTTCCGCTGTCAGCGGTTCATAGTCCTTCACCAGCGTCGCAAGTGAAACATGCTCCGCGCAGCCGATGGAGGAAAATGCCTCCTCGGCCAGCACTTCTTGAATCGCGGAGTACATGAGATTCTCAGAGTCATACTCAGATATCCGCTTATGTTTTTGCAGGTAAGCCCTGCGCTGCTCGGCATAGCCTTGATAGAGCATATCGAATACGGAATAGACTTGACTCTGGATAACTTCAAAATTGTTATATTCGATGTACCGAGTCAAGTCGCCATAGTTGGTCTGGTCATTGCGCGGGTCTTGAGATGTAACTACCGTCAACGAATGAACTGCGCGGGAAACCGCCACATTCAGCATGTGGGGATCATCTACGAAATCTGTGATGACATTGTCGACCGAGGTCAGAATGATGGCATCCTGTTCCCGTCCCTGAAACTTATGGACGGTGTCCACCTCATAAGTATCTCCCAGCTGCTTGCGAATGGCTGCCACCTGGTCCCGATATGGCGTGATAATGCCGATGCTCTCGAAATTCTGCTGATGCAACCGCGGGAGAGCCTCTTGCTGGATTACATCGATCTGCCGCTGGTTGAGATGTCCGCGGGCGTGGTTGCCAGCGGTTGTTCGATACATGGTCAACACATCCGGCTCATCATGGTCTTTGGTCATAACGATCAGCTGCCCGTGGTAGAACTTCTGATTGCAGAAGTTGATGATTTTCGGGTGGCAGCGGTAGTGCTCCCGCAGCAGCGTAACAGGTGCGTCCTGCCATATTTCCAATGCGGAGGATAGCAGACTATGGGTAGAAAAGCGATACCGCTCATCCAAGGAGTACTTTTGCCAAATAGAATCGCTGGTGCGGATGTCATCCTCTGTCAATACATTGGGGAGTTGCTTTAAATCTCCGACAATCACGATATTTCGCGCACAGGAGAAAGCTAGCACCCCGGTGGCCAAATCAACCTGCGAGGCTTCATCTACAATCAAGTAATCATAAGTGTGATTGATGCTCAGTGTTCCTTTGATGGAATAGGTCGTACTGAGCACCACCGGATACTCGCATGTGAACTCCTTGGAATTCCATCGAAAATCACTTTTTTCAAAACGCCTTCGATTCCCTTTCCAAGGGTAGCGTACTGCCAATTCCGCGCGGAATAGTCGCAGGGACTTCTGTGTGAGTTCGTCCATCTTCGCATCAAAAGCATAATGCTCCAGCTTGCGAGTCAGTTCCCGCTTTTCGGCCTCCAACTCTCCCCTTTTTACAGAATAGAATTGATGCTGCAAATAGGGAATGACCAGCTCTGGAGAGCGGAGAAACAGTTTGAGTGCATTGCGATTGAAGCGAAACATGATGGAGAGTTTTTGCAAAAGACCCAAACGAGTCTCACGCTCTGCATGCTGTTCAAATTCCATCCAAAGCGCAAGAAGCTTCTGCGAGGACAGCTTGTCCAAGCTCTCCATTGGCACGTCACTGTAACTTGCGTAATATTCCTCAAAATAATGCTGCTCCGGGTTTAGCTGCAAGAACTCCTGCTCGATTTCCGCAATGCGGTTTTTGGCATTAAGCATTTCGTTCAGTTCTTTGGAGAGTGCAGTCGTTTCCTGATCTAATTGCTGTCGTTCCTCCGGAGGCATTTCCCAATCGCTCATATTCGGATAGGCGCCGGTCTGTGCATCCAGAAACTTCTCTTTGTTGGCAAGACTGCCGAGAAACGCAGTCAGAAAAGCAGCATTTTTCTTCTCCAGCTTTTCCACAACATTATGCGTTGCGGAATTGTTGTTGGAGACAACCGCCACGGTTTTTCCGCTGCGAACAACATTGGCGATGATATTCAGGATCGTTTGTGTCTTCCCAGTACCCGGCGGCCCCTGAATGATACTGATTTTGGAGGAAAGCACCCGTTCTACCGCCAGCTTTTGACTCTGGTTCAGGCCAAACGGATAGATCACTGCCTCCGGCATCTGGGGCATTTTGACGTCTTTCTGCGGTGCAAGATAGCTTGCCAACACGGTATCCTCGCTGACCTGCTGGACCTTGTCATACTGCATGCTTAGAATGTTGATGCCTTCCACCTCGAGGCTAATTGCCGCGGCAGTCTCCTTGAAGTATTGAAATGCCTCGAGATTTTTACCGTCCGCCAGACAATTTTGCTGGAACTGCACTTCATTCCTACGAAATGATAAATCTTTCTTTCCGTTGCGGACAATGCGATAATACCCACCGAAGTCGAGCAGCTCATCAATTTCGCTGATGGTCTGCCCATTTGCGGTGACAATCACCTGCGCAGGGTCAATTTTCTTTTTCAGAGGCAGTATCTCCACATTACTGCTCTGAAAGCTGTATGACTTATTGGGCGCACTGGTATAGACGACCTCGCACTTCCCATCATGGAACTGAAAGCTCGCGACCGAGTCCGTCTGGTCTTTTCCTTTTATGATGATTAAGTGCTTTCGTGCGTCCATAGGCAATCCTTTCACTTGAGAATGCGAGCTGTTGGCTTATGGGTTGTCCCCGCACATTCGCACTGGATTATAGCTGTGCCCATCAGCCGCATTTTAGCGGTAGATGCACATCCAATCCCCTGCGCAAATATGTTTCCCTAATCAGCTCAAAAACGTCTCCTGCTCGATTGTAACGCCATAGCTTAGGATTTTTTCAATAGCATCTTTGAACAGTAAGTATCTCCCGCTTTTTAAATCTGCTTCCAACTCAGATAAGTATTCTTTGGAGCGCATAAGACCATGTTCATGAAATTTTCCAACAAGTTCACCTGACATACGCATGGGCAGTACGGAAGAAATTAGCTTCTGCAAGTTGTCGAACATTCGGAAACCACCCATATCGATATCTGCCCAAAACTGTATCTTGGTGTTTTCGGGCACCGCATGAGCGATCAATGTAACCAGCTTTCGCTTTTGTGGACTAAGGAATCCGCCGTGATAGATCACCAACTCACCCAGCTGTTTTTCCGACACCACATATTCATCATAATTGGTTTTATTCTCAATGAATGTGATGCATTGAATTGCCGTCAAGTCGATTGCTGTAATAGAATCGATCAAAGTGCTGGGTAAGGCCAAACCGTATGGTGCGGCACCAATACAGATAGTTCCCTGTTCTGTTCGAACCAGACAGTTTCCTGCAAGCTCGTATACCTCCGGGCGGGCATAGATACCCAAGTATGCCAGCTGTTCTCTTTCGCCCAATTCATTTTCATCGCAGGAATTCGCTAAATCTGCATCGTATTTTCTTGCAATCCGCAAAAACAGATCCCGCACATTTCGCTCAAAGTATTTGGTATCGGAAAAGCACTTGCTGCTGAATGCGCGCATCGTTATACTGCCGGACAGAGCAGAATACTCACGGAAAGCGCAGAGCAGGTCCTGCAATGGAGTATCGTCCGTTTTGCAGAAGACAGGAATTTTCAGTTGCTCTGCTGCCGATCTGCAAACATCTACCTTCCATGCTATAATCCAGGGAATCGCAACGTCCTTCAGGCCACCGTCTATCAGCTGAATAATCTGACTTGCTCGCACCTTGGGATGCATTCTTTCGGCAAAAGCATAGCACTGCGAGATCTGATCCAAGCGTAACACAATAGCCGAAAGTACCGGGCGGCCTTTCACCCACTCGAGCTGCACCAAATGCTTCTTTTCAAGCTCCGAGGCCGCTTCGTTATAAGTATCCCGTATCACAGCATCTTCGTAGATATACTCAGGAAAGTCCTTCTTTTCCACTTTCAGCATAACTCTTCTGGTGGATGTTCCGGGAGCAAGGAGATGCTTGCTGTTTTCGTACTTATTCAATAGGCGGTTTAGAATGATTTTCTGGTTTTTCACTGAGCAATCTCCTTGCCAAAGGGCAGAATATGCATTCTGTATTTGTCCTTATTTACCAGTAGCGTACGGTCTGCAATCGGCATAATATCTGAAACCTTATCCGGCGGCGTACAGATAATGGCCTGCAAACCCATCTTTCGCAGGAGGCGAACACTCTCAATAATTCGGTCACTATCCATTTTGTTAAATGCCTCGTCAAATACTGCCAACCGGACGGTATTGCCGAAACTGGATGTATCGTTCACACGGTAGAGCTGAGCGAAGGAGGCTAGGACAGCAATATAAAACGGAGTTTGTGTTTCACCGCCGGACTTTGTATTCAAGGTCTGAGAAAGCATCTGCCTTGTTCCGTTTTGATCCGTGGTTTCCAGGTCAAACTTCAGGTATGTTCTAAAATCGGTATATCGTTGGATATTCTCCTGCAGTTCACTTTGTTTTCTCACATTTAACTGAGTATCATCCGCCGTGGTGATCTGGCTGAACAGCTTCTCTATCAGCTGGCCATATTTATCTTGGAAAGGCCGCGCAAACAAACCCACATCGCCTTCCATAAGTTCCGGATCCATAATCATGTCATAATACTCCGCATAATCCGGATTACGCTCCACACGGAACTGATAACTGTCCGTTCCGAATTGAGCCTGGCGCAGTGCACGATTTAGATTTTTCACCTGATCCTGCACTTGGTCGATGCTGGACTTCAATTTGGCCAAAAAATCATTCTGAAACTGTTCCATCGCACTCTCTCGGGCAGCTTTGATCTTTTCTTGGTATTTGGGCAGCTCACTTTCCTCCAGGAGCTTTTGCTCTGCTTCAAACTCATCATTATCCATAGCTTCCGCGCGGAAGGAGCAGGGCTTGAACCGGTCTGTGTACTCCCTGCGCGCGTTGAAGAGTTTTCTCTGAGCAGTATCCTGCTCCTTTACGCTCTGCTCCAAACGATTGCTGAAGTTCTTATGAACGATATCTGCGCGTTTCAGTCGGTCAAGCTCCTGCTGATATCTGGGGAGGCCAATGTTTTCCTGATATTCAACAGGAAATTCATCTTGCAGGCGATCCTCCATATTAGATAGCTGCTGGTAATGATCCGGCAGTACCTCATAGTCGAGCTGGCGAATACGCTCCTTACGCTGACCAATCTGAATTCCTTTCTGCTCTTTTTCTTTATTCAGCGCTATGATTTCATCCCCAAGCGCAGCAATGGTACGGCGCTGTTCGTCCAGCCACAGAAGATCCAGTTTTGAAAGCTGATCTTCGATATCAGTCACTTCCTTGGTGATCTCCATGCCGCGTAGATATGCTTTTTGCTTTTCTGCCACGGTGTTTTGAATAAAAAAGTGCGTAAATAACGGCTCTTTTGACTGCGTCAAAAGCCGGCGGATAGGCTCCCAGTAACACAGCTGTTCGTCAATCTGCGTTAACTCCTCTTCCAAGCGAGACACACGCAGGTTTATCGAACGACGGCCAATAAATGCGTCATCCATCAGCTTGCGCTGAATTGAACGGACAACATACCCCTGGTAGAGCAGTCCGTCTGCTGTAATAGCGGTTTTGAAATTGCGCAGCTGTTCAGCCGCCTCACAACATACGACGCGCCCCAACAGATAGTCAATATAGTTGCGCGCCAATTCACTTTCCGTCTCTACCTTACATGCCAGACTGTCGTCGCGGGGACGGATCGTTTCTCGTTCACGCAGCTTACCAATGTCCACCAGTCCAAACGATGCAAAGCCGAACTCTTTTTTGATCCTGTCAAAGATCAATAAGGCGCTTTTATAATACGCCGGATCAACCAGCAGATAAAACTTCTGCGCATTGAGATATCCCTCCACGGCTCCGCGCCACCGTTCGTCCGCAAGCTCCAGGACATCCGCAAGAATATCTATTCTCACAGGACTGCCGATCCGGCTGTTCAGCTCAGATTCCAAGCGGGCCTTCAATTGCAGTAGACCTCGCGGATAGTCTTTAATGTCCTTTCGGAGATTTGCGAGGACAGTGCGTTTTTGGTCCTGCTCCTCCTTCAACTCCGCCAGACGATCTTCTGCTTTGTGCAGCGCATCTCGGATGGTCTTAGCAAGCTCAGCCGCTGCCTGCTGGGCGCTCTCAAAAGGTGCCGATGAATAGGAGAATATCTCATAGCTTCCGGATGTAAAAAGCGAATAAGCCTTCAGAACGCTTTCGGCCGCTTCCTGCACAGGCACGAGGACTCCTTCTGCATCTTGTTTCAAGATTGCGTCGCACAGACCATTCAGCTGAAGGGATTCCCTTTTTATTTCCATTGCCAAGGCTTGGAGATCCTGCGTCAGCCTTTTTTTCTCATCCAGCAGCGTCTGCTTCCGATTGCGGAGTTTTTCTTCCTCCTGAAACACACTGCTCTGTGCACAGGCCAAGTCAAGTTCGCGCCTGCGGTTCTCTTTCTGTGTGATTCGATCAGAGATCGTCGTGATGCTCTTTTCGATTGTGGCTAATTCCGCGTTACAGTCGCTCTTTTCAAGCTCAAATCGGTCAATTTGGGCTTGTTCCATTTCTTTTTTGGACCAAAGCACCAAAAATGACTGCACCCGCAAGCGGTCGATGGCCTGATTCATTTCACGATAGAGTTTGCTGATCTCTTGCAGAGCAATCAGTTTTTCCTCCTGACGCTGTGCCAGCATTTCGTGGCGCTTGTAATCCCGGATATTCTGCTGCATGGCCTCAATATCAGGCTTTTCTGGTATGTCGCAGATATTCTCGGTAATGAATTTTTGAATATCCACGATAGGACGAAAAGATACCGCCTTTTTCATCATTCGAAGGATTTGCTCGTTGTGCACATTCCACCGCGAAAGCATATTCCTGCGATATTCCTTCTGCGTGTCGTAGATCTCTGCCTTAGCGTAATTCTGCTTCAAAAACCGGCGCAGCGCAGGAATCTCCATAGCTTCTCCGTTTTCAACAAAACAATTCTCAGGCAGCGTTCCCACATAAATGAAAAAGCGATCCTGCCTGCTTCCATCACTGCGGCAATCAAAAACGATACCCGTGACAAAGCTGCTGCCCGCCACATCGTCCTGAAACTCGCAGGCAATGTAGCTGGAGAAATCTTTTCCTCGGCGGGAATATGGGTTATTCTCATCCATATCCGCCCGCAAATAACCGTCCAGCGTGCGCTGAGACTTTTCGTTGGCAGCCTGATTAAAGTTGCGGGCATTTGTTTCTCCCAATAGAACGATCTGAAGGGCATCAATTACCGTGGATTTTCCCGCACCGTTTTTTCCAGTCAGGAAATTAACATCACCCACCTCGATGATCTCTTTGCTGAAATACAGCCAGTTAATCAGCAGGATCTTCTTCAGCTTCTTCATCGGTATCGCCCTCCTTTCGCAGCACAGACACTACATCGTTCAGCTTTTCGCTAGAGACTGCAGCCAACACAGTCGGCAATATTGCAAATTTACAACTGCTCTGATTGAACTTTCCCTCAATCCGCTGAATAATCGAGTGATTTTCCAGCAATGTCAACGCACGCTTCACTTCGTCCATATTGGGCTTTGCTGGAAGGATTGCGTAATCCGTGACGACCTTTTCTAAAATATCACGCACGGTACAAACAGCATCCTGCTCCAGGCCGAGTTGTTCCTGATTTTCTTCATAGATCATGCGTAGGGCAAGGAGAATGGCTGTTTCTTTTTTGTTCAGGTTGCAGCGGTTCGCTTCGTCCGTATTGATCACATAGAAATAGCCGTTTAAATCATCTTTGCGCAGATCCCAATCCAGCAGACCAAGATATTCTTGCACCGCTTCGTAATGCAGAGATAAAAACGTATAATCCGGGTTATTCACCCTTCCTTTGCCCGGCCGAAACAGTGTTCGCACAATATAAGTCCGGCTAAGAAGCTGGTTGCAAACGGACTTGAACTGTTCTAATTCCTTGGAGGTCGCACTACGAATGAAGTCAAAATCCATTTTTCTTCTCCTTCCGTCGAATCTGCATCTGAGGGATGGAATAGCCATTTTCATGAAACGAGCCGCCCAGCTCTTTGATCTGATGGCCTGCGGCAGAATCTCCGCTGGTCAATACAGTCAGCAAACTCATGATGTAGGATTTATCATCCTTAATGTTTAAATCTTTGGAGTAGCGAACATCTGCATCCCCCAACCATCCCTGCACATAGGCGGCAATGGCCGCGCGGCCATATTCGGAACGCAGCAGCTGGGCGGCCTGCGCGGCCGCATCTGCATCGGAAGCCGTTTCCTGAATAAGAACTGTGGCAGCTTTTGTCCGTTTTTCGGGGCGCTTTCGATACCACAAGCTTTTTTCAGGAAGGAATGACTGCTCATAAAGCTGAAATACCGGTTGTATCCGGTCTACTAAATCACCGGCGCGTCGATTGCGCGACAATGCCGTGAGCAGTACATTCAAGTTTCCCCGAACATTTTGATCGCGATTTGTCAGGTTTTCTACCTTTTGCGTTGCTGCTCTCGTATAGCGGCGAACCTGCGCATCTATTTCATCGAGATAGTCATGCTCTATATTGTCATATCGCTCGTCGATCCAGAAAATCTTTTGCAGCAGATCGGAACGGCAGTTTTCCACTGTATCTCCTCGTTTATCCTGCAAAGCTGCGTTCGCCATGGCAAGCAGCAGAGCATCATCCTCAGCCCAGCTTCTCAAAACAGATTGAATTGGAACGCGATACTTTGGGACGGAGTCCTTAATTTTCAACGGTCGTATGTATGCCTCAACTACTTTCTGTCCAAACTCGTTGAAGTGAGAGGCCAATACCTGATTGACGTCCTGCATATCTATCTGCATCTGAAAATAATGCTTCACATTGTGATAGACCATTTGCAACAAATTTATGAGAGCACTGGTGTTATCATAGGCACTGTAAATTGCGGCCATCTTATCGTAAACGCTTTCGCTCTCATTGGCGACCTTCAGAGCAGAGTAGGTTCCAAACACATAGGAAAATCCGCGAGCAGGACGATCATCCCGGAGCTGGTGAAACAGCTCCAGCAGCCGGCTGCTGTAACTTGGGACGGTAATATACTCCTCAAAATCGTCACCCCGTTCCTTTTCAAACCATCCTTTACCGCAGAGCTTCCGAATCAAAAAGCGTGCACGGCCGGAGATATCCCGCAGCTCATCCTCGTCAATATCTTCCCCTTCAAATGTGGCATCCGCCAGTTGCTGCTCCAATCTGCTGCGGAGCATAGAATACAGCGTGTCTTCGCGTATTTTAAGGTTTTCACGGTATGCGGTGTACAGCACATCCAGAGCATCTGCGTATAGTGCGCGGTTGGGCGAGGCCAAAGGCGAAAAAAGCTCACCAGGAACCGCTTCAAAAAACTTCATGAACCTTCCTCCTATAGGAGACGACAATTATGATTGGACGATTAATTTGGAATCAGGATAGGCCAGATATCGTATTCGATACGGGGACACTATATGGCGGGCTTCACTGTGGAGACTGCTTTGCATGTTGGCTGGATGGGCGCTGGCTCGATGTTCGCCTGGAATATATGAATGATTGGGTTCTGATCCACAACGGTCTTTTTGTTCCAGTTCGTTATGGCGTTCCTGTGCGAATTTAATCAGCCCACTACCAACTTATTTGTCTTCTTCAAGAACTTCGCCGGGATTGGGCGGTCCAGCTGCCAGGTGATATTCATCGGCCTGCTGCCCGTGTGCTTCACGTAGTTCGCCGTGCCCAGATAGGTGTACGCCTCCGCGCCGCCGGTCATACGGTCCGCCTTAAACTCGCGGACAAACAGCAGCACCTTGCTGCCGCGTTCCTTGTGGTGGATATAGCGCTGACCGGTGGGCGAATTCTCCGCCGTGGTGCTCTGGCTCTGCCAATGGAACAAGCTCTCATTGATGGAATAATCGTTGTACATGGTGGTTGGCGAATAGTCCTTATCCGCTTTGTTCAGCGTCACAAAGAACACGTCGATGTTTTTCTCCGGCAGCCACTTCACGCCCTCACGAACGGTGGACGTACCCGCTGACGCCCTACTACGGGCTTACCATCGACTACCCCTACACGGTGCCCGAAGGCGGCCTGTGGGTCATGGGGGACAACCGCACCAATTCCCAGGATTCCCGTTACTTCGGCGCCATCAAGGAGTCGAGCGTCACGGGAAAGGCGATATTCATCTACTGGCCGCTGACCGACGTCGGCCCGCTGTAATTCGAGCAAAGGAGACCCATGGCACCAGACACTGCCGAGAAGGTCGGGAAGGCGACGCCCCCCACCTTCCAAGACGTCATCATGAACCTGCAGCGCTACTGGGCGAGCACCGGTTGCGTGGTGCTGCAGCCCTACGACAACGAGGTGGGCGCCGGCACGAACGCCCCGGCCACCACGCTGCGCTCGCTGGGGCCCGACACCTGGCGCACCTGCTACGTGCAGGGCTGCCGCCGTCCCACCGACGGCCGCTACGGCGAGAACCCCAACCGCGGGCAGTTCTACTACCAGTTCCAGGTGCTCATCAAGCCTTCTCCGGTTAACGCCCAGGAGCTCTACCTGGGGTCTCTTGCCGCTATCGGTCTGGACCCCAACGACCATGACGTCCGCTTTGTCGAGGACGACTGGGAGAGCCCGACGCTCGGCGCCTGGGGCCTTGGCTGGGAGGTCTGGCTCAATGGCATGGAGGTCACGCAGTTTACGTACTTCCAGCAGGTGGGCGGCATCGAGGTCGACCCCGTGCCCGTCGAGATCACCTACGGCCTGGAGCGTATCGCCATGTACGCCCAGGGCGTTAACTCGGTCTACGACCTGGTGTGGAGCTACCTGCCCGACGGCACGCCCATGACCTATGGCGACGTGTTCCTCGAGAACGAGCGCGAGTTCAGTGCCTATAACTTTGAGGTCGCAAACGTCGAGATGATGCGTCAGAAGTTTGATGACTACGAGGCCGAGTGCCATTCCTGCCTGGAGCGCAAGCTGCCGCTGCCGGCATATGACTGCGTCATGAAGTGCAGCCACGCTTTCAACCTGCTCGATGCCCGCGGCGCCCTGTCCGCGGTCGAGCGTGCCAACTACATCCTGCGCGTCCGCGCCGTCGCCAAGGCGTGCTGCGAGGCCTACATGGCCGAGGTCGCCGGAGTCAACGAGAATGCCGACCAGGAAGGCGAGGTGGCGTAAGCCATGGCAGACGCTAAGGATTTCCTGTTTGAGATCGGTACGGAGGAAATGCCCTCCGCACCGCTGAACAATGCCGTCAAGCAGCTTGGCACCATGATCGCCAAGGGTCTCGACGAGGCCGGTCTGGCTCACGGCGAGGTCCGCGTGATCTCGAGCCCGCGTCGTCTTGCCGCGCTCGTGGCTAATGTCGCCACCGCGACCGATGAGGTTCACGAGGTCAAGCGTGGCCCCGCGGCCAACATTGCCTTCGACGCTGACGGTAACGCCACCAAGGCCGCCCAGGGCTTTGCCCGCAAGTGCGGTGTGGCTGCCGAGGACCTGGTCCGTCGCGAGGACACTGACGGTCGTGAGTACGTCTTTGCCGAGAAGAACATTCCCTCCGCACCGGCTACGCCGATTCTGACCGCTCTATGCGAGAAGACCATCGCCGGCTTGCAGTGGCCCAACTACCGCAGCCAGCGCTGGGGCCACGAGCACGCTACGTTTGTTCGTCCGGTCCGTTGGATCTGCTGCCTTTTGGGTGAGGACGTCGTGCCCGTGTCGTTTGCCGATGTGACGAGTGGCAATACCACGCGTGGACATCGCGTTCTGGGCCCCGGTGACCATGTGGTCGCCAGCCCCGCCGTCTACGAGCAGGTGCTCGAGGACGCCGGCGTGCTCTCTGCCGAGCGTCGTCGCGAGGCCATCCTTGCCGGTATCGCCGAGGTCGAGGCTGCGCGCCCCGGCTGCCATGTCGACACGCCTAAGAAGGTCTTTGAGGAGGTCATTAACCTCTGCGAGTGGCCGACGGTGCTTGTCGGTACCTTCGGTGAGGAGTTCCTCAAGGTCCCGCACGAGATCATCTGCGAGTCCATGCTCACCAACCAGCGCTACTTCCCGATTTATGACGGCGAGGGCAAGCTCACGCGTGAGTTCGTAGTCGTCTCCAACAGCAAGCCCGAGAATGCCGAGCGCGTGATCGACGGCAACGAGCGCGTCGTGCGCGCCCGTCTGGACGACGCCAAGTTCTTCTATGAGGAGGACCTGAAGATCTCCCTTGACGAGTTCCGCGAGCGTCTGGCCAAGGTCGCCTTCCAGGAGAAGCTCGGTAGCGTGCTCGCCAAGTCCGAGCGTATTGAGCAGCTCGCGCTCGCCATCGCCCGCGAGGCTCACCTGGGTGCCCATCTGGCCGCCGATGCGGCTCGCGCCGCTCACCTGTGCAAGGCCGACCTGGTGTCTAACGCCGTCGTCGAGTTCACGAGCCAGCAGGGCGTGATGGGCGGTTACTACGCCATCGCGATGGGGGAGAACGACGAGGTCGCCCATGCTATCCGCGATCATTATCGTCCCCGCTTTGCCGGCGATGATCTGCCCGAGGGCACCGCTGGCTGCATCGTGGCCTGTGCTGACAAGCTCGATACCATTGCCGGTATCTTTGCCATCGGCGAGCCCCCGACCGGCTCCTCCGACCCCTATGCGCTGCGTCGTGCCGCTATCGGCATCATCAACATCCTGCGCGACCGCCTGCCGATCGACCCCACGTCGCTCATCGACTTTGCGCTCGAGCTCTATAGTGAGCAGGGCATTGAGTTTGACGCCGCCGAAGTCGCCCAGCAGGTTCGCGACTTCTTCCATGGCCGCCTGGTGAGCATGGCCCGCGACGAGAAGATCCCGGCCGATACCGTTGCCGCCGTCTCTGCGGTGCACATCATCGCCCCGTCCGTCTTCTTCGCCCGCTGCGCCGCCCTCGACGAGGCTCGCAAGAACGACGCCGAGACCTTTGACAACCTGGCGACGGCCTATGCCCGTGCCGCGCATATCTCCAAGCCCGAGCTGGGCGCGGAGTACGACCGCGCCCTGATGGGCGAGGTCGAGCTCGCGCTTGCCGATGCCTCCGAGGCTGCTCAGACCGCTGTCGACGCCGCCCTTGCTGCCGAGGATTACCCGGCCGCATTTGCGGCCCTTGCCGCCCTGCGCGTCCCCATCGACCGCTTCTTCGATGAGGTTATGGTCATGGACAAGGACGAGCAGCTCCGCGATAATCGCCTTAAGCTGCTCAACCGCTTCGAGGCCGTTTTCTCCGGCATTGCCAACATCGGTGAGCTTGCCCGCAAAAAGTAAGCCAGCCTGCGCGTAAGCGCAAAAGGAGCCCCGCATGGATTGCCCGGTCACCGCTCGTCCCACCGTTATCGTTATCTCCGACTCGCTCGGTGATACCGCTTGTGAGGTGGTGCTTGCGGCGTCCGGGCAATTTGATGAAGGGGCTTTTTGTGTTTTGCGCCTGCCTAAGGTGACTTCTGTGGAGCAGGTCAAGTCATTTGTGGGGCCGCGCGTCGATGCCGACCATCGCGATATCGCCGTGTTCCATACCATCGTCGACCCGGCGCTACGTGCTCGTGTGCTCGATTACCTGGGCATGCTGCATATTCGCTCGGTCGACCTGATCGGCCCGACGCTCGCCGTGCTGTCGTCGCTCATCGGTGTGCCGCCCAAAGGCGTTGCGGGCGTGATTCACAGGACCGATGACCGCTATTTCCATCGTATCGAGGCCATGGAATATTTCGTTGAGCACGATGATGGACGCGGCTGCGACGACCTTTCGGGAGCCGATATCGTGCTGCTGGGCGTATCGCGCACGTCCAAGACGCCGCTGTCGATGTTTTTGGCCTTTCAAGGTTACAAGGTTGCCAATGTTCCGTTGGCCCATGGCATGGAGCCGCCCAAGTCAATTTACGAGGTCGACCCGATGCGTTTGTTTGGCCTGATTTCGACCGTCGACGTTATTTCCGAGATTCGCGATAGCCGCTTGGGCGATGACTACGCCCGTGCCGTTGCCGGCTCCTATGCCGAGCCCGAGAGCGTGCGCAGCGAGCTCGAGGAAGCTCGTGCTCTCATGAAGCGCCTAGGCTGCTTTGTGGTGCGTACCGACGGCAAGGCCATCGAGGAAAGCGCTGCCGAGATCATTAGCCACTTGGAGGAAATCCAAGAAGCCCGCGCCCGCCGCGCCGCCAGTCGAGTGCAGCAAAGTTAGCTCATTGGAGTAGTTAAAAAGCCCCGTCCTAAATAGACTACCTCAAAATAATGCACGATAATGATAAAGCGATTTAGCAAGAAACTTGCATCTGACCTGCATTTTTCTTGCAGTGGTATCTTCATAAGGTAACCACCTTTATCTACCGTTTACCGCCAGTTTTAGCACGTTTACCAAACCGCGCACCCTCTGCTCAAGCCTGCCCAAAACGCGCCGTATAGTTCCCTCACGGCCCGCATCCGGTGGGTCGATTCGTTACCACGGTCGTGCGCGTAAGTGCATGGAAGGGGAAGTATCGTGAGCGATTGCAAGAGGGTTTACCGTTTTGGAACCGACGCCCAGGGCACCTGTGTCACTGAGGGCGACAAGTCCATGAACTTCGTGCTTGGCGGCAAGGGCGCAAACCTTGCCGAGATGAGCCGCATCGGCCTGCCGGTTCCCGGTGGCTTTACCATTACCTGCCAGACTTGCGTCGAGTACTCCGGTGCCGGCAACGTGTGGCCCGGGGGCGCACTCGATGAGATCGTTGCTGCCGAGGCGGACCTCGAGGCCCGCTGCGGCAAGAAGCTCGGCGACGCCTCCGATCCGCTGCTCGTGTCGGTTCGCTCGGGCGCTCCGTTCTCCATGCCCGGTATGATGGACACGGTCCTCAACTTGGGCCTCAATGACGATTCCGTCCAGGGCCTCATCGCGCAGACGCAGAACCCGCGTTTTGCTTGGGATAGCTACCGCCGCTTTATCCAGATGTTTTCCAATGTCGTCATGGGCGTTGACGCCGACCTGTTCGAGAACGCCCTGACCCGGGCACGCCTGGTCGCTGGTGTTCGCGTCGATTCCGAGCTTTCGGCCGAGGACCTGCAGGAACTCGTCGAGACCTTTAAGGGCATCTTCTCCGAGAACGTCGATGCCTCCCTGTATCCCGAGCTCGAGGTCGCTGACGGCAAGCCCGTTTTCCCGCACGACCCGGAGCTTCAGCTACGCCTTGCAATCCAGGCCGTCTTTGGCAGCTGGATGAACGAGCGTGCCTGCATCTACCGCAAGCAGCATGGCATTTCCGACGACCTCGGCACCGCCGTCAACGTACAGGCCATGGTGTTCGGCAACTCCGGCGAGAACTCCGGCACGGGCGTGGCGTTCACCCGCAACCCCGCCTCCGGCGAAAACGAATTTTACGGTGAATTCCTGATGAACGCCCAGGGTGAAGACGTGGTGGCCGGCGTGCGTACGCCCGCTCCCGTAGCGGCCCTTCACGACGTGATGCCCGCCGCCTTCAATGAACTGATGCGCATCCGCGAAGTGCTGGAAAACCACTTCCACGACATGCAGGACTTTGAATTCACCATTCAGGACCGCACCGTGTACATGCTCCAGACGCGCAACGGCAAGCGCACCGGCGTAGCAGCCTTCCGCATCGCCTGTGAAATGGTGGAGCAGGGCCTGATCGACTGGAAAACCGCCGTGCGCCGCATCCCCGCGGACCAGGTGGACCAGCTGCTGACCCCCATCTTTGACCGTGAAGCCATCAAGCAGGCCAAGATGCTCACCCGCGGCCTTCCTGCCGGCCCCGGCGCCGCCACCGGCCGCATCTACCTGAATGCGGAACGCTGCGTGGAAGCTGCGGACAACGGTGAAAAAGTGCTCCTGGTCCGTCTGGAAACCTCTCCGGAAGACCTGCGCGG
>OLRS01002220.1_pt1 | contig 15829 bp, 10 predicted proteins | sample 1673171 | NCBI WGS metagenome assembly OLRS01 (sample SAMEA3136762, study PRJEB25190) | human gut metagenome | biome: human gut; feature: human-associated habitat; material: faeces | place: Austria | collected 2013
TAGTTATGCTCAGCATCTACAAATGGTCAGCAGATAATCTTTGCACATTTTCGATTTAACAGAATAATACTTTACTTCTTATAAATCCTATTAGGGACAACTTTTTACAATTTAACCACGCATAAGTTTTTATCTTGGCATGATTTTCTTTTAGTATAGTTCAGTAACAAAGCCAGATGCCCGCCAGGCTGCCTATAATATGTCTATCCCCGCCTTTTTCGATTAACTTGGGAAAATTGATTCTGAAATAAAAAAGCCACCAGGGACGATTTCTCGCGACCTAGTAGCCTTTTTCAGTTGACTTTGCATAATTTTCTTTTATATTTATGCCAAGTCTGCATACCTCCTGCGCCTTTCAGCGTCCATCTGGGCGTGTTCTTCTACGCTCAATGGGATATACAGGTCTTGACAAGTATTTTCTTTTTTAGATTTTCTATGGTGTACTGCCAAATCTTGGAAAATTTCAGGAGTAATCCACATTTTCCCTTCAACTGGACGGTTAAAATAGAACGCTTCAAGGCGATACACCTTGATATGTACTTGTTTTCCGTCTGATTGTGGCAATATTTCCATGTACCCCGCAGGGTTCTTGTACTGATGCAAAATCCTGGCTTCATATCCAGTATAGGATTTCAGCCTGCAATAATTTGAAACTAAAAGTGTCTCTCGGCAGCTCCGCAGACCTTTCAAGAATACTTCCTCGACAAAATACCACTCTTCATTAGGAAGGTCTGGAATCGAGTCTCGGCAATACTCGCTGTTGTATACAGCTCTTACAATGTTTTTAATCGTTGGTCTGATTGCATTTCCAGCTTTATCTATGAGCCTAACTTTACCGTCAGAGTATGGAACAACTTCTTTTTGCTTTAAATTATCCCAAATCCTGTAGTGCGCCTGGCTGTTGTAGATTATCTGATAAATAATATATCTGCCAAATTGAACATCAAAATAATAGGATAGGTCTACATCAAGGCCATCCTTGGAAAAATCCATATTCTTTATAATCATAAAGTATAAACCTCTTGTAAATTTCAAAAATCTTCATATTAAACCCCTTTCAATCCCTAATGGTATAAACCATCTATATTTATTTGACATATCGTCATTTTCCAGCCTTGCGGCTGGGGCTATGCTTTATCTAGTATATACATATATCCTCCAATTTATAAAATTAAGTTTTCATTCGTAAAATATATAATAAATCAAGTAATATATAGATATACTTGATATTATTATCAAATTTAACAGAGGATATTATTCATAATGTCATTAAATATATTTCTCCATGAAGAAAAATTATAATAACATTTGCTTAATCCTGTTATTCTGTTAATTAAAACTAATCCAATATTATCATAATCAACTTTGATATAATAACAATTCTTGTTAAATTTAATAAATAACTTAGAATTATTATTGTTAAATTCATTAGAACTGGCATTGTTAAAACCGCTTGAATTAACATTATTAAAGCTGTTATCCCCTGAGGCATTATTAAACATATCCATCATGCCTAACATATCAGACATTTTGGAAAAGTTCCGGTAAGTGTTTATTAACTGTTCAATGTTGTCTGGGCAGTAAGCCATAATGGTTTTCATAATAGCTTCATTATTTAATATATCATTCAAGGAAGTGTTAGCATTTATTCCTGAGCTATTACTACATGTTTTAAATGTGTTACAGCTATAGGGAGAGTTGTAGAAGCTTAATGTGTGTTTTAATTCATTTGCCCTTATAAGCATAGAGAGCTTTTTTTGCATACCGTATTCCATAAAAGGAATGAGGGCTTTAAATAATTGAAGGTAGTCGGGTAGGGTAAGAATATCAAATTCAGTAACAGGTAATTGTTTCGCCATTCAATCCTCGATTCCTGCGACAAACGCAATATATAATGTGTGTCTAATAGACTTGTTTTAGTATATTCATTAAAATACCAGGATATGAGGCTGTATCCGTAGAATTTAAAATGACGGAATACAGCCTCATTAAATAGACATAAAAGATAATATCAGCAACTGATGTTGATAATTGCTTTTATTCTGCAACTGTATATAAAATGTTATATTTTATAGCAGTTATTAGCAGATATAATCATTGCTGGGAGTCAGCCGCTATTAGCAGCCACAGCCGTTGTTGCAGCCACAGCCATTGTTACAGCCGCCGAAACCTAATGCATTACCGCCATCGCAGCCACATAAGCATAAAAGGCAGATGAGCCAGATGCAGTTATTGTTGCCGCAGCCACAGCCATTGTTGCAGCCGCAGCCATTTCCGTCAAATAGAAGTAAAAGAATTATGAGCCAGATGATGTTGTTGCCACATCCGCAATCTCCACATCCATTACATCCGCCACAGTTAGTTGCTGCTAAATCACTCATAAATAATCCTCCGATAAAACATTTACAATACAATAATATGTGGCAGGGCTTGTTTGTGTTACTTATTTTTTTGTGAATATTGCAATATTTTTAAAATTATTATATCATTAACTTTGTGTTGTTATTTAACACATAAGTGACTACAAAGTAGTCTGTTATATAAGAAAATAGTATGTGCCAGTGTACATACTAATCGTGCAGATAATGTCCTTGGTTTGGACATAAGAATGGAGATTGTTATGAAAATATCAGTAATTATCCCATCACTTAACCCTGATGATAAGCTTGTAAGTGTTGTTGATTCACTTGTTAAGAAGGGATTCGAAGATATTATAATTGTCAATGACGGAAGTGATTCGGCACATTTATGGCCATTTGAGAAAGTTGGCAGTTATAGCCAGTGTACAATACTTACCCACGAGGTTAATAAGGGTAAGGGCAGAGGTTTAAAGACGGCATTTGAATACTGCCTTAAGAACAGACAGGGATATGATGGCGTTGTAACAGTAGATGGAGATAACCAGCATAGGGCAGATGATATATATAACTGTTGTGAGGCTATGGTAAAGAATGACAAGGTTGTTCTTGGAGTAAGACGTTTTGATGGAGAAGATGTTCCATTTAAGAGCCGGTTTGGTAACAATATGACAAGTATGGTATTCAAAGTTATGTGTGGACTTAATATTTCAGATACACAGACTGGTTTGAGGGCTATTCCATACCGTTATCTTGATACATTTTGTAATATTGAGGGCGAGAGATTCGAGTATGAAACAACTATGCTGCTTGAATTTAAGAAGTCGGATATTCAATTTATGGAAGTGCCAATTGAAACAGTGTATATAGAAGATAATGCTTCAACACATTTCAATCCGGTCAAAGACTCGATAAAGATATATAAGGTTATATTCAAGTATTCATTTTCACCAACAGTTGTTAAATATATATTAAGCTCATTGGCATCGTGGGTTATAGATAATTTAATATTTAATTTACTTGAATTTTTTCTTTTTGCGTTTACAATATCAATAAGAATGTTATTTAGTACGGTAGCCGCAAGAATTATATCGTCAATATTTAATTTCACGATGAACAGACGTCTTGTGTTTAAATCAGACAAAGATGTCAAGTCATCTATGGTCAGATATTACATATTATGGGCGTGTCAGCTTATGGCATCATATCTTCTTGTATACATCTTTACAAGATTATTAGTGCTTGGCAGTGTGGCTGTCGCATTTACAAAGATAATTGTTGATTTATGCTTATTTGTAATAAGCTACAACATACAGAAAAAATGGGTGTTTAAATAATTAGACACGAATTACATCAATAGAAATGAGGATAATAATGAAGAATAACGTACTTAAGTGGCTAGGAAGAGTTGGAGCTACGCTTTTAACTACTATCGTAATTCTTGTAGTTGGTCTTTATCTTGTTATGGCTATGCTTGCGTGGGGACCTTCTACATTTGCTAAGAAGCAGTTTATATTATCGCTTCAGGAGACAGGAGAGCTTGGTTTTATGGCTAACTGGTTCTGTTCACAGGAAGAGATTGATATGATTAAAGAGGAGAATTCAGTTAAGGATACTACTGATATAACTGATTCAAGCCTTGTTGTAATCGGACAGGATTCATCTAGTGATGAAGAAGACCTTTATGTTGTTGATGTAAAGGCTGGAACATATAGCGGTAAGCTTATGGTTGTCAAAGATCCTTCAAGATTATTTGTAGGAACAGTACCAGAATTCAAGCTTGAAAAGGGCTGGACAGTTGCTGAGATAGCACAGAGATATGATGCACTAGCAGGTATCAATGGTGGAGAATTCGTTGACTCAACACCACAGACAGCTATGCCAATCGGACTTGTTATGGTAGATGGCAATATATTAAAGGGCGATTCATCTACAATGTACCACGTTACAGGAATAACATTTGATAACAAGCTTGTAATGGGTAATATGACATCATCTAAGGCTGTAGAGCTTGGAATAAGAGATTGTGTCAATGTAAGCAGTGATATAGGTCCATTTCTTATAATTAACGGTGAACCACAGGACGTTGATGGTGTTGGTGGAGGACTTAATCCACGAACAGCAATAGGACAGAGAGCTGACGGAGCTATCCTTCTTCTTGTCGTAGACGGAAGACAGGCTACAAGCCTTGGTGCATCGTTCTCAGATTTACAGGATATTATGCTTCAGTACGGCGCTGTAAATGCGTCAGCTATGGACGGTGGTACATCTACACAGATGTATTATAATGGTGAGGTTATTAATAAGCCATATTCACCAACAGGACCAAGAACACTTCCAACAGCATTTTTGATTAAATAATTACACGGAGATGAGAAGAATGTCAGAGAATAATAATAATGGAAAGAAGAATTTTTTTAAGAGATTATCAGGATTTAAGAAGTTTCTTGTGATATATGCCTCTGTGCTGGTAGTAATTATTGCTGTTGCGTTAGTGCTTTTATACGGGTTATTAAAGGATTACGAGGCGGGCAGGCCAGCCAATACTATGGATAAGCTTGTATCACATATTGAAGCAGGGAATGTAGGCAAATGGATTAAGGATGCAGGTATCCTTGGAGAGTTCGAGACAGAAGATATTGTATCAGATTATTTTAAGGATACATTTGCCGATAAGGAAGTAAGCTATAAGAAGAAGGCAGGAGAATATACAGAGAACAATCCGGTATATATTCTTTATGCTGATGATAAGAAGATAGCCAATGTTACTCTTACAGAGAAGAAAAAGAACGCTCATAAGTTCACAGAGTGGAAGTTAGCTTCTATAGATTTTAATGTAGACTCTAAGACTAAGAATACAGAACATTCAGTTAAAATTACAGCACCTAAGAATAGTGAAGTGACAGTTAACGGAGTTAAGGTTTCATCTGATTATATTACAGGTGAGGCAGATGTAAGCCTTTGCAAGCACGTTGGAGATTATGTTACTACACCAGTTGATGATGTATACAATATTAATGGAATGTTTGCCAAGCCAGAGGTTAAGGTTACCTATAATGGCAAAGAGCTTGATACTGAATATGTTAAAGATGGATATGAGGCATATTATCCATCAGACGATGAGCTTCTTGCAAGAGAGAAGAGTCATATATTAACAGTTGCTGAGAATTACGGTAAATATATGATTAACAGAGGAAGCTTAAGTACTCTTTCAAGCTATATGATTGGTAATGCCAAGGAATATATGAGTGATATTCCGGCTATCGATGTATATCTGATAGGAAGAACTTTTACATATGATATCACTGACGAGAATGTAAGTAACTTTAGAAAATATTCAGATGACTGTTATTCGTGTGATGTAGATTACAATCTTAATGTAAAATGGTCATCAGGAAGCACAACATACAATATTTCTTTAACATATGTGTTTGTTAAGCAGAATGACAAGTGGATGTTAGCTGATTTTTCTATAAGATAATTATAGATAAGATAATTATAAACAACAGACATATATAGCAGGGAATAACAATGCGCTGTCAGCGCAGGAATGGAGAAAGTTATGTCACAGGATAATAAGCGCAATTTTATATTACATGGTTCCATACTTGCTATGGCTGGAATTTTTGTAAGAATAATTGGAATGGTTTATAGAATTCCGGTGCTTAATATAATTGGAAGTGAAGGTAATGGTATATATGTAACGGCATATAATGTATATAACATAATACTTGTGCTGTCATCATATGGACTTCCGATGGCTGTTTCAAAGCTGATTTCTGCAAGGTTTACTAAAAGAAGATATAAGAATGCGGCGAAGGTATTAAGATGTTCGCTGACAGTCGGTGCGTTTACTGGTGGTGTTGCGGCACTGCTTGTATACTTTGGTGCTGATTTTATAGAAAATGTTATATATGGCGGGGGTGTACCTGGTCTTGCAATACCATTAAGAGTATTAGCCCCAACCATATTTATAGTTGCATTATTAGGTGTATTAAGAGGTTTCTTTCAGGGACAGGGAACTATGATTCCAACGGCTGTTTCACAGATTATAGAACAGCTTGTCAATGCAGGTGTTAGTATAGCTGCAGGTTATATGCTTATGAAAGCATACAGTAGTGCTTCTAATGCTTCTGCTTATGGAGCGGCAGGAAGTACACTTGGTACAGCTATGGGTGCTCTTACTGCACTTGTATTCTTTATATTTCTATATCTTATATACAGACCTACATTTATGCGTATGGTTGCTAAAGATAAGAGTGTTACAAGGCAGGATACTAACAGGTACATTTATAAGACAATTATAATTACAATGGTTCCTATTATATTAAGCCAGACGTTTTATCAGATTAGTGCCTTAATAGATGATGTAATGTTTAGTAATATAATGATGACAAGAAATATATCGAAAAATATATCAATGGATCTTGGTAACTTTGGTTCAAGTTATACACTGCTTATAAGTATACCGCAGGGTATAGCGACAGCGTTATCAGCCTCGATGCTTCCAAGTATTGTAGCATCTTATACAGAAGATGATTATGATAGTATATATTCAAAGATAACAAAGACTCTTAAGACTAATATGTTTATAGCGGTACCATCATTTGTTGGATTTTTTGTGATAGGCGAGCCTATTATTAAACTGCTATTTTCAAGATATGATAGTGTACAGGGCGGGCTTATGTTAAAAATAGGTGCTATAGCCATTGTGTTTTATACATTATCAACAGTTACAAGCTCAGCACTTCAGGCAGTAGACAGAGTTAAGACTCCTATGATTAATTCATTTATATCATTAGTTGTCCATATAATACTTGTGCTTGTATTGCTGGAATTTACTAATCTTGGCATATTCTCACTTGTAATAGGTAATGCTTCATTCCCTGTTATTATATTTGTGCTTAATCTTATAGCATTGTATAGAGATGAAGGATACAGGCTTCCTGTTATATCAATATTTGCAAAGCCGGTTATATGTTCAGCATTAATGGGTATATGTACACTTTTGACATATAATATAATTAATAATATTACAATGTCTAATACAATATCAGTGCTTGCGGCATTGTGTGTTGCAGCAATCACATATTTTGGACCATATGTTCTTCTTATGAAGAAGTTTAAAGATGTATTCTGATAAATGGTATTATTACAAAATAGTCTGGATATATCAGAGAGTGTTAAAATAAAATTTTGATACTCACATCATTATAGATTAATATAATCAGGAAAGAGAGGAAATAAAGTGCAGGATAAGTTTACAGATAAAGCCAAAAAAGTATTGGAACAGGCTGCATTTGCTGCTGCGGTTAATGGACACAGCTATATTGGGTCTGAACATTTGCTTTTAGGACTTATACAGGTTGAAGACAGCCTTGCATACAAGGTTTTACAGAACAATGATGTAACAGAAACTAAAGTGCTTAATCTTATATATCAGCTTATTGCACCGGATAATGCGGTAAGTGTTAAAGAACCGGCAGGCTATACTCCAAGAGTTCGTAAGATTCTTACTAACTCAATAGAGGAAGCTGCAAGATTTAAAGCTGATAAAGTAGGTACAGAACATATTCTTATTGCCATTATGAAGGAAACTGAAAGTGTTGCCTCAAGACTTCTTAATACAATGGGTGTATCAATTAAGAAGATATATACAGAGTTATTAGAGGGAATGGGCGAAGATGTATCACGTCTTAAAGAAGATTTTCAGAATGGCAGAATTAAGGCTAAGGATAAAAAGGCAACAACTATGTTAGACCAGTACAGCAGGGATTTAACAGAACTTGCCCGTAATAAAAAGCTTGACCCTGTTATAGGCAGGGAAGAGGAAATCCAGAGAGTTATCCAGATATTATCAAGAAGAACAAAGAATAATCCGTGCCTTATCGGCGAGCCCGGTGTAGGTAAGACCGCAGTTGTTGAGGGTCTTGCATTAAGAATAGTTGAAGGCGAAGTTCCATCAACTATTAAGGATAAGAGATTAGTAACACTTGATTTATCAGGTATGGTGGCTGGTTCTAAATACAGAGGTGAATTTGAAGAAAGAATTAAAAGGGTAATTGCAGAAGTAAGAAATGCAGGCAACATTTTATTATTCTTAGATGAAATTCACACAATTATTGGTGCTGGTGGTGCAGAAGGAGCTATAGATGCTTCTAATATTCTTAAGCCATCACTTGCAAGAGGAGAAATCCAGCTTATAGGTGCTACAACTCTAGAAGAATACAGAAAACATATAGAAAAAGATGCTGCATTAGAAAGAAGATTTCAGCCGGTTAAGGTGGAAGAGCCAACAGAAGATGAGGCGATTGACATACTTATGGGACTTAGACCTAAGTATGAGGAACACCATAATGTAGTTATTACAGATGATGCCGTAAGAGCGGCAGTTAAGCTTTCTAAGAGATATATCAATGACAGATTTCTTCCAGATAAGGCAATTGACCTTATAGATGAGGCTTCTTCAAGAACAAGGCTTGAAGCATTTGTTGTACCAAAGGATATTAAGAAGCTTGAAACACAGATAGATGAACTTTCAGTTAAGAAAGAGCAGGCTATTAAGTCAGAGAAATATGATGAAGCGGCTGAGCTTAAGAAACAGCAGACAAGAAAGAAGAACAGGCTTGAAAAGCTTCGCACAAGCTGGCAGGAGAGCATAGACGGCAGTGACCTTACTGTTGATGAAGAACAGATAGCTAGGACTGTGTCAATGTGGACTAAGATTCCAGTTGCCAAGATAGCAGAGGCTGAGTCAGAGAAGCTTATGAATTTGGAAAAAATGCTTCATAACAGGGTTATAGGACAGGATGAGGCGGTTACAGCAGTTGCCAAGGCTATAAGACGAGGCAGGGTAGGTTTAAAAGATCCTAACAGACCAATAGGCTCATTCTTATTCTTAGGGCCTACAGGTGTAGGTAAGACAGAACTTTCAAAGGCACTTGCTGACTGTATGTTTGGAACAGATAATTCTCTTATAAGAGTTGATATGTCTGAGTATATGGAAAAGCATACGGTGTCTAAGCTTATCGGTTCACCTCCGGGATATGTAGGATATGATGAGGGCGGACAGCTAAGTGAGAAGGTAAGAAGAAACCCTTATTCAGTTGTACTTTTTGATGAGGTTGAAAAAGCTCACCCAGATGTATTCAATGTACTTTTACAGGTGCTTGATGACGGACATATAACAGATTCAACAGGAAGGGTTGTGGACTTTAAGAATACAGTTATTATTATGACTTCCAATGCAGGTGCGGAGAATATTGTAGCACCTAAATCTTTAGGATTTACTTCGGAAACATCAGAGGAAAAAGAGCACGAAGATATGAAGAGCAAAGTAATGGAAGAAGTTAAGAGAATATTCCGTCCGGAATTCATTAACAGAATTGATGACATAATTGTATTCCATATGCTTAAGAAAGAACAGATTGGACAGATTGTTGATATTATGATGAGAACCGTTAATAACAGAATTATGGAGCAGATGAGTCTTTCGGTTGAACTTGATGATGAGGCTAAGGCTTATATTGTTGATAAGGGTTACGATTCTAAATATGGAGCACGTCCATTAAGAAGAACAATACAGAATGAAATAGAAGATGTTATGGCAGAGAAGATACTTGAAGGCAGTATAAAGGCTGGCAACAAAGTATTGGTAACAGTTAAGGATGGTAAACTGAACTTTAGCTGCAAACGAGGTCATAATAGAAATATTCACAAATAATACTACTAAAATACTAGCGTCATTGTACATTATGTTGTATAATGTGTGTATAGATATTCGTAATAAAACATAGGAGGACAATAATATGCCAGTAATTAATGAGTTAATTCGTTCAGAGAAGGATGGAACTCTTAGCTTTGGTAATTATAAGCTGGATACTAAGTCAAAGTTATCAGATTTTGAACATTGTGGAGATTCTTACAAGGTAAAGACATTTAAGGAGATTACGAAACTTGAACGCAATGGTTCATTTGTATATGAATCTGTTCCTGGAACAGCTGTTATGAATTTTAAGGCTGCAGATACAGGCTTATCATTTACGGTGGAAGGAAGCGATGATGCACAGATAACAGTTGAGCTTGAAGAAGGCGCTTCTTATAATGTAACAATCAATGGAGTATCTGAGGGAACTATGGCTACTAATATGGGTGGCAAGATTGTACTTTCAGTAAGCCTTGAAGAAGGTAAGAGTGTTAGTGTAGAAGTTGTTAAAGCATAATAATACTACAATCTTTAACATTAACAGGTGTCATAATTGTAAATTTTAATAAATGCTGTGCCTGGCATAAAGTCATATATAGACCAATGCGGGGTGCAGCTTTTTTATATTTGGTATCAGAAAGAGAGGAGAAGAGAAGTGGCAAAAGCAAAAAATACGGCATTTTTTTGCAGTGAGTGTGGACATGAGTCAGCAAAATGGTTCGGGCAGTGTCCGGCGTGCAAGGCGTGGAATACATTTGTTGAAGAACCAATAGCATCTAAGTCATCGGTTAAGGGTATATCAGCAGTCAGGAAAGAAAGCACCTATAAGGATAACCATCCGGTGAGCTTAAAAGAGATTAATTCTGAAGAGAAGGAGAGAACATCAACAGGAATAGGCGAACTTGACAGAGTTCTTGGTGGTGGAATTGTGCAGGGTTCACTGGTGCTTGTAGGTGGAGATCCCGGTATTGGAAAGTCAACACTTTTGTTACAGATGTGCTATTACCTATCAGATGCAGGCAATAAGGTGCTGTATATATCCGGAGAGGAGTCGTTAAGACAGATTAAGCTAAGAGCTGAAAGGATAGGTGGATGTAACGATAACCTTAAGACGTTCTGCGAGACTAATCTTGATATTATAGAAGAGGTTCTAAAAAAAGAAATGCCACAGGTGGTTATAATTGACTCTATACAGACTATGTACAGGGAAGAAATATCTGCGGCACCTGGAAGTGTGTCACAGGTAAGGGAAAGTACATCTATTCTTATGCAGTTAGCCAAGGGACTTAATATAACGATATTTATTGTAGGACACGTTACCAAGGAAGGTGTTGTTGCAGGGCCAAGAGTGCTTGAGCATATGGTTGATACAGTGCTTTATTTTGAAGGGGACAGATATGCTTCATACAGAATATTAAGAAGTGTAAAGAACAGATTTGGGTCTACCAATGAAATTGGGGTGTTCGAGATGAGGCAGGACGGTTTAAGTGAGGTTGCCAATCCATCGGAGTATATGTTGTCTGGAAGACCAGAAGGGGCGTCAGGCTCAGTTGTAGTATGTCTTATTGAAGGCACGCGACCTCTTATGGTTGAGGTTCAGGCACTTGTGTGTGACTCTAACTTTGGTATGCCAAGGCGTACTGCTGCGGGAACGGATTATAACAGGGTTAATCTGTTGATGGCAGTCCTTGAAAAAAGGGCGGGAATGAGAATGTCCTCAAGCGATGCCTATCTTAATGTGGCAGGTGGAATAAAGGTATCTGAACCAGCACTTGATTTAGGGATAGTTATAGCACTTGTCAGTAGTTTTAAGAATAAAGAAGTTGACAGCAGAACAGTTATATTTGGTGAAGTCGGATTGTCAGGCGAGGTAAGAGCCGTAACACAGGCACAGCAGAGGGTGAATGAAGCTGTTAAGCTAGGGTTCACAACCTGCATATTACCATATGTATGCTTGAAAAATATTAAAAATAATGATAAAATTAATCTTATTGGTATACATAATGTTAACGAAGCAATTGACTTAATATAAATATACAAGAATAATATACATATTTGGAGGAAGAATATGGATAACAGTAAATTAGTAAGCGACCTGTCAGGAATTCTTGAAGGATTGGATTCATCACAGGAGCAGTTAGAAAAAGATGCTTTTGATGTAATTAATTCATCAGATACATCACTTAATCTCGTGAAAGAGAGTATTTCAAGTGTTGAGGAAATTCTTAAGATGATAACTGAACTTAATGAGATAGCAGAAGAATCATCGGCAAGAATTAAAGAACTTGAAAAGCTTTCTAAAGACATTGAACAGTTTGCAGGCGTTATAGCATCAATATCAAGCAGAACCAATATACTTTCGCTTAATGCTTCTATTGAGGCTGCAAGAGCAGGTGAGCACGGAAGAGGCTTTGCTGTTGTTGCAAGTGAGGTAAGGAATCTTGCTGCACAGTCGGCCAAGTCATCAAAGGAGATTACAGATACAATCAATATGGTACAGCAGTCAGTTGATAAGACAGTTGGCTCTATGAAGAACATATATGAGAATTCTAACCAGCAGAAAGAAAAGGCAGATGAGATTGGTAATGTGCTTAATAAAGTTGTAGATGCGGCATACACTGCTAATGAGGTTGCAAGAAATATCGAGAACGAAATTGCATATCAGAGAGAGATTACAGATAAGGCTAAGAATGCACTTATGTAGCTGTATTCAGGTAATCGGATTTTGTAATTACATATTATTATATGAGGGAGGATTAATATATGTATCAGTGTCCGGGTTGTGGTGGAAGATTAGTCTTTGACATACCATCACAGCAGTTGATGTGCGACCATTGCAGTACGAAGTATGACCCATATGCAATCAGTAAGGAACAGGATGCGGAGGAAAGTCAGGAATATGACGTTACTGTATTCAAATGTCCGAACTGTGGTGGAGAGATATTAAGTACTGATAATACTGCAGCTAATTTTTGCAGCTTTTGTGGAGCATCAACAATTCTGACAAGCAGAGTATCAAAACAGCAAAGACCAGGATATATAATACCATTTTCCAAGACTAAGGAAGACTGTAAGCAGGCTTATAAGAAAATGGTACGTCACGCGTGGTTTGCCCCTAAGGAATTAAAAGATGAGAAGTTTATAGATGGTTTCAGAGGTATATATATGCCTTATTGGACGTATTATATAACCCAGAAAGGACCAATGTGCCTAAGCGGTTCTAAAAGCCATAGACGGGGAGATTACATTTATACAGACTATTATGATATAACTGGCGATTTGGATTGCCAGTATAAGGGTCTGTCATATGATGCTTCATCGTCATTTGATGACAGTATAAGTGAGGCGATAGCACCATATGACGTTAAGAATATGAATCCATTTACTCCATCAATGCTTAGTGGATTCTATGCAGATACAGCAGATGTTGCACCGGATGTATACAGGGCTGATGCGAAAAATGTAGCTGTTGACGAGACATATTCATATGTCAAAAGGTCAGCACATCTTGGGTCAGTGCAACTTGATAATTATCAGGGGGATATTGAGAGAAGACTTTCGACAAAGGTAGTAGCACAGGATAGAACAATGTTTCCGGTGTGGTTCTTATCATACCGTAATAAAGACAGAGTTGCATATGCGACAGTTAATGGACAGACAGGGAAGGTGGCAGCAGATCTGCCAGTATCACTTATGAGGTATTTTATAGGTTCGGTTATTCTTGCAATACCTATATTTTTAATGCTTAACAGTTCATTTACATTAAGACCTAAGACTACATTGGGGATTGCATCGATTATAGCGTTATTTACAATAATTCTTTATGTATTAGAATTAAAGAAAATATACAAGAAAGACCAGCAGTTAGATGACAAAGGCAGAATGTATGCAGGTTCAGCTATTAATGCCAATGAATCACCATGGGCAAGGCGTAAGCGTGAAGACCAGCTTGCAGGCGATATAGCTGATGTTATAGACAAAGGCAGGCGTGAAGCAAGGTCATATGGACGTAAGAATAAAAGAAGAACAACAAGAACTAATATGGCAGTGGTAACTATGATAATTTCATTGGTGTGTTGTGTATTTCCTATGTTGTATGTCTATCTTCAGATGATGTCTATATTCTATGGCTCTGGAGATATTGGGGCGGGATTTTCTATAAGTGTTATATGTCTTATAACAGGTATAGTGCTTACTCTTGTTAATCATAAGATGTTTAAAATGATAACTAATAAGAAGATATCAGGTAATATAGGTTCACTTGCAGCAATGGCAATAGCCTCGGTAGTGCTGTGGATTAATCCTGTATCGGATCTATATTACTATGGTGCTGTTATAGCTGAATTAATTGCAATAATGTATACTATTATGGATTTAATCAGATATTACAATGTTCTTGCAACTAGAAAGCTTCCACAGTTTGATAATTATAGTGGAGGTGATGATAATGCATAATAGAAGTATTATATGTGCTGTAGATAGAAAATATACTGTTAAAGACATACATAGATGTATTCACGCAGTTATGGCGTTAACAGCAGTTATTCTGTTGCTATTAGTATTTGCGGCTTCTTCTTTACTACAGGTAAAAGCTGATGAAGAGAAGTATCAATATAATAATGTGGATACAGGATATGAGGCTGTTATAGAAGATGACGCAGACATTATAGATGAGAGTAATTATTCTTCATTGTTAGACATTATGAAACAGATAACAGTGTATGGTAATGTAATGTTAAAGACTATAGATACCAACAGCACCACTACTGAAAGTTATGTAAGAAGCCTGTACAGGGAAAAATATGGCACTGATAGTGGGACGATATTTATAATTGATATGTATAACCGTAATATCTGGATACATAGCAATGGTAAGATATACAGTACAGTTACAAGCTCATACGCAGATACAATAACTGATAATGTATACAGATATGCTTCATCAAAAGACTATTATATGTGTGCATATAAGGTATATGAGCAGGAACTTGCACTTCTTAAAGGCAGAAGAATATCACAACCAATGAAGTATATAAGCAATGCACTTCTTGCTGTTGTAGTGGCATTAATTATTAATTATGGAATTGTAAGACTGTATTTAAGGAAGAATGCACCATCAAGAAAAGATATAATGAAAGGTATATTTGCTGGAAAGGTTATTAATAATTGTCAGGTTACATACCGTTATCAGACCAGGACATATTCACCAGTACAGACAGACTCAGGCAGCAGTTCTTCTGGAGGCTCATCAAGGGGCTCATCTTCCGGTGGTTCGTCAGGTGGTGGAGGCGGAGGTGGCGGAGGCCACAGCTTCTAATATCACATTGGTGTTGTTTTATTAACAGATATTATTGATATACCGGTTTTCGGAGTTAGAGGTTAAAACTAACAACTGGAAACCGGTATTTTTATATCTATAACTAAATGAATTTTGTACTATGGATTGTATTGTAGTAAGGAAATATTAAGAAAAAATGACTTGATTAAAAGCATTTTATAAATGAATATCGTCCAATAGCTGTCAAAATCTGTATTTATAATGCTTAGAAATGCCGTATTTTAGGGGGTTTTCAAAAAAATTGAAAAAAATTCAAAAAAAATGAAAAAAGTTGTTGACATAATGCCTGGTAGGTGCTATTATAATCAAGTCGCCACGAGAGATGAGCGACACGAAAGCTTCTCAAACACAGATAAATACTGAACTTGAGAGCAATGAACTTTGATAACTGAACAGAAAGACAACCTTGAAAATTCTTTTTAGAATTTC
>OLRS01002228.1_pt1 | contig 15784 bp, 17 predicted proteins | sample 1673171 | NCBI WGS metagenome assembly OLRS01 (sample SAMEA3136762, study PRJEB25190) | human gut metagenome | biome: human gut; feature: human-associated habitat; material: faeces | place: Austria | collected 2013
AGTTTTGTACGGACCATCTCGCCAAGCGCCCTTTGAAACTGGGGATAACCTTCATATCCAAGAGCTGTTGCAAATCTTACAACTGTCGATTCACTGACTCCAACCTCTTCACCCATTTTTGCAGCCGTCATAAATGCTGCTTTATCATAATCTTCACGGATAAAATCCGCCAGCTTTTTCTGCCCTTTACTGAACTTGTTATATCCGTCTTCTAATCTTTGCACTAATTCATTTTGTGTTCCCATATAGCGTCTTCCTTTTCTATTACATCGTTTCTATTATAAGATGTAAAAGAGAAATCTTCAACCTTTAATCCTATCTATCTCAAACTATCTTTTTTAAGCCAGCATAATAAAACGGGCGGAAAATCTTCCGCATAAATGCATCTTTGACTTTCCGCCCGTTTTCATTATTTTATATTCTGCTATACTGGATAACTTCCATTCTCAGTATCAGCAATTGTCTGGTCGACCTTTGTCTGCTGTGCCTGACGATATTTGAAAAACTCTGTTGCTACCTGTGGGAACAGTGCATAAGATAATACATCTTCATCCTGTTCTTTCCACTGTGCCATTTCTTTTTCTAATTTCTCAAGTTCCGGATCTAAAGTATCTGCAAGTCGGCATGTGATCGGTTTTTCATCTCCGATCGCCTTCTTCTGAATCTCTTTGTTGACCGGTTTGACTGTCTGTCCATATTTACCTGCTAAGAGGTCTTTGGACTCTTTTGTGATCATCTTATAACGCTCTCCAGCCAGTACATTTAATACAGCCTGAGTTCCAACAATCTGGCTGGATGGTGTTACAAGTGGCGCTTCTCCAAAGTCTTTTCTGACTCTTGGAATCTCTGCCAGTACTTCATAATATTTGTCTGAAGCTTTCTGTTCCTCTAACTGAGATAACAGATTAGATAACATACCACCTGGTACCTGATACATCAGTGTTTTAATGTTAACTCCTAATGCACGTGGATTTAATAATCCTGTATCGATGGCATCTTCTCGAATCGGACGGAAATAATCAGCGATCTCTCCTAACAGTTCCATATCAAGTCCTGTATCATATTCGCTTCCTTTAAATGTCTCAACCATAACTTCTGTTGCTGGCTGGGATGTTCCAAGTGCAAATGGAGAAATTGCTGTGTCGATCATATCAACTCCCGCTTCCACAGCTTTCATGTAAGTCATAGAAGCTACGCCGCTTGTATAGTGTGTATGTAGATCGATTGGAAGACTAGTGGCTTCTTTTAATGCTTCTACTAACTTTGTGGCTTCCTGTGGAACCAGTAATCCGGCCATATCTTTGATACATAAAGAATCGGCTCCCATATCTTCAATACGTTTTGCCGTATCTTTCCAATAATCAAGGGTATATGCATCACCTAATGTGTAAGCTAAGGCTACCTGTGCATGTCCCTTTTCGTGATTGGCAGCTTTTACTGCTGTCTCTAAATTTCTAAGGTCATTTAAACAGTCAAAAATTCGGATGATGTCAATTCCATTTGCAATAGATTTCTGTACAAAATATTCTACAACATCGTCTGCGTATGGGCGGTATCCTAGGATATTCTGCCCGCGAAATAACATCTGTAATTTTGTGTTTTTAAATCCATCTCTTAATTTTCTTAATCTTTCCCATGGATCTTCTTTTAAGAATCTGAGGGATGCATCAAATGTAGCTCCTCCCCAGCATTCTACGGCATGATATCCGACCTGATCCATTTTTTCTATGATTGGCAACATCTGTTCTGTTGTCATTCTTGTCGCGATCAATGACTGATGTCCGTCACGAAGCACAGTTTCAACAATTTTGATTGGTTTTCTCTCTGACATAGTAACTTTCCTTTCCTTAAACTCCGAAGATTGCCATAAAGATTCCGGCTGCTACTGCAGTTCCGATAACTCCTGCTACGTTTGGTCCCATCGCATGCATCAGAAGGAAGTTTGATGAATCTTCTTCTGCCCCGACTTTCTGTGCAACTCTGGCTGCCATTGGTACGGCAGATACTCCAGCTGCACCAATCAGTGGATTTACTTTTCCATGTGTCAGTTTACACATTAATTTTCCAAATAAGACCCCACTGGCTGTTCCTACGGAGAATGCAACTAAACCTAAAACTACAATCTTGATCGTACTCACATTTAAGAATGCTTCCGCACTGGTGGTGGCTCCTACTGAGGTACCTAGGATAATGACAACTATATACATCAGTGCATTGGAAGCTGTATCTGATAACTGTTTTACAACGCCACTTTCACGGAACAGATTTCCAAGCATCAGCATTCCTACCAAAGGAGCTGTTGTAGGTAATACGAGACAGACAACGATGGTGACAATAATAGGGAATAAAATCTTCTCTGTCTTTGATACCGGGCGAAGCTGTTCCATCTTAATCTTACGTTCTTCTTCAGTTGTCAGCAATTTCATGATCGGCGGCTGAATGATTGGGACTAAAGACATATAAGAATATGCTGCCACCGCAATCGGTCCCATATAAGCTGTCTGGCCAAGTTTTCCTGCAAGGAAAATAGAAGTTGGTCCATCGGCTCCTCCGATGATGGAGATCGCTGCTGCCGCTTTATCTGGAAACTGTAAGAAGATTGCCAGAAAATAAGCTGCATAGATACCAAACTGGGCTGCCGCTCCAAGAAGGAAACTCTTTGGATTGGCGATCAGTGGTCCAAAATCTGTCAATGCTCCAACCCCAAGGAAGATCAGGGATGGTAAGATACTCCACTCATCTAACAAATAAAAATAATGTAACAGTCCACCTTCCTGCATGATTGGTGGATATAAGTTAACCAACAGCATACCAAAAGAAATTGGCACCAGTAACAATGGTTCATATTGTTTGACGATCGCTAAGTATAAAAAGATCAGTGCTACAACTACCATTATGAAATTTCCCGGTTTTAAGAATGCAAATCCTGTCTGGCTTGCCAAGTTGGTCATGGTATTGATAACATAACTCATAGAAATTCCTCCATTTCAGGCAATGGCTAGTCCATCGTCACTAATACGTCTCCACTTTCAACACTGTCTCCTACTGCTACCTGAACACTTGCGATTGTTCCATCCTGTGGTGCACAGATCTCATTTTCCATTTTCATTGCTTCTAAGATCATTAATACATCACCTTTTTTCACTGCCTGTCCTGCAGATGCTTTCACGGATAAAATGTTTCCTGGCATTGGAGAATTGATCTTAACTGCTCCGGCTCCTGCTGCAGCTGGTGCTGCCTTAGGTGCTGCTGGTTTTGGTGCAGCGGCTGGTGCTGGTGCAGAAGTTGCTGCTTCTTCACCCATCTCTTCAACTTCTACATCATAAGCTACTCCGTTCACTGTGATTCTATAATTCTTCATGATTACCTCCCAAATATTACGCTCTTCTTCCATCAACTCTGTGGATGGATCTTACTACTAACTTGTCTGCACTCACTGCATTACTTCCATAGGATGCCATGATCGCTGCTGTGATCACTGCAACTAACTGTTCATCTTTCTGTAGATTAACTGCCTGTGTCTGTGGTTCCTCTACAACTGCGGCTGATTCTTCTGTCTTTACAGGTTCTGGTTTTTTCCCGATATTTTTGATCTTCTCTTCTAATTTTGGAATATATCCAAAAAGTGAGATCAGTAATGAGATAAAGATCAGCATTACAAATACGGTTCCCATTCCCATCAAGGTATTCGCGAATGCGGTTGCAATGTTTGCCATAACCTTTCACCTCACTAAATTGTTGTATGTTTCTTATCTTCGTTTCTTTGTTTCTTTCCGTATAACATCTCATATGCCATGATCAAACGTTTTCTTGTCGCATCTGGAATGATGATATCATCGATCGCTCCACGTTTTGCTGCGCTCTCTGCGCTATTTTGCATCTGTGCATATTCCACTGTCTTTTCATTGATCAGTGCGATCTGATCGTCATTTTCCTCAATTTCTTTTGCATACATGATACGGACTGCCTGTTCTGGATCCATCATACCGATGCTTGCCTGTGGCCATGCCAGTACAAAATCTGCTCCGATAGACTTAGAATTCATGATCACTCCTGCCGTACCAAATGCTTTTCCTACGATCAGGTTTACTTTTGGTACTGTACTGCTGATCATTTCTTTTGTGTAGATGGCAAGAATTCTTGCCATCTTTCTTTCTTCTTCGCGGCTTGTCTTCATTCCTTCCACATCTGTCACTGTTAAGATTGGAATGGAAAATGCATCACAAAACTTAATAAATCTTGTTGCCTGATCCACTTCCTTTGTCTCAAGTACGCTTTCTCCGTTAACTGACTGGTTCGCTACAACACCGATCGTCTCACCGTTTAATTTGATGAATCCGATCACCATGCTTTTTGCTGTTTCTTTCTTGATCTGTACAAATAAATTGTCATCTGAGATTGCTTTTAATAAATACTGTGCATCATGTGCTGAATCATTTAATTCTGGAATCACTCGATTCAGATCATCAGAACATTCTGATAAAAAGTTCTTTGATTCATAATCAGATGGAAGAATGCTTACTAATTCTCTTAAATCTGTTAATAATTCTTCTTCAGAATCACATACAAAATCAATATTCTCAATTTCATCTTTTTCAATTTCTGCCGGATTTAATTTCTCGTTATCTAATGTATTTGGACTATTAATAAATAAAGATCCTTCTTTTCTTTCCATAAATGTGAAATCAGACATCGCTGACATCACTGCGCATCCTCCTCCGCACATTCCAAAGACTGCACTGATCTGTACGATCTTTCCAGATGCCTGTCCCTGTTTTGCGAAAATATTTCCGAATGCTTCTAACGCATCGGATGCTTCTTGTAATCTGATTCCTGCACAGTCGATCATTCCAATGACTGGTGCTCCTGTCTTCATTGCCAGATCATAGAGTGCTACAATCTTCTTCGCATGCATCTCTCCTACAGATCCTCCAAGAACACTGGCATCCTGACTGTATACATAAACCATACGTCCGTCCATCACACCATATCCTGTGATCACGCCGTCTCCTTCTGCTTTCTCAGAGTTTAGATTGTAATCTGTATTTCTTGCTGTTACATACTTTCCGATCTCAACAAAGCTGTTATCGTCCAGTAAGTATTCAATTCGTTCTCTGGCATTCATGTTCCCTTTTGCCATCGTTCTTCCTCCTGATTTTATCTTTTATATATGATAATGTATCCATTTCTTATGTTTAATATAAGACAGAATCCGTTCAAAGTCAATATTCTTTTCATAATTCGTCATTCTGCCTTATTTTTGAGAAAATTTTTATACAATTTTACCAATAGTTTATTCATATCTAGTCAGCATGTCTTCCATACTTCGATAAATATGATATCTCATTTCCTTTCTGGAAGCTTCTGCATCTCTCTTCTCCATTGCTTCGTAGATTGCTCTGTGTTCTTCATTGGAACGTTTGGCGTATTTTTCTACCGTTGACTGGACTCCTAGAGATAATCCATTCCATAGTTCAGCTAGCATATGTTCCATCTTTTCATTTCCAGCTGCACGCCAGATTTCATAATGGAAAGATTGGTTGTAATTTATAAAACTACTGTAATCATCGTGCTCTAACGCTTCTGTTGCTGCATCTACACAGTTTTTAATCGCGGATAGATCGGCTTTATTTTCACAGCAAAGCTCACATGCTTCACTCTCCATTGCCGCTCTGATCTGATAATGTTCTCTGATCGTTGTCTCATTAAATCCCAAAACAATTGCTCCTTTGTTCTGCTTTAATTCGATCAGGCCATCCCTTGCGAGAATCTGAAATGCTTCTCTGACTGGAGTAACTGATACTCCTAATTCCTGTGCCGTTGTATCAAGCGTCAATATCTCTCCTTCTTTGATCTTCTTCTGAATGATCGCTTCTCGGATTGCCGATGCTACACGCTCCCTTGCCGGCAGTAATTTGATTGGTTTTAAACCTAACATACTCACACACTCTCTTTCATAATCGTTTTAAGGATTTCCTTATAATATTGCTCCAATGCAGTATGTAATTTGTTTTGATCTTTCTCAGACTGGAAATCTTTGATTGCTTTTGATAACTCTGTCCAGTTTTCTTTGTTATAAGAATAGCTGTTTATCGCAAATGAAAGATAAATCTCAACAACTGTTTCCATAGATTTCTTCTGAAAACTATATGGATAATTTTCATATAAGAAACGATGAAAATTCATCTCATCTTCTGGTAATTCATCTTTCTCTTTGATCACATATAAAAATGCATCCTGTTCCATCTGCAAAAACATCTCAAAAATCTTTTGAAAATACTCTTCTGATAACTGAGAAACTCTGACATGATTATTCGGCAGTCTGTCGACTAATCCCTGATATTCCAGAAGGATCAAGGCTTCTCTGACCGGCATTCTTGATACTCCAAGACTTGTCGCCAGTTCATTTTGTGTCATCTCTGTTCCACTTGGAATATTTCCAAGCAGAATCTCATTCTTCAAAATCTCAACGACACTCCCCTGTTTCTTCTGAATCCCTATTCTCTCCATCTTCAACTTTGTCATTCTCCTTTAATCCTATTACAATTAATATTGTATCCATTTTTTGTGAATTCGTAAAGGTATTATTTCTATATTGAAAACAGAAAATTTATCAGAAGAAAAAATTCCCCGCCAATTTTAGCGAGGAATCTCTTCTCCTTTTTGTGAGTTTAGGAAAATTGCTATGCTAATAATCTTTCTATTTAATGAAACCTACGTGTTTGCAGATTTCTTCAATAGCTTTGTCTTTTCTCTGATTGAAGATGACTTTATTCTCTTCAAACAGATTACGTCCTTCTGTATCAATAGATACGATCAGTGGTCCGAATTCTTTTACGTGGCAATGCCATAATGTTTCAGGCATTCCAAGGTCACGCCATTGAGCTTCAACAATCTCTTCAACTTCTGTTGCTGCTACTACTGCATTTCCAGCTGGGAATACACAGTGGATCGCTTTGTAGTTTTTACATGCATATTCTGTGTTTGGTCCCATTCCACCTTTTCCGATGATAACCTTTACACCGCTCTGCTCTACGAATTCTTTCTCAAATTTTTCCATACGCATACTTGTTGTAGGTCCTACAGAAACCATCTCGAATTTGTCATCTTCTAATGGACGGATGATTGGTCCGGCATGGAAGATTGCTGCATCTTTGACATCAACTGGAAGTTCTCTTCCTTCTTCTACCAGACGACGATGTGCAACGTCACGGCATGTTGTCATGTCTCCATTTAAATAAATGATATCTCCAATATGAATATCAGCTAAATCTTCTGCTGATACAGGTGTTGTTAAAATTTTCTTTCCATCTTTTACTTCTACCATTATAAAGTTACCCCCGTATGTGTTGTAATTTTATAGTTCAAATCTTTATCAAAAATGATGTGTCCACGTCTGTGTGACCAGCATCCAACATTTACTGCGACTCCGATTGCGGATGGATGTCTTGCAGTGTTTTCAATATGTACACCCATAACTGAGTATTTACCACCCATTCCCTGAGGTCCAAGTCCAATGTCATTGATTCCTTTTTCTAACAGTTCTTCCATGTAGGCTGCTCTTTCGTTATCGTTGTGGCTTCCTAATGGACGCATTAATGCTTTCTTAGACAGAAGAGCTGCTGTTTCCACAGATGTTGCAACTCCAACACCTACTAATAATGGAGGACAGGCATTTAATCCGTAAGATGTCATAACATCTAAAACGAATTTTGTAACTCCTTCATATCCTGCACCAGGCATTAATACCATAGCTTTTCCTGGAAGAGTACATCCTCCACCTGCCATGTATGCATAGATTTCACATTCATCACTATCTGGTACGATATCCCAGAATACTGTAGGTGTTCCTTTACCAACGTTCTTTCCTGTGTTGTATTCATCAAATGTTTCAACACTGTTGTGACGAAGTGGTGCCTGGAATGTAGCTTTTACTACTGCTTCTTTTAATAATGGTTCCAGTTCTCCGATCAATGGGAAGTTTGTTCCACATTTTACCCAGAACTGAAGAACTCCTGTGTCCTGACAGCTTGGTCTGTTTAATTCTTTCGCAAGCTTCTGGTTATCTTTCATTGTTTTATAGATTGTTTTAGATAATGGGCTGTCTTCTTTCTCAGCTAACTCATCTAGTTTTTTGATAATGTCGTCTGGTAATACTTTTCCAATATGGTCTACGAAGTTTGCCATATAATTGGTAAGCTGTTCTACCTGTTCTTTTTTACTCATCATTTTCCTCCTAAAAACTCATTAATAAATAATTTATTGAAACATTTCTGTTTAAGGGTAAAACGGAAATGCTATAGGTAATATGATCATACTGATCACAGTTGCGATAATAATCATTGGGAAACCGGATTTTGCATAATCCATAAAGGTGTATCCTCCGGCTCCAACGACCATTGTGTTTGCTGGCATTCCAATCGGTGTTGCATAGGCACATGAACCACCAATGACGCATGCCATCAATACAGCTCTTGGATCTGCTCCCATTCCCTGGGCGATTGACAGGCAAATAGGAACCATTAATGCTGTCGTTGCTGTGTTAGACATGAAGTTTGTCATAATACAACATAGAATAAATACGACAAAAGTTAGAATATATGGAGATGGATGGCTTCCAAGTGCTCCGATTACTTTATCGGCGATTAATTTTCCGGCTCCTGTTTTCTCAAGTGCCGCCGCCAAAGACAGTGTTCCTCCAAATAAGAAGATTGTCTTAAGGTCAATTGCTTTTAATGCTTCTTTCTCTGAGATAACTCCTGTCACGATTAATGCTAATGCCCCAAGGCATCCAGCGATACACAACTTGATTCCAGTCTGTTCTTCAAAGATCATTCCTAATAATGTAAGAACTAAGATCACCAAAGATAAAATCTGTTTCCATTTTGGAATATTGCTGAAATCCTGCTGTTGATCAAATACACTATCATCATCGGCTGGTGCTTCCTTATTTGGAAGAATCTTAAAGCCGATCGTTGCATAAAAGATAATACCTACAATTAAAATAGGAAGTCCTACGATCGCATATTCAAAAAATCCGAAGGATAAATTGATATTCTTTAAGGCACTCTGTGCAATCAGATTTCCTGGAGCTCCGATCAGGGAAAGATTACCACCCATAGCCGCTGCAAATACCAGTGGCATTAATAAACGGGATCTCTTATAACCTGACTTTGCTGCAATTCCGATAACTACTGGAATTAAAACTGCTGCTGTTCCTGTGTTTGATAACACACCGCTCATAAATCCTACGATTACCATGATCGTAACAATGAGCATTCGTTCTGACTTTGCAAATTTCGTAACGACTCCTCCGATTTTGTTCGCCATTCCAGTTTCAAACAATGCGCCACCGACAATAAACATTGCTACAAATAAAATAACGTTGCTGTCGATGAATCCTATAAATGCTTCCTGAATGTCCAAAACTCCAGTAACGACCAGACCGCAGCACACGATCATTGATGTAAGACCTAGCGGAATTTTCTCGAACACAAACATCACCACTGCAAATAACAGAAATAATAATGTAATAGTTGATGGACTCATAAAAACCTCCTTCTTGATGGACTTTCTTTATCTTATATTTAATATATGATAATGTATCCATTTCTTGATTCTTACTATAGACTAGTTTGTATTTCATGTCAATCAAATTTTAACAATTCGGCATTCTGCTCTATTTTCACACCTTATTTTTGTACAATTTTACTAATTCTTCCCCTCCTTCATTGTTAACTCATTTTTGTATATTGTTGACAATTATTCATATTCATGATACAGTTCAAAGCAAATAAATTATTTTGAATTTGAAAAAAGGAAGGTAGATATATTATGATTTCAGAACCAATTCTTTCCCGTGAAGAAGCCATCGCCATTTTAAATACACCAGATGAACAATTAGATGCATTGATCGAACGTGCCGGAACTCTTCGCAAAAAATATAAAGGAAACCATGTAAGCATTCATTTACTAACAAATGCCAGAAGCGGAAACTGCTCCCAGAACTGTGCTTACTGTGCACAATCCTGTCGTTCCCATGCAGATATTGAAACATACAAATGGGTAGATGATGAGAAATTATACGGAGATAACACCTTTGTACATGACCATAAATTATCAAGACATTGTATCGGTTTAAGTGGTATGAAATTTAGCGATGAAGAAATTGAAGAATTAGCCTCTAAGATTCGTAAAATGAAAGAAGATGGAACACATCTTTGCTGTTCTATTGGTTTCTTAACAAAGAAACAGGCATTAATGTTAAAAGAAGCTGGACTTGACCGTATCAACCACAATCTTAACACAAGCCGTTCCAACTATCCAAATATCTGTACAACCCATACATATGAGCAACGAGTAAACAATATCCATATGCTACAGGAACTTGGATTTGAAATCTGTAGTGGTGGAATCATCGGAATGGGTGAGAGTAAAGAAGATATTGTAGATATGTTACTAGACTTACAAGAGATCAACCCAGAAGCCCTACCGATCAACTTCCTGCTCCCGATCAAAGGAACACCTCTTGGTGATGCAGATACATCAATCTTAACCTTCGAATATTGCATGAAAGTCCTATGCCTGGCAAGACTCATGGTCCCAAAATCCGACATCCGCTGCGCTGCTGGTCGTGAGATTTATTTTAAGAATAGAGAAAAAGAATTATTGACTGTAGTAAATTCTATCTTTGCATCTGGATATCTGACTGAAAATGGACAGGGTGTTGAAGATACAATTAAAACTATAACAGATGCAGGATTTACATGCGAAGTAGAATCCGATTAATTTGTATTATTTAAGGGCATATCGTACTGATATGCCCTTATAACTAATCTTTGTCTTTTTACAGTTCTAAATATTTTCGGAATAAATATTCAATCACTACAAAAAAATTCACAAATGAACTATGTATTAAATTTTCACCAATTGGTATATCTGAGCTTACTGCATATAATCGATGATCTGCTAATGCAGCAAGTTCATTATTCTGGAAATTTGTTAAGGAAATTACTTTAACATCTCTTAATTTCATCATTTGCACAATATCTTTAATCTTTTTTAAATCACCAGATAAAGAAATAATGATCACAACGCTTCCTTTTTCTAGCCCTTTTGCTAATAATCGGAATTCATCACTTGCTCCTACATAATAGATATATTTATTTACCTGCATAAACACTCTTTGAAATTCCATTGCACAGTATCTTTGTGCCTGACCAGTTCCATAAACCAATACCTGATCCGAATCTCTTATCAATTTTGCAATCTCTTCTAATTGATTCGAACTTTCCAAATGGATACACGTATTTTTAAAATCTGCTTTTAAATCTGTATACGGAAGATGCTCTGCTGTCGATTTAGGTGTTTTCCATTTTATATAATTTTTAAATTCACTATAACCAGAAAAACCTAGTTTTTGAGTTAATCTTAAAATAGAGCTTTTCGATGTATCACAATGTGACGCTACTTGCTCTATATTCATCTTTTCAATATCTTTTCCGATAGTTTCGATGCGTTTTAAACTATATAAATCTGCATCGTTTAATTTTTTATAATTTTCATTGATCAAATCTGACAGCATAGTTACCTCTTTTTGTTTTTTCTTTTATTTTACTATAACACTTTCGTATAATGCCATCTTTTTATAAAAATAAATTTTATCTTGAGGTAATTGTATATAAAATATTTTCTTTTGTTACATTCCCTTCTGTTTTTAAAGAGTGAATTTCATATGTTTCCATATTGGTCAGTAATACAGGTGTTGTAACTTCTTTTCCTTGTGATCTTATATATTCAAGATCAATCTCACCAATCTTATCTCCTGCCATCACTTTGTCTCCCTTGGAAATATTAAGATTGAAACCTTTTCCCTCCAACTCCACCGTATCAATTCCAATATGAATCAAAATTTCTGCTCCATTTTCCAAAGTAAATCCTATTGCATGCTTTGTATCAAAGATTGCTGAAACTGTCCCCGTTATAGGAGCATATAAATCTCCTTCGTCTGGCTCTATTGCAACTCCATCTCCCATAAGCTTTTCAGAAAACATAGGATCATTGACGTCTTCAATTTTTACAAGTTTTCCTTTAAAACATGCTTTGATTTCTATTTCTTTCTTCTTTCTTCTAAAAAACATGATATAAACCTCTATAAACTCTTATTTTAATTCTGGCCAGTATTCTTTATTTACTTCATAAAGATCATCTAAGATTTTCTTCGCAACTGTGATACTTGGAACAGTTTTTGATAAAGAAATTGCTTGCCATAATTTCTGATAAGATCCTTCTTCCCATGCATCTACTACTAATTTTTCAACAGCAACCTGTTCTTCCATCAGACCTTTCTGGAATCTTGGAATTTTACCAACAGATAAAGGTTCTGGACCATTTGCTGTCACAAGACAAGGTACCTCTACCATAGCTGTCGGATCAAAGTTTTCAATAATACCATTATTTTCAACAATCAACAGCATTCTCGCATAAGTATTAAATTTCAAAGCTGTTGCAAGATCCACAATATAAGATGCATGTTCATCCATCATCAGTTCATTTCCTTCAAAATCATCTTTTTCTTTAATTGCCAGGCATGCTTCGAAAACTTCTTTTTCTCTTGTATCCATAACCTGATTAGCTCTTGTATATTCTGGATCTGTATGTTCTACAACTGTATCTGATAATAAATAATATTTTAAATATGTATTTGGTAATGTTTCTGGATCAACAACATAGATATCTTTCGCCATACGATATGTCTCATTCCAACTATTATCTCCGTGTTGTTTTGCCTCTTCAATATCAGATTGCACCAAATATCCATTTTCCCTTACATATTCACGTAACTGAGGCATCAGATCTTTTCCTGTTTTGGCGCATCTTACATCGTTCCACCATCCAAAATGATTCAATCCATAATAGCTTGTTACAATATCTGAACGTTTTTCGTATCCTAAAATCTCTACCATATTATTTTCAATACTTATTGGCATATCACAAATATTTAAAATTTTAGAATTTGGACGTAATCTTCTTGTTGCTTCTGCAACAATTGCTGCTGGATTTGAATAATTTAATAACCATGCATCTGGAGAATATTTTTCCATATAATCTATTAATTCAATAACACCAGCGATTGAACGCATTCCATATGCAATTCCTCCTGGTCCACAAGTTTCTTGTCCAACAACTCCATATTTCATTGGAATTTTTTCATCTAACTCACGCATTTTATATTTTCCAACACGAATATGTGCCATAACAAAATCAACATCTGTAAATGCTGTCTCTGGGTCTGTTGTTGCAATAAATTCAATCTCAGGACACTGTTTTTTTATAATAATCTCACATGCATCTGCGACAATTTTTTGTCGTTCTTCATCATTATCGTAAAATTTAATCTTTCTAAGTGGAAATCTATCTAAATGTTCTAATAACATTAAAATAATTCCTGGTGTATATGTACTTCCTCCACCTGCGATCACAATAGAACTTTTTTGCATTTTTATTTCTCCTTTATCCGTTTTTATAATAGTCTTTCAAATTCTCCACGAACATTTTCTACATCAAATCCAATAATAACCTGAATTGCTTTTCCTTTTCTTACAACTCCTTTGGCATCATATTTTTTAAATTCATCATCGGATGCCAAGATTTTCTCGTCTTTTACCGTTAATCTTAATCTTGTCATACAGTTTGCAACATCTACAATATTTTCTTTTCCGCCAAGTGCTTTTAAGATACCTTCTGCCATTGTTCTAAATTTTTCTGTTCCTTTTCCAATAGAAATATCTGCATCGCTCGCACCTTCGATTGCATCCTCACGACCTGGTGTTTTTATATCAAATTTCTTGATTGCTAAATAGAAAATAACAAAATAGATCACCATGAAAATCAATCCGATCATAATATGCGTGATCACTTCTCGAGGATGATTTTTGAACATTGGCATCCAGTTATATGTAACATAGTCAATCAATCCTCCGCCTTGATATCCTACAACTCCAAACATATACAATGTCGTTGATAATAATGCTGCTAATAATGCACTCACTGCAAATAATGCTGGCGAAATAAACAAGAATGCAAATTCTATTGGTTCTGTAATTCCGCATAATACAGCTGGGATCGTTGCAGAAATCAGCATAGCCGCAACTTTCTTCTTATTTTCAGGTTTTGCTGTTTTATACATTGCAAATGCTACTGCTGGCATTCCCCATACCGCACAGTTTCCATATAATGCGAATCCTCCTGTTGGGAATAATTCTTTTAATGGCCTTGTTGAAGCGGCAAATTTATTTACACATGCTAGCCAATGCGTCCAGTTTCCATCTGGAATTACCGCTGGTCCTAAATCAAATGGTGTCCATAAGAAATGGTGTAACCCCGTCGGTAATGTAATTCTCTCTAAAAATGTGAATAAAAATACTCCTAAATTACCTGATTTTGCCAAGAATCCTTGTAATCCTAAGATTGCCTGCTGTACATTTGGCCAAACAAGACAAACAATAAATGCTGTAGGAATCATTATTACAAATCCAACAATGACTACCAATGCTGATCCTTGAAATGAACTTAATACTGCTGGTAATTTTTTCTCATAAAAACGATTGTGAATCCATGCAACGATTGCTGCTATAAAAATTGCTCCAAGCACACTCATATCAATCGTCTTAATTCCTGCGATCGTTGTCAATCCACTGACACCACCAACTTCCTGAGAAAAATCCACATGAAAGAAGCCTTTACCCCAAAATGTCAACATGGATTGTACAAAGTAATTAAATATGATATAAATCAGAAATGATTCCATTGCTGCTCTTCCAGATGCCTTCTTAGTTATTCCTAAAGGCAATGAGACTGCAAATAATAGTGGTAACTGATTAAATAATGCATATCCTCCATCGTACATCATTGTCCAAAATTTATACCATACACCTTGATTCGCTGCTAATGCACCCATAATATCAGCATTAGTAAATACCGTTGATAAACCAACGATAATACCAGCAAATGGCATTAACATAACCGGAGCCATCATCGCCCCTCCGAACCTTTGTAACTTTTGCATCATAATATTTCTTCCTCCTTTATTTTCAAACTATTTACAAAGTTCATATTCTAGTTATAACATATCTGATTTTTTAATGATATAGCTTCAAAGGACTCTGGAATTCCGGTTTTGTTCTGATATTCTTCCCATTTCCTGATATTTTTCCCAACGAATATTCTTCGGTGTATATAATAAAAACTAAATAAACATAAGAAACGGCAACCATTAGAATTTTGCCCCTGTTTTTATGGATTCGCAGCCCGATTGGGGCGAATAAGCGATCCGTAAAAACAGGGGCAAAATTCTTGGTTGCCGTTTCTTATGTTTATTTAGTTTTTATCATATACATCAAAGATTATAGTTGGCCAAATCACTATTTTTGTAGTTTAGCTTCACGTCTTCTCTCAAGATTAGACACAATAATACTACAACTTGCATCTCCAGTAATATTAACAGTTGTACGTCCCATATCAAAGATACGGTCTACTCCTGCTACTAATGCAATACCATCAACTGGTAATCCAACAGATGTTAATACCATTGCTAACATGACCATTCCAGCTCCTGGTACTCCGGCTGTTCCGATGGATGCTAATGTTGCTGTTAAGATAATTGTCAGCATCTGGGATAATGTCAGGTTGATTCCGTAACATGATGCGATGAAGATCGCACATACTCCCTGCAATGTCATTAAGTTAAGAAAAACAGAGATAAAAGATAAGTTTTAAATTTATC
>OLRS01002235.1_pt1 | contig 15756 bp, 13 predicted proteins | sample 1673171 | NCBI WGS metagenome assembly OLRS01 (sample SAMEA3136762, study PRJEB25190) | human gut metagenome | biome: human gut; feature: human-associated habitat; material: faeces | place: Austria | collected 2013
AATGGCGCTCGTAGGTCGAATAGACGATCTGCCCGGCGTCGTTCAGCACAACACATTTAATGGTGGTGGAACCAATGTCCAGACCAACTCTCATAGGATTTTGCCTCCTGCGGATGGAGTGAAATTGCGGGATATGTGCGCCGGGTCTGCCCCGCGGCGATACAATATCAGATTATATTATACAGGGTTCTGCACGATTCGGCAAGAGTACGGTGCAGGAAAACACGTTGTCAAATGCAGAAATCTGTCCTAAAAAAACACCGAAGCGGTGCAGGAAAGTCCTGCACCGCTTCGGCATCAAAAGAAAAGAGGAGTATGGATGAAAAACTTGGGGTTCTGTTCTCAGGCCCGGGTCCCTGCTCCCTTCCTGAGAACACTTATAGTATACCCGCCATTTGTGTTAAAGTCGTGAAGGAAAATTCAACAAATTAAGAAGGGTTTGTGAACAAACCAAGCCTTTCCCCCAGGGGGAGTCGCACTAAACAAAAACCACCCGGCGCAAAACCGAGTGGCTATGTACAAACTTATTGCTCCTCCCGGCCCAATTTGTCGATCTGATCCTGCAAAAGCTGGGAGATCGGGCGGCGGGTGTTGCGCAGACGGTGGACCGGGGCGGCAGGGGCCGTGTGGTGTACGGGCTGTGCCTTGGCCTTAACGCGCAGACGCTCGGCGGGCTTTTCGGGAGACGGGGCGGCAGGCTTGGCGGCGGCAGCGGGGCGCGGCGGCACCGGTGCGGGAATATCCGTTTCCGGTGTGCCCTGCGCAAAGCTGCGCATATCGGTGCCCAGATCCTTCAGCTCGGCCTCGGTCTGGTCAAGCGCCTGATAGATGGCCTGCGTCAGGCCGTCTAAATCCAGCGTGGCGGCGCTCAGGCGCTCGTCCACGCGGGCCAGACGCTCCCGCACCAGCATGACGCCCGACGCAATGCTGCGGGCATTTTCCGCCATGCGGTTCTTCTGGGTCTCGGCCTGCTGCTTGAGCTCCCGCTCTGCGCTCTCGGCGTACAGACGGGCATCGGCCAGGATCTTGCCGGCCTCGAGCTTGGCCTCCCGCACCAGATCGGATGTGGGGGCAGCCGGGGCGGCGGCAGTGTTCAGCGCGCGCGCGGCGGTCAGCTGCTTTTGCAGCTCGTCCACCTGCTGCTGCAGATCGTGGCATTTCAGCTGCCAGATGTTGGCGTTTTTCTGGGATTCCCGCTGGGTGGACTGGAAGGAGGCCGTCTTTTTCTTGATGGTCTCCAGCTGCTCGTCTGCCTCGCGGCGCTTGGCCTCGGCCGTGTCTGCACGCTGGGTCGCGGCAGCCAGCTCGGCCTTCAGGGCCTCCATGCGGCTGTCGGCGGTGCCCCGCTCGCTGCGCAGCTCGTCCAGCTTGGACTGCAGCTGCTGCAGCTGGCGGTTGTACTCCAGCTCGTGCTGCTGGGCCTCGTTGGCCAGTGCGTTCATGTAAGCCAGCACGTCATTTTTATCAAAGCCGAACAAGCTGGAACGAAAACCCTGTTCCTGAATGTTCATCGGTTCAGACGGCATGGCTTTTTACATCCTCTCGCAAAAAAATCATTAAGAACGCTTGTTCAGGATGCTGAGCAGGTCGTCAAAGTAATCGCCGTCATCCTCTTCCTCGGCAGGGGCTGCGGGCTGTGCGGCCACAGGCGTGTCCATGCCGGTGCTGAAGGACTGGGTGAAGATCGGGTTGGGCATGACGGGGTTGACCTGCGGCTGGACAGGCTGCACGGGCTGGACCGGAGCAGCGGCAGGCTGTGCGGCGGGCTGGGCAGTGGCCTGTGCGGCACGCTTGGCGTCAACATGGGCCTGAATGGGCTCGTCGACCTCGGGCGTGCTCTCGAAGCCTGTGGCAACGACGGTAATGCTCATCTCGTCGCTCAGGCGCTCGTCGAACGCAGTACCCCAGATGATGTTGGCATCGGGATGCGCGCTCTGGGTGATCATGCTGGCAGCGGTCTCGACATCCTCCAGGCCAATGTCGGGGCTGGAGGTGATGTTGATGATGACGCCGCGTGCACCGGCAATGCTGGTCTCCAGCAGCGGGCTGGAGATGGCAGCCTTGGCGGCGTTCTCGGCCTTGCCGGCGCCCTTGGCAACGCCGACGCCCATGTGGGCAAAGCCGGCGTCCTTCATGATGGAGCGGACGTCCGCGAAGTCCAGGTTGATGAAGGCAGGAATGTTGATCAGGCTGGAGATGCTCTCAACGCCCTGGCGCAGCACGTTGTCAGCGGCCTCGAAGGCGTTCATCAGGGTGATCTTCTCCTGGCTGATGAGCTTCAGGCGCTCGTTGGGAATGACGATCAGGGAGTCGACGTGCATCATCAGGGAGGCGATGCCCTGCTCGGCCTGCGCCATCTTGCGCTTGCCCTCAAAGGCGAAGGGCTTCGTGACGATGCCGACGGTCAGGATACCCAGATCATGGGCCGTCTCGGCCACGACAGGGGCAGCGCCCGTGCCGGTGCCGCCGCCCATGCCGGCGGTGATAAAGACCATCTGCGCACCCTTCAGCGCGTTGGTGATCTCGTCCTTGCTCTCCTCGGCGGCGCGCTGGCCGATCTCCGGGTCAGCACCGGCACCGCGGCCCTTGGTCAGCTTGGCACCAAGCTGGACCTTCTGGGTGGCCTTGGAGTTGAGCAGAGCCTGCTGGTCGGTGTTCATCGCGACGAACTCGACCCCGGACAGACCGGACTCCACCATGCGGTTGACGGCGTTGCCGCCGCCGCCACCTACGCCGATAACCTTGATATTGGTTACATTTTGCATTTCTTCGTCGAGAACGAATGCCATGAGTGTATCCCCCTAAAAGTGATGTTGTGAAACCGGATTCCTGGGGTGCACCCACGCATGGGCACACTAATCCGTGATTTTTTACATATAACTGTTTATAAGAATAGCAAATTTTCCGCGCAATTTCAATACCTTAGCGAGAAATTCATAAAAAAATACGGCCTGCCCTGCCCTTTTGGACAACGCAGGCCGCGATAGAGACTGTGTTTTTAGTGCAAAGCTACATACTTTGTGTAAGAATGTGAAAAATTTGAGAAGTGGAGCTGCCATGATTGGCCGTGTACCGGGGCGGCTCCCCCGTAGGGGCCGGGCATGCCCGGCCCGGTGGTGTAACGTGAGCGGCAGTCTGCGGGCAGTCTCAGGAGATCTCCGCCCCCAGCCCGCGCAGCGCCCCGGGCAGGTCCTCATACCCGCGGGGGATGTGCCCGGGGTCGCGCAGGCGAGTCTCACCGTCCGCGGCCAGTGCCGCCGCCAAAAGCGCCGCTCCGCCGCGCAGGTCGGGCGCGGTGACGTCCGTCCCGTGCAGGACGGCCCCGCCCGGGAGCGTCAGCTGCCGCCCCCTGACTGTGCAGGCCGCGCCCATGGCGGCAAAGCCCGCGGCACAGGCAAAGCGGTTGGCAAACAGGCTGTCGTAAATTTCGCTCTCCCCCGCTGCCGTCAGCAGCACGGCGGCGGCCAGCGGCGCAGTGTCGGTGGCAAAGGCGGGCCAGGCATCGGCCCGCAGGTGTGCCCCGCCCCGCAGCGGCACGGCGGGGTCACGGGCCAGCCGCACGCAGTCTCCGGCCCGGCTGACCTGCACGCCGGTCCCGGCCAGAAAGCGCAGAAACGAGTCATAGCTGGCCGGGTCGCAGCCCGCAATTTCGATCTGTCCGCCCGCGCACGCCAGTGCGGCGGCGTAGGTCGCGGCGGCGATGCGGTCCGGCAGCGGGCGGTGAAAGGCTCCGCCCAGCGGTCTGCCGCCCTGCACGGTCAGCACCGGCGTGCCCGCGCCCTGAATATCCGCCCCGCAGGCAGACAAAAACGCGATCATGTCGCCGATCTCCGGCTCCTGCGCTGCGCCGCGCAGCACGGTCTGCCCCGCGGCGCAGCAGGCGGCCATCAGCAGGGTCATTGTGGCCCCGACGCTGGGCAGCCGCAGTGTAAAATCCACCCCATGCAGCGGCCCCGTGCGCCGCAGCGTGACGGCGATGCCCTCCAATTCGACCTCGGCCCCCATGGCGGCCAGCCCGGCCAGGTGGATGTCCACGGGCCGCGGGCCGAGGCGGCAGCCCCCGGGCAGCGGCAGGCGCACATAGCCGACGCGGCAGAGCAGCGGCGCGAGATAGAATACCGAGCTGCGCATGGCCCCGGCCAGATGCTCCGGGATGTCGCCGCAGAGACGGTCCGCGGGACGGGTGCAGAGGTCCGCCCCGCAGCGCCGCACCCGGGCTCCGACAGCGTCCAGCAGCGCCAGGCTGGTGTCCACGTCGGCCAGACGCGGGACGTCCCGCAGGCGGCAGGGGCCGTCGCAGAGCAGCGTCGCCGCCAGCAGCGGCAGGGTGCTGTTTTTGGCGGCGGCAGGCCGGATGCTTCCGTGCAGGGTGCGTCTGCCGTGGATGGTGATCGTCTGCATGAGCGGGGCCTCCTAAACCTATGATATTGCCAGAAAGCGGGAGGATGTGCGGTAGGGGCCGCATATAGGCGGCCCGCAGCCTTCCGGCAGACAGCCGGCTGCCTTACACGCGCGGGCCGGGCATGCCCGGCCCATACCGGGCGGCATTGTCAGTCAACGGGCCGCCGCATACTCTCCCCTCATCCGGCCCTGCGGGGCCACCTTCCCCCAAGGGGGAAGGCAAGGGGTATCTCTACCCCGTTATATGCCGCGTTCCCTCCTGCTTATTACAGCAGCAGCGGCTGGATCTGCACGCCGCGCAGCGCGGCCTCTAATGTGTCGGGCAGGAGCGTGAAATCGCTTTTCAGGCTGCACGGCTTTTTGTAGCTGTCGTCCTGGCCGAAGGGCACAAAATAGTAGCTGCGCCGCTGCAAAAGCTGGCCCAGCGCCGGGGCACTGCCCGAAAGCCCATCGTTCGTGGACGGTGCGATAATCACGGGCCGCCCGCCGCGCAAAAGGCTTTTTGCGGCCAGCGTCACGGGAGTCGAGCTGATGCCTGCGGCCAGCAGCGCCATCGTGGTGCCGGTGGCCGGGGCGATGATGAGCGCCTCGGCAAGCCGCTGCGGGCCGAGCGGCTCAACGGCCTGCAGGGTCGTCAGCGGTCTGTGGCCGGTCACTTCATATAAGGTCTGCCGCAGGGCCGACGCGGTGCCGAAGCGGGTATCCAGCCCGGCGGCGCTGGCACTTAAAACGGGCAGGACGTCCCACCCGCGGGAAGTCAGGACACGCAGCTGGGGCAGCACCGCAGCAAAGCTGCAAAAGCTGCCGCACAGCGCAAAGGCGACGGTGCGTTTGGATTGGGTGGTCATGGGGCGGTGCTCCTTTCGTCGGGATCGCGTTCTTCCAGGATCGCCAGCACGGTCTGTGCAATCAGCGCCCCGGCTGTCTGCGGCGCGCAGCGGCCCGGCAGGGCCAGGGCGTGCTCGGCGTGCAGACCCAGTTCCTCGGCGGCGGCAAAGTCGGTGCCGCCGGGCAGACTGGCCAGGTCAATGATGAGCGCCCCGCCCGGCAGCTGCTGCAGAAGGGCCCGGGGCAGCACCGGCGCGGGGATCGTGTTGATGACGGCGTCAAAGCCGGGCAGCAGTGTGGGCAGGGCCGTCAGGGGCGCGGCGCGGCACCCGGCACAGCGGGCATTGGCGCGCTGCTCGGGGCTGCGGGCGGCCACGGTGACGCGCCCGCCCAGCAGCACCAGCCGCCGTGCCACGGCACGCCCGACGCGGCCATAGCCCAGCAAGAGAAAGCCGCTCTCCCAGATCGTGCGTTCCCGCAGGCGGAGCAGCAGCTCAAGACAGCCCTCGGCGGTGGGCACGGCGTTCAGGCATTCCAGCTCGGGCCGCAGAAAATAATCGATCAGCGGCAGCCCGGCCTCCCGCGCGGCCATCCGCACCGGCATCCCGGGGCGGCCCGCTAAGATCAGCGTCCCCTGCCCCGCACCCTGCAGTGCGCGGGCGACCTCGTCACTGACGCGGCCCTGGGACATGGGCAGCAAAATGTAATCGGCTGCGGCGGCATTGTCGGCGGCGGTCACGCCGTAACCCGCACGGCGCAGCACGCGCGCCGCCGCCTGCTGGCGGGCATCGTGCCCGACCACGCAAAATGTTTTCGGCATAGGCGCTCACCTCGGTTTGATTTGCGCCATACTATGCCGGGGCGCGTGTACCTGTGCCTTCTGCCTTCCCTCGAGGGGGAAGCCCCGGCACGCAAAAAAAGGCACCCACCTTTTCTTAAAAGATGGATGCCTTTTTACTCAATAATATTTCAGCCCGTCGCACTGGCCGCGCCAGACGAGGAGCGGGTTGATGGGCACGGTGCCGATGCGCAGCTCGGCCACAACGGTCCTGCCGCTGGTGCCCAGCAGCTGGCCCTGCTTGACATCATCCCCGGCCTCGACGTCCAGTGCGGTCAGGCCGTAGAAGATGCTCCTGAGGCCCGCGCCGTGGTCGATGACGACGGTGTAGCCGTAGCTGCCGCCAAGGTCCTCGGCCAGCAGCACATGGCCGCTGGCGGGCACGATCATAGAATCCTTCGACTTCTTCGGCTTGATGACGACATTTGTCGAGGTGCGCCCGCCGTAGCCGTAGTTCGTGCTGCGCTCGCTGTAGGAACGGCCCACGTACTCGGTCATGCCGTAGAGCAGCGGTGTGTCAAAGCTGTCCAGGAACGGCTGCACAAAGCCGCCTACGGCCCACTGGATCTCGCCGCCGTCAGTCGTCAGCAGCCTGCGGACGGCATCGGGGGCGTCGTCCGCGCCGATGTAGGGCGACATCAGCTGGGACTTGGCGCTGTAATCCTTGTAGGAGTAGGAGGCCGCGCGGACCGACAGCGTCAGCGTCTCGGTATAGCCGTCGGCAGTCACGGTCAGCTCGGTGTTTCCGGTCTCGGCGTTCCACGGGATGGGCAGGTAGCAGATCCACCCGTTGGCGGCCCTGACGAAGTCTGTGCTTTCCAGCGGGCCCGTCAGCGTCGGCTCGGTCCGGCTCATGGTGCTGCCGACACGCACGGCGGCCACGCTGCCCTGCTGCACCGTCGGTGTGCAGAGCGTGACGGACGGTTTGATGCCGACGGTGAAGCGGAACTGCCAGGTCTCGGTGCCGGTGACGCTGGAGCGGTCCTCGGCGGCGCTGTCAGACGCGGTGACGACGAGCTTGGCGTCAAACGTGCCGTTCTCCGCAAACAGATAGCTGCGGAAGCCGGTGACGCTGCCCTCGTACACGGTCTCCTTGTCGGCGTCGGTGATGGTCAGCTGGGTGCTGTAGTCGGACGGCGTCACGATAATATCCGGCGATGCGTCGGATATGGCATCCTCAAGCACAACGGGAGAGGAATTGAGCGTTTCGGCGTAGGTGCGCCTGAAAAAGCTGCCGACCACCGGCACGTGCCACTTGTAGGCCGTGGGAGCAAGCTCCTGGCCGTCAAAGGTGACCTTGACTTCGGGCAGCATGTCAGGCGTGGCGCTGCGGTAAAGCCATGCCACGCCGCCGCCTGCGATGATGAGCACGAACAGCACAACGAGGAGCAGCCACTTGAACATGCCGAACACACCGCGCCCGAGGGCCTGCGGGATCGTATCCTGCGGCTCGTCGTCCTCGTCGTCGGCGGCGCTGTCATGCTGCGGTGCCTCGGGCGCCGGGGCAGGCCCGGCAGACGGTGCGGGGTTCTCCTCCAGCCCGGCCATGATCTGCGCGATCGAAAGCTGCGCCGTGCGGGAGATGTTCGCCATGCGTGCGGCCTCAGCGGCAAGGGCTTTATCGTTGGCAAGGTCATCGCTGAAAACAAGGCCGGACGGCTCGGCAGCGTCCTCCGCGGGGACGTCCCCGGTTTGCTCGGGCGTGTCGGTGACGGCTGTGTCTGCTGCGGCGGCCTCGGGGGGCGCCGCAGCAGGCGTATCGTCGGCGGCAGGGGCGTCCGCTGTCGGTTCGGGCTCCGTCCCGGCGGGCTCGGCCCTTTCCGCAGGCTCGGGCAGCTCCGGGGTACTTGGGACGTCGGGCACGGTGGGTGCGGCAGCGTCCTCCCGGGCGGGGGTCTCCGGCGGTTCGGGCTTGCTTTCGGATTTGGGCTCGGCAAGCTCCGGTGCGGCGGGAACGGGGCTCTCCTGTGCGGGAGCCTTGCGCTCCGGGGTCTCGTCAGCCGGGGCTTTTTTCACCGTCTTAGCAGCCTTCGGCGTCTTGGACTTTGCGGTTTTTGTTGTCTTTGTGTTTTTTTTGGCCCGCGGCTTCTTGGGGGAAGCGGCAGGCTTTTTCGTGGTCTGCCCGTCTGCGGCGGGCGGCTCGGCGCTGTCCGTCGGCGCAGGGGGCGTGTCGGCGGCAGACTGGGGGCTGGCTGCCTTGCGGCGCTGGGGCTTCGGCTTGGGGGGCTCCTCCGGCTGTACCGCAGTGGATTTCTTATCTTCTTCCATACTCACACTCACTCTTTTAGGGACCTTTATGGATGCCCGGCAAAACGACAGCGGCACGGCAGGCCGGGTGTGCCGTGTGCAGCTATTTTATTCAGCTTCGCGGAATTGCAGACCACTGTTTCCGTCCAGCGCGGTCTGCGGGTCAGTGGATTTGCTGCCGATGCGCAGCTCGTAGATCAGGTTGTGGGCCGTTCCGGCGGTGCCCAGCGGGTCGCCGGCGGACACACTCTGCCCGCGCTCCACGCCGACAGTCTCCAGCCCGTACAGGTAGCTCTTTACGCCGCAGCCGTGGTCGATGACCACCGTGCCGCCGGTCAGGGTCAGCGTGCCCGCAAAGACAACGTTGCCTGCCTGTGGGGCGGTGACGGTCTCGCCGTCCGCGGCGGCATAGGTCAGGCCGGTGGCCTGGCCGCTGCGCTGGCCGTCCACCATCTGGGTGACACCGTACTCCATGGCGACAGCGCCCGCGCTGGGGGCCTCAAAGCGGCCATTCCAGAGCTTGGCGGAGCTGCCCGTTGTGTACAGCGGCCATATAGCGTTGCGGAACTCCTCCCCGCCGCCGGTGTCCTCCTCGGCGGGGACGGTGACCGTATCATATATGGTGCGGGTGACGGTCAGGGTGATGTCCTTTTCCAGGCTCCCGCAGGTCAGGTGCAGCGTATGGTCGCCGCCCTCGGCGTTGTAGGTCACGGGAATATAGCCCATGTAGCCGCTGGCGGTCTTGCGGAACCAGACGGTGCCCAGATCGGTCTCCAGGCTCGGCTCGCCATCCAGAATGCCGGACAGCTGCACAGCCACGATGCTGCCCTGCGGCGCGCGCTCGGTGCTCAGGGTGACCTTGGGGTTCATCGCCATCGTGTAGCCGGCGCGGTAGGCGTACCAGCCCACGGGGTCGCCGGGGTTGTCCGCACTGCTGTGGTGCGCGGTCACGATGATCTGATAGTCTCCATTTTGTGTATAGGTATAGGTATTGCAGTCGGCCAGTGCGCCGGTCCAGACCGTGCCGTCGGGCGCGGTGATCTGAAGCTCGGCAGCGGTGACCCAGTCGGGCAGGACGAGCTGCGGCACGGTATCAGTGAAGGTGCCCAGCTTCTGCACGGTCAGGTTCGTCGGGCTTTCGTAGGTCTTGTTGACCTTATCGCCCAGCACCGGGATGACCCAGCTCCAGCCGTTGGGCTCGAGGGTCTGCTCACCGAAGGTGACAGCCTCCTGCGGCAGGGCATCCGTCCCGGTGCGGCTGTAAAGAAAAGCCGCCGTTCCGCCCAGGATGGCGGCAATCATAACGGCGACCATCACAAGCCAAAGCAGCAGTTTACGCATATTGTGTTTTCTCCGTGGCAGTATGGCATTACCAAAAAGCCGGACGCCGTCAGGTCGGTGCCCAGCCGGGTTGTGGTGGCAGAAAGGCTTCCCCCGCGGGGGAAGCCTTGAGGATCACTTACTCCTTCTCCTCTGCGGGGGCGGAGGGGATGTTCTCGTAGGTAGTGGAATCCTCGTCGTCGTAATCGTCATCCTCGTAGTCGTCGCTGAACAGCAGGCGCTCGTACTCGTCCAGCTCCTTTTCACGGTGGTAGAGATAGAGTGCGGCGGCGGTCAGGGCACCGGCAGCGGCAAACAGGAACGCCAGAACGGCACCGAAGGTGGTTTTCTTCATCATAGTAGTTCTCCTTTTGCAAGTGCTGCGCTGCAACGCAGCTTTCGTAAAAAACGCCGCAGCGGGCGTGCATACAAAGCAATAACGCTAACCTTATTATACCCGACGCAGAGGGCAATTACAACCCGAACATTTGTAAAATATTAAAGGTATTTTTTTTGCTGTTTTTTGCGCGGATCGCCGTTCACGGGTGCTTTGTAGGGAGCGGTCTTGACCCCTCCGGGGAAGTGTGCGGCTGCCATCCACTCCACGGGAGGGATAAATCCCTCCCCTACGCAAAACAAAAATGCGGTCTCCGCGCAGGAGGCCGCATTTTTATACGATTTTCAGAACAGCCTATCCACCGGGTACAGCCCATCCTCGCTCATCTTTTTCAGGGCTTCGACCAGCTCGGGCTTGTCCTCGCGGTAGGTGATGCCGTGCCATTTGTCGGCACTGGTCAGCACATGGACGTCCGCCTTGCCGGCCTCCAGCGCGTTCGTCACGACGGTGGGAAGGTAATACTCGCACTTCATCGGGTTGACGGGCAGGCTGGCCTGCAGGAACGCGGCGAAACCGGCCTTGGCCTCCTGCACGTAGGCGGGGGTGAAGCCCCACAGGTTCATCGAGACAACACAGTCGGCGGGCAGGTCGGCCCAGCTCTTGCCGCCGTCCTCGCTGTAATGGATGCCGTCGGCGTAGGGCTCGATGCAGGTGCGCTCGGTCACGCTGACGAGGTTGCGGCTCTCGTCGGTCACGCAGACGCCGCGGCTGACACTGCCGTTGGCGCTGACCGTGTTGCCCAGCAGGAAACCGACCATGGCCCAGGCGTAGCGGTCCCCGTCGGCGTGGGTGCTCAGGTAGTCGTAGATGAGCTTGAAGCCCTGCGGGCCGTAGTAGTCGTCGGCGTTGATGACCGCGAACGGCGCGTCGCCGATGGCCTCCTCGGCCACGAGGATGGCATGGGCGGTGCCCCAGGGCTTGACGCGGCCCTCCGGCACGGTGAAGCCCTCGGGCAGCTTTTCCAGCTGCTGGTAGGCGTAGCGGACCTCGAACCCGGCGCGCACGGCACGGGCACCGACGGCCTCTTTAAACGCCTGCTCGATCTCGTGCTTGATGATAAAGACGACGGTCTTGAACCCGGCACGGCGGGCATCGTACAGGCTGTAGTCGAGGATGGCCTCGCCGGACGGGCCGACGGGGTCGATCTGTTTGAGTCCTCCGTAGCGGCTGCCCATACCGGCGGCCATGACAACGAGGATCGGTTTGGTAGACATAGGCTTTTGCTCCTTCTTCTAAGACTGACTGCGCTGTAGGGGCCGGGCATGCCCGGCCCGCGCGTGTATGGCAGACGAACGCCCGCCGTAAAGCTGCGGGCCGCATATATGCGGCCCCTACCGGGCGTCGCCACATTGATTTTTATCTTACTCTTTTTTTCTGCCACTTGCAAGCACCTTATAAAATTTGAAAAAACTGCGCAATTTCCGCAGATTGTGACCCGGTTTGCTATGGCAACTTAAAACAGAAAATGCTATAATGAATAAAACTACAAAACAGGAGGGCTTTTTTCCGATGGAACATACCGGAAAACGTGCGCTGGTGCTGGCTGGCGGCGGGGCCAAGGGCAGCTATCAGATCGGCGTCTGGCGCGCTCTGCAGGAGCTGGACTGGACGCCTGACATCATCACGGGCGCAAGCGTCGGCACGCTGAACGGCTGCCTGTTCACGATGGGCAAAATTCAGGAGGCCGAGGACCTGTGGCGCAGCCTGGAAATTCACGATGTTCTCGAAGTCCCCGCAACGCTCAAGCCCGAGGAGCTGCGCGCGTTCTTCCTCGACATCATCCGCAGCGGCGGACTGAACGTTGAACCGCTGGCCGAGATGATCGACCGTCTGATCGACGAGGACGCCGTGCGCACATCGCCTATCCACTTCGGCCTTGTCATGACCGAGCTGGGCAGCCTGCGCAGCGTGCAGTGCCCCATCGAGGACATCCCCGAAGGGCAGTTAAAGGACTATATGCTGGCATCCAGTGCCTGCTTCCCGGCCCTGCGCCCGCGGGAAATTGACGGTGTAAAGTACATTGACGGCGGCTGGCGCGACAATATGCCGCTGGATCTGGCCGCAAAAATGGGCGCAGCGGAGCTGCTCGGCGTCGATGTGGACGGCATCGGCATTGTACGCCCCAACACCACCGGCCTGCCGACGCGCATCGTGCGCAGCCATTGGGATCTGGGCCCGACGCTGGACTTTGACCCCGCCCGCGCCGGGCGCAACATCGCGCTGGGCTACTTTGACACGCTGCGGCTGTTTGGCCGCTGCGGCGGCACGGCCTACGCCATGCTGCCCGACAATGAGGAATTTCTGGCTCGCTTTGCCGAGCAATACCAAAAGCTGCTGGCCGAGGTCTGCGCCCGCGCACCGGAAATTGACCTTGTGGAGAAAAACGCGCGGCAGCGCGCAAACTACCCGGCGCCCTACGCACCGAACCCGAGTGCGCCCACCCGCGGCGCACTGGCCCCGTTGGAGTTGGCCGCCGAGCGCGTCGGCGTGCCCGAGGACGTGCCCTACACGCCGAAGCTGCTGGCCGCGACCTTCATGGGCAGCTTTGACAAGGACCCGGCAGACCGCTTCCCCGCCCTGCTGGACGGGAGAGACAACACCCTCGTGACCGAGCGTGCCATCGCCGCCGCCGTGCCCGAGGAATTCGTGACCGCCCTGGTCAGCAAGACCCTGGGCGAGCTGCCGATTTTGTAAAAAGGCTTCCCCCTTGGGGTCCCGCCCGCGTTTGCCAAAGTATCGCGCTGTAGGGGCCGGGCGGTAAGCCTTTAACGGGTGTCTGCGGCGAACCCGCCCCTCATCCGACCCTGCGGGAGCCCCTCCCGGAGGGGGCTAAGAAGAAAAAAGGAGGCATCCTATGCACACCTATACCGGCGTACCGGCGTCCACCGGCATTGTGGTCGGCCCGGTTGAGCAGATCGACCACGGCACCACCGGCCTGCACCGCATCGTCTGCGACCCGTTCCGGGAGCGTGCCCTCTACGACGTCGCCGTCGTGCTGGCCAAGGATGAGCTGCGCCGTTTGAGCCAGCGCGCCAAGGGGCCGGACGCGGATATTCTGCTGTTCCAGATCGCCCTGCTGGAGGACGAGTCCTTCACGAACGAGATCGGTGACTATATCGCCGCCGGTGCGGGCGGGGCTGCCGCCGTCGAGCGCGCCGAGCAGATTTTTGCGGGCCGCCTGAAAAACGTCGATGATGAGTACATCCGGGAGCGCAGCGTCGATGTCTGCGACGTCTGCCGCCGCGTGGTGGATATTCTGGACGGACGCCCGCGCCGCCGCCTGCATCTGAAGCGCCCCAGTATCCTGGTGGCGGACCGCTTCTTTCCCAGTGACCTGTTCAGTCTGGACCGCCGCATGGTGCTGGGCCTGGCCAGCGACCAGGACAGCACGGTCAGCCATGCCGCCATCATGGCCCGCAGCATGGGCATCCCGGCGGTGGTACAGCTGGGCGGCGGCACTGCGGCCATGGCCGTGGGCCACCGTGCGATCCTTGACGCCGACAACGGCACGCTTATTGTGGAGCCGGACGGTGCGCAGATCGCCCAGGCGGACTGTAAAATTGCATTGAGCCGCCTGCACGGCCAGAAGCCCGACCCCGTGGCCGCCCTGCCCTGCCTGACGAAGGACGGCACGGCCTTCCGCCTGATGCCGACCTGCAACATCAGCGACAGCGACGTGCCCCATACGCGCGGCGCGGCGGGCATCGGCCTTGTGCGCACCGAGACCGCGATTCTGTACGACCAGAGCGACGAGGTGCAGACCACCCGTCTGCGCGAGCTGCTGAAAAGCGCCGAGGGCGTGCCCGTGCTGCTGCGCACCTGCGATACCCGCGCCGACGACGACGCCCCCTGGGCCGGGGAGACGCAGGACCGCCTGCGCGGCAACCAGCTGTTCAAGCCGCAGATCCGGGCGCTGCTGCGCGCCGCCACGGACGGCGACCTGCGGGTCGTGTTTCCGATGATAAAAGATGTGGCCGACTGGGATCGCTGCGTGAAGGAGGTCAACACCTGCCGCGACGAGCTGCTGGCCGAGGGCCGCGAGACCGGCCCGATGATGCTGGGCTGCGTTGTGGACATGCCGTCCGCCGCGGTCATGGCCGGGGATATGATGGAGCACGGCGCGCAGCTGATGGCTGTGGATATTGAGGACCTGACCCGCTACACGCTGGGCCTTGTGCAGAATCCCACCGCCGCCGTGAACCAGCTGACGAACCCCGCCGTGCTGCGCCTTGTCAGCGGCATTCTGGAGCAGGCGCAGGAGCACGGCGCACAGGTCTACCTCTGCGGTATCACCGTGGCCGCCGTGGATGCCATGCCAGCCTATTTAAAGCTCGGCGTCCGCACCTTCAGCGCCGAGCCCGCGGCGCTATTGCCGCTGAAGAAGCTGCTGATGGAGCAGGAGCTGACGCAGTAGCGCTGTAGGGGCCGGGCATGCCCGGCCCGCAGGCTTCCCATAAGCAGGGCGATTTCGCGAGGTGCAGGGCCGCACATGTGCGGCCCCTACCGGCAGCTTGTAGGGGAGGCATTCATGTCTCCCGTGTACCTACCGGCAGCACCAAACGCCCCGGGAGGGATGAATCCCTCCCCTACTACTTAAAAAATGAAAATGCCCGCCGTGTTCCCACGGCGGGCATTGTTCATGCGATCAATTACTGAGCAGCAGCCTTGTTGGCGCGCTTAGCCATGCGGCTGATCTTGCGGGCAGCGGTGTTCTTATGGATAACACCCTTGCTCTTAGCAGAGTCGATGGCAGAGACAGCAACCTTAACGACGGTCTCCTTGTCAGCAGCATTGCTGTCGATGGCAGCGTTTGCCTTCTTGACCACTGTTTTCAGGTTGGACTTGACGACCTTGTTGTGCAGAGCCTCTTTCTTGGCCTGAACAACACGATCCTTCTGAGATTTAATATTAGGCATTCGTTCCACCTCCTTGGTTCCCCATAACAGTACAAGTTATCCTACCACACTTTTTGCAAAGTTGCAAGGGCTTTTTGAAAAAAACTTCATAGAAACCAAAAAAATCGCATAAAATTCTGGTACAAGGGGGTGTGTGCCATGCAAAAGCTGCGCCGGTGGGCGGCGGCTGCGCTGTGCGGGGCCGCATTTGCGGGCAGTGCGGCGGCGGTTCTGGCCGCGTGTGCGGTCTGCCCCGGGCGGGCGTGGATCGTGCGCGGCCAGATACTTTCTGACCTCCGGACTTTTTTTATCCATTGTTCCCTTGCTGGTAACAAAAGCAACCACACCGCCGGGGCGAACCTTATCCAAGGTCTTTGCAAAGAAATAATCATGGATTAAAAAATTCTGTTTGTCATACTGCTTGTCTGTCACCTTGTACTGTCCAAATGGCACATTTCCGATTGCCACATCAAAGAAATCGTTCGGATAATCTGTCTTTTCAAATCCTGTAATCTTAATATCAGCATTTGGATATAGCTGCTTTGCAATCCTTCCCGTGATACCGTCAAGCTCCACGCCGTAAAGTCTGCTCTCCTGCATCTTCTCCGGCAGCATTCCGAAGAAGTTTCCGATACCCATTGCCGGCTCCAGAACATTTCCTTTTTCAAATCCCATTTTATCCAAGGCATCATAGATACTGCGGATTATGGCAGGGCTTGTATAATGGGCATTTAAGGTACTCTCCCTTGCTGAAGCATACTCCTGTTCCGATAACAGTCCCTTTAATTCCTGATATCCATTTGCCCAGGCACTCTTGCTTTCATCAAAGG
>OLRS01002236.1_pt1 | contig 15756 bp, 15 predicted proteins | sample 1673171 | NCBI WGS metagenome assembly OLRS01 (sample SAMEA3136762, study PRJEB25190) | human gut metagenome | biome: human gut; feature: human-associated habitat; material: faeces | place: Austria | collected 2013
GACACTTGGAATGCGTCTTCAGTCCGTTTTATCCGTGCTTCAATATTTCCCTTGGTGTAGTTTTCCACATAAGCCTCATGCTTTCCGGTAATGGTCAAGATCACTGCACCCAGCGTCAGATCCTTCGGCAGATTCAGAGCCTCCGTCATCTGCTCCTTCACGCTCATGAATTCCGGACCTTTGTTTTCCTTACCTCAACTATATGCAGTTTTTCAGACGCTTATGCCCGTTTATACAAAATGAGACTGAACCAGGTCACCAGGCCGCTTCCGCTCATAAAGGTGATCCCATTTTTCTCCGCCGGCTCTGTCACCAGAATACCGTAGCTCTCGATACACGGAAACATCCGATCCGGATGGCGGCAGGGCGCGTCCGGATAAGCGCATTTTTCGCAAATGGCGCAGGATTCCGTGGAAAGCACCTGCATTTCCCCGCAGAAGGCTTTCATTTCATCCCGAATCTGTCTTGTAATCTCCTCATGCTCCCGTCTGGTGGCCAGCATGGCGGACATATCCTCCGTATCCACGCCCTCGGCAATAGTGGTGAACATCAGTACGTCTTCATATCCGAGGCACCGTTTCCGGCATTCCTCCACTGTGCCCACCGCAGGCGGACAGGACCAGGAAGTACCATAGCGCGGGCATTCGGTTCGGCAGATATAACGCACCTCATCCCGGAAAGGAAGCTCCTTTGGCTTTACAAAGGCGTATTCGCAGACCGGGTAGGCGCTTAATGTGGCTTCGATTTTCTCCCGCAGCGCGTCCATTACAGCAGGCTTGCCCGCAGCTCTTCGCCGCTCTTGGCGCTTAAGTAAGCCGGAGCTACGTCAAAGACAGTCTTGCAGCCGCTCATACCTTCCCGGCTCATGCGGTATGCCGCTCTCGCGTAAGCCACAAGCACGCTTGAAGTAAATTCCGGGTTGGAGTCCAGCTTCAATCGATACTCGATCAGATGATGATTCTCCTTCTCCCGTCCGGTTACGCCGCTTCTGAGCACAAATCCGCCATGGGGCAGACGACTGTGATACTGCTGCATTTCCTCTTCGGTGATGAAATGAACGGTAGTATCATAATCAGCGAAGTAATTGGGCATCGTCGTGATCGCTTCTTCTACCTTTGCGGGATCCGCGCCCTCCTCCAGGACGACGAAGCACTCACGGGTATGCTTCTCGCGGGTGGTCAGCTCCGGATTCCTTCCTGCACGTACTGCTTCCAGCGCACTCTCCACAGGGATCGTATACTGTCTTGCGTCCTTTACACCGGGGATGCGACGAATTGCGTCAGAGTGCCCCTGGCTTACACCCTTGCCCCAGAAGGTATAATCCTTGCCCTCCGGCAGAATGGCGTTGGCGTACATACGGTTCAGGGAGAACAGACCCGGATCCCAGCCTACGGAGATAATTGCTACTCTGCCACTCTTCTTCGCCTCTGCGTCCACATCCGCAAAATGCTCCGGAATCCGCGCATGGGTGTCAAAGCTGTCGATGACATTGAAGTACTTGGCGCACTCCGGCGTCTGCTTCGGCAGGTCTGTGGCGCTTCCGCCGCAGAGAATCAGAACGTCCAGTTCGTTCTTCCAGTCTGCCAGTTCAGATGCACTGACCACTTTGGCTGTCTTAGACCAGATATGCAGCTCCTCCGGATTTCTTCTGGTAAATACTGCCTTCAACTCCATATCCGCATTCTGGGCAACCGCACACTCTACGCCGCGTCCCAGATTGCCGTATCCCATAATTCCTATTCTGATACTCATTTTTTCATAATCCTCTCTTCCTTTTACTTATATAGAATCAGACCGCCCTTTTTGTCATGGCCTGTGTTCCACAGATCATCCATATCCAGCCATTTGCTTTCACCGAAGGTCACCGCTTTGACCATACAACTGTCCCCCGCCGTATCGTAACCGGTCAGAAGAAACCAGTGCCAGACATAGTTCTCAAACAACGGGTTTTCATGCTTCAGAACCAGACAGGGCACCGGAACTCCCCGATCAATGGCGTCTATCACTGCCGCCTTTGCCTTTTCCGCATCCTCCGTGCCATGCAGCGGTTCCATGTGAACCGCGTCGCAGCCCTTATCTGCCAGGTATTTTCCGAAGCCGTCCATATAGATGTCCAGAGAATCGATGCCGGTCCGTCTGGGCTTCAGATAAGGCTTCATCTTCATGCCGAACTTTACGTAATCCTTTTTCGTCAATGCTGTCTTTTCATAGGGATAAAGGCCTTCCGTCCCCTTATAACAATCGAAGTAAATGCTGCTGTCGCAGGCCGTCACTGCCGCGCAGCCTCCGATTTTCATCATCGGATCCCAAAACCACTCCTGATTTCCTCCGTAAGAATGTTCAATCATAAAATAGTCCAGTTCCTTCTGCATACTATGTAAGCCGCGTCCTTTCCTGTAACTCAAGAAATAAGAGCACATCGTTTTCTGTGCCCTCATTCCTTTTCCTATTATAATTTTATGCCTTCGAATAGTCAATGCTTTATTACGCTAATTCGTGAATTTCCTGTTTACTCCGTATAATTCTGGTATACCGCCACATGATCGTAGATGCAGCGCCAGGCGCTGTGGGCGTCCGCAGTCACGCAGATATACCGGCGTCCACTGTTCGAACGGCTTACGCTCACCGCACAGTTGCCGGACTGTACCACATAGCCGGTCTTCGCGCCGATGATTTCTCCGTGGGTGTCCTTATCCTCAATCCGCCGCAGGAACCAGTTGGAAATAATAATACCGTCCGGATGCTGCTCCGTGGCGGATGTGGTGTAGGTACGGGCGTTCAGAATTTCGCTGCAAAGCGGATTATCCATGGCCGCCGTCATAATGACCGCCAGATCATATAAAGTGCAGTAATGATTGTCGTCGTAAAGCCCTACGCAGTTGGTGAAATGGGCACTGCCGGAGATTCCCAGCTCCTGTAGCTTCTGGTTCATCAGCTCCGCAAAGCCGTCCAGGGATCCGGATACATAATAGGCCAGTCCGGCCGCCGCGTCGCCGCCGGACGGCAGAATAGTTCCGTATAGCAGATCTCTCACCGTCACGGTCTCATTTTCATCAAAGCCCACGGCACTGCAATCGTGGGAATAGCTGTAATCTGTGATTTCCCGGGTAATCGTAAAGGTGTCGTCCAGATTCGACACATGCTCTACTGCTACCAGAAGCGTCAGCACTTTCGTCATAGACGCCGGACTGATCCGATCGCCTGCGCCCCGCTGATACAGGACCGTGCGGTTATCCGCGTCCACCAGAAGAGCCTGGGTGCTGGTCACCTCGTCGCTGCCCAGATAGGAAGCACCGTCCAATCCGCTGATGGTATAGTCGCCGGACACAGCATAAGAGGAAACCGTCTCTGCCGAATCTGTTCCGTCCGAAGTCCCCGCGGGAATCGACGCCTCAATTTTCGTCCGCATAGCCAGATACGCCGTTTCCGTCGCGCCGGCAGCCGCTTTCTTTGTCATATGCTTTACAGTTATTGAGCCAAGAACCAGCACAAGGAACAGGAAAAGTCCCATGGCCGTAAGAACTATAGCTCTTTTTATTCTGGCCTCCCGCTGTCTTCTCCTGCGTCGTTCTGCCCGTCTTCTGGCGCGCTCGCGCTCCCATGCCTCATCATTTTCTTCTAATGTACCCACCGGGAACCTCCCATTTTACATATATTATCAATTTTTGTATTTATTATGTTTGTTTTGTTTCTTCGTTATTCTACCAGAATTTTTTTTCAGTTTCAATATACAAACCATAGAATATAAGGTATACTAAAAAGCAAGAATAAAAAGGGAGACTACAACCATGATCCACTTTATGAATCTGATCCATCTTGTTTATAATTTTCTCTGGGGCGATCTGATCACCATTCCGCTGCCCGGCGGCAGTTCCCTGGGGCTTTCCCTCCTGGTACTGCTTCTGGTTCCCACGGCGATTTATTTCACTCTGCGCACCCGCTTCCTTCCCTTCCGGCTTTTCCCGGAAATGCTGCGTGTCTCTATTGAAAAGCGTAATCCCGAGCATCGGGACGGTATCTCCGGCCTGCAGGCCCTGATCGTCTCCACAGCCACCCGGGTGGGCATGGGCAATCTTATCGGTGTGGTCGCTGCCATCTCTGCCGGCGGCCCGGGAGCCATCTTCTGGATGTGGGTGATGGCGCTTCTTGGTTCTGCCACTGCCTTTGCGGAGGCGACGCTGGCACAGATTTATAAGCAGCGGGATCCGATCTACGGCGGCTTCCGGGGCGGTCCGGCTTACTATATCCACGCACTCTTTGTGAAATCGGGCAGCAGGAAAAAGCGTTCCATTATTGCGATACTCTTTGCCCTCTCCGGTCTTCTCTGCTGGTGCGGCATCAGCCAGGTTATCGGTAATTCCGTATCTTCGGCTTTCCGGAACGCCTTTCATATTCCGCCGCTGTACACTACCATCGTATTGGTACTGGTGGCAGCCTTCATCGTTCTTCGGAAAAATGCCACGGTGAAGGTGCTTGACGTGGTTGTTCCGGTTATGGCAGGCCTGTATTTCTTCCTGACCCTTTTTATTATTTTCAAACATATCGGACAGGTTCCGGCTGTGTTCGCGCGGATTTTCCAGGAAGCCTTTGGCCTTCGCCAGGCGGCTGCCGGCGGTATGGGTGCGGTCATTATGAACGGAATCAAGCGCGGTCTTTTCTCTAATGAGGCCGGAAGCGGTTCCGCTCCCTGTGCGGCTGCGGCTGCGGACATCAGTCATCCGGCCAAGGAAGGCCTTCTGCAGGCACTGGGCGTTTTTATCGACACTCTTCTTATCTGCAGCTGCTCGGCTTTGATTATGCTGCTGACTCCCGCATCTCTGACCGATGGACTCCAGGGCATGGACCTTTTACAGACAGCCATGCGGTACCACATCGGTGAGCCAGGCGTGATCTTTATTGCCGTGATCCTGTGGCTGTTCAGCTTCTCCACCTTTATCGGCATCCTCTTTTATGCCCGGTCCAATGTGGCCTATCTGTTCGGCGACAACTGGAGTGCCCAGACGCTCTACAAGGTTCTGGCTCTGGTAATGCTTTTCATCGGCGGCCTGGCCGCCTACACCTTCGTCTGGGATTTGGGCGATATCGGCATCGGTCTCATGACCATCTTCAATATGATGGCGCTGATTCCGCTGTCTCCGAAGGTCATTGAAAGCCTGAAGGATTATGAGCAAAATCATCGGCATGATAAGACACTGTAAATAATATGTCTCTGAAATACAAAGGACTGACATATGAATAAGCTTCACGTTTATTCATATGTCAGTCCTTTTTCTGCCTCTTATTTGTGATAGGGTTCATTTTTCAGAATCCGATAGCTCCGGTACAGCTGCTCCAGCAATACCACCCGCATCAGCTGATGCGGAAATGTCATACGGGAAAAGCTTAAAGCGTAATCTGCACGCTTCATAACCGCCGGAGCCAGGCCCAGCGAACCGCCGATGACAAAGGCGATGTGGCTGGTACCACTTACGCCCAGACGATCAATCTTTTGGGACAGCTCCACGGAATCCAGCATCTTTCCCTCGATGGCCAGGGCAATCACATAGGCATCGTCCTTCAGAGCTTTTAAAATCCTCTCGCCTTCCTTTTCCCGGATGGCCACCTCTTCCGCCTCGCTGGCTCCGTCCGGCGTCTTTTCATCGGCCAGTTCCACAATTTCCAGCTTGCAGTAGCGGCTCAGGCGCTTGGAGTATTCCTTGATCGCGTCTGTAAAATATTTTTCTTTGATCTTTCCAACTACAACACAGGTTATTTTCATAATTCGATGACATCCATATCTTCCGGGATCAGCAGGCGGCCAGTAAAGTATTGCTCTCCCTCGGCCCGATACAGCTCCTGGCGACGGGCAATGTTTTTATCCTCCGTATGGTACAACACCAGATTTTTCACATACAGGCGCTCCGCCAGCTCGCAGGCGTCCTTGACCGTGGAATGGTGCTTCTCATACGGATGGAAGATATCAGCCTGTCCATTCAGGCAGAAGGCCTCGTGAAGAAGCCAGTCGCTTCCGGCGGCGTACGGCTCCTCCCGATCATTGTAGGGCTCGTCGCCGCAGCAGGTCAGCTTCCGGCCGTCCCCCAGATCGCACATGTAACCGTACTGCTTCGCCTTGGTGGAGCCGATATCAAAGAAAGTATAGCGGTGCCCTAAAATCTCCTTTTGTTCACCATCCGTCACCGGAACCAGATGAACACGGTCGCCGATGAGTTTTGTCTCTTTCTTGTTCAGCAACATTTCTGCCAAGACCCGAAGCATCTCTGTCAGCTCCTGATGGGCGTAGATATAAGCCTCCCCCTGATACTTTCCGGCGTTCATATTCTGGCAGATGACGCGCAGCATCCAGATAATGCCCATGACGTGGTCAATATGCTTGTGGGTCACGAAGATATGGTGAATGTCATTTACATCGATTCCGGCTTTCTTAAGACGCGCCAGGATCTCGCTGCCTCCACCGCCGTCTATCAGGAAATGGCCCTCGGCGCTGCTTAAGACGTAGCAGGTATTATAACACTCTGTCACCAGTGCGTTGCCGGTTCCGAGAATCGTAAGCTTCATATGGAATTCCTCACTTTTCTGAAAATGTTTTCATAAAATCTTTTTTTATCTTACCAGAGCTATCCGGGGTTGGCAAGAAGCTGCCGCAAAAAAAGTCGTATCACAGAGAAGGTCTGTGATACGACTTTGAATTCACGTACTGTGAAACTTATTTCTGGCTCAGATACTCATGAATACCTTTTGCAGCCTCTTTACCGGCGCCCATGGCCAGGATAACGGTAGCAGCACCTGTTACCGCGTCGCCGCCTGCGAATACGCCGTCCTTCGAGGTAGCGCCTGTCTCTTCAGATGCAACGATACATTTTCTCTTGTTGATCTCCAGACCCTTAGTGGTGGAGGAAATCAGCGGGTTCGGGGAGGTTCCCAGAGACATGATAACGGTATCGACGTCGATATCGAACTCGGAACCCTCTACCTCTACCGGGCGTCTTCTTCCGGAAGCATCCGGCTCGCCAAGCTCCATGCGAACACAACGGATACCCTTTACCCAGTCGTTCTCATCCTCGAGAATCTCTACCGGATTGGTCAGCAGATCGAAGATGATGCCCTCTTCCTTAGCGTGATGTACTTCTTCCTTACGCGCCGGGAGCTCTTCCTCGGAACGACGGTAGATGATATGTACCTCGGCGCCCAGACGCAGTGCTGTACGCGCAGCGTCCATGGCTACGTTACCGCCGCCGACTACGGCTACCTTTTTGCCGTGGAAGATCGGGGTATCGTAGTTCTCATCAAATGCCTTCATCAGGTTATTTCTGGTCAGGAACTCGTTCGCGGAGAATACGCCGCAGGCTGTCTCTCCCGGAATACCCATAAACTTCGGAAGTCCTGCGCCGGAACCGATGAATACAGCGTCAAAGCCTTCCTCCTCCATCAGCTCGTCGATGGTTACAGACTTTCCGATGATAACGTCAGTCTCGATCTTAACGCCGAGAGATTTTACATTCTCTACCTCCGGAAGTACGACGCCGTCCTTCGGAAGACGGAACTCCGGAATACCGTATACCAGAACGCCGCCGGCTTTATGCAGCGCCTCAAAAATAGTTACGTCATAACCCAGCTTTGCCAGGTCGCCAGCGCAGGTCAGACCTGCAGGACCGGAACCGATGACCGCAACCTTCTTGCCATTCTTCTCTGCGGGAGCTGCCGGCTTGATGCCCTGCTCTCTCGCCCAGTCGGCTACAAAACGCTCCAGCTTACCGATGGAAACTGCCTCGCCCTTGATACCGCGGATGCAGCGTCCCTCACACTGGCTCTCCTGGGGACATACACGTCCGCAGATAGCCGGAAGTGCGGAAGACTCGCTGATTACGCTGTATGCTTTTGCAAAGTCGCCTTCCTTTACTGCGCCGATGAAATCCGGAATATGAATCTGTACCGGGCAGCCTTCCATACATTTTGCTTTCTTACATCCGAGACATCTCTGTGCCTCTTCTACTGCCTCGTCCTTATTGTAACCAAGGCAGACCTCATCGAAATTCGTAGCACGAACCTTCGGATCCTGCTCTCTTACCGGAACCTTCTTTAATACGTCAGCCATTACTTGTCACCTCCGCAATTTCCACATCCGCCGTGATGTGTCTTTCCTTCCTTGTATGCAAGCATGCGGCGGCCTTCTTCTGTCTTGTACATAGCTGCACGCTTCATCGCCTGATCGAAATCAATCTTGTGGCCGTCGAACTCCGGTCCGTCTACACAGGCGAACTTGACCTCGTCGCCTACTACCACACGACAGGCTCCGCACATACCGGTTCCGTCTACCATGATCGGGTTCATGCTGACGATAGTCGGGATGCCCAGCTTCTTCGTGGTCAGACAGGCGAATTTCATCATGATCATCGGTCCGATGGCTACACACAGATCGTAGTGATGGCCCTCGCTTACCAGCTTCTCCAGCATAGCGGTACCTACGCCCTTGAAGCCGTAGCTTCCGTCGTCGGTACACAGATACAGGTTGCCGACCTTGCTCATTTCCTCTTCCATGATCAGGATGTCTTTGGAACGGGCGCCGATGATGATATCGCACTCTATGCCATGCTCATGCAGCCATTTTGCCTGCGGGTATACCGGAGCGGTACCTACGCCGCCTGCAATGAAGATAACCTTCTTCTTCTTTACTTCTTCTAAGTCGTCGGTAACCAGCTCGGACGGACGTCCCAGCGGTCCTACGAAGTCAAGAAAATAATCTCCCTCTTTCAGGTCTACCATCTTGCTGGTAGATACGCCGATGGGCTGGAATACGATGGTAACAGTTCCGGCTTCTCTGTCATAATCACAGATGGTCAGCGGAATACGCTCCCCCGTCTCATCCAGTCTTACGATAATGAATTGTCCCGGCTGACAAGAAGCTGCCACTCTCGGAGCGAGGACAACTTTCTTGTAAACATTTGCAGAGAGCTGCTCTGCTTTTACAATCTTGAACATACGTTTCCTCCTGGAGTATAATCTTGCGAATTTTAAAACCCGCTTAAGGGCCGTCGGAATCGCTTCCCACGGCCAAATCTAACTCATCTTTAATATAATAATGCAATTTTCCGAAGATTTCAACTGTTAATTCATTTTCTACGCATGTAATCCGGAAGTTTTACACTTCATAATCGAAGCATGCCCGATCACAGGTAGCCGGTTTGATAATCTCGGTCGCTACCGCTACGTGAAGTGGATGTACCTGATAGGCCGCCAGGTCCTCCGCGGTCTCCACATCGGATACCAACAGCAGTTCCCGGTTGCTTCCCGGAAGCCTGTTCAGCTTCATTTCCGCGAAGGTCAGGCCTTTAATCTGTCCCACCAGCGCTTTCAGACGCGCGTCCGCCTCTTTTGCCAGGGTCTCTTTCTTCTCCTCCGGAAAATCCTCTTTAAAATTCCACATAACCAGATGCTTTACCATAATGTTTCCTCCTCTTTAATTATCATCGTCCGTATCAGCACCGGCTGCCGGGAAATCCAGCTTATAGGCCAGTACCAACGGTTCGCTTATCATACCTTTTTTATTGATGGCAACGGCGCAGAGTAAAACTTCCCCTTCTTCCATCAGTTCAATGGGGCCTTCATACCGGGTGCTCTCACTGGTTGGGATGCTGCCGTCCAGTGTATAATAAATGCTTCCATATTCTGCTGACAGGTTCAGCCGCAGATAATAATTGTAAATGCCCTCCGGCGTATCACAGGCAGGCTTTTCAATCCGATAAGGCAGTAGCGCGTCCCGGATATCCGGATACGGACATTCCGCTATCACGTCTCCTACCAGCTCCGTCTGCCCGGTCTCATTTAAAAGCTCCATCAAATCCAGATACAGCTCCTGCAATGCCTGACTGTCTCCCCGGGCCAGACTTTCTGTTTCTACAGCCTGTTTCATATAAGTCAGAGCCGGGGCTTTGGCTCCTGTCTTCGCATAGACTTCTGCAAGCAGACGCAAAGCTTCCGTATCACTGCCGTTCTTCTCATTCTGAATCTCCTGCGCCCGACGCAGATACATGATAGCCTTTTCATATTCTCTTTTTTTCTCGTACTGTCTGCCTTTTCGAAGTTGATAGGAATAATTATTATCGCTGGTCATTGCAGAATAAGACAGTGTAAAAGCGCATCCGCAAATCAGCAGCACCATCAGAAAGAGCAGACTCTTATAGCGAAAGCACAACGAGGTCCGTTTTCCATCACCGGACATTTTTCTGCCCTTTCCCACTGTAGTCCTGGATTCTTCCAAAACCGGAAAGCTATCCGGTTTCATTTCTTCCGGTTCTTCCTGCCCAATCAGCACCTCGTCCAGCGGATCATAGTCCGGAACAATCTGAATTTCATGTCCACAATGTTCACAATATATTTTTCCGGGTTCCAGCTCACTCCCGCAATTTGGACACTTCATAAGCTTCCTCTCTTTTGCAATCAGACGTATTCTTCCAGATAACGTTCAAATTCTTCCATGGTCATCAAAATTTCCCGGGGCTTGGTTCCGGCTTCTTCGCCCACTACCCCAGCTTCAGACAGCTGATCCATGATACGGGCGGCCCGGTTAAAGCCCACTTTAAACCAGCGCTGCAGCATACCGATGGATGCCTTGTCTTTTTCGATAATGAATTTTCCGGCTTCCGCAAACAGTGCGTCCCTCTCCGGGCCGTCGCCCGACCCGCTGCTATTGCTTTCCTGCTCTGTTGTCTGCACTGTATTGATGTGATCTTCGACAGCTGCATTATAACCGTTTCCGCTGTTATTCTCCTTCAGGAACTCTACTACCGCGCTCACCTCTTCGTCAGAGACAAACGCGCCCTGCACACGGACCGGCTTGGGATAACCGTAAGGATAAAACAGCATATCGCCCTTACCTAGCAGTTTTTCCGCTCCATTCATATCGAGAATGGTTCTCGAATCCACACCGGAAGATACCGCAAACGCGATACGGGACGGCATGTTGGCCTTAATAAGACCTGTGATAACATTCACAGATGGTCTCTGCGTCGCGATAATCAGATGAATCCCCGCCGCGCGGGCCAGCTGCGCCAGACGGCAGATGGCGTCCTCCACTTCGCCCGGAGCCACCATCATCAGATCTGCCAGCTCGTCGACCACAATGACAATCTGGGGCAGCTTCTGGGGTTTGGTGTTATCTTCAATGTGTTCAATATTCTTAATTTTCTCATTGTAACCGGCCAGGTTCCGGACATTGTAATCCGCAAAGAGCTTGTAGCGATGGGTCATCTCCGCCACCGCCCAGTTCAGGGCTCCGGCCGCCTTTTTCGGATCCGTTACCACCGGAATCAGCAAATGGGGAATGCCGTTATATGTACTCAGCTCTACCACCTTCGGATCGATCATGATAAGCTTCACCTCATCCGGAGACGCCTTATACAAAAGACTCATGATCAGCGTGTTGATACAGACAGATTTACCGGAACCGGTAGCTCCGGCAATCAGAAGATGGGGCATCTTGGCAATATCCGTCACCATGATTTTACCTGCAATATCTTTGCCCACCGCAAAGGCCAGTTTCGACTTATGGCTCTTGAATTCCTGGGAGGAAACCAGCTCCCGGAAAGATACGATGGAATTCTCCGCATTGGGAACCTCAATACCCACGGCTGCTTTTCCCGGAATCGGCGCTTCAATTCGCACATCAGTCACGGCTAGATTCAGCTTGATATCATCGGCCAGGCTTACGATCTTGTTGACCTTGACGCCCTGATCCGGCTGAAGCTCATAGCGGGTCACGGCCGGACCCTGGCTTACATCCGTGACCGTTACGCCCACGCCGAAGTCCCGGAGAATCTGCTGCAAATGAAGAGCCGTCTTATGCAGAATCCGATCCGTGTCTTTATTCTCTGCATGCTTCACCTGATTCAGCAGACGAAGAGGCGGATAAACGTATTCCTGCGGAAGCGCTGTCGGCGTATCCGCTTTCTCCGGCACCGTCTTCGGCTGTTGTGCCGGTTCCACTGTCGGCACATGGGGCGGTTCCGCCTTTCTGACCGGCTTCTCCGGCCGGGATTCCGATGCCGAAGCTTCCGGCTGAACCTGCTCCCGTACTTCAGGCTCCGGCCAGACAAATGGATCTGCTTCCACTTTCTGCTCCTCCGGCTCTGACGTCGGACGCTCCCGGTGAATCGGAATCCGGAACATCTCATCCAGATCCTTCAGGTCCGGTTCTTCTGCATATTCAAAAGCTTCCGGCTGTTCTGTCTGCTCCAGCAATCCGGCCGCGTCTGTGCCATCCATATCAGGCAGGGTAATCTCCCGCATTTCATCCGTATAAGCTTCTTTATTCACACAGGGCTTTTGCCCGGCTGCTTCATTTTCCGGGGTATTTTTTCCGGCTGTCTCTTTTATCGCGGTTTCCTCCAGCGCTATCCCGGACACCTTGTGCTCCACTCTGGGTCTGCGTGGCTCCCGGAACTTCTTCGGCGGTTTTTCCGCTTCTGCCGGTTCTTCATTCTCCAGTTCTTCCGTCTCCATGGCTGCCCGTTCTTCCATGGCCTTCCTTCTGGCCTCCCGGCGCTCCTCAGCCTGAATCCGGTATCGCTTCGCGTCCTCTTTCGCTGAATCGTATACCTTTTTGCTTCCGCTTTTTACGCCGCCGATAAAAGAACGTTCGGTGATTACCACAGCGCAGATAATAAACAGTACCAATATGATAATCCAGGCACCCACCGCGCCAAAAGCTCCGGTCAGCGCCTTGCAGATCAGGCCGCCAACCGCGCCGCCGCCTGTCTTATGCTCTGACGCATAGGTATAGAAAGCCGTTACAGTTCCGGCCCCGTCCTTTTCTCCGAATATCAGTTCGAATGCCGCGCACAAAAGAATGCCTGCCATCACCATGGCTGCCGCTTTCACAACCGCAATGGTATTATCCCGGTTTGAAATCGAAAACGCTGTAACCAGGAACAGAACCACTGGCAAAATATATGCAAATATTCCAAAAATACCGAACATAACACCGCTGACAAAACTGCCCGCGGCTCCGCCGACTCCGAAATTACTGATTAGAAGCAGAACGGAAACCGCGAAAAGAATCAGAACCGTCACCTCATCCCGGATAAACGCATTTTCTTCTTTCCGCTTCGCTGTTGTCTTTCTGGAGGCCGTTGTCTTTTTTCGTGTGGTTGTCCGGCGTTTGCCGGAGTTCCCTGCTGCCATCTCTTATGTCCTCCCCTTTTACTCGCATAATTATTCTTATTATATCATTTCTGGGTCTCGCTGTCCACGCATCATTTTTCCTCTATAAGCGTCCGCAGTTTTTTAAAAGCCTGAGCGATTCCCCCTATCTCATTGATGAGTCCTTCCTTCACAGCCTGTCCGCCTACCAGGACAGAACCCACATCTTTTGTCAGCTCTCCTGTTTCCAGCATAAGCTTCGAAAGCCGTTCTCCCGAAATAGTACTGTGGGTGGTGATGAAACCGGAAATCCGGGCCTGAATTTTCTGGAAATAATCAAAGGTCTGAGGAACGCCGATAATCAATCCGGTCATCCGTACCGGATGAATCATCATGGTTCCGGTGGGAACAATAAAGGAATAATCTGCTGAAACTGCCAACGGCACACCAATGGAATGGCTGCCTCCTAAAACCAGTGACACCGTAGGCTTGCTTAAAGACGCGATCATTTCCGCTATGGCAAGTCCCGATTCTACATCGCCGCCCACTGTGTTGATGAGAACCAGGAGACCCTCCTCGCTCGGGCTGCCCTCCAGGGCCGCAAGCTGTGGAATCACATGTTCATACTTGGTAGTTTTCGCGTTAGACGCCAGACACTCATGCCCCTCGATTTCGCCGATGATATTCAAAAGGCGGATTCTATGTTCGCCTTCTTCAAGCGTCACCTGACCATAATCCTCGATTTCCTGGTTCTGTTCTTTCTGAACTTCTGTCTTCTGCTGTTTTTCCTTTTCCATAAAAAATACCCTGACCTTTCTCACATACTTTTTCTTTAGTATGCTTTCCGGTCAGGGCATTTATACCTGTTCGAAGGCTTAAGCCATGTAGCGGTTCTTCAGATCATATACCATCTCTGTATAGCGCTCCCGGCATGCTTCATTCTCACCGTTTTCGATCTTGTGGATACAATCCATAAGATAATCATTCCAGATCTCTTCGTATACAGCGTCTGCGTCTTCCTGTCGTCCGATACGGTTCACGATAGTGGGGGCGATATTGTAATATTCCTTTACCATCGCTTCGCCGTCCTCACGCCTCAGAAGATACTCATCGCGATAAGAACGTAAAAGCTCCAGCTCATAGCAGTCGTCAGCTTTGCCCTGGCGCTCACAGGCCGCGGTCGTAATATAACAGAACTTTCGATGGAAACCCTGCTCTATTTTCTCATAATCCGCCTTGCCTACCGATGTCTTAAACGCTTCGTTCCATTTCGCTACCAACACATCCGTCAGCGGCTCTGCGGAATCATTCTTCTGCTTCTGCTCCAGAATCGCCGGAAATACGTAAACAGCCAGGATCATATTGTAATTGATCTGCTGTTCATTTTTCTTTCCTTTCTTGGGAATGCCCTCAAGCTCCGCCCGGGCGCAATCCACCAGATGTTCTGCCAGCTTATTAAGCCAGGCAGCCGGATTTTCCTCCTGCTGGTATACAGCCTCAATGGCGTTTATCGTGTCCAGATGCTTACGCAGGTAGGCCTGAAATGCTTCCGGATACACGCTTTTCTTAAAGGAAGTCATGGGATTGCCCTCTGTCAGAAGCATATCCTCGATGCCCTGCATGGCCTGATTATAACTCTCTCCGTATGCTACCAGATCCATATGTACTCCTCCCGATTACTCGTCCCAGTTATGATATACATTCTGCACGTCGTCATCCTCATCCAGAAGATCCAGTGTTCTCTGCAGATTCTTAACCGCGTCCTCGTCAGTCAGAGTTACGTAAGTCTGCGGAATCATGGTAACCTCTGCCTCTGCCATGGGGATTCCCTTTTCCTCCAGCGCAGCACGTACTTCACTGAAAGAATCCGGATCGGTCAAAATCTCGAAGCTGTCTTCTTCCTCGGAGAAATCCTCTGCCCCTGCGTCCAGCGCCAGCATCATCAGATCGTCCGGATCCATATCGCACTCCTCGCGGTCTACGATGATCTGTCCCTTCTTATCAAACATATAGGATACACAGCCCTGGTTGCCGATGGAGCCGTTGCCCTTGGTAAAGGCGCTTCTTACATTGGCCGCGGTACGGTTCTTGTTGTCGGTCAGCGCATCTACAATGATAGCGATGCCGTTGGGTCCATAGCCTTCATAAGATACATACTCATAATTAACAGCATTGGCGTTTCCTGCCGCTTTCTTGATACCGCGGTCAATGGTATCGTTGGGCATATTGGCCGCCTTTGCCTTGGCAATGACGTCACGCAGCTTGCTGTTGTTGTTCGGGTCAGCGCCTCCCTCCTTTACAGCTACAGCCAACTCACGGCCAATGATGGTAAAAATCTTTCCCTTTGCTGCGTCATTCTTCTCTTTTTTATGCTTAATGTTCGCAAATTTTGAATGTCCTGACATATCTAAACACTCCTATTCTTCCTGTTCTGTACTTTTTGCCGCCGGTTCTGTCAGCTCCCGACAGACGGTTCTCTCTATTTTAGCACTAATTTTTTTGAATGGCAAGTCTTATGTATCCAATTCGAGACTTACCCGCAATGCTTCATCCACCCGATGAAGGGATTTTTCATCCAGATGACAGATTTTATCCCGGAGTCGCTGCTTGTCAATGGTCCGC
>OLRS01002266.1_pt1 | contig 15617 bp, 16 predicted proteins | sample 1673171 | NCBI WGS metagenome assembly OLRS01 (sample SAMEA3136762, study PRJEB25190) | human gut metagenome | biome: human gut; feature: human-associated habitat; material: faeces | place: Austria | collected 2013
AAAAAGACCAGAGTTATTTAGCCAAAAGGCTTTACAACTCTGGTCTTTTGCTTTACCGCTGCGAAGACTGCTCGGACTGTCCTTACCGTTCTGTCTGCTGCAAGGCAAAAGATGAGAACAGGAGAAAAGAGATCTCCGTCTGCTGGGAATTTCAGAAGATGCGTCAGAAGTCTTACCAGAATATTACCACCGAAGAAGGAAAGCTGCTTCGCTGCAATCGTTCCATTCAGGCAGAGGGAGCTTTCGGTCAGCTCAAGCACAACCGCAGCTTCAAACGCTTCCTGACTGGTGGAAACATTAAGGTTCTGGCAGAACTGCTCTTTCTGGGGCTTTCTCAGAATATTGCTCATTTCATTTCCAAGTGCAACAGCCTCGTGTTTTGCTGCGGAATAGTTGAATTTTATCTTATATAAGAAGCTACAAAAACATAGTCCGTGAGTGAGACGCGCGTGTCGAAAGTGAATTTTTGCAAGCGCCCCTGTAGCACACCCATTTTCAGAATGGGTGTGCCGTGAGAGGGAGCTCGCGGAAATTCGCTTTTGACACAAGCGGCTCACGAGCGGAAAAATTTATTCCTCTTCCTTTATATATAGGAAGGAACGCAGCATTTGAGAGACCGCTGTTCTTTGAACAGGAGAGAGTTTAGCCCATAGATCAAGAATTTCTTTTTGATCGGGGGTTAAGTAAACAGAGTCTTCCTCCTGAAAGAACTGGGAAAGCGAGATACCAAGGCCGGAGCAGATTTTCTCAAGAGAAGCTACATTGGGTTGAAGATTCCGTCTGCGCCAGGTAGAAATGGTAGATTGTGTCAAGCCAGAATTTTCTGCGAGGGCATACTCAGACCAGCCACGGGAAAGGCGTTCCCGCTCAATACGGCCTAGGATATCAAATGTGGGCTTCTCTCGTTCCATGGTTCAGCCTCCTTGGATAAATCGTAGTGTGCACTTACGATTTTATTGTGATGAGACTTGACCGATAATTATATAAGTCGTATACTTTTGACAGTATATATCGAAACAAAGGCGAGCATTTTGGAAAATCGACACAGGATTTTCTAAGAAAAAAGAAGATGGACAGCTCCTGTCTAACACCCTTGCTATAATGAGAACAAAGGAAAAGGGCCTTTTGCAAATAATGTGAAGCATTCCGATGAAGTGGAAAGGGAGAGTTTTGCAATGGAGAAAACAGAGTTCCTTCCGAATGTTCAGACCGAAGAGAAAAAAGAAAACTCAGCACCTGTCCAGAGCGGCGCAGTTAACGCAGACATGAATGCAGCGGCGCAGCAGACCCAGATGGACAAGTTTCAGGCAGCGCAGGGACATGGATATGCCGCCGAGCAGGCGAACAACCTCTATGATATCCTGACCGGTAAGGATGCAAAGATCGTGGGCGGCGATAACGCCAAGGATGGCCCCGACCGCATGGTAAACGGTGTCAATATCCAGACCAAGTATTGCCACGATGCAGCTTCTTCTGTACAGGCGGCATTTGAGAACGGCCAGTATCGCTATGTTAATGCGGACGGTTCCCCGATGCAGTTGGAAGTGCCCGCTGACCAGTACGAAAAAGCCGTGGAGCTGATGGCAAAGCGCATTGAGCGCGGCGAAGTTCCGGGCGTCACGGATCCGGAGCAGGCAAAGGAGATCGTCCGCAAAGGCAAGTTTACATACCAGCAGGCAGTCAACATCACAAAATTCGGCACGATCGAATCCATCGCCTTTGATGCAGTGAATGGTGCGATCATCTGTACCAGCGCATTTGGCATAACGACGCTATTGACCTTTGCACAGCATTGCTGGCAGGGCGACCCGATGGATGTTGCGGTAGAAGAAGCTGCCTACTCCGGCTTGCAGGTGGGCGGTGCAGCATTTGCAAACTCGGTCATTACAGCGCAGCTTATGCGCACCGATTTACCGAAGCTTTTGCAGGGGCCAACGGATGTGATTGTGGATCTGCTGGGGCCAAAGGTTTCTGCTGTGCTTGCAAATGCACTGCGGGATGGTGCAAATATCTACGGTGCCGCAGCGATGAACAATGTCAAAAAGCTGCTGCGCGGCAATTTCATCACATCCAGCGTCATGATCATTGTGCTCTCTGCGCCGGATATCCGCAATGCGTTTCGCGGGCGTATCTCCGGCAAGCAGCTGTTCAAAAACCTCGCAACTACTGCGGGCGGCATTATAGGCGGTGGAGCGGCCTTTGTTGCAGGCAAGATAATTCTGGGGCTTGTCACTGGCGGCGCAAGCACCGCAGTCAGCTTTGCTGTATCTGCAGTCAGTGGTGTGGTGGGCGGCATGGCCGGAAGCAGTGGCGCTCATGCATTGGTCGGGCAGTTCGTTGAAGATGATGCCGTGGAAATGACCCGGCTGATCGAAGACGCATTTTGCCGACAGGCGCAGGATTATCTGCTGAATCAGGACGAGCTGGAAATTGCATTGGATGAACTGAACATGAAGCTGACCGGCGAAAAGCTGCTGGATATGTACGCCAGCCCGAACCACGAAGCCTATGCAGAGCAGTTTGTAAAGGAGATCGTTGAACGCACCGTGCAGGGCAGATGCCGTATCTATATGCCCACCGAGGCGCAGATGATCCAGGGCATTGGCCGCGTGGTGGAAGATGCTGAACATGGAACCGGCATTTTTCAGGAAAAATCTGGGCAGCGTCCCGACCCGGTTGCTGTTGGACGTGCGCTGACCGGCAAGGAGTATGCCCAGCGTTCTGCCCGGAAAGGCTTTTATGCTGCCCGGCAGATGAACACGGCCCAGACGCAGGCGGAGAATCGGCTCCGCAAAATGGCTGACGATGAACGCCAGTATCAGCAGAAGATAACATCCATCCGGCAGGAACGTGCCGGGATGAAAAACGAACTTGCAGAACTTATGGGAGGTATTGAATCATGAGCACTGAATTGACTGTAATTCCGTCTTCCGCATTGACAGAGCAGGAGCAGGCAGATTTGAACGCCAGCATTGATTCCATCATTGCGGCGCACAAGAACAACCGGCAGGAGATCAACCGTCTCGTTTTCGAGAGCGTTTCCGCTATGACGGACAGCGAAGGCTATGAGCAGCAGCTTTCCAGCCGGAAGGGCCTGCGCCGCCTTTGGGGTGCGATCACCGGCAGCAACAAGCGCTTGCAGGATAAGATCAACAGCAGCCGTGCAGCAGCACAGTTTGCCGCCCAGACTACCCTGCAGCGCCTTTCGGAGCAGAATCTGCTGACCTTTGACCTGATTACTGCTGTTAATAACAAGCTGAATGCTTCCATGACTGCGGTGGAGGGTGAGATTAACCAGATCTATGCGGCGCTGATCCAGTTCTTTAAACAGAACCGCAGTGATATGATCCAGCTGGAAAATCGCGTGGCGCGGCTGGAACAGAACGTTAATCTGCTCAACTGGCAGAACTCCATCGAGTATCAGATGCTGGATGGCGTGGAATATGTTGATCTGGACGATACTTCCAAAATCGTCTGCATGGTGCGTGATTTCTACGATATCACTGGCGGCGAATGGCGCACCTCTGACCTGCTTTTGCTGAAAACGGCTATGAGCACCATTGACATTTCTCCGCGTGGGAACATCCGCTACTATGACTTCATCGACCGTGTAGCCGGTGACGAAAAGCTGCTGACCAAGCTGCTGGGAGGCAAGCACATCCAGCGCCTGCCGGAAACCTATCTGGTGCCGCTGCTGGGCATCAAGAAGCTGGAGCTGCTGGACACCGATGAAGCCTACATTGTGGACACTGTGGAAAATTCGCTCCAGAGCGCAGGTGTTGCCGCAGACCGTCATAAGCTGGAAAACAATCTGGTGCAGAACTATGTGGCGCAGGAATCGCAGGTGAATCTGGATACCGAAGTCAATAACTATGACCTGACGATGGAAATGCTGTTCAACCTCCGCTCTGCGGAGGATTCCGGCCTGTTCCTGGAAGAAGTTGTGCCCGAAGTGCAGGAAGTGGAACCCGCAGCAAGTGCAGAACAGCTTGCGAAGGAAGCAAAAGAAAAAGAAGAGGCAAAAGCAAAGGCAGAGGAAGAAAAGAAAAAGCTGGAAGAAGATTATAAAGAAGCAGCAGAACTGTTCAAGAACGCAAAGTTTAAGCAGGTATATCCTCTGCTGAAAAAACTTTCGGATCGTGGATGCGCAAGAGCCAATGCACTGCTGTATTGGCTGTGTTATGATGAGTTCAACGATAAGATGGCAGTGACGTATGCAAAGAAAGGATACGAAGCGGGAGATGCAGTCGCAAGTATCCAATATGCATTCGATTGTGAAAGTGATTTGAAAAAGAAAAAAGAGATATTTGAAAAGTATAAGCCGATTCTTTGGGACCAATCAATGGAGGGCGACATTTTTGCTACATATATGCTGGCAATCTGCTGGAAAAATGAAACGGATGAAGATGCAGATGAGGAAAAGGCACTGCAATTGTTTCTGAAAGCAAAAGAACAGGGCTTTTACCGCGCTTATTATAGTACCGCAATTTTAAAGTTCTATGGAAATGGTAGTACGCGAGAGGGAATCTACTTGTTTAGAGAAACGGCAGGAAAGTTCCCAGAATATAAAAATCCGGAAAAATTTGCAAAAGAGAACGACTTTACGATATAATCTTTGATGTCGCAAAGTGAAGCTTGAAATAAAAATCAAAAATGGAAAAGGATACCTTAAAAACCACCCGCGTGTTGGAGCTTTATCAAGCCTTTCTTTCCGGTAAGCTCATCAACAAACAGGAAGTCGCAGAGCAGTACCATGTGAATGCCCGCTCTATCCAGCGCGACATTGACAGCATCCGGGATTTTCTGGCGGAACAGTGCGCCAAAGAAGGCATCGTACGAAAAATCGAGTACGACAAAAAGGAAAACGGCTATCGTCTGGTCACGCAGGAGATTGAGCGGCTTTCCAAAGGTGAGGTGCTGGCTCTGTGCAAGATTCTGCTGGAAAGCCGAGCTTTCACCAAAGAGCAGGTTGAGAAGCAGCTGCAGATCATTCTGAACCTTTGTGTATCGCAGAGGGAAAAAGCAGACATTGAGTGGTTTATCAGCAATGAGCTGTTCAACTATCACGACCCGGCTCATGCAGCCGTTGACCCGGATAACCTGTGGATGGCGGCGCAGGCAATCCGCAATCAGTCGGTGTTGGAAATCGAGTATCAGAAGCTGAAAGACCATCAAATCGTAAAACGGACAGTTGAGCCAGTGGGGTTGATGTTCTCAGAGTATTATTTTTATCTCATGGGTATTATCACAGACCACTCCACCAGAGAGACTTTCCACAAAAAGAACGACCCATATCCTACCATTTACCGGCTCGACAGGATACATTCCATCAAGGAAATAGGTGAAAAGTTTTCTGTTCCCTATAAAGAACGCTTCAAAGAGGGCGAGTATAAGAACCGTACACAGTTCATGTTCGGCGGAGAGCCGCAGAAGATCAGCTTCAACTACTATAGGCCATCGGTGGAAGCTGTGCTGGACAAGTTCCCCATGGCAAAAGTTGTGGACAAACAGGAGGGCGTATGCTCCATTGAAGCAGAAGTCTTTGGAACGGGCGTGAAAATGTGGCTGCTCAGTCAGGGCAGTAAGGTCAAGGTGACTGCGCCGGAAACGCTGGTGCAGGAGATGAAACAGGAAATTGAAAAGATGGACGATCGGTATTAAGGAGGCTGTCTTACGAACAAGGAGAGCGAATAAAACTAAACTGCGAAATGTACTGAAAGGAACACACTTAGAAAGCAGGAGGTAAAAGAAAATGGCTAAAACTATCAAGTTCAATCTGATCTGTGACAACACACCGGTACGCACGATTGAAGATCTTCAGAACAATTTCTCCATTGAGGATGTGCTGGACTATTACCGCAATGGTCTGCTCTGCCGCTGGCTGAAGGTGCGTGGCTACGAAGAAGAGCTGAAAAAGGTGGAAGAAATCCGTTCGGAAGATTCCATGGGTATCATCAAGGAGCTGATTCGGATTTTTGAGATTCCCTGCGACCCGGCAGAAGTAGAAAAGAGCATTTACATCCTGAAATATAAGGTGGAAAGCGAGAGCGAGAACGAGCAGTACAAACAGGAAGGTTATAAGGTAGAAGGCATCATTGAAGACTATCAGCAGGGATATCGGAGCCTGCTCAATACCATTTTCGAAAACCAAAATGATGCTGCGCAGATCAAGGCGGCTATTCAGGAGATCGTAGAGAAATACAAGTGGGTGCTGCAATATGATTACCGCAGAGTTTTAAGGGAATTGATTGACCAGAAGATGCTTCTGGCTGTCATGTGCTTCCTGATGAATGAGCAGGCGCGTGAAATCTGCTTTGCACCCGACCCGGAGAATCTGACCTTCCCGGCAGGCTCTGACAACTATGTGCTCTATGGAAAAATTAAAACAATGCTGGGACAAAAAGAAATTATGGAAACACTGGGTGACAACCTGAAATCCTTTTCTGGTGTTACGGACGGTTATTGGAAGGACCTGAAAGGGAAGCAGCAATGAAAACGGTTGTGCAGCCCTATGATGAAGAAGTGGATGTGACTGTTCTGGAAGTGGATATGCCGGAGCCGGAACTGTTGGAACAGAAAACCGGTTCACCGGAGGTCACGCCGGAGGACTGGGAAAAGGTCAAGCCGATCTACACGGATTTTATGCAGAGCTATACCAGCCACCCGGAACAGCCGGTGGAGCAATGGCTGGGTGGAAAGCTGCAGGAATATCTGCCGGAGGAACCTTCGGAAGAGATCCATAAGATGACGGACGAGATCGTTACCACTCTGCACCGGAACGAAGCGATGCACCAGTCCCTGCAAGAAGCTGTTGCCAATGGCCGCAGCAGGGAGAGCTGGTTTGCCGCGCAGACCCAGAAATCAATTTCGGCAATGTCGGCGCAGGAAGCCTCGGTCTATTTGGCTGGGTTGGATAAGGCGCTGGATACAGCTAACGAGCAGCTTTACCACACTATTAACACCAAGGCTGGTGTGCCCAGCCAGAACCCGAATCTGGACGGGTATATTGCGGAACAGTACCATGCACAGACTTTTAACCTGAATGCCGAAGCAACAGGAAGCGAATATCGTGCTAAGGTGCTGGAACCGGATGGTGCTTACGGAAAAAATTCGGTGGATGTCGTCATTGTAGATGGCGAAGGCAAAATCGTCAAACGGTATCAGTGCAAGTACGGACAGGATTCCCATGCAACGGGGGAGATGTTTGAAAAAGGGGACTACCGTGGCCAAGGAAAACTGATCCCGGACGGGCAGGAAATCGAAAAGAAATCGTCCAATGTCATTGAAGCGCCGGATGGAACCACCAGCAAGCCTCTGAGTAAGGAAAAAGCCAAGCAGATGCAGGAAGAGGCCCAGAGCGGCAATTGGAGTGAACTGAACTGGAACGAGTATCAGGTCAAGGATCTTGCCATGGGCATCGGCAAACAGGCGGGTGCAGCAGCACTGCAAGGGGCTGTAATCGGTGCAGGTATGACTGTGGCACAGAAGGTCTGGAACGGAGAAGAAATCGACGGGCAGGAAGTGGTGGAGGCTGCTCTGACCGGCGGTGCCGACTTTGGCGTAAAGGCAGCAACGGCAGGTGCGCTGAAAGTGGCTTCAGAAAAAGAGATCCTCTCCGTGATCCCGAAGGGTACGCCCGCAGGCACTTTTGCAAATATCGCATACGTTGCGGTGGAAAATGTAAAGGTGCTGGGCAAGGTTGCCACTGGGGAGCTTACCCTCCGGGAGGGTTTTGAAAAAATGCAGGAAACCACGGTGTCAACCGTGGCGGGCTTGGCCTCCATGAGCAAAGGTGCAGCGATAGGCGGCGCTGTCGGTCTGGCATTTGGTCCAGTCGGTGCGGCGGTCGGTGGTTTTGTCGGAGGAACCGTTGCCTATATGGCTGGCTCCAAAGTGGGTGAGCTTGCGGTAAAAGGAGCACGGAAGGCTTTTGAAGTCGGAAAAACCGTTGTAAAGGGAGCCGCACGAGTGGTTTCAAATGTGGTGTCTTACGCGACTGATCGTGTTAGAGATTTCGTCAGTGGTGTCGCTGGACTTTTGGGGTTTTAAAAGTTTTTATTGGGGTGTAGATAAAAAATAAACAGTGCGGGGTGACATGATGCCACTCCGCACTGTTTTGTTTTAAGTAAAGGATTTGAGCACTTCTTTCAGTGCTTCACGCTGCTCCGAGGTAAGCTGGGCCAGAAGTTCCAAAAACTCCTGCTGTTCCTCCGGGGTGAACCTGTTTTCTGGCTCAGAATGATTTTGGCGGTTCATAAAAGATGCTTGCTCCTTTCGGCAAATCCTGCTCTGCTATCAGTTCGGCACGAATCTGACGCTTATATTTATAATAGGTGTTCCGGGCAAGACCGGTGAGCTTCATGCACTCGGCATCGTCAAGTGTGCCGCCAAAGGTCTTGCAGTGGGTGCGGATGATCTGCTTGGCTTCTCTGGCTTTTTTCGTTTCAAATCCAACACCCTTTTTGCGGCCAACCTGCTTGCCGTTCAACCGGGCGGTCAAAAGGCCCTCACGGGTGCGCTGGTGCAGATCGGCAACTTCTTTTTCGGACTGCTCAAAGGCCAGCTTGATCTGCTCCTTTGCCAAGGCCATCAGATACTCGTTGATGCCCTTTAAGATGAAGTCCACATTTGTCCCTGTCATGGCAATGCTGCCGGACAAAGCCTTTTTGTAGGTTTCGGTGTCGATATGGTGCTCCTTCAAGAACACCAGTTGGATGCCCTTATGATAGAGGTCTTCGTACAGAGCAAAACCCTCTTCTGCATTTCTGGACATCCGAGACACAGAATCGAACACCACCATATCCCCAGATTTTAGAATCCGGTAGAGCTTCAGCCACTCCGGGCGAAAGATGGATGTGCCAGTATAGGCTTCCTGCACGATATGGGCAGTTAGGTATTCAGCCTTGATGTTGCGGATCTGACGGTCAATGCTCTGCTTTGCCGTAGAGATGCGGCAATAGCCATAGATGTTCATGGGGTTCCTTTCTGGCTCAAAGATAACGAGCGACATTTTTAAGACTGTGTTTTGCACCTTGAAACGGCCTTAAAACGGCCGATTTTAATACAAAACTGTCCATACGGCATCTTTAAGACAGTTTTTGGTGGCCGTAGACAGCCATAAAAGTGGAAATGGTAGTACACGGCTCATGGTCGGCGGTGCCCTCGCGCCCCAAGGGAGAATAATCCCAGTCGGTGTCCTCGTCAATATATCGCCGCCCATCATCGGGCAGTTCCAGCGGCTCTGCAAGGATGATAGTTCCCCAGTGGTTGACCATCACAAAGGGTGCGATTTCACAAGGGATGCCCCGGCACTCATCGTCGTGCCGGACATCGTAGGCGTACAGACCATCCGGGATGGTATCTCTCTTGATGCGGATGCTGGTGAACAGCGCAGGCTTTCCGCAAACCGTGATTTCTTCGTAACGTTCGGTCATTGCATTAAAGGTCATAAGGCGTTCCTCCTTAAATTTCAATGATAAAAGCTCTGAATTTCTCTTTGTAGAAATCCATTGCACTCTGCGGCAGGGAAGTCAGATCCCCTTCGTTGTCACATCCGGCCAGAAATCCCGGCCCGGCAAGAACATCGGCTCCATCCCATAGCGGACGATTGAGAGGCAGGCCAAGCAGCTTGCCTTCATCATTGCAGACCAGTGTGACCTCTGAACCGGTGTCACTCAATGTGATGCATTCGATCAGCCCGCCTACAAATTTCTGCATGGCTTCAAGCGTGTTGTCCAGATCAATCTCCTTTGGCAGCTCCATTGGCAGGAGCGCAAGGACTTTGATTTTTTCTTCTTTCATTGTGTGCCTCCAAATAAAAACAGGACAATCCACGCGGACTGTCCTGCAAAAGTAAAGGGAGAGCATCCGAAGACACTCTCCCAGTTGTACATATAATTTTTTGCTCAGCTGATGCCAAACTCTTTCATCAGCCGAGCACGGTACTCCTTATCTTCAGAAGCCCGCTTTGCATCTTCAATACGGTTCTGATCGAACAGCTTCTTCATCAGTAAAGCCAGCGTATATTCCCCTTCGGCTTTTCCCTTTGCAATGCCACGGTTTTCCACTTTATCAAGCACATCGCACATATTGTGTGGGCCCCCAGTACAGTTTTTATTTTTTGCGTACCATGCAGCGCTTCTTGAAGAACGCGATGCCATAACAGAGGATGTCATCATAGTCATCCCGGAAGTCCGCTGCATACATCCGGTCATTGATCTGCTGAATGGCAGTATCACAGGCATCTGGCAGAGCATCCAGAGTTTTGGCATACTTGGCTTCAAAAATTGCCACGCGGCCATTGCGGATATCCTTTACAATGACATCGCTGCGCCCCTCGCCATGCTCTTTGTTAGATTCTACCACATAGCCAGCACCAGTAAAGATGCCTGCAAGGAAAGCGTGGTAAAAATCCTCCCGGTAGTCGTGGTAGCTGATGGTCATACGCAGCAGCTTGGTCATCTCTTTTGTCAGAGCTTCGTTGTTTCCGCTCCAGACTGCATCAAACAACGGGCTGCGGTTCCATGCCTTTGCACTGTCATCAAACCATTTGCTTACAGTGGTTTCAAAAATTTCCCGAATCTCTGCATTGGGAATCATCAACGCAGAGCAGCCATCCGGCAGCGAATCCGTCAGATCCTTATCCCGCACCTTGGTCAGATAGCCTGTCAGATACAGCACACTCCAAAGATTTTCCTCAGAGGAGTGTAGATAATCGTAGGTCAGGTTTTCTTCAATATGCTGAACAATAGAGCCGCCAGCCATCAGAGTTTCAAGCTTTGTGGTGATATTGTTGCCTGCATAGTCGATGAAAGAACGGATGATGGCGTTATCTCTGGTGTTTTTCCAATAGCTTTTCGGCTTCTGTGCTACACCATACTGGAAATCCCGCAGATAACTGATTACGTCCCACGGACAATAAATGTCTGCATCGCCAAAATGATAACCGTCGTACCATGTCTTGATTTCAGCAGACTGCGATTCAAGATCAGCATCTTTCAGCATTTGATCTACATCTGCCTGTGTAAACCCAAAGGATTCGCTCAACCGGGGAGAAAGAATCGTATCCGAAACAAAATTGTTCGTCCCGGTAAAGATGCTTTCTTTTGCAATTTTCAGGCAGCCGGTAATAACAGCAAAGTCAAGCGAAGTATTGTCTTTGAGCGTGGTGCTCATCATAGCCCGCATCACGTCCAGCATCTGCGAATAATATCCGTTGCTGCTGGCTTTTGCAATGGGAACATCATACTCATCCAGAATGACGACCGCCGATTTTTTGAAGTGGATTTCCAGCATCCGGGTCAATAGCAAAAAGCAGCTTTTTGTTTCATCCATTGATGCAGTGCGTCCCAGAATCCGCTTAAAGATGCCTTTGTCATCGTCAGAAATAGCAGCGTCATCCAAAAGAAACTGATAATCCTGAAATGCAAATGCCAGCTTCATGCACAGCATTCCATAGGCACTTTCAAAGGTTAGACCGTCCGTGTCCTTGAAAGAGAAAAATACCACAGGACACTGGTTCATCCATTTTTGGCAAAGTTCTGTGTTTTGGGAAATCGCCAATCCCTCAAACATCTGCTTGCTGTCTTTGCGGATGTCAAGAAAATTTGCGAGAGTGCTCATACCAAGGGATTTTCCGAAACGGCGAGGACGAGTGATCAATGTTACTTCAGCGATACCACTGCTAAGAAGTTCAGAAATCAGATTGGTCTTGTCGATATAATAATACCCGCCTTCTCGAATCTTTTCAAAATTCGAGATTCCAACAGGAAACTGCAAATCTTTCATGCAATGCTCCTTTCCGCTCACAGAGGAGAGCTTTCAGAACTCACTACTGTAAGTGTACCATGAAATATAGAATCATACAAGAATCAAGTGACATCGAAATAGAGCAGTTTTATTATGCTACGTTCAATCTGGTGGCTTTGTAGCAGTCTGCGCACATCCCCTCATGGGTGGCTGCAAACTCTGCCGCCTGCATGATAGAACCGTCCTTCAGCTTGACCCTCTTGATGGGCTGGTTGCAGCGGGCGCAGATGCAGGGCACAGGCGACTGTTCCGGCTTTTGGCTGGTGGATTTCGGTTTCGGCTGCTTTTGCGGCTCTGATTCCGGCTGCGGTGCAGCATCTTCCGGCAAATCCTCTCCGGCATAAACGTACAGGCCCAGACCAAACATAGCGAGGTTCTTTACCAAGCACCGCATGATAGCCTTGTTCACATCGAACATGGATGCTGCTTCTACGGTGCGCTCTTCCATGCCGATCTTTTCACGGCGGCGGGTCTGAGGATTGTAGTCCCATTTCGGGGTGGTATAGGTGTAAGGCACAGCTTTCATGGCTTTGTTTGCGCCATCCAGTACAGGCAGCCACATTTCGTGCGAAATGCCCTCAATCGTGACCGAGGTGTACACCATGAAGCCGGTTATGGGGTCATAAACATAGGGCAGGCCGTTGAATTTCTTGACCTCGTAGCTGGCAGAAGGATACAGCTTTTTTACCTCCGCCCAGGCATACGCCCAGCTTACATATTTTAACTCGGTATTGCCGGACTTCTTGACTTCCAGATGATCTTTGAAGTCGATAGCAAATAATTTTACGAATGGATTTTCCATAAGAATGCCTCCAATTCTGATAAAGAAAAAAGGGCACAACAGCGTCAACTGTTGTGCCCCATGATGTGAAAATTACGGATTGAGCAGAAAATCAATGATGTTTCGATGAATGATTCCGTTTCGGCTTAAATTCATCAAATCACCACTGATAACATACTTAGGATAGTTGTCGTGCAGCCGCTCAAGATTACCGAACTCCCGTTCTTCATCGGCGGGAGTGATCAGGTAAGCAACCTGAATATAGAGTTTTTCATCTCCACGGTAGCAGATAAAATCAATTTCGGTGTCGTCCAGCTTGCCGACCTGAACTTCATAGCCACGGCTCCGCATTTCCAGATATACGATGTTCTCATACAGCTTGTTGCTGTCAAGTTTTTCGCTTTTCTTGATAACGTTCCGCAGGCCAAGATCGACTGCATAGTACTTTTCTGTGCTAGACAGGAGCGCTTTTCCTTTGATATCATAGCGGCTTGCATTCAGAAGGATAAAGGCTTCCTTGAAATAATCAACGTAGTTCAGTACAGTAGCAGTGGTTGTCTTGATTCCTTCCGAAACCATGCGTCCACTGATATTACGGGCAGAAAACGGATTGCCGATATTGTCCAGCAGGAATGCAAGGACATTACGTAATGCGGTCTGTTCGCGAATATTGTGGCGCAGCATGATGTCACGGACAATGATAGCCTCGTAAAGATCGTCCAGATAGGTGGTGATTGAATGATCGTCAGGGAGGAAGAAACGCTGCGGAAAACCGCCGTATTTCAAATAGTCTGCGAAGAGCTTTTCATCCGAAGTATAGGTTCCGTTTTCAATGCATTGCTGTTTTGCTTCGGCCAGCGAAAAGGGGAAAACCTGAATCTGGATGTATCGTCCGGAAAGATAGGTTGCCAATTCGCCGGAAAGCAGCTTGGAATTGGAGCCGGTCAGGTAAATATCACAATCGAAATCGACACGAAGAGAATTGATTGCAATCTGCCAGCGCTCCACCTCCTGAATCTCATCCAGAAGAATATAGATTTTGCCGGTGCAGCCTTCCGCTTTTTCTGCGATGTAGTCGTAAAGCGTTTCTGCAGTACGGGTGTTGCGGAAGCGCATGGACTCAAAATTGGCCTGAATAATGTTCTGTGCGGGAATGTTGCGCCGGAGGAGCACGTCCTTGATCTGACCGAGAAGGACTGTTTTTCCACAGCGCCGGATTCCAACCAGAACTTTGATCAGATCCTGATCGATAAAAGGAATGATCTTATCCAAATAACTTTTGCGCAGAACCATCGTGCATCACCTCATATTCTTATCTTAGCATACAATTATTATTGTGTAAACAGTATTGTGCTTTTCTATTAAACAAAAATAGCTAAAGCGCAAATTTTGTGTGCCTATAGGCGTACAAAAATTATGCTGCATGGATAATGGTAAACTTGCGGCTGCTTACATTTTTGCTGTACCGATTGAAAATATCGGGCTGTTCTTTCTTCAAACGCTGGGAATCCACACGCTTGCTTTCGGAGGATACCCACGATACCTTATAACCCGGTGCTGTGCCATAGGCAGCATCCTGCATTTGCAGCTTGACCTGTTGCTCGATAGCCGTTTTCTCCTGTTCCATCTGCTCGATTTGGGTGGAAAGCTCCTGTCGCTTATCCAACAAGTCGCGGATGGGATTTAGATCGGCAGTTTTGTTTCTATCATCTGCAGAGTACAGCTGATTGATCTGCTGTGTATCCCCCTCGCTTCCGGTAGGTACAGGCGGAATTTCGGGCATTACGTTGTATTTCCAGAAGTGCTCTTCTCTGGCAATGAGGTTGTTCAGAACTTCTTTGTCGGTTGTGATCTTGTGAATCACCAGCTCCTTCCCGAAAATCAGAGCAGCAATGTACCAGCAGTCAAAACCGCTGACAGCCAGATAGTGATTGACCTGAGCCATGTAATGTGCAGGGATTTTTCCATCAGCCCATTTGTCCGCAGAAAACGGCGAGACCGTTTTGCACTCCAACCCGGCTTTCTGCCCAACGATCAGGCGGTCAAAATCTGCCAGAAGCAGCGGATGTTCCTCACTCTGGTAAATGGCATTTGCTCGGCGTACCTTCAGACCGGTGGCCTCGGTGAAGCGTTGTACTACATAATCCTCCAAATCACGGCCCTGCCGCATGGCTTCGTTGTCGATATTTTCAATGGTATCGCTGATTTTATCGTGGTACACTTGAAATGCCGAGCGGTAGGGATTCAGGCTAAGGATAGCCCCGGCATCCGTGCCGGTAATGCCGCATTTGCGATAACGGAGCCAATCTTCTTTGGACAGGTTCAAAGTTGAAATCAATCTTTTCATGCACTTTGCATCCTTTCTCTCATAATTGATTCGGTAATGATGAAGTCGTATTCCACCAAGTCTTTCATAATCGTGGAAAAGTCACTGGCCAATGAATGGCAAGAGCCAACCCACAGGTCATAAAGAAAATCCAGAATATTCCGCTGCACCCGGAGATGGTTCCAGAAACGCTCGTCCATCTGCTTTTCGGTGTCCAGCGTAATCAGGGCACTGACGATGGTGCTTTTCATCGTGATCTCGTATGCTGTGGTGCAGGTAGGTTTTGGAAAATTGATTTCGATGCGGTCAAGGAACTCAGAAAATTCCCGGACAGCCCGGTTGCTCACATCATTCATAGTTCACTCCTTTAGGCTGCTGCCAGCACCATCTTGTAAGCCTTGTCGATCATGGGATTGCCCTCTGCGGTGCGCAGGAACAGATTTTCGTTGTAGTTGCGAGTTTTACGGATGGGGTCTGCATGGGTAGCAAAGTCCGAAACAGCGTTTACGAACCGCCAGCCGTTCTTGCCAACCCATTCCAGATCGGGTGCATTGTAGTAGCGAGCCTTCAAATCTTCCTGCAAGCGCAGGTTGTTCTTCCTCTGGCCATCGGTTAAGTCATCCGTGATAGGGAAGAACTCGTTGATAAACTCCTGCACCTTGCGGTCAGACAGCTTGATGGTGGTCAGCTCATGGATGCCTT